>Ga0265332_10001974_pt1 | contig 10799 bp, 10 predicted proteins | sample 41926metaG_FD_202084 | JGI IMG/M metagenome (GOLD analysis project Ga0265332, IMG submission 202084) | Rhizosphere microbial communities from Carex aquatilis grown in University of Washington, Seatle, WA, United States - 4-19-26 metaG | ecosystem: Host-associated > Plants > Roots > Rhizosphere...
CACGTCGGCCACCCTCGCCGACGCGACCGACCGGGTCAATCGCCAGCAACCAGCGCGCATCGTCGGCTTGGTTCGTCGCCGGCTTGCAACCGGGACGGTCGGAATTCTCGGCCTGTCCTACAAACCGAACACGTCTGTTGTTGAGGAAAGCCAGGGCGTCGAAATCGCAAAACTGCTGACGGCTCAAGGATATCGCGTCGTCGTATTCGATCCGCAGGCGACCGAAGCCGCGATGTCGGAACTCGGCGATCAGGTCGAGGCTGCCGCTGACGTGACCGCCTGCGCGTCTGCGGCTGACGTGCTCGTGGTCGCAACGCCATGGCCTTCCTTCCGCGACCTTCCGCTTGTCGCCCTGCAGCGACCGCATGGGAAACGCGTGGCCATCATCGATTGCTGGCGCCTGTTGCCCGCAGCCGAAGTCGACGCCGTCGTCGATCTCATTTATCCCGGCCGCGCCTGGGCCGAGGCCGACGTCGAACCAGCAGCGCCCCCTGTTCGCTTGCGCCTCAACTCTGCATAGTTACCGCAGCAATGACGCCTTCCGAATTCTCAGTGGATCCGAATGCATGAGTGAGCCCGGTGCAAAGATTTCGGCTGACCACCTCGTCGTTGTGACCGGCGCCGGCGGATTCATCGGCGGCTGGATCGTCCGCAGTCTGCTGGAGCGAGGATTTTCACGGATCCGCGCGATCGATATCAAACCAGAGTCGGACTGGTTCCAGCATTTTTCCGGAGCCAACAACATCGTCGCGGATCTCCGCAACCTTGCCGCCTGCCGAAACGCCTGTCGCAATGCGGGGATCGTCTTCAACCTCGCCTGCGACATGGGGGGCATGGGCTTCATCGAGGCCCACAAGGCCGACTGCATGATCTCCGTGCTGATCAACACGCATATGCTGATGGCGGCGCGCGAAGCCGGTGTGCAACGCTTCTTTTTTTCTTCTTCCGCCTGCGTCTATGCTGCCGACAAGCAGACCGCGGCGGACGTCATGCCACTGCGCGAGCAGGATGCCTACCCGGCGATGCCGGAGGACGGCTACGGCTGGGAAAAGCTGTTCTCCGAGCGCATGTGCCGTCATTTCCGCGAAGATTTCGGCCTGGCCACGACAATTGCAAGATACCACAATGTCTATGGACCCCTTGGCACCTACGACGACGGCCGCGAGAAGGCGCCGGCGGCGATCTGCCGGAAGGTGATCCAAGCCAAATTGGCCGGGCGGAATGAGATCGAGATCTGGGGCGACGGCGAGCAAACACGAAGCTTCATGTTTATCGACGACTGCCTCAAGGGTACCTTCGACATCGCAGCGAGCAACATCGTCGATCCTATCAACCTTGGATCCTCCCAGTTGGTCACGATCAACCGGCTCGTCGAGATCGTTGAGCACATTGCGCAGATCAGGCTGAACCGGCGCTACGACCTATCGGCTCCGAAGGGGGTGCGCGGCCGCAACTCCGACAACACCATGATCAAGCAATTGCTGGGATGGGAGCCATCGATCCGGCTCGAGGATGGATTGGAGCGGACCTACCGTTGGATTTACGATCAGATGGTTCAGCCGAAGCCCGCACGCAACCGCGCCTTCTCGTGATCGTGCTCCCAGCGGCACATTAGCCAGTCATACTCGGACCGTCATCGCGGCTGCCGCCAATCGCGAATTTCACATCGCGCAGCGAACGCTTCAGCTTGCGGTGAATTCGCTGCGAAAGACGTTCGACCGCGGACAGAGGCTTCGCCGGCTGGCACCCGCTGTCACGGTCGAGGTCGAGCGAGAGTTGATGCGGCAACAGCGACACGCCCTCTCCGACCGGACCGATCATCAAGCGCAGCGTCAGCGGCCTCGCCAGGGTTCCGGTCACTGTCACCTCCATGCCGAATCCGGACGAGCGCTGTTCCCGCAGGCCGGGAAGCTCGGCGAAATCGCTGCCCTGGACTGCTACGTAAGCCAGACGTTCACCATCGGCGGGTTTCGGATAGCTCAGGCGCAGAGTATAGGCGCCCGACGCAGACGGGACCACCTGCAGCCAGTTCGTGAACAGATGGTCGCCTGTGCGCGTGTGCGTAAATCGCGGCCGCTCTGAGCTGAGATCAAGCGCCGACGCGCGCGTGCCGCTACGGTCACCTCTCGCCAATATGAACTTGGCCGCGAAATCGGCGCCGCCCTCCGCGACAATCGTGGGTTGCCAGTCGTTACGGGCCTTTTGGCGGCGCCAGTCCTCAACTTGCGACTGCGAGCTTTCGCGCACCGCCATCACCCGCCGAAGAAAATCCTGCAACGACTCGGCTGCCGCGGTCTGATGGCCCTTGAGCAGAATTGCGTGTGTTTCTGCGAAGTACTCTTCCCAGCCTGGGACGTCGTCGAGCAGATGAGGATTGCGGATGATGTTCTCGGTTTCGAAAGCATCCTCTGTGCCGCGATAATTGATGAAGTCATAGAACGCGGTTGGGATGTCGTGCTCCACATGCCATCGTGCGTATTCCGGCAAATAAGGCACGCCGGTCTTCATGATGATCGCATTGGTCGCGACCATCCAGTCGGGGCGGTCAGTGGCCATCGCCTCGCGCGCCATAAGCAAGTTGCGTTCGAGCAGCTTCCATTTTCCACCGACGCGGATCGTCTCGTAGCCGTCACCGATCGAGTCCAGGCTGACGCTGATTCTGACCTTGCGCTTGCGTCGCAAGTATTCGAAGTGCTTGTGGTGCACGCTGCCGTTGGTGCCGATGGAGAGAATGACCGAATCGAGCTCCTCGTCATCAACGAAACGACGAATGAACTTGATCGCTTCCGGAAGCGCGAAAGGCTCGCCGCCGATTACAAACACATCCTGCGCCGACAGCAGCGCATCGCGCCATGCCCACACGGCATCGGCGGTGATATGGCTGCGGTTCTGCCCGCGCCGCGGGACCTGATGGCACATCTTGCACGCCAAGTTGCAGGCAAAGCCGAAATTCGCATAGACGCGGATAGGCGTGCAGCTCACCACCTCGGTGCCCTCGGAGAACTCGCGCATCGCAAGCTCCCAATTGAGGCGTTGACGCTCGGACAAGTCCGGCGGCGGCGCTCGCGGGAAATCCATATAGTTGTGCGCCGAGACATGCTTGAAATTCTCGAAATAGAAGCAATTGGCGCAGCCATTGCCGCCGAGAACGCGCTTGCCGGTCTGCAGGCGTCGCAACTTCCGAAGTCCCGGGCCGTTCCAATAGGATTTGATGTCGGCCGGCTCGTTGCTCCAGGTTTCCTTATCGCCGGCGTAATAGCAGCAGGCGCTCACGTTGTTGTCCGGCGCAGAGCAATTCAGCTCGAACCAGGGCGCGCTGCATTGAACCATGTCCGGATCCCCAGAATCTTCCGGCGAAGCCGGCACCGACGAAACTCCGCACGCCCTCCCCAGGAAGATCGCTGGACGATCATCAGACAGCGCGCAAGCTACAGTGCAGCGCCGATCGGGGAAAGCATCATCTTATGGCGCCGGGAGCCCGATTTCGCCTCGCGTGGCGCCGGCACTTGCAGCGTGATAGCGCGAAAGAACACCGTGAACCGGCCCAAATTCGACCACATGGCCGCCGTCCAGCCACAACGCCTTGTTGCAGCAGCTCTCGATCAGTTCGGCATCGTGCGATGCAAGTACGATGATACTGGCGTCCTGCATCAAGCCGTTCATGCGCTCCCTGGCCTTGGCAGCGAATTCCTGGTCGCCGGCGCCGATGACCTCGTCGAGCAGCAGGATCTCGGGATTCCCACTGGTGGCGATGGCAAAGCCGAGCCGCATCTGCATGCCGAGCGAATAGGTCCGCAGTGGTAACGACAAAAAGTCGCCGAGCTCTGTGAATTCGGCGATTTCGTCCTGCCGCGCCCTGACCTCGGCCGGCGTCAGTCCGTTGAAGAGGCCGCATGTCACAATGTTCTCGTACCCGGTCTCCTCCAGATCCATGCCGACGCCGATGGCGAGCAGCGGCGTCACCCGTCCGGTCACCGTCAGCCGTCCGGCGGTCGTCGGATAGATTCCGGCGATGGCCTTCAGCATGGTCGATTTTCCCGCACCATTGCGCCCGATCAACCCGACGCGATCGCCGTCGACGAATGAGACCGTTATCGCCTCGAGCGCGACGACGCTCGCATGCCTGGAATGCGGCGCGCGGCGGATGGCGCCGCCGAGACTCCGTCCGAGCGCGGCGCGGAAGCTGCGGTTGCGGTCCAGAATGGGATATTCAAGCCCGACATTCTCGAACACGATCTTTGACATTGCGCGGTCACACCCAGAACGGAATTCGGCTTCGATAGCGCGGATAGACGATCGCCGTGACCAGCCATCCGCAGACCGCGGTGGTCGTCAGCACGATGTAAGACAGCGCCGGCGGAACATGGCCGAGCAGCGGTTCGCGGATCAATTCGATGACATGGAAGAAAATGTTTCCGTCCACGAAGTAGATGCGCGCGCTTCCGGCCTGGTCCGGGAACCAGAAGATCGGCGTCACGAACATCGCGATTTGCAGGATGTTGGCGATGACCTGGGAAATGTCGCGATAGCGGGTGCACAAAAGGCCCAGCAGGGCAATGAACCACCCGGCATTGACGAGTACCAGCAGCAGGCCCGGGATCAACAGCAGGATCGCCCAGCCGATCTCCGGCCCGAACCACGCCATGACCACCGCCTGAATCAGCAGGTTATGGAGAAAGACGATCAGGTTGCGCCACAATACCCGGAAGACGCACACGAAATACGGAAAGCGAAGCTGCCTGAGCGTCAACTCATGCATCGTGAACACGACGCATCCCTCGTTAATGAGCGTGGTGATCAACACCCAGGCGATCATGCCGGCGGAGACGAAGGGCAGCATCGTCGCCAGTTCCACCTTCCACAATTGCGACCACAGCAATCCGAGCGTTCCGACCATCAGCCCGGTGCTCAGCGTCAGCCAGAACGGCCCCAGCAGCGTCCGCTTGTACCTCTGTTTGATGTCTCGCCACGCCAGCCGGTTCCACAGCGGCCACCAGCGTATGGCTTCGAGCAGTTCCATAGGAAGAGTCCGGTGTTTCTGATCAGCGACGATTTTGTGTGAACGGGCGAACGTCGATAACCACGACTTTTCACCGCCCTTCTACCCTCACCGCTCTGAAATGCGAAATCGGCCTGGCGGCGCGGGACAAGAGCCACGACAACGGACCCTCATGCGACGGCCATTGCCATTGGCAACCAGGCAACCGGCAACGAACTGCAATACGGACCAGCGCCCCCGAAGCTCGCGTCCTCAAATCTGGCGAGCGAGCGAACGAGAACTCAACGACCGGGTGAAGGGACCTGTGGTGGAAAATGGCACTCTGCCGCCCGCGCGCGGTAGAGGCGAATCCAAGGGGATTCGATGCTCGATTTTGACGGCGGTCAGGTGAGGTGAGCGCGTGCTGATTCCTTGCCCGTGGAATTGCGATACCAATCTACCGTCTTGCGAAGCCCCTCCTCCATCGGCACGCGGGATTGGAATCCGAGCAGGCTCCTTGCTTTAGATATGTCGATCAGTCGTTTCGGAATCATTGTCGGCTTGGAGGCGTCGAACGTAACTTCGGCGTCCTGGTAACCGTCGATCGCCAACAGCATCTTGAGCACATCCTTGACCGTGCACGGCTGGCCGGTCGCAATATTGACCGGGTCGAAACCGTCGATTTTCTCCATCGCCAACAGCATGCCATCGATGAAGTCCTGCACGTAAATGAATTCCTTGAGATCGTTGCCGTCGCCCCAGACTTCGAGCGGCTTGTGCCGCTCCACGACCTTGCGGATCAGCGCCGGAATCACGTGGGAGGTCTCCCATGCGAAATCGTCGAATTCCCCGTAAATGTTCGCCGGCCGGATGACGCAAACGTCCATCGGTTTGGCAATTTTGGTTGCGTACATCTCGCAGACGATCTCGGTAAAGCGCTTCATCCAGGCGACGATGAAGTATTTCTCGTAGAACTCGTTTGTGACGTCGTCCTCCTTCACCGCATAGTCGGTCAGCGGGTAGACGGTATTGCTGCTGATGAACAAGAACTTCTTCACACCCGCCTGATAGGCCGCATCGAGCATCGAGACGTTCATCAGCACATTGGGGGTCAAATGCGCGAGCGGCGTTTTCGCCATGACGGCGGCACCCGACGTATTCGCCGCACACATGAAGACGTAATCCGCGTCGTTCACCACCGACAGACAGTCCTCGGAGCGCCGGAGATCGCACGTCAAATACCGAATGCGCGGGTCAGAAAGAACAGCGGGCTTGACGTGCAGGGTTGCAGTCACGTTCGCTCCAAGATCGAGCAAACGCGCAATGAGATTGACGCCGACAAATCCCGCGCCGCCGGTCACGACGACATTCGCATTTTTGAACATTTTCAGATCTCGGAGAGAAGGGTGAAATTACGCGCGTCGTCACTTTATTGCACGCGCATCAATCTACGAAACGACCGAGTTCGTCGCGCTGTGACAGGATAGGATTCTTGATCGGCCACCACATGCCGAACTCCGGATCGTTCCAAATGATGGTGAATTGGCCGCTCGGATTGTAATAGGTGTTCTGCTTGTAGTGGAAGATCGCCTTTTCGCTCATCACCACATGACCGTTGCCGAATTTCGGCGGCACGAGAACTTGGTGCCGATTCGTATCCGAAAGCGTGAACCCCTGCCATTTCCTGTATTGTGCCGAGTGCTCGTCGTTATTCACCACCACTAGATAGAAGCTTCCGTGCAGGCAGGAGATCAATTTCCATGTCTCGGCGTCTCCATGCACGCCGCGAAGCACGTAACGCGACGAAACCGAAATATCATCCTGGCGGAACTTCACGTCGATACCGTTCTTGGCGTAGAGGTCCTCGTTGTAGGTTTCGACGTACTGGCCGCGGAAATCCTCGAACACCTCAGGCTTGATGAGCAGAACGCCTTCAAGGTTTGTCTTTTCTACTTGCATTCTGGTGTGTCTCGCTGGTCGAAGCAGTCGGATCAAGCCGTAGTTTCAGCAAAATAATTCTTCCGTTGCAGATATTCCGCCTGGTTCTTCACGAACCAGTCCCATGTCATTTTGAGCCCATCCTTCAAGGATGTGCTCGGATCATAGTCGATCAGCGCGCGCGCCAAACTGATGTCCATGACGCGACGGGGAAAGCCAGACGGCTTGCTGGCATCCAGCACAAAATTGAAATCAAGAAACGCGTGCAGGGTTTCCACAAGTTCGCGAATGGTACAGCCGGTGCCACTCCCCAAATTGACGAAGCTGCCGCCGGTGCCGTGATAAAGAGCTAAAATCGTACCCTCGGCGACATCCCGGCTATAGGCAAAATCCCGTACCGCCGACCCGTCGCCCCACACGATCACCGGATCCTCCTTGTTGAAGATGCGGGACATCAGGCTCGGGATCACCATTGCGTTGGCCGGATCGAAGTTGTCGCCCGGTCCGTACACATTGCACGGACGCACGACGGCAAAATTCTCCATGCCATACTGGATCTGATAAGCCTTGATCTGCATCTCGGCCATGCGCTTGGCCCACCCCGGGAACATATCCATCGGCGGACCATCCAGGTTCTCCGTCTCACGGAACACTTCCGCGCTCGAATAAGCGCCGATCGAGCTCGTATAGACGACCTTTTTCACCCTGTTGAGCCGACTGGCCTCGAGCACATTGGTGTTGAACATCAACAGCGGCACCAGGAAGCTGGCTGGCTTGGACTTCGTCACTTCGATCGAGCCTTTGATTCCCGCGACGTGGAAGACAAAATCCATCCCGCCGGTCAGCTCTTTGCACAGAGCAAATTCGGTTAGATCGCCAAGAACGTGGGAGGCACGGCTGTCGACCTTCACCCGATCGAGCGACACGATTTTTACGTGCGCGCCTGCGTCGCAGAGGATACGAACGACCTCGCGCCCGATCAGGCCGGTCCCGCCGGTCACCAAGACATTTCGGCCGGAAAAGCTGCGGAGGACTTCGTCTTTGATCATATGTTTTCCCGCCACATCACTTCAAAACGGCCCCTTGAATTTGTTCTCGTAGCTGAAGAAATCTTCACCGGACAAATCGATCTCCGGTATTCCGAGCTTGCTTTCAACCGCACGAATGATGTCGACTGCGTTGGGATAAAACTCGTTTTCGAGCGGCCGCGTGCACGGGCATGGAGTCGCGGCAAATCCGATCCGCTCGACCGGCGATTTCAGTCGACCAAAGCAGCCTTCGTACACCTGTGCCGCCACTTCGGCACTGAACCCGCAATCGATCCAGTCGTTGTCCGCGACGATGCAATGACCGGTCTTGCCGACAGAAGCGATCACGGTGTCGCGATCGAACGGAGCGATCGAACGACAATCGACCACCTCAACGCTGACCCCGTGTTTCGCAAGGATCTTCGCAGCGTGGACGGCTTCAACATTCATCCATGACGTCGCCACGACGGTCACGTCACGACCGGGATGAAGAACGAAAGCTCCTTCCAGCGGCAATGCATCCGAGCCTTCCGGAACCTCACCTATCGCGTCATAAAGCCAACGGTGCTCTATGAATACGACCGGATTGTCATCGCGAATCGCCGCAATGAGCATACCTTTGGCATCTTTGGGGGTCGCGGGCATGACGACCTTGAGGCCCGGGATGTGAGCAAACCACGAGTGCAGGGACTTGCTGTGCTGGAATGACTGGCCCCAACCACGGCCGATGATCGCTCGGATGACCAACGGAACTGACATCTGGCCACCCGAACCATAACGGTGTGTCGCGATCATATTCACTAACTGATTCAATCCGAGCAAGAGGAAATCGACCCGCATATGAACGTGGATAGGGCGCATGCCGTTGATCGCCGCGCCGAGACCGAAGCCGGTCATGGCGTCCTCCGCCAGCGGCGTACTGAAGCAACGGTTTGGACCAAACTTTTCGACCAAGCCCTTCGTGCTGTTGAAAATCCTCTTGTGATCGCCGACATCGATTCCATAGACGAAAACACCGGCGTCGCGGGTCATCTCCGCAACCATCGCTTCGTTCAGTGCGTCCCGATACGACAGAATGCGGCTCATGCGAGTACGTCCTCGTACAGTTCCGTGGACGCGGGGTAGGACGCATCGATCGCCTTCTTGACGCTGTCTGCCACGCGCGCGCGTATCGCACCCTCAATCGAGCCGATTTCCGATTCCGTCAGCCATTGCTGCAGCTTTTCGCGTGCGAGATCGACCGGATCAATCTTTGACCATGGCTCGAATTCGTCGCGCGACCGATATCTCTGATCAAAGTCCTCATTGATCCCCACGTGCTCAAGATGGCGATAGTATTTGAGATAGAGAAATGCAGGCCGCATGTTCGCGCGAATCGAAGCAACGGCCTGCTGCGATTTCTGAAATATGAGCTCCGCGTCGGTCGTTTCCGCTCCGAAGACATCACAGCTGAACTGTGCCGCGATGTCGGTAATTGACTTATAGCCGTGACGCTGCGCCGCCGGGATATGAACCGCGTAGCCGTTGTCTTCGCACACGAAAAGCACCGGGAGCTTCATCGCGCAAGCGATGTTGAAGCTCTCCCAGAAAGCGCCCTCGTCGACGGCGCCATCACCAAAGAATGCCGCCACCACTTTCTTGTTGGCTTGGCATTTGTTTGCGAAAGCGGCCCCTACTGCGACGGGAATTGTAGTCGCGACGATGGCCGACGTGCAGATCAGTCCGTCAGCAGGCGCGGTCAGATGCATCGATCCTCCCTTGCCTTTTGCCATCCCCGTCACCTTTCCATAGAGTTCGGCAAAGAAGCGGTCAGTGTCGCCTGTTTTGGCCAGGTAGAGACCATGGCTTCGGTAAGTGCCCAACACTTGGTCGGAATCCGCCAACGCCCTGCAAACGCCAACGCAAATCGCTTCCTCGCCGGTCGACATATGCATCGGCGTCTTCATGACATCTTCATGATAGGTTTTGCGAATGACGCTCTCCGCTTCGCGGATCAAAAAGAGCCCACGATACAATTCGACGTTTAGCTCTTTGCGTTTCAAAATCTTTCCCCCCCGTCGCTATTCTGAGTTGGTCGCTGCCCGTTCTTTCCGATTCAAAGGATTTCGCGCTCTAGGCGCGCCGCGTCGCCAAGAAGATTCCAATCACGGCAAGGGGCACGGACACATAGATCGCGCCGCTTTCCATCATCCCCGGCAGTTCCGAAATCGCGACCTGCGAGACACTTTGAATTTCGTGATCATGCGGCCCCCGCCGGGCGAATTCCTGATCTGAAACATCGACCCGGAAGACATATGAAAGGGTCGGCGACCGATTCGGCGATACGGCGATGGGCGCCATCGCCACGAATCGTTCCGGTTGGAGTATTTCGATTCCTGTTTCCTCGGCAAGTTCGCGCGCTGCGGCGACCGCGGGATTCTCATTCTCCTCAACCGCCCCGGCTGGCAACTCCAGGGGTGCATCATCGATGACCGGCCGCTTTGCACGTACCATCACGATTGATCCATCGCCCACAACAGGCAACACCACGACACTTCGCAGATGGTGCTCGAGCGTAAAATGACCGCCACGATTGCGAACTGCAAACCAGGGATTCTCGTGCAATGTCGCGACTGGCTGAAGGTTTTTGCATGCGATTTCCTGGAGACGTCGATCCCAAGCGCCGTGCGGCGGAAACGAGGAATTGTTGTATCGCTCCACGTTATCTCGCCAACATCGTGGCGCCGCCGGCAATTCGCTCACGCCAATACTCGAGCAGATCTTTCATCGTTTGTTCGAACGAGATCCGCGGTTCCCAGCCCGTGTGACGATGGAATTTTCCCGTGTCGGGAACCTGCAGGTCGGCATCGATGGGC
>Ga0265332_10001977_pt1 | contig 10787 bp, 2 predicted proteins | sample 41926metaG_FD_202084 | JGI IMG/M metagenome (GOLD analysis project Ga0265332, IMG submission 202084) | Rhizosphere microbial communities from Carex aquatilis grown in University of Washington, Seatle, WA, United States - 4-19-26 metaG | ecosystem: Host-associated > Plants > Roots > Rhizosphere >...
GTCGCCCTTGCGCTCGGGCAGGCTCTTGGTCTTGCCCCCGGGCACGTTGTAGTCCACGTACCAGGTGGTCACGACGGAGTTACTGGCCGGGGCCGCCGCCGCCGGATCGGCGGGCTTCTCGTCGCGCTGCACCGCCGATGACGATGCCCCCGATCCCGACGGGCCCGCGGCGAGCAGATCCGCGGCCGACTGCCCGGCGACCACCCGATCGGCGACCGCGTCGGCGTGCTGCTCGTAGGCGTCACCGGCTGCGCCGACGCCGCCGTACAGGTTGACGCCGCGCGCCTGCTGCACCACGTGCGCAGCCTCGTGCGCCGCGGTGTGCAGATCGGGCGGCCCGGCGAACGCGACGTGGTTGCCGGTGGCGAATGCCGACGCTCCCATGTCGTCGCACGCCGCCGCCGCCGGGCCGCCGACGTGCGCCTGGATCGAGCCGACGTCGTGCGCGCGGCCGAACAGCGCCTGGATCGTTCCGGCGTGGGGGAGCGAGGTCGTCGGGGTGGAGATGCCGGCCGCCGCGGCCTGGTGGACCGCCCCGGGAGCCACGTCGGTGGCTGCGCGACGCTGGACCGCCAGCTGCTGGACCAGCGTCTGCTTCCCGGGAGCGAGCTGGGATGCGTCCGCCGCGGTCTTGCCGACCGCGTTCTCGCGAGATCGAGCGCTCCATCCATTGCCCATGAACTATCCCTCCACGACCGGCGACAGTCTGCCGCCTATGGTTGCCTGTTGTACTACCGCACCGCTCATTGTCAATCGGTATCGAACAATGCCGATATCGATATCGGATGAAATTCCAGATCAGGAATCAGTGTCTCTGTGGAGCCAGAGACATGTAGCGCGCGGTGACAGCCGCGCGAGACACGTGCGACGCCAGCCCGCGCCCGGCCCGACGGGCCTCACGCGCTCGCCGGCGGGGCCGCGTCGCGTTACTGGACGGCGACCAGCCAGAGCTGGGCACCCTGGACCGGGGTCGAGACCCACGTGATGCTGTAGCTGCCGGCGGCGGAGACGTTCTTGACCGCCACCGCGCACTGGACGAACGAGTCGGTCTCGTGGGCGTTGCTGTCGACCAGTGAGAATCCGCTATCCGAGGTCGGACTGGCGGTCTGCGGCGTGCGCGGGAAGCCGTCGCCCCACCAGAACGCGACCAGGGTCGACGGGCCGGTGGTGGTGACGGGGTTGCTGGTGACCGCGACCGGCGTGGCCGGCTGGACGATCTCGTTCCACTGCTGGTCCTGGATCCGGGTGCCCTCGAGGACCTCGACCGCAGCGATCGTGATCTCGTCGAGCTGGCCCTTGGCGTTCTGCCCGGTGCTGGTGGTGACCTGGAAGCCCGGGCCGCCGCGCGCGCCGGCGAACGTGTAGAGCGCGGTGCCGGACTCGGGAAACGCGGTGTACGGCTGTGGCCCCTGCTCCTGATACGGAGCGTTGCCGGCGGTGTCGGTCAGCGAGGCGCCGGCGAACCGGGTGGCGTCGCCGCGGCCGACGCCGACCACGATCGTGCTGCCGGTCGCGCCGGTGGCGAGCCTGGGCGTCGAGATCGCCGTCGCGCTCGCCGGGTAGTTGGCGTCGGCGAGCTTGTAGTAGGCCAGGCCGTGGCCGCCGAGCCCCGGCGTGCCGGGGATGTGGCCGGGGCCGTCGCCGAGGTCGGGTCCGCCGGGATTCGACGGCGACTTGCAGCCGGTCGCCAGCGCGCTCGAGATCGCGAGCAGGACTGCGGGTCTCATCGACTACCTCGCATCGAAGCCTGCGCCCGGGTTACTGCGCGGGACCGGAGCGTAGGCGACGCCGGTGTCGCGGACGCCGCGGCCGAGCGCGCGCCACACCGCGTTCTTCGCCGTGGTGTAGCCGGCGATCACGGCGCGCTTGACCCGATCGCGGCCCGGCGACGACCCGACCGGGCGGGGCGCGAGGCCGAGCCGGCGCAGCCGCGCGTTGCCGCGGTAGAGCAGCTCGCGCTGGCGGGTCGCGTCGGTGTAGTAGGTGAAGCTCATCGTGATCGACGGACCGTCGCCGTTCTCGACCAGGTGCGGCGTGGTCGACGGCATGTAGCCGCCGCGCCCGGGCTCGAGCTCGAACACGCGGGCGCGGGCGCGCCACGCCTCGCTCCACACCACCAGCTCGCGCGAGTGCTGATCATGGAACAGCTCCTGGGCGCGCTCGGACACGACCTCGCGGTCGAACGGGTCCCAGGTGTAGAGCCGCTTGGTGCCGCGGATCTGCAGGATGAAGTTGTGCTCGTGATCCATGTGGAACGGGGTCACGGTGCGCGGCGACGACACGAAGATCCAGCCCGCGCGGTAGCACATGCCGGGATCGCGGCGCTCGACGATCGGCTTGATCTCGTCCAGCACCTCGTCGACCAGCCTGCGGTAGATCGGATCGGCCTGGACGTTGAGCAGCGACATCCAGGCGCCGGCGCGCTCGATGTCGGCGAGCGTGGTCGCCGCGTCCTTGCGGTTGGGGTGGAGGCTGGGCGCGTCGGCGAAGCTGGTGCCGGCGGTCGCCGCGCTGGTGTGGGTGCGGACCAGCTTGCGCTCCTGCTGGCGGCGGCCGAGCTCGACCAGCGCGTCGATCTGGAGCAGCGGGTGGTCGGCCAGCGCGTGGCTGACCGCCTGGATCTGCCACGGCTCGAAGCGGGCGGGATCGACATGGATGCGGGGAGCAGGCACGGAACCTCCATCATGGTGCGCCGCGGCGGTCACGGCTTGGCGATCAGCGCGGATAGCCAGCGCGACAGCCGCGAGCTGGGCGGACGACCCGGCGGCAGCGGCCGGGGCCGCGGCGGCTCGGGCGGCGCGTCGTACTCGCGCGCGATCTGCTCGAGGGTCTGGAAGATGAAGGCGCGCGGGCTGACCCGCTTGCCGGTGCGCGCCTCCAGCTTGGCGACCGCCTGCATGATCAGCAGCGAGTGGCCGCCGAGGTCGAGGAAGTTGTCGGTCACCGCGATGTGATCGACGGCGAGCAGCTCGCGCCACACCGCGGCGACCAGATCCTCGGCGCGGGTCCGCGGCGCGTGCGATGCCACGGCCGCCGGGGCGGGCGCGACGCGGGTGTCCGGCGCCGGCAGCGCGCGGCGGTCGACCTTGCCGTTGGGGGTGAGCGGCAGGCGGTCGAGCGTCACGTACGCTGCGGGTACCATGTAGTCGGGCAGGGTGGCGCGCAGGTGCTCGCGCAGCGCGGCGGGCGCGGGTGCCGAGGCCGAAGCGCGCGCGACCAGGTAGCCGACCAGCCGCTGCTCGCCGCCGGGGCCGGGCTGGGCGGCGACCACCGCCTCGGCGATCTGCGGGTGGCGCGCCAGCGCGACCTCGATCTCGCCGAGCTCGATCCGGTAGCCGCGGATCTTGACCTGGTGATCGGCGCGCCCGAGGTGCTGGAGCTGGCCGTCGGCGCACCAGCGCGCGAGATCGCCGGTCCGGTACAGCCGCGCGCCCGGCCGGGACGAGAACGGATCGGCGACGAAGCGCTCGGCGGTCAGCTCGGGGTGCGCGTGGTACCCCAGCGCGACGCCCGCGCCGCCGATCCAGAGCTCGCCGGGGACGCCGATCGGCGCCAGGTCGCCCGCGTCGTCGACGATCCACACCTCGGTGTTGTCGATCGGCCGGCCGATCGAGATCCCGCCCTGGCCGAGCTCGACCCGGCCGCAGGTCGACCACACGGTGGTCTCGGTCGGGCCGTACATGTTCCACAGCTCGCCGGTCAGCGCGAGCAGCTGCTCGGCCAGCTCGGGCGGCAGCGACTCGCCGCCGCACAGCGCCTTGAACCCGGGACCGCCGCGCCAGCCGGCCTCGATCAGCATCCGCCAGGTCGCCGGGGTCGCCTGCAGGACGGTGGCGCGGTGGTGCTCGACCAGGCCGCGCAGCGCGACGCCATCGGTGGCCTGATCGCGGGTCGCCAGCACGATCTCGGCGCCGACCACCAGCGGCAGCAGCAGCTCGAGCACCGCGATGTCGAACGACAGCGTGGTCACCGCGACCAGCCGATCGCCGGCGGACAGCCCGGGCCGCTCGCGCATCGCGGCGAGGAAGTTGGCGACCGCGCGCTGCGGGACCCGGACGCCCTTGGGCGTGCCGGTCGAGCCCGAGGTGTAGATCAGGTACGCGGCGTCGTCGGGGCCGACCGCGGGGCCCGCCACCGGGCGATCGGTCGCGTGGCCGTCGAGCCGCGGCAGGCTCGCCGGATCGAGCACGCGCGCCGGATCGAGGCCGGTGAGCCCCCCGCTGCCGGGCGACGCGGCGTCGGCGATCACGATCCGCGCGCCGGCGTCGGCGAGCATGAACGACAGGCGCGCCGCCGGGAACGCCGGATCGAGCGGCAGGTAGGTCGCGCCGGCCGCGAGCGCGCCGAGCACCGCGGCGAGCATCGCCGGGCCGCGGTCGAGCAGGATCGCGACGACGTCGCCGCGCCCGACCCCGCGCGCGGTGAGCGCGGCCGCGATCCGGTCGCGCTCGCCGGCGAGCTCGGCGTAGCTCAGGCTGCCGCCGGCGTGGTGCAGCGCCACGCGATCGCCGTGCCGGCCGATCGGCGCGAGCAGCGCGGTCAGGGTGGCGTCGTCGGGCAGCGGCCGCGCGGTCCGGTTCCACGCCGCGAGCTGGGCGCGCTCGTCGTCGGGGAGCGCGAGCAGCTGGCGCAGCGGGCGCGCCGGATCGGCGGCGATCGCCCGGGTCAGCGCGACGAACCGGTCGCGCCAGCGCTCGGCGGTCGCGCGGTCGAAGATGTCGGTGTTGTAGTTGAGGCCGCCGGTGACGCCGTCGGCGGCGTCGAGCAGCCACAGCGCCACGTCCTGGGCCGACGACGGCTGGAACACGGAGTGGCGCGCATGCTCGAGGTTGCCCCACTGCGTCGGGCGCTGGCGGGCGTCCTGGTACGAGAAGAACGCCTGGTAGATCGGGAACCGGCTCTCGTCGCGCCTGACGTCGAGCACGCGGACCAGGTGCTCGAACGGCACGTCCTGGGCGCCGAACGCCTCGACGACCGCGGCGCGGACCCGGCGCAGCAGCGCGAGGAAGCTGGCGTCGGGATCGACCGCCAGCCGCAGCGGCAGCGCGTTGACGAAGAACCCCATCACCGGCTCGAGCTCGGGCAGCATGCGGCCGCGCACCGGCGTGCCGATCACCAGCTCGGGCTGGCGCGTCAGCTGGTGGAGCTGCGCGGCCCACGCGGCGAGCAGGGTCATGAACAGCGTGGCGCCCTCGCGCAGCCCGACCGCGCGCAGCGCCGCGGTGGTGTCGTCCGGCACCGCCAGCGACGCGGTGGAGCCCTCCCCGGTCTGGATCGCCGGGCGCGGATGGTCGGTCGGCAGGTCGAGCGCGTCGGGCGCACCGGCCAGCCGGACCCGCCAGTGCTCGATCTGGCGGGAGAGCTCGGGGCCGGTGAGCCAGTCGCGGTGCCACGCGGCGAAGTCGGCGTACGACACCGCGGGCGCGGGCCGGGTCGGCGCGGTCCCGGACAGCTCGGCGGCGTACAGCGCGGCGATGTCGTCGTAGAACAGGTCGAACGACCAGCCGTCCCACACGATGTGGTGGGCCATGAAGAACAGCACGTGGAGGTCGGGCGCGAGCCGGAACAGCCGGATCCGGAACAGCGGGGCCCGGGTCAGATCGAACGGCCGGCCGGTCTCGAGCTCGAGCTGGCGTTCGAGCTGGCCGTCGCGCTGGTCGGCGGGCAGCCGCGTCAGGTCGTCGAGCGGGATCGAGGTGTCGACGATGTCGGCGATCAGCTGCGCCGGCGCGTCGCCGACCGTGCCGATCGCGGTGCGCAGCGCGGCCTGGCGGCGGACCAGCTCGGTGAACGCGCGGCCGAGCGCCGCGATGTCGAGCGCGCCATGCAGCCGGTGGGCCGAGGGCACGTTGAACACGGTGCTGCCGAGCTGGAGCTGCTCGAGGTACCACACGCGCTGCTGCATCAGCGACAGCGGCACCGGCCCGCCGGCGCGGTGCGGGATCCGCGGCAGCTCGTCGCGCTCGCGCGCCGCCGCCGGGGCCGTTGCGTCGAGCCACGCCGCCAGGGCGGCGACGCTGGGGTGCTCGAACCCGGCGCGCATCGGCACGCTGCGGCCGAGCGCGCGCGACAGCTTCGCGGTCATCTGCGCGACCAGCAGCGAGTGGCCGCCGAGCGCGAAGAAGTCGTCGTGCACGCCGAGCCGGGGCACCGCGAGCGCCTCCTGGTATGCGGCAGCGACCCGCTGCTCCGTGGGCGTGCGCGGCGCGACCGCGGCGCCCTGGCCGGCGACCGCGGGGCCCACCGGGGCGGGCAGCGCCTTGCGATCGACCTTGCCGCTGCCGGTCAGCGGCAGCGCGGCCAGCGCGACGAACCGCGCCGGGATCATGTAGTCGGGCAGCGCGGCGGCGAGGTGGACGCGCAAGGTTTCGTCGGACGCTGGTTCGCCACCGCGCGGCACGACGTAGCCGACCAGCCGGACGTCGCCGGGGCGGTCCTCGCGCGCGATCACGCAGGCGCGCGCGATCGCCGGGTGCCGGACGAGCGCGGCCTCGATCTCGCCGAGCTCGATCCGGTAGCCGCGGAGCTTGACCTGGAAGTCGGTGCGGCCCAGGCACTCCAGCGCGCCGCCGTCGGGCAGCGCGCGCCAGCGGCCGAGGTCGCCGGTGCGGTACATCCGCGCGCCGGCCTCGATCCGCGACCGGTCGGCGACGAACCGCTCGGCGGTCAGCTCGGCGCGGTGGAGGTAGCCGAGCGTCACGCCGTCGCCGCCGATGTAGATCTCGCCGATCACTCCGACCGGCACCGGCTGGCGGTCCTCGTCGAGCACGTGGACGGCGGTGTTGGCGATCGGGTGGCCGATCAGGACCGGCGCGCCGGGCCGGACCCGGTGCACGGTCGACCACACGCAGGTCTCGGTCGGGCCGTACAGGTTCCACAGCTCGGCGGTGCGCGCGGCGAGCTCGGCCGCGAGGTCTGCCGGCAGCGCCTCGCCGCCGCACAGCGCGCGCAGCCCGGGGCCGTCGGTCCGGCCGCGCCAGCCGGTCTCGATCAACATGCGCCAGGTCGCCGGCGTCGCCTGCAGCACGGTCGCGGCGTGGCGGTCCAGCAGGCCGGCGAGCGCGACGCCGTCGCTGGCCTCGTCGCGGGTGGCGAGCACGATCTCGGCGCCGACCGCGAGCGGCAGCAGCAGCTCGAGCACCGCGATGTCGAACGACAGCGTGGTGACCGCGAGCACCACGTCGCGCTCCGACAGGCCAGGCTCGCGCGCCATGCTGGTCAGGAAGTTGACGACCGCGCGGTGCGGGACGCACACCCCCTTGGGCTGGCCGGTCGAGCCCGAGGTGTAGATGACGTAGGCCGCGTCGTCACCGTGCGCGCGGTCCGCGCCGGCCGGTTCCGGACCGTCGGCGGGCACGTCGTCGAGCAGCACTGCGGGCACGCTGCCGATCACTGCCGCCGCGCCGGCCGCGATCGCGCGCGTGGTGACGATCGCCGCGAGCCCGGCGTCGCCGGCCATGAACCGCAGGCGCTCGGCGGGGAACGCGGGATCGAGCGGCACGTAGGCGGCGCCGGCGCCGAGCGCGCCGAGCATCGCGGGCACGAGGTCGAGATCGCGGTCGACCAGCAGGCCGACCCGGTCGGCGGTCCGGACGCCGGACGCCCGGAGCGTGGCGGCGATCGCGGCGGTGCGGCGCGCCAGCGCCCCGTAGGTCAGGCCGGCGCCGCGGCAGCGCACGGCCACGCGGTCCGGCGCGCGCCGGCAGGTGGCGGCGATCAGCTGCTCGACCCGGACCGCGCGCGGATAACCGGCCTCGGTGGCGTTCCACGCGGCGAGCGCGAGGCGGTCGGCCTCGGTCACCACCGGCAGCCGGCCGAGCGTGCACTGCGGATCGGCGACCGCACCGCCCAGCAAGAGCTCGAACCCGGCGAGCCAGCGCTGCACCGTGGCGGCGTCGAACAGCTCGGCGTTGTACTGGCACTCGAGCCGCATCCCGGCCGGCCCGGCGTCGACCGCGTTGATGAACAGCTCGAAGGTCTCGTGGCGGCGCGGGTTGGACACCAGCTCCAGCGCGATGCCCGGCAGGCTGTGGCCCTCGCCGGTCAGCGCCTGGTCGATGTTGAACATCACGCTGATCAGCGGCAGCCGGCCCGGATCGCGGGCGACCGGCAGGACCTGGAGCACGCGGCCGAACGTGACGTCCTGGTGATCGTAGGCGTCGAGCAGGGTGCGGCGCGCGGCGGCGACGCAATCGGCGAACCGTTCGCCGCGGGTCGGCCGGCTGCGCAGCGGCAGCATGTTCACGCAGTGGCCGACCAGGCCCTCGAGGCCGGCCGCGGCCTGACCCGCCGCCGGGATGCCGACGACGAGATCGGTCTGGCCGGTCAACCGGTGGAGCAGCGCGGAGAACCCGGCGAGCAGGGTCGCGAACAGGCTGGCACCCAGCCCGGCGCCGGTCTTCTTGACCTGGGCGACCAGCGCGGCGGGCAGGGTGTGGTCCTCGCGGCCGGCGCGGGTGGTCCGGGTCGCCGGCCGCGGCCGGTCGGTCGGCAGATCGAGCGTCGGGACGCCGTCTGCGAACTGCTCGATCCACCAGCGCTCGTTGCCGGTGACCTCGGGCGCGTCGGCGCGCGCCGCGCAGGCCGCGGCGTAGTCGACGAACGACGGCGCGGCGGGCAGCGCCGCGGTGCGCGCGCCGGTCGCGATCGCGTACAGCGCGGCGACGTCCTTGACCAGCACCCAGTACGACCAGCCGTCGAGCACGATGTGGTGGCCGGTGAACACCAGCACGTGGTGGTCGACCGCGAGCCGGACCAGCTCGGCGCGGACCAGCGGCCCGCGCTCGAGATCGAACGGCTCGGTGACGTGGCGCTCGGTGATCGCCGCGAGCGCGGCGTCGCGCGCGGCCGGGGCGAGCCCAACGAGATCGCTCAGCGGGACCTCGAGCTCGGGCGCGGCGGCGGGCGCCGGGGCGAGCACGGTCATGCCGTCGTCGGAAAACGTCGCGCGCAGCGCGTCGTGGCGGACCGGCAGCTGGCGCACCGCCTGGCGCAGCGCGGCGACGTCGAGCTCGCCGCGCAGGTGGAGCGACACCGACTCGTTGTAGGCCAGCGAGGCATCGGGGCCGAGCCGCGCGGCGAGCCAGACCTCGCGCTGCGGCTCGGTCGACGCCGCCTGGCGGCCCCCGGCCTCGGCGGCGACCGCGACCTGGGTCCGCGCCGCCGGGAAGAACCCGCTGGCCTGCATCTCGCTGGCCGCCGCCTGGTACGCCGAGACGATCGCCGCGATGTCGGCGTCGCCGTGCGCGGTGGTCAAGAAGCACGGGAAGTTGTCGAGGATGTGGATGCCGCGATCGCGCAGCATCGCGTAGATCAGGTCGCCGTACGGCAGGTCCTCGGTGAACGCGTTGCGCCACAGCGACGCGAACGTGTTGAGCTTGAGCGGCGCTCCGATCTCGGCCATGAACCGGTTGATCTCGCCGACCATCGCCTGGGTCCGCGCGGTCAGCCGATCCTGCAGCGCGGGTCCTTCGTCCCGCATATGGACCAGGGCGGCGCGCGCGGCGGCGAGCGCGAGCGGGTGGCGGACGAACGTTCCGGCGAAGTAGGTCACGCCGACCGTCGGGATCGAGTCGTCGCCGTACTCCCAGTGGCCGCCGTCGAGCGCGTCCATGAACGCGCGCTTGCCGGCGATCACGCCGATCGGGAACCCACCGCCGACCACCTTGCCGTACGACGCGAGGTCGGCCTCGATCCCGAACAGGCCCTGCGCGCCGCGCGGGTGGGACCGGAATCCGGTGACGACCTCGTCGAAGATCAGCAGGGTGCCGCTGGACTCGGTCAGCCCGCGCAGCTCGCGCAGGAACTCGACCGGCTGGAAGTCGGGCCGCCGGCTCTGCACCGGCTCGACCACGATCGCGGCCAGCTCGCCGGCGCGCTGGCGCAGGATCTCGAGCGACTCCGGTGTTCCGTAATCGAGCACGAGCACGTTGTGCGACGCGCTCGGCATGATCCCCGGCGCCGCCGGGATGCTCTTCAGCTTGCGGGTGCCGCGGACGATCACCTCGTCGAAGATCCCGTGGTAGGCGCCGGTGAAGATCGCGATCAGGCTGCGGCCGGTCACCGTGCGCGCGATCCGCATCGCGCCCATCACCGCCTCGGAGCCGGTGTTGCAGAACGCGGCGCGGTCGGCGCCGGTCAGCGCGCAGAACAGCTCGGTGACCTCGCCGGCCAGCACGTGCTGCGGGCCGATCTCGTAGCCGCGGTCGACCTGGTCGTGGATCGCGGTGCGGATGAAGTCGGCCTGCCAGCCGAACAGGCTCATGCCGAACCCGGACAGCACGTCGACGTACTCGTTGCCGTCGAGGTCCCACAGCTTGCAGCCGCGCGACCGCTCGATCACGATCTGGTAGGTCAGCTCCTTGGTCAGCGGGCGGAACCCGTTGACCACGCGCGGATCGGCCATGTGGCCGCGGTGCTTCGCAGTGTAGTCCTTCGAGCGCCGGGTCCGCGCGGTGTAGCGCGCGATCAGCGCATCGAGCCGCACGCGCTGCTGCGGGGTGAGCTCGTCGGCCGTGGTGTGGATCCGCGCGATCGCGCCGAACGCCTTCTTGACGTCGTAGCTCACCGGGCCGGCGGGCGGCTCATCCTCGTTCCTGGGCCGACCGGCGGCCGCCGGCGCGGGAGCTGCCGCGGGCGCGGACGCGGCCGGACGAGCGGCGACCGGGGGAGCGATCGGAGCGGCGACCGCCACCGGCGCGACGCCGCCGCCCAGGATCGCGAGCTGCTGCGCCATCACCGCGAGCTGCTGGTCGATGACCTGGCGGACGTACGCCGACGGCTCGCCG
>Ga0265332_10001982_pt1 | contig 10776 bp, 11 predicted proteins | sample 41926metaG_FD_202084 | JGI IMG/M metagenome (GOLD analysis project Ga0265332, IMG submission 202084) | Rhizosphere microbial communities from Carex aquatilis grown in University of Washington, Seatle, WA, United States - 4-19-26 metaG | ecosystem: Host-associated > Plants > Roots > Rhizosphere...
CTCGACGCCCACATGGGCAACGGCGACCGCGCCTTCATCTACCTTTCTGCCTTCGGCATTCATCGCCAGGTATCCGGACGATGCGGCGAGGCGATCCTGACCCATGACGGCAGCACCTTTTCCTTCGAGGAGCTGACTCACCATCTGCAACTGCTCGCCAGCAAAGCCGACAAGATCTTCCTGGTCCTCGATGCTGGCCGCGGTGACGGTCCCAACGCAACCACAATCTCGACCCGCTTTGCCCGAGCCTTGTCTGATCCAGGCTGCAAGGCAACGCCATCCAGCATCGAGTTCAGCCGCCTCCCAGCCAACGTGGCCATCCTGACAGCCAGCCGCCCGAACGAGAACGCGGGTGGCACACCGGCTGGTGGCCTCTTCAGCCAGGCCCTCCATGCCTGCCTGTCCGGTGAGCCCGCCTCCGACAGCCCATCGGGCCTGCTCACTGGCGATGCCTTGATCTCTTGCAGTCGACAACGCATCGCAGCCGGCCCTGGCACTCAACATCCCGGCTTGGCAGGCAATGGCGATCTCGTCCTCGCGCTGCAGCCCTCCGACCAACCAAGCCGCGACGCCCGCCAGTTGCTACGCGTCATCCACGCCCAGCGCGATCAACGACGGCGCGTCGACGTGACCCGACTGTCCGCGGCAACTGGCTCGACCCGCCTGCGCGTGAGCAGCAGCGAAGCGGGTTACCTGTATGTGCTGTCGGCCGGCCGCAGCGACATCCGCCTGCTCTACCCCGCAGGGAACAGTCAGCAAGCTCCGATTCAACGCAGCGCCGACATCGAAATCCCGCTGGCAGCAGAGAAGGATGGCGAATGGCTCGTCATTGTCGCTGATGCCATCCGTAGACCGGGGCGCGCGGGCTTTGTCATGGACGGCCCGTCCGCGCTGCAGCGCATCGATGCAGTTGGCATTCACGAGCTCGCCCAGGAGTTCCTGTCCGGAGATGGCAGCCGTACTTGTCTATTCAGTGAAACGCGCAACCTCGGTCCGAGCCAGGCTCTCGCCTGCTCAAGCCGTTTCGGCGCAGCCATGCTTGGTGCAGCGCATTCAAAATGATTCTCGATAAGCTCATGCACAGTCGCTAAAATACTCGGCAGAAACGACAAAAACGTTCAGCACCCGTTCTCAACCTATCAAACTCCAGGGGAAATCATGAAAGCCCTTTCAACCTCGGCAGGATATCGCCACAAAATCGCCCTTCTCGCTGGGCTGCTGGCCTTGTCTGGCTGTGCCAACATGCAAATGGGCTCGCAGGAGGCCAAAACCACCGCCACCGGTTCGGCCGGCGGCGCCAACTCCCAGAATGCCAACTCCACCCTCGAGAAGTGTACGGCGCCCCTCGGCACGATCGCCGTGGTGGAAGACACCGGAGCCCCCTGGTATGGCGTGCTCACCGGGCAGATGAAGCTCGGCTCGACCGTACCCGTGCTCAAGCTGCTGATCCAGCAGTCCAACTGTTTCGTGGTGGTCGAGCGCGGCCGCGCGATGAACAACATGATGCAGGAACGCGCCCTGCAGCAGTCGGGCGAACTGCGCTCCAACTCCAATTTCGGCAAGGGCCAGATGGCCTCCGCCGACTACTCCATGAGCCCGTCGATCACCTTCAGCAACAACAACGCGGGCGGCATGACCGGGGGCCTGGGCGGCATCGGTGGCGGCGTGCTCGGTGCGGTCGTTGGCAGCATCAACGTCAAGGAAGCCAGCACCATGCTGACGATGGTCGACAACCGCTCCAGCGTCCAACTCGTGGCGGCCGAAGGCAGCGCCCGCAACATGGACTTCGGCGGCATGGGCGCGCTGTTTGGCGGCGGCCTCGGTGGTGGCCTCGGCGGCTACACCAACACCGCGGAAGGCAAGGTCATCGTTGCCGCGTTCACCGACGCCTACAACAACGTGGTCAAGGCCGTGAAGAACTACAAGGCCCAGGAAGTGAAGGGCGGCCTCGGCACCGGCGGCCAGCTCGGCGTACAGGGCGGCAGCACGGGTGGCAGCAACGACGCAACGACGACCAAGTCCAAGTCGACGAAGAAGAAGAAATAAGGCACTCTTCGCGTCCAGAGAGCCGGGCCTCGCGCCCGGCTTTGTACTTTTGGACTCCCGTCGTGATGCCGGTCCTCCACGGCTTGCGGCAAAACCTGCGGCAGCATCCTGCTGCTGGTAAGCTTTCAGCGAATGTTCCGATGCACTTCGAGTTGATCCTGCCCGGACTGGACTGGCCCACCGGGCCCGGCCATCATCCCGCCGACGATCTGGCACTGCCCACCCTGTCCAAGCTGCTTGGCTTCTCCGAGGCAATCTGGACGCCGCGCAGCACGCCGGAAACCTTACTGGCTGAACGTTTCGGACTCACGGATCGCCTGCCCCACGCGCGCTTCCGGCGCTTCGGGGAACGCACACCAGCCCCGACCGACGGTCACTGGCTGTGCTGCGACCCGGTCCACCTGCACTTCTCCCGCGACACGCTGCTGCTCAACGACGCTGGCGGGCTCGACATCACACGCGAGGAAGCCGATGCGCTGATGGATGGGCTGAACGAGACTTTCGCGGACATCGGGCACTTCGAAGCACCGGCTCCAGACCGCTGGTACGTCCGTCTGGCTGCCGAGCCGCAGCCGGAGTTCCATCCCCTTGCCGACGTCAATGGCCGCCCGGTGCAACTCTTCCTCCCCGAAGGTGAAGACGTCCCGCGCTGGGCGCGCCTTTCCAACGAGATTGAAGTCTGGTTGTTCAGCCACCCAGTCAATGCTGCGCGGGAGGAACGGGGCCAGCGCACCATCAATGGCGTCTGGCTGTGGGGCAATGGCACGGCAGCCGCCTCCGGCTCTCGGCCGTTCGCCGCTCTACAGGCCGACCAGCCCTTCGCCCGCGGCCTCGCCAGCCACGCGGGCTTGAGCCCTGCGGCGACTGACCATTACCACCGTCCGGACGGCAACGGCCTCGCGCTGATCGACGACCTCCAGCGCCCCCTTCTCCATATGGACCGGGAAGGCTGGTGCCGGGCGCTGCGGGCCCTGGAAACCAACTGGTTCGCCCCGTTGCTGTCAGACCTCAAGACGCACAAGCTGGAAGCGATCCGCATCAGCGTGCCCAACGACCGCCACACCTTGCAACTCGACGTCGGCTCGAGCGGACTCTGGAAGTTCTGGCGCAAGCCACGCACGCTTGGCAGCGTGCTCGCCACAGCCCCTCAACCCGCCGCCCAAACGCCATGACCCGTATTCTCCCCCGCCCTGTTCCCACCCGCGCGATCACCCACCTGCTGGAGGCCGGCACTCATCCGCTGCTGGCCCGCATCTACGCAGCCCGCGGCATCGAGAACCGGGAAGAGCTCGACTACAGCCTCAAGGCCCTTATTCCGCCCCAGCAGCTGAAAGGTGTTCAGGATGCGGCGCAGATCCTCGCCGACGCCATCGAAGCCGGCGCCCGCATGCTCATCGTCGCCGACTACGACTGCGACGGCGCCACTGCCTGCGCGGTCGGTATTCGTGCGCTACGCGCCTTTGGCGCCGAAGTCGGCTACCTGGTGCCCAACCGCTTCGAATACGGCTACGGACTGACGCCCGCCATCGTCGAGCTGGCAGCCAAGATGGAGCCCGACCTGCTGATCACCGTAGACAACGGCATCGCCAGCGTCGAAGGCGTCGCGGCAGCCCGGGAGCACGGTATTGCCACGGTGATCACCGACCACCACCTGCCGGGCGACACGCTGCCCGAAGCCGATGTGATCGTGAACCCCAACCAGCCCGGCTGCCTATTCCCGAGCAAGGCATTGGCCGGCGTCGGCGTCATGTTCTACACGATGCTGGCCCTGCGTGCCGAACTGCGCGACCGTGGCCTCTTCCAAGGGCGTGCAGAGCCGAATCTGGCCGAACTGCTCGACCTGGTGGCGCTCGGCACCGTCGCTGACGTGGTAAAGCTCGACCACAACAACCGCATCCTGGTGTCCCAGGGCCTGCAGCGCATGCGGGCCGACCGCATGCAACCGGGCATCCGGGCGCTTTTTGCAGCAGCCGGACGCGATGCGACCCGCGCCACCACCTTCGACATGGGTTTTGCGCTGGGCCCGCGCCTCAACGCCGCCGGCCGCCTGGCCGACATGTCCCTCGGCATCGAATGCCTGATCACCGATGACATGGGCCGCGCCCTCAACATCGCCCAGGAACTCGACCGCCTCAACCGGGAACGGCGCAGCATAGAAGCGGAGATGCAGGAAGGCGCGATGCTCGAACTGGACGGAATCGACCCGGGCAGCCGGGCCACGCTGACCTTGTTCCAGCCCGAGTGGCACCAGGGCGTAATCGGCATCCTGGCCGGACGCATCAAGGAGAAGTTCCACCGCCCCACGGTGGCCTTTGCCCGTGGCGACGAAGGACAGCTGAAAGGCTCTGGGCGTTCGATTCCCGGCCTCCACCTGCGCGACGCGCTCGATCTGGTGACCAAGCAGGCACCGGATCTGGTCCTGAAGTTCGGCGGACACGCGATGGCCGCAGGCCTCACCATCCGTGAGAGCGATCTAGCACGTTTTGAAAGTCTGTTCGAAGCCGTCGTGCAGTCGTTGATCGACCCGGCCGACCTGACCCGCAGCCTGGAAACCGACGGCGCACTGGAAGACAGCCTCTACAACCTGGAAACGGCGAGGCTACTGGAACGGGAAATCTGGGGCCAAGGCTTCGCCGCCCCGATCTTCGACGACACCTTCCGTGTCGAGAACCAGCGCATCCTGAAAGACAAGCACCTCAAACTCCAGCTGCGCAAGGGCAACACGCGGATCGATGCCATCCAGTTCAACTGCACCACCTCGGCGGGACCGCAGATTCACGCGGCCTTCCGGCTGGCAGTCAATGAATACAACGGTGCCGCGAACATCCAGCTGATGCTGGAACATTTCGAAGCCGCCTGAAGGAGAAAAAGCGTAAATACGCCGCCCATGCACCGTCGCCACAAGTCAAACGCGCAGCGAAGGAGTGTGAGCGTGCTACGTGCTTCGCGAAAGTTTCCCGCCCGCAATATGACGCCCGGGCGGGAAACCCGGCATGAAGAAATGCCTGCTCGGAATACGGTTCAGTAACGTCCGCCGCCACCGCCGAAGCCAGAGCCACCGCCCGGACCTCGTCGGCCACCGCCGCCTCCGAAACCGCCACCACCGCCTCCGCCCCCCGGACCCCGACGGGGTCCGCCGAAACCGCTACGCGGCTCCTGCGGGCGTGCCTCATTCACCGTGAGGTTGCGGCCATCGTAATTTTTACCATTGGCGCCTGCGATCGCTGCCTGGGCCTCGTCATCCGAACCCATCTCGACAAAGCCAAACCCCTTGGAGCGGCCGGTTTCACGATCCATGATCACCTGGGCCGAAGCCACGGTGCCGAACTCGTGAAAAATCTCTTCCAGACGACTCTTATCCACTGTGTAGGCCAGATTGCCCACGTAAAGCTTAGTACCCAATTGACGCGCTCCATTTCGAAAAGAATGGCGGCCACGAGAGACAGTCCGCCCTCACACAATAGCAAGGCATTCCGCGGACGTCGAATGTTTTTGTACTTAAAAGGCAAGGCGTATTACCGCATTCCTTCGGCATGACGCACGGCCATTGTGGAGCCCCTGACAATGGACCGCGGTGCTTGTAGGGTTCATCACAAGCCCACATCCACCACATTTCGCCACACTGCTGTAATTTCAATGCCTTAGCGTCTTCCGCCAGATGGCATGGAGCTTGCGGATCGATACCCGAGACCAACCGGGAGATTCGCGGTGAAACCATCTGAAGTAGCAGTCCTTCTCGACGAGCCCGCCTGCACCCACAACAAGAAGGCGAAATCCGGCTGCTCCAAGCCGACGCCGGGTGCCTCCGCCGGTGGTTGTGCCTTCGACGGCGCCCAGATTGCGCTGCTGCCGATCGCCGACGTAGCCCACATCGTCCACGGTCCGATCGCCTGTGCCGGCAGCTCCTGGGACAACCGGGGCACCCGCTCCACCGGTCCCACGCTGTACCGCATCGGCATGACCACCGACCTCACCGAGCAGGACGTGATCATGGGTCGCAGCGAAAAGCGGCTGTTCCACTCAATCAAGCAGGCCATCGAGACCCACAACCCGAAGGCCGTCTTCGTCTACAACACCTGTGTCCCAGCCCTGGTCGGCGACGACATCGACGCCGTCTGCAAGGCCGCCACCGAACGCTGGGGCACGCCGGTGGTCCCGGTCGATTCCGCCGGTTTCTACGGCACCAAGAACCTCGGTAACCGGATTGCCGGCGAGGCGATGGTCAAGTACGTGGCCGGTACTGCCGAGCCCCTGCCGCCGCCAGCCGCAGCCATCGAATACGCGGAGAAGCGCGGCATCAAGATCCACAACGTGAACCTCATCGGCGAATACAACATCGCCGGCGAGTTCTGGTTCATCGCGCCGCTGCTCGACGAGTTGGGCATCCGCGTGATCTGCACCCTGTCCGGCGACGGCCGCTTCCACGAGGTGCAGTCCATGCACCGGGCCGAAGTGAACATGATGGTGTGCTCCAAGGCGATGCTCAACGTCGCCCGCAAGCTCGAAGACCGCTTCGGCACACCGTGGTTCGAGGGCAGCTTCTACGGCATCACCGACACCACCCAGGCCCTGCGCGACTTCGCCCGCCTGATCGGCGATCCGGACCTCACCGAGCGCACCGAAGCCCTCATCGCCCGCGAAGAAGCCAAGATCTTCGCCGCCCTCAAGCCCTGGCGCGCGCGCCTCGAAGGCAAGCGGGTGCTGCTCAACACCGGCGGCGTTAAGAGCTGGTCCATCGTCTCTGCGCTGCAGGATCTCGGCCTGGTGGTCGTCGCCACCGCCACCAAGAAATCCACAGAGGAAGACAAGGCGCGTATCCGCGAGCTGATGGGCCCGGAAGCCAAGATGGTCGAGGATGGCTCGCCGCGCGCGCTGCTCAACATGGTGAAGGAACTGCGCGCCGACATCCTTATCGCCGGCGGCCGCAACCTTTACACCGCCCTCAAGGCCCGCCTGCCCTTCCTCGACATCAACCAGGAACGGGAATTCGGCTACGCCGGCTACACCGGCATGCTCGAACTGGTCAAGCAACTCGCCCTGACCCTCGAATCCCCCGTGTGGACGCAGGCCCGCAGCGCCGCACCGTGGGCCGCGCTGCGCCCTGCCGCACCCGAACTGCCGCTGGATGCCGACGACCTGCCGATGCCTCTCGATGATGGCTTCGACATGGACGACGTGCACGACCACCACCACGCCGCCGCCTGAGGAGCCCAGCCATGAGCGAGATCATCAAGCGCAGCAAGGCCATGTCGGTGAGCCCCCTCAAGGCCAGCTCGCCGACCGGCGCCGCCCTGGCCTTTCTGGGCATCCACCACGCCATTCCGATGCTGCACGGCAGCCAGGGCTGCACGGCCTTCGCCAAGGTTTATTTCGTACGCCACTTCCGCGAGCCGATTCCGCTGCAGACCACCGCGATGGACCAGGCCAGCAGCGTGATGGGCGCCGACGACAACGTGATCCAGGGCCTCGCCACCATCTGCGCCAAGCAGAAGCCAGCGATGATCGGCCTGCCGACCACCGGCCTGTCGGAAACCCAGGGCACCGACATCACCCGGCTGGTCAAGGACTTCTACCGCCAGTACCCGGAATACGCCCACGTGGCGGTGATCCCGGTCAATACGCCGGACTTCACCGGCTGCCTGGAAACCGGCTACGCGCTGGCTGTCAAAGGCATGTTCGAAGCCTTGGTCCCGGAAGATCGAACGCGCGTCGGCCTGCGCCCGCGCCAGATCAACGTGCTTCCCCACGCCTCCCTGACGCCCGGCGACACCGAGGCCCTCAAGGAACTCATCGAAGCCTTCGGCCTGCGCCCGGTGATGGTGCCCGACGTAGGCGACTCCCTCGACGGTCACCTGATGCCCGAGGACTACACGCCGCTGACCCTCGGCGGCACGCCGGTCAGCGAATTCGCCACCCTTGGCGAAGCCGCCGCGACGATCGTCATCGGCCGTTCGCTGGACGCCGCTGCCGACGTGCTGGCCGAGCGCACCGGCGTGCCCGACCATCGCTTCGACCACCTGATGGGCCTGGACGCCAACGACCGCTTGATCGGCGTGCTGGCAGAAGTGTCCGGCCATCCGGTGCCGGAGCGTATCGAACGCCAGCGCGCCCAGTACCAGGACGCTCTCGTCGATTGCCACTTCATGCTCGGCATGGCGCGCGTTGCAATTGCCGCGGACCCCGACCTGCTGCTCGGCATGAGCCAGTTCCTCAAGTCCGTCGGCTCGGAAATCGTCGCCGCCATCGCACCGGTCCGCGCACCGTCTCTCGACGACGTGCCCGCCGACAAGGTGCACATCGGCGACCTGGAAGACCTGGAGATCGCCGGGCGTGAGGGCCAGTGCCAGCTCGTCATCGGTAACTCCCACGCGGTTTCCAGCGCCGAGCGCCTCGGCGTGCCGATCCTGCGCATCGGTTTCCCCCAGTACGACCTCGTGGGTGGCTACACCCGCACCTGGATCGGCTACCGCGGTAGCCGGCAAGCCTTGTTCGACCTCGCCAACCTGCTGCTCGAACATCATGAAGAACACCACCTCATCGCCCCGTACCGGTCCATCTTCCGGCCCGCAGAAGCCTTCGCCGAGCTCGGCACGGCCGCCACGGCGCCTGCGGCTGGTGGTCTCCCACTCCACTGAGGAATCCGCCATGCAGCTACTCGTTGCCTTTGCCAGCAGTGACCGAGTGATCATCGATCAGCACTTCGGTGCCGCCAGCGCCTTCGCCATCCACGAGATCGGCCCCGAGAGCTCGCGCCTCATCGAGGTCGCCCAGTTCATCGAAACCGCGATGGACGGCCACGAGGGCAAGCTGGACGCCAAGATCGCCCTCCTCGACGGCTGCGCCGCGGTGTTCAGCGAAGCGGTCGGCGCCTCGGCGATCCAGCGCCTGCTCTCCAAGGGTGTGCAACCGGTCAAGGTGGAGAACGGCACCACCATCGACTCCGTCATCGCGATGCTGCAGGGCGAACTCAAGGAAGGCCCCACCGGCTGGCTGGCCAAGGCGGTCAACCGTGGCACGCCCAAGGCCGCCGAGCGTTTCGCGGACATGGAAGAGGAAGGGTGGAGCGAATGATGATCGAACAAGGCCGCGTCATCGCGGCAGACGCCGCATGGGCTGAAGTCGAAGCCGGCGGGAGCGGCTGCTCCAGCTGCGGCACTGCCAGCGCCTGCGGCGTGCCCAAGGAAGGCAAGGTCGGGCTGCACGGACGCATGGTGCTGCGCCTCGCCAACACGGTGGGCGCCAAGGCGGGCGACATCGTCGACCTCTCCGTCAGCTCCGAATCCATGACCACCGCCGTCGGCGTCGCCTACGGGCTGCCGACCGTCGGGATGATCGCCGGCATGGCGCTGGCGCACGGCCTGTTCGGCAGCAGCGGCGAAGCCCTCGGCGCGCTGCTCGGCGCGCTGTCCGGCTTCGTCGGTGCCCGCCTCGCCGCCGCCCGCATCCCGAGCGGGGTGCGCATCCTCGCCATCGCAAATACCGCGCCGGCATCGGGCTCCGCCCTGCCGATCTATTTTCAAGCCGCTTTATCCAAGGAGTGACAACAATGACTACCGCCACCGCTGACGAAGGCCTGTGGAGTTCCGATTACGTCAAAGAGATGGTCAAGCAGATGCGCGCGCTTGACTCCTATGGCACCTACGACGGCTGGCCCAACGAACGGGTGCTGGCCCCCTTCATCGTCACCAAGGACCAGCGCCGCGAGATCCCGGTGATCGGCGATCCGGACGAAGTCATTCTGTCCCGCGTGAAGGCCTTCTACAACGGCCTGGCCGTGCTGATCGAAAAGGAAAGCGGCCTGATGGCCAGCTCGATCATCAACATCACCCACGAAGGCTTTGGCCGCGCGCTGATCTCGGTGGGCAAACTGATCGTCCTCGACCGCACCCTGCGCGACGTCCATCGCTTCGGCTTCGACAGCATCGGCAAGATGAAGGACGAGGCCGACAAGCTGCTGTCCGTCGCCCTGGCGATCGTCGGCAAGTACCCGGAAGTCGCCGGTCTGTAAGGTGAGCGCCATGACCGAAGAGGAAATCAAGGCCCTCGACAAGGAGGTGCGCAAGCTCAAGCGCATCGCCTCCGAATGGGCATCGCAGATGCACGACCTGGTGGAAGACCGCCTGCCGGCCGCCTACGAGGAGATTCCCGGCATCGCCAAATCCACCTACGAGGCCTGCCAGGCTTGGGCCGAGGCCAACCGCAAGCTGGCCGCCGCCGGCGGTCAGTAAGCAGCACCACGCAATCAAGGCACGATCATGGAAACGATTACCGGCTTGACCCGGGGCGGCAAAGCCTACACCCCGACCTTCGTCACCGACCTCAACCAGGAAACCTGCATCGGCTGCGGCCGCTGCTACAAGGTCTGTCCGCGCAACGTCTTCGAACTCGTCGAACGCGAATTCGACGATGACGACGAAGGCGACGACGACAACACGATGGTGATGGCCATTGCCGACGCGATGGACTGCATCGGCTGCGGTTCCTGTGGCCGGGTCTGTCCGAAGGACTGTCACACCCACTCGCCGGCCTCGCTGTGAGCACCGGACAGGCCGTGAGCGGCAGCACGGACGAGCGGCTGGCGCAGGAGCGCCCGCTGCTCGAACGGATCTGCGCCCGTCTCGCCCAGGAGGTGGAGCGCCACGGCCTTCCCGCGCCGGACATCGATCCGGCGCGGGCCGATTACAGCCTGCGCGACGACCCCTACACCGGGGGAGCCGCGCTGATCGGCAC
>Ga0265332_10001990_pt1 | contig 10746 bp, 12 predicted proteins | sample 41926metaG_FD_202084 | JGI IMG/M metagenome (GOLD analysis project Ga0265332, IMG submission 202084) | Rhizosphere microbial communities from Carex aquatilis grown in University of Washington, Seatle, WA, United States - 4-19-26 metaG | ecosystem: Host-associated > Plants > Roots > Rhizosphere...
CCAATGAGCAGCAACGATGAAGGGCTGGAAAAGGGAGCCTTGCTTCTGCTGACCCTGGGCGCCGACGAAGCCGCCGAGGTGCTCAAGCAACTCGGCCCCCGGGAAGTGCAGAAACTCGGTGCCGCCATGGCCTCCATGCAGGCCCAACCACGCGAGCGGGTCGAGGGCATTCTCGACGAACTGATCGCCTATGCGGACAAGGGCTCGCCGATCGAGGCCGACCACGAGCACATCAAGGCGATGCTCACCAAGGCCCTCGGCGACGAGCGCGCCACCCACCTGATCAGCCGCGTGCTGCAAGGCTCCGATACCGCCGGTATCGAGAGCCTCAAGTGGATGGATGCCCCTACCGCGGCCGACATGATCAAGAACGAGCACCCGCAGATCATTGCCACGATCCTCGTGCACCTGGAGTTCGACCAGGCTGGCGACATCCTCAAACATTTCACCGACCGTCTGCGCAACGACGTCCTGCTGCGGATCGCCACCCTCGACGGCGTCCAGCCGGTGGCCCTGAAGGAACTGAACGAAGCCCTCACGCGCATGCTGTCGGGCGCGTCGGCAGTCAAGAAAACCGCCATGGGCGGCGTCCGCCATGCGGCGGAAATCCTCAACTTCGTCGGCTCGGCGGCGGAGACCGCCATTCTCGACAATGTGCGCGAGTACGACCCGGACCTGGCCCAGAAGATCCTCGACGAGATGTTCGTCTTCGAGAACCTGCTCGACCTGGACGACCGCGGCATCCAGACCCTGCTGCGGGAAGTCCAGAGCGATTCGCTGGTGGTCGCGCTGAAGGGGGCCCCGCCCGAACTGCGCGAGAAGATCTTCAAGAACATGTCCCAGCGGGCTGCCGAAATGCTGCGGGAAGACCTGGACTCCCGCGGCCCTGTGCGCCTGTCGGAAGTCGAGGCCGAGCAGAAGGAAATCCTGAAGACCGCCCGCCGCCTGGCGGAAGAAGGCCAGATCGCCCTGTCCAGCGGTGGAGGCGACGATGCCTTCGTCTAAGCACGGGGCCCGCCGATGAGCATGGACCGCCACCAGGCCGTCGGCATCTACCGGCGCTGGATTCCGCCCTCCTTCGACGAGCCGGCCGCCCAGCAGGCGCCGCAGGAGCAAACCCTGCCGGAATCCGAACCGGCCGTAGAGCCTCCTGTCGTCGAGCCCCCACTGCCCGAACCGGCGCCGGAGCCCCCACCTCTGCCTGACATGCTCGCTGACGAACTGTTGGGGGATGACGCCTCTGTTTTTCAGCTGCCCACCGCCGAAGACATCGAGCGCATCCACGAGGAAGCCCGCAAGGAAGGCTACGCCGCCGGCTACGAGGAAGGCACAGCCCGCGGCCGCATCGAAGCCATGCACTTCCACGGCCTCGTCGAGGGGATGGAAAACTCCCTGACGACGCTCGACCAGGAGGTTGCCGAAGAAATCCTCGCATTAGCCACCGAACTGGCCCGCCAGATGGTGCGCCACACCATCGCCACCCGGCCGGATGCGATCGCCGACCTGTTGCGCGAGGCCCTTGGGCAGATGCCCCAGACCCATGCCCAGATCCACCTCAATCCGGAGGACGTGGAGATGGTGCGGAATTATCTCGGCGAACACATGGCCCACGCCGGCCATCGGCTCGTCGAGGATGCCACGATCAGCCGCGGTGGCGTACGCATCGAAACGTCCGGCAGCCAGATCGACGCCACCGTGCAGACCCGCTGGCGCCGCATCATGGACAATCTCGGCCACAACGTGCCTTGGGATAGGGATGAGCCCTGATGAACCACGGCACCGAAACCTGGCGTACTTTCCTGGGTGACGCACGGAAGCTCATCGGCGCCACACCGCCGTACCAGGTGGCTGGCCGCCTGACCCGCATCAACGGCCTGGTCATGGAGGCCTCCGGCCTCAAACTGCCCCTTGGCTCAGGCTGCCGGATCGTCATCCCGGGCGGCAGTTCAGTCGAAGCGGAAGTCGTCGGCTTCAACGGTGAAAAGATCTTCCTGATGCCCACCGACGATGTCTTCGGCCTGTCGCCGGGCGCCCAGGTCTTCCCCCTTGAACCGACCCAGCCGCAACTGATTGCCGGCGAGCGCACCGAGCCGCGCCGCCGCGCCTCCGATCGGGCCAAGCATCTGCCAATGGGCGACGAACTCCTCGGCCGCGTCGTCGACGGCGCCGGCCGACCGCTGGATGGCCTCGGCCCGCTGAACACCCGCCACTCCCGCTCCCTGCAATCGCGCCCCATCAACCCTTTGCAGCGCGCCCCGATCAGCCAGTCCCTCGACGTCGGCATCCGCGCCATCAACGGCCTGCTGACCGTCGGCCGCGGCCAGCGGATGGGCCTGTTTGCCGGCTCCGGCGTCGGTAAATCGGTGTTGATCGGCATGATGGCGCGCTTCACCGCTGCCGACGTGATCGTCGTCGGGCTGATCGGCGAACGGGGCCGCGAAGTGAAGGAGTTCATCGAGCACAACCTGGGCGCAGAAGGCCTGGCCCGCTCCGCGGTCATTGCCGCACCGGCCGACTGCAGTCCGCTGATGCGCCTGCAGGGCGCGTCCTACGCCACGACAGTGGCCGAGTACTTCCGCGACCAGGGCAAGCAGGTCCTGCTGATCATGGACTCCCTGACCCGCTACGCGATGGCCCAGCGGGAAATCGCGCTGGCCATCGGCGAGCCGCCGGTGACCCGCGGCTACCCGCCCTCGGTGTTTGCCCGCCTGCCGGCCCTCGTCGAGCGCGCCGGCAACGGCCCGGAAGGCGGCGGATCGATCACCGCCTTCTACACGGTGCTGGCCGAGGGTGACGATCAACAGGATCCGATCGCCGACTCGGCACGTGCCATTCTCGACGGCCACATCGTGTTGTCACGCAGCCTGGCCGACCAGGGCCACTACCCGGCCATCGACATCGAGCAATCGATCTCGCGGGCCATGCACAACCTGGTCAAGAGCCAGCATTTCGATGTCGTGCGGCGCTTCAAGCAGCTGTTCTCCCGCTACCAGCGTTCCCGCGACCTGATCGCCGTCGGCGCCTACCAGGCCGGCGCCGACCCCGTCCTCGACCAGGCGGTAGCCATGTATCCACGCCTGGAAGCCTTCCTGCAGCAACGCATCGACGAATGTGAACCCTACGATTCCGCGGTCGAGAAGCTTTACACACTCTTCGGCGCAACGCCGTAACACCGCAACGGCGCCAGGGCTATGCTTACGTTCCCGTAAAGAGTTCGTCCTCGACCCGATAACGCAGAGAGCATCTGAAAATGTCCGAGCCTTTCCCGCTGCAAACCTTGCTGGACTTGGCCAACAACCGGATGGACGAGGCTGCGCGCAAGCTGGGCGAGTTGATCGCCAGCGAACGCGCTGTCGAGGAGAAACTCTCCCTTCTGGTGGACTACCGCAAGGAATATCAGACCCGCTTCGTCGAGGCCGCACGTAACGGCATCGGCCCTGATGCCTGGCGCAACTACAGCGCTTTCCTCCTCAAGCTGGACGATGCAATCACCGTCCAGCAGCGGGTGGTGGCTGACTCCCGTCAGCGTGTCGAGCAAGGGCAGCAGGCCTGGGTGGACCAGCGCAACAAGGTCAAGGCCTTCGACACCCTGTCCCAGCGCCACCAGAGCCAGCAGGCCCGCAAAGAAGCCCGGCAGGAGCAGAAGCTGACCGACGAACACGCCGCCAAACAATTCCGTGATCGGAATCAGGACGACGGATCAACGGCAGACCAGTAGCTGGCATGCCGCTTGCTGCACTGGTGGTGTCTGCATCCTCCGTAGGAACAACATCATGTCCGGTCCGGCTTTGAATCCTCTCGCGAACATTTCCAGCGCCGCCAAGAGCGCGGACTCCGCGCGTGGCGACAACGCCACGACATCCGGCACAGACGCAGCCGATACGGGTTTCTCGCGCGAACTGCAGCGCCATATCGACCGCGACACCCAGACCTCCGGCACAACGGATCCAACTCCCACCACGTCCACCGGCAAGGCAAGCGACGGCAAGCCCACGGACAGCAGGGCTGCGTCAGAGGCGGACTCGGCCAAGGAAGGCGCATCAGCGGACGATGCGCAAACGCCCTCCCCGGACATGGCAGTCCTCCTTGGCGGCCTGATCACCTCCAGCACGAACGCCCCCTCTACCCGCCACCGCCTGGACCGCGACACCCAGTCCTCCGACACAACGGGTGCAGCCCCCCCGGACCTTGATGGTGTGCTCGCCTTCGTAAACACCCAACCCTCCAGCACACTGGATGCCACATCCGCCGGCAAAGCAAGCGGTGGCAAGAGCACGGACAGCGAGGCGGCATTAACAGTGGACTCGACCAAGGAAGACGCTCCCGCGGCCGATGCGCAAGCGCCCTCCCCGGACACGACGGTCCTCCTTGGCAGTCTGCTCCCCCCTGGCGTGAATGCACCATCCACCCGCCGCAGCGACGACAACACCCCCACCACTGAATCGCAGCCGGCGGCCGACGCGGCACTCGCCGCGTTCCTCGCCGCAGGAGAGCGCCCGGCGACATCGACCAATACAGTCACACTCGCTGGCGAACGGAGTGCTGATGAAACGGCCCTCGACGGTACGGGTCAGCGTCGCCACGCAAGCCTGGATCTCGCCGATTCGTCCCTCAGCCGCCAGACACTGGCCAACCCGGCTCAAGGCCAAGGCAGCACCACCCTGGAGGCAGCGCTTACCGACACCACGGCAAAACTTGCCGCTGCGGGCGAGGCTGCCGGCAAACATCCGGATCTCGCCGGAGAAAGCACGCTGACCAACAACTTTGCCGGCATTCACGCCGCAGCCCTCGCCAATCTGCGTGGAGAATCGGCCGCACCGGCCACATCCCCCGTTCCGCTGCATGTAGCCACCCCGGCCGGAAGTCCGGGCTGGCCCGAAGAGGTCGGCAGTCGCGTCAGCTGGATGGTCGGACACGAGGAAAGCCACGCCCAACTCACCCTCACACCACCGCAACTGGGCAAGATCGAAGTATCGATCACTGTCAGCGGCGACCAGACCAGTGCACAATTCGTGGCAGCGACCCCCGCGGCCCGGGAACTGATCGAACAGAGCCTGCCCCGCCTGCGCGAACTCCTCGAGCAAAGCGGGATCAATCTCGGTCAGACCGATGTCGGTACCTCGGGCCAGTCGAACAATTCCGGCGACGGCCGGCGCGGCAATGCCTGGGGCGGCCAGCGCGGCACCGACGACGGATCGATGTCCCGCGTGAGCGCTCCGCAATGGGTCCGCCGTGGGGACGGTCTGGTAGACACGTTTGCCTGAAATGAGGTAAATGGCGGGCGATCACGCCCCTATTTCCAGCTTGGCGGGTGGACGTGATGGATAACAATGCAGTGAGATAAGGAGCGTTCCAGCATGTCGAAAGCACCTGCCAAGGCGGAAGCCGCCGAAGGCGAAGCGCCCGCCAAGGGTGGCAAGAAGAAACTGATCGTCATCATCGCGGCAGTGCTGATCCTGGCGATTGCCGGCGGCGGCGCATTCATGCTGCTGGGCAAGAAGAAGCACGCGGACGGGAAAGAAGGCGAGGAGGAAACCGCGCACGAACCGCCGAAGGTCAAGGTCGACCCGTCCCATCCGCCGGTTTTCGTTCCACTGGAGCAGTTCACCGTCAACCTGGCACCGGAAGAGGGCGAACACTTCCTGCAAGCTACAATGGTGCTGCGCGTTTCGGATGCCAAGATCGGCGATTCGTTGAAGCTCTATATGCCGGAGCTGAAGCACCGCATCGTCATGCTGCTGTCTTCCAAGAAACCCTCCGAACTGGCTGCATCGGAAGGCAAGGAACAACTGGCCGACGAGGTCCGGGATGAGGCCAACGACGTACTCGGCTACTCCCCCAACCCGAAAAAGAAGAACAAGCGCAATCGTCCGGAAGATGACGGCCCCGTGCTGGCCGTCCTGTTCAACCAGTTCATCGTGCAGTAACGGGGTTTCATCATGGCCCAGGATTTTCTCTCCCAGGAAGAAGTGGATGCCCTGCTGAAGGGCGTCACGGGGGAGAGTGAAGAAGCCGACCACGCGGAAGAACATGCGGGAGGGGTGCGGGACTACAACCTCGCCACCCAGGAGCGCATCGTCCGTGGGCGCATGCCCACGATGGAGCTCATCAATGAGCGCTTCGCCCGCTACCTGCGGGTCGGACTGTTCTCCTACATGCACCGCAACGTCGAAGTCTCGGTCGGACCGATCAAGGTCCAGAAATTCAGCGAGTTCGTGCGCAACCTGGTGGTCCCGACCAACCTCAACCTCTTCGTTGCCAAACCGCTACGCGGAACCGGGCTGATCGTCCTCGACCCGAACCTGGTCTTCCTGGTGGTGGATAACCTGTTCGGTGGCGACGGGCGCTTTCACACCCGCGTCGAAGGGCGCGACTTCACGCCCACCGAGCAGCGGATCATCCAGGGCCTGCTGAAAGTAGCCTTCACCGAGTACGAAAAGGCCTGGTTGCCGGTCAAGAAACTGGAGTTCGAGTACGTCCGCTCGGAAATGAACCCCCAGTTCGCCAACATCGCAACGCCCAGCGAGATCGTCGTAGCCGCATCGTTCACGCTGGAGTTCGGCGGTTCGCAGGCGGAAATGCATTTCTGCTTCCCGTACTCGATGCTGGAACCGATCCGCGAAACCCTCTATTCGACGATGCAGAGCGACCACATCACCCAGGACAACCGCTGGGTCAGCATGATGGGCAAGCAATTGCAAAGCGCCGAAGTAACCCTGACGGCACGCCTTGGCCACACCAGGGTGACCCTCGGGGACATCGTCAACATGAAACCCGGTGACGTCATTCCGCTGACGATCCCACCCCTGATCCAGGCCGAAGTGGACGGCATCCCATTCATGGAATGCCACTACGGCGTACAGCGCGGCCAATACGCCCTCAAGGTGGAGCGTTTCCTGGCGCAGGAAGAAGAAGTCGCCCCGAAGGGCTAGGAGCACGAGATGTCAGAAACAGACACCCCAGACGACGACAACCAGATCAGCGACGACGATTGGGCTGCCGCCATGCAGGAGCAGGCTGCCGCCGAAGGTCTCACCGACCCGGCACAGCCCGACCTTGCCGACGAATCCCCCTACCAGGCCAAGCCGGCGAGCCAGTTGTTTCCTGACTTCGGCCAATCGGGCCCCAAGTCGGGCTCGATCAACGATTACGACATGATCCTGGACATCCCGGTGCAGCTCACCGTGGAACTGGGACGCACCAAGATCGCAATCCGCAACCTGCTGCAGCTCGCCCACGGCTCAGTGGTCGAACTCGACGGTCTGGCCGGCGAGCCGATGGACGTGCTCGTCAACGGAACCTTGATCGCCCAGGGCGAAGTGGTGGTGGTGAATGACAAGTTCGGTATTCGTCTGACCGACATCATCACGCCCGCGGAACGCATCCGCAAATTGCGCCACTGATCGTACGGACGAGGGTAGCTACAATACCGGCCCAAGAGGCCGGTATTTTTCTTCCTTTCGGCAATAACCTGTCAGGGAATCGCGGCATCCCCGTGCAGACGGGACAGCACGGAACGCACCGGTCGACGGTCGGGCGCATTGGCGCGGTGGAGCAACCAGCGTTCGCCCAGGATCTGCAGCGCACGCTGGCGCTTGGCTTCATAACCTGCGGAAGACTCGACTGCTTCCACCTTTCCTTCAGACGCGCCAGCCTTGGGCTGGATGTCACGATGCCAGAGCAACATGATCACACCTCCAGGACGTTATGCTCGGTTTGAGTATAGGCATAGCATGCGGTTCAGCCGCATGAACTGAAAAGCATGAAAAAATACCGTTTTGGGCGCCTAATCCGGACTTCGTTTCGAGCCAGCCCCCTCTAAGCTCGTTTATTAGCCTCCCCATCGTGTATCGACCCACCATGCGCCCCACCACGCTCGCCTCCATCGGCCTGCTGGCTCCGAGCACGTTTGCCCTGGCTGCCGACAGCACCATGGACGTTGCCGGCAGTGTTCTTCAGATGTTCCTCGGCCTCGCCCTGATTCTCGGGCTGCTTTACGCCACGCTGCTCTTCCTCAAGCGCTTCGGAGCAGGTGCCGCCGGAGGCGCCAACCTGCTGAAGATACGCGGAGCAGCCCCCGTCGGCCCGCGGGAGCGGGTCGTACTGGTGGAAGTCGCGGGCAAGGTGCTTGTCCTCGGTGTCGCCCCGGGACAGGTCAACACGCTACACACCCTTGACGCAGCCGAACTGCCTCCAGCCACAAGTGAAACGACCTTGCTCTCCGGCGGCAAGGATTTCCAGACCTGGCTGAAGCAGACCCTGGAGCGCCGGCCGTGAACCGTACCCTGTTGCTGCTGCGCCGCCTCGCACCACTGTGCCTGTTCGCTCCCTTGCCGGTCCTCGCCCAGGCCATGCCGGCCCTCACCAGTACTCCGGCCGGTAGTGGCGGCACCCAGTACAGCCTGTCGATCCAGACCCTGCTGCTGCTCACCTCCCTGAGCTTCCTGCCGGCCATGGTGCTGATGATGACCTGCTTCACGCGCATCATCATCGTCATGTCCCTGCTGCGCCATGCGCTCGGCACGCAGACCTCACCGTCCAACCAGGTGATGATCGGCCTGTCCCTGTTCCTGACCTTCTTCATCATGTCGCCGGTCGCGGACAAGGTTTACACCGAAGCCTGGGTCCCCCTGTCGGAAAACCGCATCACCTTCAACGACGCCCTCGACCGTGCCACCGTACCAGTCAAGGCCTTCATGCTCGCACAGGTCCGTGAACCGGATCTGAACCTGTTCGCGAAGCTCGCCAAGACGCCCCGCGTAGAAAAGGCGGAGGATCTGCCGATGCGCGTCGTCATCCCGGCTTTCGTCACCTCCGAGCTAAAGACCGCCTTCCAGATCGGCTTCATCGTCTTCATCCCCTTCCTGATCATCGACATGGTGGTCGCCTCCGTGCTGATGTCGATGGGTATGATGATGATGAGCCCAGCCACGGTCTCACTCCCCTTCAAGATCATGCTTTTCGTGCTAGTGGACGGCTGGGATCTGCTGATCGGCTCGCTGGTACGTAGCTTCGGCTGAGCAAGGATTCCACCATGACCCCCACCACCGTCATCGATCTGGGCCGGCAAGCCCTGGAGCTCACCCTGCTGGTATCGGCCCCGCTGTTCATCGCCGCCCTCGTCACCGGCCTGATCGTATCGATCTTCCAGGCCGCCACACAGATCAACGAACAAACCCTGTCCTTCGTACCCAAGCTGATCGCCACCTTCATCACCCTGGTACTGGCGGGCCCGTGGATGATCACGATGATGACCGACTTCATCCGCCGCCTGTTCGACAGCATTCCCACGCTGATCGGCTGACGCCAGCTCCGCAAGCGATGTTGTCCGTCACCTCAGCCCAACTCGATGCGTGGCTGGCCGTGCTGGCCTACCCTCTGGCACGCATCCTCGGGCTGGTGAGCATGGCTCCGATCTTCGGTAACGACGGGATGCCGCGGCGCATCCGGCTGATGACAGGGCTTGCCATTGCCATCGGCCTGGCTCCGGCGCTCCCCACCGCACCCAGCGTGCCGTTGGGCTCCTGGGACGGTCTGCTGATCATCGGCCAGCAAACCCTCATCGGCCTGGCGATGGGGCTGAGCATGCGCATCGTATTGGCGGCCCTCGAAGTGATGGGCGAACTCGTCAGCCTGCAGATGGGCCTATCGTTCGCGACCTTCTTCGATCCGACGGCAGGCGGCCAGACAGCCGTCGTCAGCCAGTTCCTGACCCTGACGTCCTCGCTGATCTTTCTGGCCCTCAACGGTCACCTGCTGCTGGTGGACGCACTGGCCCGCAGCTTCGAGTGGCTGCCCATTACCGCCACCCCTGTCCATAGCGAAGGCTGGCTGTTGCTGGCCCGCTCCGGCAGTGTCATTTTCGGCAGTGGCGTGCTGATGGCACTGCCCATCGTCACAGCACTCTTGATCACCAACATCGCTCTCGGCATCCTCACCAAGGCAGCACCTCAACTCAATCTCTTTGCCATCGGATTTCCGATTACCCTCACAGTCGGTCTCGGCATGCTGATCATGACGCTCGAACGTATGGCGCCGCTACTGCAACGACTCTACGACATGGGTTTCGAGACCATGGCGCAGGTAGTACGTGCAACATAGCGGGTCAGGCGCGGCGCGCCCAAGAATCGGGGCACTCAATTTCCCCGGGCTTTGACCGATATCACTTCATGTACGCGCTTTACCATAGCGCAGCGCCCCCCGCGGAGCCCCCATGGCCATAGTCATCATCGACGACACTCCCGTAAATCTCACTCTGATCCAGGCTCTGGTACGCAAACTGACTCCCGCCGGCACTGAACTCCACGCCTTCGTCTCGCCAGTCGAGGGCCTGCAGTGGTGCGGGGAAAACGAACCGGACCTGATCATCGTCGATTACATGATGCCCGACATCAACGGTATCGAATTCATCGAGACCGTCCGCCGTCGCCACCCGGCCGACGCGGTCCCGATCCTGATGGTGACTGCAGCCCATGAGAAAGAAGTCCGTTACCAGAGCCTGGCCGCCGGCGCCAACGATTTCCTGACCAAACCCATCGACCGCCACGAATTCGACCCCCGCGTACGGACCATGCTGGCCCTGCGCGAAAGCCACAAGCGCATGCGCGACTGGAACAAGGACCTCATCGCTGCGGTCACGCGCAAGACAGCAGAAATCGTCGCCCGCGAGCGGGAGACGGTCACCCGGCTCGCGCGCGCAGCCGAATACCGGGACCCTGAAACCGGCGCCCACATTCTGCGCATGGC
>Ga0265332_10001995_pt1 | contig 10733 bp, 17 predicted proteins | sample 41926metaG_FD_202084 | JGI IMG/M metagenome (GOLD analysis project Ga0265332, IMG submission 202084) | Rhizosphere microbial communities from Carex aquatilis grown in University of Washington, Seatle, WA, United States - 4-19-26 metaG | ecosystem: Host-associated > Plants > Roots > Rhizosphere...
TTCGCGCGAAGAGCCGCCACCGCGCGCGGGCTTCATCAGGGCTGCCGGTGTGGCACTCGTCGTTGTTGGGCTTTACTTCATCGCTGCTACAGCCCGCTCATGAGCGACGCAACGAAACCGCCAATGGTCTCCAGGTGCCGAACAATGCGGCTGCAGGCGACGGCGGGCAGAACTCTGCCTCCGCTGACGCCCGCCGCGCCTGACCCGCGGCGTTCGGCCGCTCTGGAGGCGGTTTGGCCAGCTATAGGCCTATTCGCGAGAACTAGCACTAGACACACGTGAGCAAGCGCGTGAAGATAGCTGTACTTGTAGCTGCAACTGCGGCCGCGGCGATGGCTGGAGGTTTCTTCATCCTGTATCCTCACGGCGTATGGATGCAGGCCGCATTTGATGCCGTCGAACCTGGTGCCTCTGAGGAGAAGGTCCGGGTGATCCTGGGTAAACCGGACCGGGAGGCGATCGGGTGCGCAGACCATCTCTACTGGGGAGACGATGGGCACCTACTTGGCGGCAATGACGGCAGCTGCCATCACTCCCTTTGGTACGATAGCTTCATTGAGCAATGGCAGGTTGGATTCGACCTCTCAGATCATGCAGTTCACAAATATCATTATGTTTGCCCGTAAGAATGCCGAACCAGCCCTCGCAGCCGACGCGCGCGCGGCTCGGGGCCAGGCGTTCGGCGGTCAGACATAAGATGTGATACGCTCGCGATGAGTGAGCGCGGCGCGTGAAACCCAAAGTGTACGTCGAGACGACGATCGTGAGTTACCTGACTGCACGGAAGACGGGTGACCTCCTTGCCGTAGCGCATCAGACGCTGACTCGGCGTTGGTGGAGGCGCCGCCACCGATTCGAGTTGTACTGTTCGCAAAGCGTGATCCGCGAGGCCGGTGCCGGGGATACGGCAGCGGCGCGCCGGCGGCTGGCGGTTCTCAAGGCGTTGCCATTGCTCGACATCACCGGCCGCGTCAGCGGTCTGGCTGCAGCAATCGCCAAGGCCGCCGCATTGCCGGCGAGAGCCAACGAAGACGCACTGCACATCGCGCTGGCGACCGCGCACGGCATGGACTACTTGCTCACGTGGAATTGCAAGCACATCGCGAATGCGGCCATCCGAAACATCGTGGCGGGTGTGGCCTACGATCAGGGCTACGGCGTTCCGGTTATCTGTACGCCCGAGGAGCTCATGGGAGACTGACACCATGCGGAAAGATCCGATTGTCGAAGAGGTCCGGCGTGTGCGCGAACGTCACGCTGCAAAATACAACTACGATCTTGACGCGATCTGTAAGGCGCTGAGGGAAGAACAGCAGGCTGGTGGACGCAAGGTTGTGTCGTTCCCGCCGAAGAAGCCGCAACGGTGGGCGAAGGCTGGCTGAAGGAGCTTGCCGAACAAGCGGCTGCTGCGGACGCGCGGAAGAACGCGCGCCGCAGAGCCGCGGCGTTCGGCCCGCGCGAGCTGACGTGATATTCAAATGCCACTTCGATACCCAGAATCGAGAGGTTTGGTCCCTAGCTCCAGTGGGCCGGTGAGGTCTCGCTTTGAGTGCCCAAAGGCCGTGTTGGGTGTCCTGTGCCTTCTTCTGTTCGCCACGGCCGTTGCTCATGCCGAGCAAAGCATCTCCGGCACGGCGAAAAGAAAGTCTTTGCTACCCGATGATGCCTCTGCGTCCATGGAATGCGCAAATATCGCCTCAGCTCATACCCGCGAAGTTCCCAGTCCGATTTGGGGCCCCGAAGCGATGGATGCATTTGTCAGGATCTCCAGTCAGGACGACCACATGATGAACTCGCACAATTGTCAGGCAGAGTTTCAGCTGATCATTCTGACCTTTAAGTCGGCAACGCTTGTGCCTGTGGTGAGTAGTATTGGCGACTGGGGTCGAAATCTGACAGCGCATTTGGATGGCTTCTCTCCAGATGGAAAGAGGATCTTCGGGACAATATCAGAACCGAGCAAGCATCCCCTGGAATCTGTTTTTGACTACGACCTAAATCGCCGGAAGCTCAATCTGGTTCACATCGACAAGGCGGCGCTTGCGACGCTTAGCGCCGCCAAATGCGGAAGCTCGCTCGCAGTAGCGGGGACCACCGAAAGCGGGGCAATTGTGGTTGAGCCACGAACAGTAGAAGCTTGTCGCGAAGAAAATCGCTGGACCATTGGTTCTCAACAAAGCGAGCTGCGATCGTTGCCGCCGGGCGAACGCATCCTAGACCTCTACCACGGCAGCCGCCATGGCAAGCGCCGGCGTGCGTGCGGCAAAGCCGAACCCGCCCTCGCAGCCGACGCGCGAACAGATGGGGAAGGATGGGGGACGTGGCGTGCAAACATTGTGCGACGGACTAGCCGAACAGGAATTTTGCAGCGGACGCGCTGAAGAGACGCGCGCCGCTGAAAATTGGCGTTCGGCGTGAATCCGCGGTCGGCTAGGCACGCATGGGCAGAATAGTGGGGCATGGCGTTGGGGTGTTACTCGCGGCGCCATTCGTTGCGCTGATCCTTGTCGATGCTATTGCTCCGGCCGGAACTGCCTCTCGGCCCGTTAGGGGAGTGTACCTGCTGTCGGGCGCATTCCCGTGGCGCGCTGCTTTGCAACCAGCTCTGTACCTCGGGTACTGGGTATCGAATGCAAGAAGTGACGCACCATTCTACTGGTATCTTGTCGCTTGTGTATCGATCAATGCCGCTCTCGCATATGTCGCGGGCGTAGTAACGGCCAAAGTTCGCCGATCGCTACTTGGATTGTGCCTTGGTGGTGGATACGCCGCGGTTTGTGTCGGGTCTTGGATTTTCGTCCGGGCAATTGTGAGGCAACAAGACCTCGCCGGCGTGCTGCTTGTCGTTCTGGCGCAGCCGTGGAGTACTCTCGTGACCGTTGGGCATCGCGTCTCCGAAACGTCGGCAACTGCAACCATTATCGGTGGGATGACCTTCAACGCTTGCCTGCTCTACTGCCTTGGTACCTTGATTGGCGGGCTCGGCAGGCGAATACGCCGAGTGCGCGTCCGGCCCAGAAGTACGTAGCGCGCTAGACGGATGAGGAGAATGACGGGGGCGTGGGGTGCAAGCGTTCGGGATGAGAGAGGTGCGATGACCGCCGCGAGCAGGCTGGCCGAACAGGCGGCTGCTGCGGACGCGCGGAAAGACGCGCGCCGCAGAGCCGCAGGGTGTTCGGCTCGCGCGTCATGAACGTGGATGCAACTCTCGCTGAGTGGTTTGCCAAGAGGTCGGGCACCTACGTCGAAGTCATCTTGGGCGGACAAGTGTTTGGCGGGCGTATTGGCGAAGCACCGCAGAAGCCTCGGGACTATCAGTGGGATGGCGCGACGTTGCTCATCCGGTTCGGTACAACGGAGGAACTCGAGATCCAGGAACCCGGAGGAATCGCGATTGGGCCGCGTTTCGACCTCACGATTCCCGAAGCCAAACGAGTGCGTTGGAGTTGGCATTACTATGGACGCCCGCAGACGCCGAGCAACAGATGCGAAGAGGTGCTGGTTCCCGAAGCTGATGCGCTCCAAGTTGTTCGAACGGGTCCAACTCTGTCCGCGGGCTATGAACGCCGCCAGCGGTCGACAGCGCCGCTTGTCTGGCTGTACTGAATGGCGGACAAAAGGCCGAACATGACGCTGCATGCGCCGCGCGGAAGAGCGCCGCGCGCGCATGAGCTTTTGCGTTCGACGTATGCGAGAGAATGATCGTGCCAACAGCCAGCAATAGTTCGCTACGGGCGCATCTGCTCGTCGCATGTGTGGCAGGCGTCTGGGGTACGCTTGGGCGTTTCGCTCTCGATTGGTATCTCCGCTTTGCCGGCTTCAACGAGATTCCAAGCCAGCCCGCACTAACTTTCGTGATCGGGTCTGTGCCGGTTTGGGCCGCGGTAGCCGTAGGCGTCTGGACGCCGTTCACGGGTGCCCTCGGTAGAGCCAGCGTCCGGGGGAGTCTTCTTCTCGGGGGTTTGGTCGCCATGCTTGGCACGTTGATCTTGTATGGGCTCTTCGTGATTCACATGGGTCTGCCGACTTCATTGGTCGAAGTCGTGAACGTGTGCCTCTTCTTTCCGTTGTTTCTGGCGACCGCACTCATGACTGGCGGTGTCATTGCGCTTCCGGCCACCGTCGGCACCGCCGTTCTTCTTCATTCTCTGCTTCACGCAATGCAGGGTGACGAGGGTCAGAGCCAAAATCCGTACGGTCTCCGCAAGCCCCGGGCCGAACCCCTATCAGGCCTTCGTTGTCAATCGACGACAAAGGTCCCGTCACGGGGGGCGGGGAACCCGGCGCGTAAAAAGCGGCGCGGTGTGTGAGTCGAAGAGCGTGGGCTGACTTCGTTTCGAAACGCGGCGTACAGACTCGGTGGTCTGCGCCAAACACCTATCGAGGCTCGTGTCGCAGAGGGCAAGGAGCCGCGTGTCGAGAGTCGGGGCCTCTGCACGGCCTAGAAACACATCTGTGCCCTCATACCGGACCAATCAAGCAACAGGCTCGAACCGAGGAGCAGCTCGTCCAGTTCGTTACGGTCTCGGGGGAGGGGCAGCCCATCGGGTCTTCGAGCGCCACCGGCGCCGAAGCTGTGTGTGAGCGGGAACGCGCGGCCAATCAAGCCCGGGGGCTTGCGGGTCAGCGGCCATGTGCACCGGTGAGCGGTCCGTGCCGCAACCATCGTGCGTGGTGCACTGCGAAGGCTCGACCCATGGCGCATCCAGTTCGGCTGAAGGCTCATCGCGTTCCCCTCGTCGTCCGACCTGCTCTACTCGGTGGCGGTGCCCTCCTCTGCTCGGGTAGCTGGTTGAGTGCGCTGGCGGCGATTGGGTGGAGCAACGTCCTTCCCGCCTTCGCGAGTGTGGCTGCGGGGGCCTTGCTTTTTGCGGGGCGTGGGAGAGGCGGCAGGCGCTCCCAGCGCACGCGCCGAGCGCGGGGGGCTGGTGGGGCGCGCGGCCCCTGCGGATTCGGCCGCGGGGCGGGGAGCGTCCAGGGCGGCAGGGTGGTCCGCCGGCGCTGGGAGCGCCTGCCGCGGTGGCGGGGTGGAACTGCCGACGAATTTCTTGAGATCGAAGGCGGTGCGCTGATGCAGCATGCAGTAGACCGCCCGCCCGAGCTTGTGGGCGAGCACGCTGCGCGCCTTGGCGTTGCCATGCTGCTGTTCCAGGCGCGTGAAGAAGGCCTGCCCGAGCCCATTGTTGCGCAGAAACAGGGTGGCCGTCTCCGAGAAGGCCCACTTGAGGTAGACACTGCCGATCTTCGCGCCGCTGTAGCCGTAGTGCTTCCCGGCGGACTCCTTGGCGCACTTGACCAGGCGGGCGTACGAGAGAAAGTCCTGCACGGTTGGGAAACGCGCAATGTCGTGGATCTCGTAGAGCATCACCAAGCCGAGGATCTTACCAATGCCGGGTACTGAGCGCAGGCGGTAGAAGGTGTCGGCATCGTCGATTTTGGCCGTGCGCACCAGGTGCAGTTCGAGGTCAGTGAGCACCGCGTCGTAGTGATCGATCAGGCAGAGGTCGGCCTCGATCGATTTGCGCACCTGGGGATCCGGGAAGTGATCGGGCACCGTGCGGCGGTTGGCTTGGTACGAGATGCGCTGGGGCAGCGGCGGCAGGTTGTACTGGCTGGTGGTGTTCTGAATGTGCGCGAGCAGGCTGGCACGCTGGCGCGCGAAGCGGCAGCGCCGACGCAGCAGGTCTCGAGTGGCGCACATCGCTCGCGGGTACACATAGGCCGTCGGGATCATGCCGCCCCGCAACAGCACCGCGATCTTGTGAGCATCGATGCGGTCGTTCTTGGCCTTGCCACCATGGATCGCCTTCATGTAGAGCGCGTGTCCGAGCACAAAGGCGATGTGCTCCTGCGCGCAGAGGTCGGCGAGCCAGTACCAGGTGAAGATGCATTCCACGGCCACCACGAGGTCCGTACGGTACGCCGCGATGACCTTCAGGAAGGTCTCCGGACCGGCGGCCAGGTCCTTGTGCACGAGTACGTTGCTGGCGGCGTCGAGGATGCAGACGTACATCGTACGTGCATGCAGGTCGATTCCGCAGTAGTATTGGTGTTGCTGTGTGTAGAATCTCATCGCAGGTCTCCTCTCTGCCCTTGGTGGGGCGGCTACGGTTGTTGGCGCGACCATCCTATCCCGCTGGGCACGCGGAGAGGAGGCCTGGATGAGTATCAAGCCCTCGCAGCCGACGCGCGAAAGGACGCGCGCGGCTGAAGGGCACGGCGTTCGGCATCTTGGAGGAGCGCGTCGGTGCGAACGAAGCATCTAGTCACGGTCATGAGCCTGTTGTCTATTCTCTTCGGGTCGTGCTCCAAGTCGCAGCCACCGCAAGAACTCGTGAAACCCCTACCCGAAATTACCGCGGACAGTGAAGACGGCGACTTCGTTGACCTCGGCTTCGCCATCCGTTCCCGCGAGACTCTCCCTGACGGCTCAGAGGCCTTCCACGCCTACGGCGTCCATCACGGACAAGAGGTAGGCATTGCCGTAGTCCTCGGCACGCAATGGAAGTCGGGCACTCTCGGTTCGAATGCTTCATTGGTTACGTATCGTGGCACGGTCACTTACCGTTCGCTCGGGGCGCCGAGCGATGCGCTCCTGCAAGTCCTCGACGAGCTCTACGAGACCAAGCTCCAGCCCAGAACCATGCGCCCGGCGACAACTTTCACCGCGATCTCGCTTGGCGGCGATCCATCCAACCTCACGAAAGGCCCAACGAAGATGAAGCTCTTCTTCGAGTCGGAGGCTGAAGACCGGTACGCGGAAGTGTACACGAACATCGATCTCGCGAAGGGCGTCCTCGAAATCCACGAGAAAGACCCGGAGTATCGCTCGGCACTCATCAAAGCACTTCGACCGGAATGGCAGGCCGAACAACGCCCTCCACTTGACGCGCAAAAGGATGCGCGCAAGTGATGGCCAGGCGTTCGGCGGTGAGTATGACAACACGGCTTTGCCAACTGCTGCTAATCTTGGCGATGCTCTCTGCCCCGGCGGGAGTTTATGCAGACGGTTTTCCGATCAAGCACGGAAGGTATGCCGGCGGCCCAGTTGTGGACATCACGCGGACAAAGAAACAAGCTGATTTGATCCGTCAGAAATCGGCGCACGGCGTTGTGATCCAACTCACTAACTCGCAGCAAGGGCAACTCAGGTCAGAGGCGAAACTGAGCGTTGTGCCTACCAGGCTCGCGATTTATCATGCGGCCGATCTAGCAGACACGTGTACGTGCTTCGCGGCCAACCTCGGATTTGTCGGAAAGGCCGGCCAAATTGAAGTCCCAGTGGAGTATCTCTGTTCCGATGAAGAGGCTGAGCGGCGAAAGCCGGATCCCAATGGGTAGGCCGAACTCAATGCTGCACACGACGCGCGATAAAGCTGCGCGCGTGTGAGCTTCCGCGTTCGGCGGTGTGAGCAGTTGAACCACGCTTGAGGAGTACGGTGTTGAGGAGTACCTTGCGGGGCATGGACACGGTTCGAATCGAGACCACGGTTGATGAACGGGGAGAGGTTCACCTGACCAACCTACCGTTCCCTGCAGGCGAGCCTGTCGAGGTGACCGTTGTGTCTCAGGTCGCCCATCAGCCCGCCGGCGGGTTTCCCCTCCGAGGTGTTCCCATTGCGTACGAGCGTCCAACTGACCCAGTGGCGACAGAGGACTGGGACGCGCTCCGGTGATCTTATTGGATACCCACGCATGGGTTTGGTGGGTGCACGGCGATAGCCGCCTGTCGGAGCAGCATCGCAACATGCTTGACGCGCGCACCGATGACGGTATCGGCGTGAGTATCATTTCCTGCTGGGAGGTCGCAAAGTTGGTCGAGCATGGCCGTCTGGAATTGCCGCAGGACGTTTTGGGATGGATTGGCGTGGCTCTTGGTTATCCGGGCGTGCGCTGCCTTGAACTCAGCCCGGCCATCGTGGTCGAATCAACGTGTCTTCCCCAGCCGTTCCACCGGGATCCTGCAGATCAGATGATCGTCGCCACCGCGCGCATCCACGATTGTCCGCTCGTCACGGCTGACGATAAGATTCTCAAGTACCCACATGTTCGCAGCATTGACATCCGCGGTTAACCCGAGCGTGCTTGTTCGCCGGAATTCAGGCCGAACAGGCCGCTCCAGGCGACGGCCAAAAGCGGGCCGCGCCTGAGCGGCAATGCGTTCGGCGGCGTAATGATGGCGCCTCGAAGGGCAATCCGCGGCGTTCTGGAGAACTTTCTCGGAACCTACACGAGTCGCTACTCCGATTTCGACGGATACTGGCTGTTTGGGTTCCTCGTCGCCGACCTCGGGGAGTTGTGCATCGACCTTGTCGCGCCACCGGCCGACGACCTGGAGTGTCCGCTCGGTGTGGCGGTGAGTTCCGCGGCGGGTAAGTTCACCGACCAGCTGCAGAAGGCCGGCCTCGCTCGCCCGCAGGTCCAGGAGGCTTGGCTGACAATACGCAAGATGTCGGAGCAGATTACGGGATCAGTGAACGGAGTCGCGTGCGCCGGACACAACGTGGGCTTCTCGGCCGAAGCCGTGATGGAGGGCGAGAGGCGGTACGAACGAGAGCGAGTCGTCTTCGTTGCGCCGCACAATGCAGATGTCGAGCGGCGAAGTACGCGAGCCGCCGAACCAGGCGCAGCGTGACTCATAGCGTGAAGGCGTTCCGAACATTGCGCTGCACCCGCCCGCGGCTACGAGGCTATTCGGACAAACTGAGGCGTCGCGTTTCGGCCGCGCCGGGTGAGCTTTCGCGTTCGGCGTGTGAACCGTGCACATGATGAAGCAAGGAGAAGAATCCCCTCTCCCGCACTACTGGCGGGAGAGGGCGGGGGTGAGGGCCACCTTGGCGGGGACAGCGGGGCCGGTATGGAACGCCGTCCTGCAGAGTGGAAGCCCTCACCTCAATCCTCTCCCGCGGCTGGTGCGGGAGAGGAGGCCTTCCATGCTGCCTGTGCTCCCGACGACGGTGATGAGCCGAACAATGCCGCTGCAGCGGACGCGCGAGAAAGATGCGCGCCGCTGACCGGCGGCGTTCGACTGATTCGAAGGCCTAAGGTAGGGTGAGGGCTCCAGGAGATGACGAATGCATAACGAGTTCACGGCGATCTTCGAGCGCGACGGCGACTGGCACGTTGCCTACTGCCCGGAGATTCCCGGTGCTAACGGCCAGGGACGGACGAAGGAGGAAGCTCGAAAGAGCCTCGCCGACGCGATCGCCTTGATTCTCGAGGACCGTCGCGCCGATGGGATGCGCGGGGTGCCGGCGGATGCCGAGCAGGAAACGGTGGTCATCGAGTGAAGCGGAGCAGCCTGTTGCGGCACCTACGTCGCCATGGCTGCTACCTGAAACGTGAAGGTGCCAGCCACTCGCTGTGGATTAATCCGGCAAGCGGAGCAGTGGAGTCGGTGCCGCGTCACCAAGAAGTTCCGAATGGTCTCGCGAGGAAAATCTGTCGCAACCTGTCGGTGCCCGAGGTCGGTGAGGATCGATGAGGCGGACAAGCCGAACAAGGGCCGTGCAGCCGACGCGCGACAAAGCTGCGCGCGGCTGACGGCCAGCGTTGATATGGCTGACGTCAACTACCTTTCCCCATCGGAGATGTAACGAATCGATGGGGACGTGGGTTGCAAACGTGCGTCTGAGAGACGGGCGATGACATCCGCGAGAGAACGCTGGCCGAACAGGCGGCTGCTGCGGACGCGCGAAAAGACGCGTGCCGCAGAGCCGCACGGCGTTCGGCGTGATCCAGGTCTGAAGCCGTGGAAGTCGAGAGAACAACGATACTCGGTGCGGTGCTCCTGTCCCTAACCGCGGGGTGCGTTTTTCCGCAGCGTCACCGACTGCCCGAAATTCACGGTCGGCTGCTTGACGCCGGAATCCCCGTAGAGCGCGCAAAAGTCGGTTATTGCTGGGACTGGAGCAAAGAAACATGCGATGAGGCGCTCCAAGCGATCACCCCCGCCGCGGACGGGCTTTTCATCCTTCCACAGCAATCAGAGTGGGGGTTCGGCTTCATCACCCCTCTACCCGATTACGGAAGAGCGGGCTGGCAACTATGTTTCGAATCGCTCGATGGCCGGCGCCGGTATTTTCGCACTTGGTGGGAGCGTGGTGGCGTGGCCAACCTCACCTGCGACATCGGGCGGCCAGAGACCGTCGATGCGTGCAGCTGGCTACCGAGCGATTGACCGTTGGCAGCCAACCCGTGCTGGTCTGCCGTTGGCAGCCAACCCGTGCTGGTCTGACCAATGTAAGCCCCTGAAATGCTGACGATGTCGCCAGGGAATCGGCCTCGAAATGACCTTGGAGTTGGAGGCCTCTTTTTGCCAGCCGAACAACAGCGTGGAGCCGACGCGCAAAGAGACGCGCGCGGCTCACGCTGAGCGTTCGGCTCGCGCGTCATGAACGTGGATGCAACTCTCGCTGAGTGGTTTGCCAAGAGGTCGGGCACCTACGTCGAAGTCATCTTGGGCGGACAAGTGTTTGGCGGGCGTATTGGCGAAGCACCGCAGAAGCCTCGGGACTATCAGTGGGATGGCGCGACGTTGCTCATCCGGTTCGGTACAACGGAGGAACTCGAGATCCAGGAACCCGGAGGAATCGCGATTGGGCCGCGTTTCGACCTCACGATTCCCGAAGCCAAACGAGTGCGTTGGAGTTGGCATTACTATGGACGCCCGCAGACGCCGAGCAACAGATGCGAAGAGGTGCTGGTTCCCGAAGCTGATGCGCTCCAAGTTG
>Ga0265332_10001998_pt1 | contig 10729 bp, 11 predicted proteins | sample 41926metaG_FD_202084 | JGI IMG/M metagenome (GOLD analysis project Ga0265332, IMG submission 202084) | Rhizosphere microbial communities from Carex aquatilis grown in University of Washington, Seatle, WA, United States - 4-19-26 metaG | ecosystem: Host-associated > Plants > Roots > Rhizosphere...
GCCATGGAACGGCTCCTCCGCACGCTCGTGAGCGACGGCGGCTCCGACCTCCACCTGCGCGTGAGCGAGCCGCCGATCCTCCGCAAGCACGGCGAGATGCACCGGCTCGAGGGCGAGGGAAAGCTCCAGAACGACGAGCTCGAGAAGCTCCTCTTCGCGATCATGCCGGAGCGCAACCTCAAGGAATATCACGAACACAACGACAGCGACTTCGCGTACGAGATCACCGGCGTGGCGCGGTTCCGCGCCAACGTGCTCAAGGACCGCAAGGGCATCGCGGCGGTGTTCCGCGTGATCCCGAGCACGATCGTCACGGCCGACCAGCTCGGCGTGACGCAAGAGGTGCAGAACCTCTGCTACCTCACGAAGGGGCTCGTGCTCGTGACGGGACCGACCGGCTCGGGCAAGTCGACGACGCTCTGCGCGCTCGTGGATCTGGTGAACCGCGCGCGGTCGGACCATGTCATCACGATCGAGGACCCGATCGAGTTCGTGCACGAGAACAAGAACTGCATCATCACGCAGCGGCAGGTGGGGGTGCACACGGACTCGTTCAAGAGCGCGCTCCGCGCGGCGCTGCGCGAGGATCCGGACATCATCCTCGTCGGCGAGTTGCGCGACCTGGAGACGGTGGCCATCGCCATCGAGACGGCGGAGACGGGGCATCTTGTTTTCGGGACGTTACATACCACCACGGCGGCGAGCACCATCGACCGCCTCATCGACCAGTTCCCGGCCGACCGGCAGGAGCAGGTGCGCACGATGCTCTCCGAGTCGCTGAAGGGCGTCGTCTCGCAGGTGCTCTGCAAGAAGATCGGCGGCGGGCGCGTCGCGGCCCGTGAGATCCTGCTCGTGACGCCCGCGGTGAGCAACCTCATCCGCGAGGGAAAGACGTTCCAGATCCCGAGCATCATGCAGACGAGCAAGCGGCTCGGCATGATCACGATGAACGACACGCTGCTCGATCTCGTCGAACAGCGGCTCGTCGAGCCCAAGGAGGCCTACATGAAGTCGGTCGACAAGGGCGCGTTCGTGAACATGCTCAAGGCGAAGGGACACGACGTGAGCTTCCAGGAGAGCGACCCCACGAACGCGGCCAACGCCGGCGCGAGCGGCGGGCCTCCGGGCACGGGCGGGCCGGCGAAGCCGGGCATGGGCGGCAAGCGCTGAGCGGCGCGCCGCGCGCGGAGCATCAGCTGGCGAACGCCGCCGTGCCTCTCAGGCGCGGCGGCGTTCTTCCTTCTGGAGTTCCGCGGCGACCTGCGGATAGTGTTTCGCCGTGCAGTCCGGGCAGACGCCGTGGGAGAAATCGGCCTCGCTGTGCTCGCGCACGTACAGCTCGAGCTGCTGCCAGTCGCCGACGTCGGTGCGGACCTTGCGGCAGTGCGAGCATATCGGGAGCACGCCGCGCAGCACCTGCAGTTCGGAGAGCGTCACCTCGAGCGCCTGTCGCGCGTCGCGCTCGGCCTGCCAGGCGCGTTCCTCGCTCGCGTAGAGCGTGTCGCGGCGGCGCGAGACGACGATGCCCATCACGTTCGAGAGCGCGAACATCATCGGCACGAGCACGAGGTCGGCGGGGGCCGACGGCGCGGGCCGGATGGCGAGCGTCGCCGAGACGGCGGCGCTGAGGGCGATGGCCGGGCCCGCCTGCCACCAGAGGCGGTTGGGGAGCACCACGTAGAAGCCGGTGCAGAGGAGCATCGCGAAGCGCACGATGGCCATGTTCCCCGGCGGGCGCATCCACTGGATGATGCACACCGAGAGGGTGGCGGCGCAGGCCATCGCGAGCACTTCCCACTCGAAGGCGCGGCGGGTCGTGACGCGTCGCAGCCGCCAGACCCAGAGGAGGAGACCGAGGACGAAGGCGCCGCGGAGCCAGAGGAAGGGGGTGAACTCCGCGCCCGTGCCGACGATCATGGCGTCGGTGACGATGTTGAGGCCCGTCGTGACGAGCATCACGACGAGCGTCGTGCGCACGAGGCGGCGGTCGCTCTCGAGCCGCAGGGCGTCGAGGGAGCCGACGAAGGGGCCGGGGTCGCGGGGGGTGCGGCGGGTGCCGGGGCTGGCGATCACGGGTCAGAGATACCGTCCCCGGCGGGGCGACGCAACACGAACCCGTATCAAGGGCGAAAAAAATGTCGCCGCGGACGGCTTTTCGGCCCGGAATCGGTTATCTTTCGTTGCTATGGAAATCCGGAACATTGCCATCATCGCACACGTCGACCACGGGAAGACCACCCTGGTCGACAAGATGCTTCGCCAGGCCGGCGCATTTCGCGAAAATCAGGTCGTGGCCGAACGGGTCATGGACTCGAACCCGCTCGAGCGCGAGCGCGGCATCACGATCCTCGCCAAGAACACGTCCGTGCACTGGCACGGCACGAAGATCAACATCGTCGACACGCCCGGGCACGCCGATTTCGGCGGCGAAGTGGAGCGCATCCTCCGCATGGTGGACGGCGTGCTCCTCGTGGTGGACGCCTTCGACGGCCCGATGCCGCAGACGCGCTTCGTGCTCCGCAAGGCGCTCGCGCTCGGCCGCACGCCGATCATCGTCATCAACAAGATCGACCGGCAGGGCGCCGACCCGATGCGCGTGCACGAGGAGGTGCTCGACCTCCTGATCGAACTCGAGGCGAACGAAGCGCAGCTGGACGCGCCGTTCGTGTACGCCTCCGGCCGCACCGGCGTGAGCACCATGTCGATGGACGAGCCCGCGGTGGACCTCGTGCCCTTGTTCCAGACGATCGTCGACACCGTGCCGCCGCCGCCGCGCGACGCGGACGGCACGTTCCAGATGCTCATCTCCACCATCGACTATTCGCCGTACCTCGGCCGCCTCGCGATCGGGCGCATCGAGCGCGGCACGGCGCGCGTGGGCGAGCAGGTAGCGCTCCTCCCGCTCGACCAGACGGCCAAGGCGACGACGCACAAGATCACCAAGCTGTACGGGTTCGAGGGGCTCGAGCGCATCGAGGTCGAGTCGGCCGTGGCCGGCGAGATCGTCGCGCTGGCCGGGCTCGAGGGTGTGGAGATCGGCCTCACGATGACCGACCCCGAGCATCCCGAGCGGCTCGAAGGCATCGCCGTGGAGGAGCCGACGATCTCGGTGGACTTCCTCGTGAACAATTCCCCGTTCGCGGGTACGGAAGGGAAGTTCGTGACGAGCCGCCAGATCATCGAGCGGCTGCACAAGGAACTCGAGCGCAACGTCGCGCTCCGCGTGGAAGAGACCGAGGCGACCGACTCGTGGACGGTGAGCGGGCGCGGCGAACTGCATCTCACGATCCTCATGGAGACGATGCGGCGCGAAGGCTTCGAGTTCCAGGTGTCGCGGCCGCGCGTGATCCTGCACGTCGGGGCGAACGGCGAGCGGCTGGAGCCGTACGAGGAGCTCGCGATCGACGTGCCCGAGGAGTACATGGGCGTCGTGATCGAGGCCCTCGGCCCCCGCAAGGCGCAGATGCTCGAGATGAAGAATCCCGGGCAGGGCATGGTGCGCATCCTGTACAAGATCCCGGCGCGCGGCCTGTTCGGTTACCGCTCGGAGTTCATGACGAGCACGCGCGGCACGGGCATCATCCACCACCGGTTCCTGGAATACGGGCCGTGGGCGGGGACGCTCGAGGGGCGCAATCGCGGCGTGCTGGTGAGCATGGAGCACGGGCAGATCATCGCCTTCGCGCTCAACAACCTGCAGGACCGGTCGATCCTCTTCACGGCCCCCGGCGACAAGGTGTACGAGGGGATGATCATCGGCGAGAACTCCCGTCCCGGTGACATGGACGTGAATCCCTGCCGCGAGAAGAAGCTGTCGAACATGCGGAGCAAGGGCGCCGACGACCACATCATGCTCGAGCCGCCGCGGGTGTTGACCTTGGAGGGCGCGTTGGAGTATATCGAGGACGACGAGCTCATCGAGATCACGCCGCAGTCGATCCGGCTGCGCAAGCGGATGCTGGCGCAGAGCGATCGCAAGCGGTTCTCGCGCGACTTGAAGAAGGACCGCGCGACGGTCTAGGTTGGGGGAGCGGGTCCGGTTCGAAATGTCCGCGCAGGGCGGGCGCCGCGTTCGAGATGGACCAGCACGCATGATCTGGCACCACCAGGCAGCACCAGGCAGCACTACGCGTCACCACGCAGCACCACGCAGCACCACGCACCATCAATCGGAGAACGGGACCATGTCGGGCAGTGTGGCGTCGCCGGCGGCGGAAGACTTCGGGGTCTTCGCGTACGAAGCCGTCGATCCCTTCGCGGGCAGCGGGCTGTGGGGGCGCGCCTCGCGGATGGCGCGCGTCGACGATGACAAGGACCCTGAGGACGAACCCCTCGACGACGATCTCGACGACGACGATGACGACGACTTCGGCGACGACGATCTCGACGAGGACGACGAGCTCGGCGACGACGAGGATGACGACGAGGACGACCTCGACGAGGACGACGCCGACCTCGACGACGACGATTTCGAAGACCTGGACGACGAGCTCATCGACCTTGACGACGAATACGACGATGGCGACGGCGAAGACAAGCCGCATCCCGGCCACCAGCGGTTCGATGAGTAGTCGCCTCGCGGGCGCGCTGCTCGCGGCGGTGGTGGGCCTCGCCGGCTGCAGCAAGGTCGGCGGCATCGACACGACGGGCATCAGCCCGATCAGCAACGACGACGCGGTGGCGACGCTGAGCTACGTGTGGAACGGCGCGCGCGACGCGATCGCCGGCGCGCAGGAATCGCCGAAGAGCACGTTCAGCATCCCGGTGAAGCTCCAAGGCGCCTGTTCGGGCGGCGGCACGCGCAACTACAACGGCACGATCAGCGGGACGAACGTGAACGGCGCGGGCACGGCGAACGTGAACATCACGGCGACGCTCGCGAAGTGCGGATACGACCGGACGACCACGATCACGGTGATCGACGCGGCGACGGTGACGTTCACCGGGACGATCGCGGTGTCGAGCGACGCGTACGCGGCGACGAGCATCACGCTGACGGCGGCGACGGTGACGGTGAACGGCACGAGTTGTCCGGGCGGGATCTCGATGGTGCTCAACGCGGCGACGCCGGGCGCGTCGCCGGTGGCGAGCGGGGATATCTGCGGGCGGAGCGGGTCGATCGTCGTGCCGTAGGCGAGTAGGCGAGTGGGCGGGCAGGCGGGTCCGGTGCGGCGGCACGGGTGCCGGACCGGGGGATTTCGATGGAAAAGGGCGATTTTTCGCGGCGGGAAGGGCCGAAGTCGTTGACTGGGGCTCACCTGCCGATTTTATTTAAGGGCTCAGGGCCATTAGCTCAGGTGGTTAGAGCGCACGCCTGATAAGCGTGAGGTCCGAGGTTCAACTCCTCGATGGCCCACTGAACAGTTGTACGGAAGTCGTTGCCCTTCGGGTCACCGGAACGGCGCCGAAGGCGTACTCCTCGATGGCCCACTGCACAGACACGCGAAGCCCCACAGTCAGTCGGCTGTGGGGCTTCGTCGTTGCCGGTCGTGTCGGCCCGCGTGCGGGTGGCTCCCAATCGTCGCTACGGCGTTCGTGACGTCGCGACGCGCCCGAAGCGACGCTTGCGAGCGATCGACCGCGCGCGGTCGAGGAGCACCGGCTCACGTACCGGCATCGGCCGCGCGGCCTGCGCCATGCGGCGCCATCGCTGGCGGTTGCGGACGGTCAGTACGACATGCGGTTCAGTCGGAGGTGCGACCGAACAGGTTTCGTGGCTCATGTGCGACGGTGGGAATCGGCGGGCGTGGGGAGACGCCGCATTCTAGGCGACTCCGCCACCGATGCGTAGTCGCGTCCACAATCTGGACGTTCCCGCCGACGCTGGCCTTGCGATCGCTGCGCCGCGGGGGCCGGGTCTCGCGCTAGATCATCACCGACGACGCATCGCCGCCGCTCCCCATCGAGAGGAGCGTCTGCTCCGACTGCTGGGCCATGGTCGCGATGCCGGTATTGATCTCGCTGCCGGTCAACGTGCCGTCGCCGTTCGAGTCGAACTGCGAGAAGAGCTGCGGGAACTTCGCCTTGATCGTCGCGCCGATGTGCGCGGCCTGGGCGTCGGTCAGCGCCGGGCCGGCTGCCGCGCTCACGCTCGGCGTGGCGGTGGAGGGCATGGCGCTCTCGAGCAGTGAGCCGCTGGTGTCACCGCCGAGGAGCGACGAGACGGCGGCGGCGTTCATGGCCGATTGCGCCTGCAGCAGCGCGAGCGCCTGCGGAGAGATGGAGACGGTGTCGCTCGCGAGTCGTGCGATGTCGCCGCTGGCCGTGTTCGTGCCCGCCGTGGTGCCGGTGAGCGCATTCAGGAGTGGGTCGGTGCTGCCCTGAGCCGATTGCGCGGCGAGGGAGATTGCAAGCGACTGCGCTCCGATGCCCGTGGTGTTCATACGAGAGGGACCACGGTCGACGAGGACGGCGTGCTCGTCGAATCGTCGCCTGTCGCCGTTGCCGAAGTCACCGGCGCGGCCGCAGGCGCACCCGCCTTGTGATGATGGTGGTGCCGGTGATGCGCGCCGGTGACGGCTCCGTTCGCCGGCGCCGCCTGCAGGTCGATCAGGCCGGTGGACGGGGTGCTGGTGGCGCCGGTCGCCTGCATCGATTGAAGGAGCTGCTCGAACGACGGCTGCGTGGCGTCGGGCGTGTGCGGGCGGCCGTAGGCCGGCCAGGTGGGCGATGCGACCGAATCGGTGCCGTCTACTTTGGAGATCATCGGGTGACCCTGTGCGGTGAGGAAAGGTTGCACTCCACGCGGAACAGCTCACCGCGCCGACCTCAGGGGGTCGCGACGGCAGAAGCTGCCGTGCGCGGCGTGATAGTCGGCAACATTTGACGAAGACTCGGCGCTGCCGAGCCGCGGGATGGAGTGAAACCCCGCTTGTTGTGACTGAGGATGCACGAAGCGTGCCCGGTCACGGCATTGGAGGGCGGGGCGGCCATGCGGCGTTCGCCCTCTTCTATCCCATCGCCAGCCGGCCGACCGGGGCCGTGGAAAGTGGCTCTTGCAATATTACACCCAAAGGTGTAATATCAGTCCATGAATGAACTGACCGATGTGCTCGCGGCCATTTCGCACCCCACGCGGCGCGCGATCATCGACCGGCTGGCGAAGGGGCCGGCGGGATTCCTCGAGCTCGCCGCGCCGTTCGACACCGCCCTCAACGCGGTCACGAAACACCTCAAGGTGCTGGAGCGGGCGGGGCTCATCACGCGCGAGAAGCGGGGACGCGAAGTCGTGATCTCCCTGCGAGGCGAACCCCTGCGGCAGGTGGCCGGGTGGGTGCACGAATACGAACGCTTCTGGAACGAACGGCTCGACGAATTCGAGCGGCACTTCAAGGACAAAAAACACAAGGAGCAGAAGAAGACATGACCCAGTCACCCAAGACCATCCAGTTCACCGTCGAACGTACGATCCCTGCTCCGCTCGAGGAGGTGTTCGACGCATGGCTGAGTCCGAAGATCCCCGGCACGATCTGGCACGCCGCCGAGAAGTTCGTGCTCGATGCCACGGTCGACGGGCTGTTCTTCTGGACGATCCGGGGAACGTCCCACTACGGCCGCTTCACGGAAATGCAGCGGCCCGGTCGCATGCAGCACACGTGGATGTCGCCGAACACGTCGGGACTCGAGTCGACGGTGACGGTGACGTTCACGCAGCAGGGGAAGAGCACCCTCATGACGCTCGTGCACGCCGGCCTTCCGGATACCGACGGCGGGCGATCGCACGAGAACGGCTGGACTTACTTCTTGGGGATGTTCCTCGAACAGTTCTGAGCAGGCGCACTCGACCGGCCCGACCGACCGACTATCCGTCCATCCATCCATGCACGAGGAGATGACCATGCAGACGCAAGCCGACCTTCAGCTCGAGTTCGACGTTCCCGTCAGCGCCGCCCACGCCTACGCCGCGATCAGTCGCGTGAGGGAATGGTGGATCCGCGACACCGAGGGCGAGACCGCCGCGCTCGGCGGCTCGTTCACGGTGCGCTTCAACAACGCGAAGGACTTCGTCCGCTTCACCGTCACCGATGCGCTGCCGGGCGCGCGGTACGTGTGGCACGTGGACGATTGCTTCCTGCCGTGGTTCGAGGACAAGACGGAGTGGAACGGCACCGACGTGATCTTCGACATCGCGCCGGCGCCGGGCGGCAGTTCCGTGCGGATGGTGCACCGCGGGCTGACTCCGGACGTGGAGTGCTACAACGCCTGCACGGCGGGCTGGGAGAAGTACTTCATGCAGAGCCTGCGCCAGCTGATCGAATCGGGAGCCGGCACGCCGCAGTGATCCGGGCGAGGGCGGGGCACGCGTAGGGCGCGCGCTGGCACGCACAGGGGGCGCGGACGACGGCGCGTTGGCCGTGCCGCGCCCCACGCACGGGTTGCGACTGGTCCCATTGGGCGATACCGCCAGCCTCCGGCCGACGATAACGTGCGAGCAACCGGAGACAACGATGACCAGCGACACACGGGCCGAGTACCAACTGCGTCAGACCATCCTCGAACTCCTCACCGACGAGGAAGTCGCGAAGGTGAGCACGGCGGAGACCGCGACGGCGCTCGCCGAGGGCGCGGAGTACGTGAACCTCGAGCGGCTTGCCGAAGGCGTGAGCCGCGCGGACGGCGAAGCGACGCCTCCCGGGCGCGTCCTCACTCGCGCGGCGGTCATGCCCGATACGTGGAACAAGATCCTGACCGCACTGGCGAAGACGACGCTGCCGTCCTGAGCGCACCGCTCAGCGCGCGGCGTGCAGGGGCTACGCGCGATCCGGCGATCGCGCCGAGATCGCCGAGATCGCCGCGCCCGGCGGCACCGCGGCGCGTGCCGGAAGCGTCGCGGTGAATTCGGTACCCTCTTCGACACTGCTCGCGAAGGTGACGCGTCCACCGAGGTAGCGCTCCGTGATGAGTCGCATCCCGTACGTCCCGAGGCCGCGACCGGCGCCCTTCGTCGAGAAGGCGCGCTGGAACACCTGGTGCCGGGCGGCGGCCGGCATCACGCCCGCGTTCCATACGGCGAACTGCACATCGTCGCCGACTGCGGTCGCGCGGATGCGTATCGTGCCGCCGACGGGCGTCGCTTCGAGCGCGTTCTTCACCATGTTGCCCAAGACGCGGCCGAGCAGGGTCGGATCGATCTCCACCGGCTGCGGGCCGTCGGCCGGCTCGATGACGATCGCCTTGCCGTGCGCGGCCTCGTGCGCGCGATAGTGCGCGGCGACGGTGGCGAGCGCGGCCTGCGCGTCGAGCGATACGGGGCGCGCTTCCAGATCGCCCCGCTCTGCTTGGAGCAGGCCACGCTGCTGCTCGAGTTCCTCGACCAACGCCACCGACAGCGTGGAAAGGGTCTGCTGGAGTTCGTACGCTTCGCCGGCCGTGGCCGTCGAGATGAGTTCAGAGATCCCGCGAATGCCGCCGGCCGTGTTGAGCACGTCATGGAAGAACATCGCTTCGAGCGCTTCGCGTCGCTTCTCGTCGGCGATGTCGGTGAGCGCGAGCATGAACAGCCGTTCGGCGCCGACCTCGAACGGCTGGGCGACCACGCGCAGGTCGAGCTCCCCACCGGCGTGCTCCGGGAGGATGCGGCACTCCGCTTCCGTTCGCCGCTGACGGTTGATGGCCCCGGCGAGGGACTGCGCGGCGCCACAGGTGCGGCAGGCGTCGGTCGCGCCACAGACTCCGACGGCGGCATGGGAGCAGGCGAGAAGGTCGCCCAGACGACTCCCCAGTCCGGTCGAGTATGCGTGCAGTTTGAGCCGCGCGCGCGCCGCGGCGTTCGCGAACACCATCTGGCGTTGTTGGTTCAGGATGAGCACCATGCCGGGTATCGCATCGAGGAGCGTCGACACGGTGGGCGTCGCGAGCACGTGCGCAGCGGTTCGCTGCACCTCCTCCGCCGAGGCCGTCGCCACGGGGAGGAACGGTCGTGGTCCGATTCCGGCGCTGCGCGGGATGGCCCGGGGGGCGGTGACGTCCGCGAGCGCCCGAGCCCGGGCGATGGCCCGGCGCAACTTCGCGATGTCGATGGGCTTGGGCAGTGGGATCGCGCCCAGCAGCGACGCGGTATGCAGGACGTCGATCTGGCCGAGGCCGCCGCCGCCGGACATCGCCACGACCCCGATCTCCGGTTGCCGGTCGCGAAACGCGCGCAGCACTTCGAACCCGTCGGCGTCGGGCATGAACATGTCCGTCACGACGACGTCGACGGCGTGCCGGTCGGCATGGGCGAGCGCTTCGCGGGCGGAGGCCGTGGCCATGACCTCGTGCCCATCCACTTCGAGCATGCGAGCGAGCATCGCACGGACGGAGGGTTCATCATCGATGACGAGTACTGAGGCCATGCGGTCTCCCGACCCTGCGTGAACGCGCCGACTGTCGAGAGTATCGGCGGCGGCGGGGCGGATCGCACCGAGTAACCCTCACGCGAGTCCGTCGGACTCGCGTCGCGCGACACATGGAGAAGCGATGGCGAAGAACGTGGCCGATGTACTCTGGGAGATGCTCGCGGCGGCCGGCGTGCAGCGTTGTTACGGGATCGTGGGCGACGCGCTCAATCCGGTGATCGACGCGCTCCGGCGCAACGGGACGATCGAGTTCGTGCACGTGCGGCACGAAGAGTACGGCGTGTTCGCCGCGGTCGCGGACGCATCGCTCACCGGGCGCGCCGTGGTGGTATGCGGCACGGCGGGCCCCGGCGTCGCGCATCTCATCAACGGGTTGATGGACGCGCGGAAGG
>Ga0265332_10002011_pt1 | contig 10692 bp, 10 predicted proteins | sample 41926metaG_FD_202084 | JGI IMG/M metagenome (GOLD analysis project Ga0265332, IMG submission 202084) | Rhizosphere microbial communities from Carex aquatilis grown in University of Washington, Seatle, WA, United States - 4-19-26 metaG | ecosystem: Host-associated > Plants > Roots > Rhizosphere...
CGACGCGGGCGGCAAGCCGCTCGCCGGCGCGCAGGGCGCGTTGCAGGTGAGCATCGGCAACAGCGTGCGGCAGGCGCAGCAGAACGTGATGACCGCGGTCATCCCCGGCGGCGGCGTGCTCGAGGCCGACATGCCGCGCCCGGCGATGACGGCGTCGAACAAGCTCCTCCTGCGCGAGCCCGACCTGGGCACCGCGCTCCGCATGGCGTCGGCGATCGATTCGTCGCTCGGCGCCAAGGGCATCGCGCACGTCGAGGATCCCGGCTCGGTGACGCTCGCGCTCAAGGACACCACGGGCGGGTTCGCCGCCGCGCTCGCGCGCGTGGGCGACGTGAAGCTCCGTCCGGCGCGCGCCGCGCGGCTCGTCATCGACGGGCGCGACGGCACCGTCGTCGCCGGCGGCGACCTCACCGTCGGCGAGGCCGTGGTGAGTCACTCCGGCATCACGCTCACGATCGGCGCGGTGACCGACACGACCGCGCTCTCGCGCGGCGTGCGCCTCGCCCCGGGTACGCCGGTGCAGAAGGTCGCCGCGGCACTCCACGCGATGCAGGCGTCGCCCGGCGAGATCGCCGCGATCTTCGAGGCGCTCCGCGAAGTCGGCGCGATCACGGCCGAGGTCGTGCTCCGGTGACGATCCTCCCGGCGGCCACGGCGGCGGGCGACGCGCGCACCTCGGACCTCGACCGTCTCAAGAAGACGGCCAAGCAGCTCGAGGGCGTCTTCGTGCAGCAGCTCTTCAAGGCGATGCGCGACACCGTGCCCAAGGACGGCATCGGCGGCGGCGGCACCGGCGAGGAGATGTTCACCTCGATGATGGACCAGCACTTCTCCGAGGCGCTCCCCGCGCAGTGGAAGCACGACCTGAGCGACGCGCTCGTCGCGCAACTCAAGGACCGCGTCAAGACCAGCACCGCGCCCGCGAAGGACGCGCCCGCACTGCCGCGCCCATCGGCGCCGGAGATCCGTTGAGTCACCTCCTCTCCCCGGCCGCCGGGGCCGCGCAGGTCCGCACGCCCATCGCGCACACGACGGCGACCGTCACCGCGCTCGGCGACGCCCTGCGGTCGGAAGCGCGCCTCCTCGCCGATCTCGTCGCGATCATGCGCCGCCAGCGCGACGCGGTGGCGCGCGACGACCTCGACGCCGTCGACGACTCGGTCTTCGCCACGCACCGCGTGCTCGTCACGCTCGGCGAGGCGCGCCGCCGGCGCCGCTCGCTCAACCACATGCTCGGCGAAGGCGACGATCTCAGTCTCTCGTCGATCGAGGACTTCTTCGTCGGCGACATCCCCGAGGGGCTGCGCGCCGCCGTCGAACTCGTCACCGAGAGCGCCCGCACGCTGCAGCGGGAAGTGGAGATCAACCGCCGCGTGCTCCGGCACGCGATCGACTCCGCCGACCAGTTCGTGCGCACGCTGTACGGCGGCCCGGCGCCCGCACCGGAGCGCTACGGCGCCCCGGGCGCGGCCAGCACGCAGACCACGTACGCGCCGCGCGCCGGCGGCAACATCCTCGACCGGAGAGTCTGATGGCGTCGCTCGACTCGCTCTTCAGCGTCGGCCGCTCGGCGATCCTCGCGCAGCAGGCCGCCGTGCAGGTCGCCGGCCACAACATCGCGAACGCCGAGACGCCCGGATACACGAAGGAAGTCGTCGACCTCTCCGCGTCGGTGCCGGAACGCACCGCGCAGGGCACGTTCGGCACGGGCGTGTCGATCGTGAACGTGACGAGCGCGCGCGACGTGCTCCTCAGCCAGGACGTGCGCACGCAGAACGCGCCGGCCGCGAACTACAAGACGCGCGCCGACCTGCTCGGCCGCGTCGAGTCGGTGCTCGGCGACCCGTCGAACAACACGCTCAGCACCGCCATCTCGAACTTCTTCAATTCGTGGAGCGACCTCTCGTCGAACCCCGCGACGTCGAGTTCGAAGACCGTCGTGCAGCAGCGCGCCGTGACGCTCATCTCCGCGTTCAACAACTACGCGGGCCAGCTCTCGGCCGTCGGCACCTCGACGCGCAACGCCTTGAGCCAGACCGTCACGACGATCAACAGCCTCGCCCAGAAGATCGCCGACATCAACAAGCTCATCGTGCCGGCCGAGTCGGGCGGCCAGACGGCGAACGACCTCCGCGACCAGCGCGACCAGCTCCTCGACCAGCTCTCGTCGCAGGTGCCGATCACGGTGCTCGACCGCAAGGACGGGAGCAACCAGGTGCTCGTCGGCGGGCTCTCGATCGTCGACGGCTCCGACGCGAAGTCGCTGACGCTCGGCGGCGCCGCGCTCACCACGGTCGCGATCACGGGGAGCAGCGACGTGATGCGGAACGTCGGCGGCACGCTCGGCGCGCAGCTCGACTTCCTCAACACCGACCTCCCGGCCGCGAAGGCGGGGCTCGACACGCTCGCCGCGTCGATCGTCACCGACGTGAACGCGATCCACGAGACCGGCTGGTCGCCCACGGCGGGCGCCGCGGGCAACTGGAACCCCGCCTCCGGCCCGACGGGCTCCGGCGTCGATTTCTTCGACCCGCTCCCCGCGAACGCCACGGCGCAGAACATCCGCCTCTCCGGCACCGTCGCCGCCGACGCGAACGCGATCGCGTCGGGCAACGTGCAGAACGGCCCGGGCGACAACAGCGTCGCCCTCTCGGTCGCCGCGCTCCGCGATTTCTCGCCGTCGGCGCCGGGCAATTCCATCAGCGCCGCGTTCCAGACCCTTGTGTCGAACGTCGCCGTGGAGAAGAATACAGCGGACCAGTCGGCCACCGTCTACCAGACGCTGGCCGACCAGTCGTCGCAGCGCAGGCAGAGCGCGACCGGCGTGAGCACCGACGAGGAGCTCATCAAGGTGATCCGCTTTCAGCAGGCCTACATTGCGGCAGGCAAGTTCCTGAAGACCGTCGACGACATGTCGCAATCACTGCTGCAGATCGCGGGGTAAGAGGCCGCTCTCATGCTCATTCTCAGTCGCAAGGAAGGCGACTCGATCGTCATCGGCGGGGACATTCGCGTGATCGTCCTCAGTTCCGACCGACATGGCGTCCGGCTCGGCATCGAAGCCCCTTCGGACGTCCGCATTCTCCGCGGCGAGATCGTCAGCCAGGTGGAGAAGGAAAACCAGCGCGCGACGGGCTCGGCCAAGGAATGGACCGACCTCGTGCCGCCGAAGCCCTGACCGCTCAGCCGCCGCGTTCGCGGCGGCGCAGGTAGGCGAGCGTCCCCACGCGCAGCGTCGCGCGCACCGTCCCGCGGGGCGTCGCGGCGACCGATGCTTCGCCGGCCGCCGGCTGCGCCATCCATCGCAGGGCCGCCAGGTCGGGCGGCCCGCCGGGCGCGAGCGGCACCGCCGCGTTCGTCTCCGCGATCAACTCGACGAAGTCGTTGTCGCCGGAATAGCGGAGCCGCACGCCCGTGGATTCCTGCCCCTCGGGTACATGGCGCGCGGCGGCGCAGATCAGCAGGACGACCGCCTGCGTGAGCACCGTCAGGTTGAGGAGCACCGGCGGCGTGAGCGGATCGCCCTCCACCTGGCAGGGCACGTCACGCAGGGCGAAGTGGTGCGCATAAAGCACCGCCGCGTCGTCGATGGCGTCGCTCACCTGCGCCGGCTCGGGCGGGAGCGTGCCGGCCAGCGGAAGCATGCGGTAGAGCCGGAGGAGCTGCTCGAGCCGGGTGACTTCGACGTCCACCTGCTCCGTGACCGGCGACTCATGGCCCATCCCGAGACCGGCGGCCACGGCGCCGAGTGCCGACAGCCGGTTGCTGAAGGCGTGGTTGAGGCCCCGCAACACGTTGCCCGCCGCCGACATCCAGGCTTCGGCGGCGAGCGTGGCGGAAGGCGTCTCCGAAGGCGTGCCGGCTTCGATGCCCGGGCTGTCGTTCGTGGCGGTCACGTTCGAGTTTCGAGGGTTCCGTTCCGATACTGATAAGGCGGACAGGATGTCCCGTCTTCACCTCAGTATCGGACGCAAAGTCGTGTTCCTGATAATCGGCCTGGTCGTCGTCTTCGGCAGCATCGTGGGCGGCTACGTCATGCACCACGGCGAGTTGGCCGTGCTCGTGCAGATCAACGAGTTCATCATCATCGGCGGCGCTGGCCTGGGTTCCATGATCATTGGAAACCCGCCGGGGACGCTGAAGCGCGCCGTGTCGATGAGCCTCGGACTGCTCAAGCCCGATCCGTTCGACGCCAAGGCCTACGGTGAACTGCTGCAGGTACTCTACGAGATCCTCCGCACCGCCCGCAAGGACGGCCTCATCGGACTCGAGAAGCACATCGAGAACCCGGAAGAGAGCGAGATCTTCAAGAAGTACCCGAACTTCCTCCATCACGGCGCCGCGGTGTCGCTCCTCTGCGACACGCTGAAGGTGCTCCTCACGGGCACCGTCGAGGACCATCACCTCGCCGAGATCCTCGACATGGACCTCGAACAGCAGCACAACGAGGCGATGTCCGCCCCGGGCGCGATCACCAAGACCGGCGACGCCATGCCGGGCTTCGGCATCGTCGCGGCCGTGCTCGGCGTCATCATCACGATGGGTTCGATCGGCGGCTCGGCGAGCGAGATCGGCGAGAAGGTCGCCGCGGCGCTCGTCGGCACCTTCCTCGGCATCCTGCTCTCGTACGGCGTGCTCGGCCCCATGGCCCAGGCCATCGAGGCGCGCATCGCGAGCGAGCATGCCTACATGCTCTGCATCAAGACCGCCCTGCTCTCCTTCGCGCGCGGTGACGCGCCCATGTCGGCCGTGGAGTTCGCGCGCCGCAACATCGAGCCGGGCCACCGTCCGACCTTCACCGAACTCGAGGCGTTGACGCGCACGAAGGCGGCCTGATGAGCAAGGACGCCGGCAAACGCCCGATCATCATCAAGAAGGTGAAGAAGGCGGGGCATGCCCACCACGGCGGATCGTGGAAGGTGGCATACGCCGACTTCGTCACGGCGATGATGGCGTTCTTCATGGTGATGTGGATCCTCGGCATGGACGAGTCCACGCGAAAAGCCGTCGAGGGCTACTTCTCCAATCCGGCCGGCTTCAAGAAGGGCTACGGCTCGGGCAACAGCCCGATCTCGAGCGGCAACACGCCGTCGAAGATCAAGAGCGAGACGGTGAAGCTCATCATGCACACCGCCCAGGAGAAGGCGTTCGCCAAGGCGGCGAACGAGATCAAGGTGCGCCTCGACTCCGCCAAGGGCGCCGTCGGCAACGGGAAGTTCGAGATCACGATGAGCAGCAAGGGGCTGCGCATCGAACTCATCGAGAACGGCTCGGGCGACAACTTCTTCGGACGCGGCTCCGCCGCCATGACGAAGACCGCCGTGATCGGCCTGCAGCTCATCGCCAAGGAGCTGATCGCGCTCCGGAACCCGGTCGTCGTCGAGGGGCACACCGACGCCACGCTCTACGGGCAGAACGCGAGCTACACGAATTGGGAACTCTCGGCCGACCGCGCGAACGCCGCGCGCCGCATCCTCGAGCAATCGGGGCTCGACCCAGCGCGCATCATCGAAGTGCGCGGCTATGCCGACACGCAGCTGCGCCGCCCCGAGGAACCGCAGTCGGCCGAGAATCGCCGCATCTCGATCCTCCTCCCGTTCACGAACGCGGGGTCGGTGGCGACGAACGCCGACGTGGGCGTCGGCGGCAACTGATCGCGGCATCTCGCGGCGCGCGCAACGCGCGCCCGCGACCGGTCACTTCGGGGGCATGACCTCGCGCGCCCAGGTCCCGGCCTCGGTGTACCAGTCGGGAATGGCGTCGAGCACGTCCATCTCGCTCGCGAGCGCGATCACCTGCTCCCAGTCGCCCCGCGCATACGCGGCGGCCGTCATCAGGTAGGGCGTATACGGGCCCTCCTCCCGGAGGAGCGCCGATTCCACTTCGGCCGAGACCTTCACCTGGCGCAGCAGCTGCGTCATCGGCATGCCGAGGATCGCGTCGAACGTCGAGAGCACACCGGTGAGGAAGAGCGCCGGCGCGGCGGTCTTGCGGCCCGTGTTGAGCGCCATCAGTTCGCAGAAACGGCCACGCTCCAGCGCGGAGAGCACCATCTCGCGGTCGATGCCGTTGCGGATCTGCACGCTGTTCACGAACAGCAGGGCGAGCCAGCGCTGCAGCGGCGCGCGCCCGATCATCCGGATGGCCTGCTGGATGGACTCGATGCCCGTGCCCCCCATGCCGGCGGAGTTCACGATGCGCAGCAGCTTGAAGCTCAGCCCCGGATCGGCGCGGAAGGCCATCTCGAGATCGCGGTCCGACGCCTTGGGATCGGGGATCAGGCTCATGACCTTCGCGACGCCCACCATGCCGGCCGGGAGGTCGCGACGCTGCACGAGTTCGGGGCGGCTGAAGTAGTAGCCCTGAAAGAGCGTGAACCCGAGGTCGCGGCACAGCGCGAGCATCGGCGCGTCTTCGATGCGCTCGGCGAGGAGCGTGACCTTGTACCGCCGGAGCCGCGCGACGAGCGCGCGCAGGTGCTCGGGCGTGGCGCCGAGCACGTCGACCTTCACGACGTGCGCGATCTGCAGGAACGGTTCGTACTCGTCGCCGGCGGCGAAGTCGTCGAGCGCGAGGCGATAGCCGAGGTCGCGCGCGGCGCGCGCGGCGGCCACCGTCTCCTCGTCGCACTCCACCGACTCGAGGATCTCGATGGTGACCTTGGCGGGGTCGAGCAGCTTGTAGTCGTGCTCGAGGAGCAGCTCCCGCGGGAAGTTGATGAACGCCTGCACGCCGCCGGTGAGCTGATCGAGCCCGATCGTGAGCAGCCCGGTGACGAGCGTCTGGCTGCTCATCTTCACCGCATCGAAGTTCCCGGCGGCGACCGCCGTCTTCGCTGCCCGGTAGAGCAGCTCGTAACCAGCCAACCGGTTCTCACGGTCGAAGATCGGCTGGCGGGCAATGAAGGAATCGCTCACGGGATCGGCGGCAGAATGGTCGTTCAGGACCGCATCGGGGCGGTCCGCCTGTAGGGAGTATCGGCAGGAGATGGCCGGATTCAGCCCCCCGCTGCCGGACGCCCCTCAGCCGCGGTTCAACTCCGACCGGACGACCCGCGACAGATCCTCGATGTCGAACGGCTTCTGCAGGAACGGGAGCGCCCGCCCCGTGGCGGGGTCGCGCAGCCGGATGTCGCGGACGAAGCCGGACATCAGCACCACGCGCAACCCGGGCCGCGCGACCTGCAGCCGCTCGGCCAGCTCCGCGCCGCCCATCTGCGGCATCACGACGTCGGTGAGGAGCACATCCACCGGCGGGTCGGCGGCGGCGAAGACGTCGAGCGCCTCCAGGCCGTTCGTCGCCTCGATCACGCGGATCCCCTCCTGCTCGAGCACGATGCGCACGAACCGGCGCACCGTCTCCTCGTCCTCGACGACCAGCGCCGTGGGCCGCGCCGCGCGGCGCAGCTGCCCCGGCGCCAGCGGCCCCTCGCGGAGGCGCGTCGCGACGGCGTCGCCGTGGAGCGGGATCGCGAGCCGCACGGTGGTGCCGAACGAGCTCGACTGCACATCGAGCGACCCGCCGCTCTGCTGCATGAAGGCGTACGCCGTCGCGAGGCCGAGTCCCCGCCCTTCGCCCTTCGTGCTGAAGAACGGTTCGAAGAGGTGGGTGCGCGCCTCGGGCGTCATCCCGGGCCCCGAGTCGCGCACCGTGATGCACGCCGTGTCGGCGAGCACGCCGGGCGAGCGGTGCCAGCCGAGCCGCGACGTCTCGATCACGATGCGGCCACCGGCGGCACCCATCGCTTCGCGCGCGTTCTGGATGACGGCGAGCATCACGTCGTGAAAGCGCGCGACGTCGACGTGCACCTCGCCGACGTCGTCGGCGAACCGGCACTCGACGGAGACGCCGGCCCCGGCCACCGCCCGCACCTTCGTCTCGAGCGCGCGCACGAGCGCGTTCGCCGGGAGCCGGTCGGGGTGCAGCGGATCGAGGCGCGAGAGCGCGAGGAGACCGTGCGTGAGCCGGGCCGCGGCCGACGCGGTGCGCTCGATCTCCTCGATGCCATGACGCGTCGCCGAGTCGGCGGGGATCGTGCGCAGGAGGATCTGGCTCCGCCCGACGATCGCCGTGAGGAGGTTGTTGAAGTCGTGCGCGAGTCCGCCGGCGAGTTGGCGCACGGCATCCATCTTCGACGACTGCAGCCGTCGCTCCTCGGCCTGCCGCCGTTCGGTCGCATCGCGCATCACGAGCGCGATGACCGCCTCGCCCCCCGCCCGGATCGGCGACGCGGAGAGTTCGCAGGGGAACGACGTGCCGCCGCGCAGGCAACGCAGCGCCGCCTCGCCGTCGAGCTGCGCCGACGCGGCGCTCCCGTGGCGCAGCGCGTCGAGCGACGAGCGGAGCCGCTCGGCGTCGGCGGCCTCGACCAGCGACTCGAGGGCGCACCCGCGCACCGCCGCGCCGTCGAGCGCGAACATGCGCTGCGCCGCGGCGTTCGCGTCGACGATGCGCAGGTCGGCGTCGAGCGTGAGGATCGCCTCGGTCGTCGTCGTGACGAGCGCCGCGAGCCGCGACTCGGCGTCGGCGCTGCGCAGGCGCACGTCTTCCATGATGAGCACGATCATCGCGTAGCCGAGCACGGCGATCGTGAGCGTGTCGAGATTGGAGTTGTAGCGCGCCATGCGCCCCGCGAACGCGGGCGCGATGTCGGGGATGAAGTGCTGGATGCTCGCGAACGCGAAGAGATACGCGACCCAGAGCACTGCCGTCGCCGCGAACACGGTGCCGGTGGCGAGCGAGCCCACGCCGCGATGCCGCTCCGGCAGATCGAGGAGCGCGAAGGCGCCGAGCACGCACGCGGCGATGGCCACGGGCGCCTGCCAGACCAGCACCGTCGAGAGTTCGGTGGAGAGGCCGGTCGCGAGGCCGAAGACCACGGCCACCGCGGCCCACCAGCGCGAGAAGCGCTCCTCGGGCCGCGCATATTCGAACGCGCCGAGACAGAGCGTCGTCCAGAAGGTGATCTTCCCCGCCTGATAGACGGCGTAGAGCAGGTGCACCGCGATCGAGCCGTCGGGCCGGGCGGAGGGGCCGTCGCCGAGGAGCACATAGCGCAGCGCGACCGCCGCGAGGCCCACCGCGGCCGACGACCAGGCGACGGTCCACCAGGCCAGGTAGCCGCGCGCCGCCACGTACCGCCGCATCACGGCGAAGAGGAGCGCGATGGCGAGCGCGCCGCCGAACTCGACGACGATCGCCGCGAACTGGTGTGAACGCGCGATGGCGTCGATCACCGGCGGCATCGCGCTAGGCCTCGCGGCCCGCGGGGAGTCCGTTCGTCGCGGCGGCGACGATCGCCTCCGCGCCGGGCCCCGCGACGAAGAGGTACTCGTGGTTCGTGAGGTGACTCACGCGCCCGACCTTCACGCCGCTCGGATTGTGGATGCCGATCTTCGCCCCCACGTAGCGGCGGAACGCGACCGGCATCACCGCGAGGTCGCCGTGCGTCGACGCGAGGAGCGCGGCGATGTCGTCGTACGCGAAGTAGCCTTCGTCGTTGAACGAGACGATCACGTGCCGCGCCGGCACCGCGCGCATCATCGCGGCGAACGCGTCCCACGCCTGGCCGCGCGCGTTGTAGCGGCTCTTCGTGGTGCGGCAGTCTTCGCGCTTGCGCGCGATACCGTACGCCGGCGGCGCGTCGTCGCGCACGATCGTCTCCCACACGTGGTAGTTCGAGAAGTACGAATGCTGGTTGTACGGCGGGTCGATGTAGGCGAGGTCGACGGGCGCCATCGACTCGACGAGCGCGTTCGTGTCCTCGCACGTCGCGCGGCCGGTGCCGGGCACGAGTTCCGGCAGGCGCAGCGCGAGCGGCTGGTGCGAGCGCGGCGCCCACGCCTTGAGGTACGCCATCTGCAGTCCCGTCGTCGAGTCGACGCGGTCGGCGGCGAGGAGGAGCGCGGTGAGGAGGATCGCGCGCTCCACGCGATCGTCGGCCACGCCGTCGATCGCCGCGCGGATCGCGTCGATGCGGCGGCCGTTGAACGGCTGGAAGTAACGCGCCTCCTCGCAGAAGGTGCGCGTGACGTAGCCGTCCGTGCCCTCGAGCGCGTCGAGGTACGCGAGCTTCTCGCTCACCCGCGCGCGCAACGCGTCGTCGGCGCCGTCGGCTTCGATGTAGCACGTCGCGAGCACCGCGCTGTAACTCGCGAGGTCGTTGGCGTGCACGTCGAAGCCGTCGCGCTTGAGCGCCTGCGCGACGCGTGTCGTGCCCGTGAACAGGTCGGCCACCGTGCGCGCGCCCGAATGCGCGCGCACCGCTGCGGCGAGCGCGGCGATGCGCGGCACCAGCGTGCGCTTGGAGCCGAGGTACTTGATCATTTCGCGGACTTCGCGCGCTCGGCCGCGATCAGCTCGCGCCGCAGGATCTTGCCCGACGCCGATTTCGGGATCTTGTCGATGAACTCCACGGCCCGGACCTTCTTGTATGGCGCGACCGACGCCGCGACGAAATCCATGATCTCCTGCGCCCCGCACGCCTCGCGCGCGACGATGAACGCCTTCGGCACCTCGCCCGCTTCGTCGTCGGCCACGGGGATCACCGCGACGTCGGCGACCTTCGGGTGCGTGAGCAGCAGCGCCTCGAGTTCGGCCGGCGCCACCTGATAGCCCTTGTACTTGATGAACTCCTTGAGCCGGTCGACGATGTAGAAGAAGCCATCCTCGTCGGCATAGGCCACGTCGCCC
>Ga0265332_10002021_pt1 | contig 10634 bp, 8 predicted proteins | sample 41926metaG_FD_202084 | JGI IMG/M metagenome (GOLD analysis project Ga0265332, IMG submission 202084) | Rhizosphere microbial communities from Carex aquatilis grown in University of Washington, Seatle, WA, United States - 4-19-26 metaG | ecosystem: Host-associated > Plants > Roots > Rhizosphere >...
CTGATCGTGTTCCTGGTGTTCACGCTGTTCCCGCTCGCGATGGTGATCTCGATCTCGCTGCGGCCGGGCAACTTCGCCTCTGGCTCGCTGATCCCGGAGCACATCAGCCTCGAGCACTGGCGGCTCGCGCTCGGGCTGTCCTACGTCGACGTCGACGGCCGGCTGGTCAAGCCGCCGTTCCCGGTGATGCACTGGCTGTGGAACTCGGTCAAGGTCGCCGGCGTCGCCGCGGCGCTGATGGTGGTGCTGTCGACCACGTCCGCCTACGCGTTCTCGCGGCTCAAGTTCCGCGGCAAGGCGCTGACGCTCAACGCGATCATGCTGCTCCAGATGTTCCCGGCGGTGCTGGCGCTGGTCGCGATCTACACGATCTTCGACGTCATCGGCCAGCACGTGCCGTGGCTCAGCGTCGACTCGCTGCCGTCCGTGGTGGTCGCCTATCTCGGCTACATCTCGCTGCACGTCTGGACGATCAAGGGCTACTTCGACACGATCCCCTCCGAGATCGAGGAGGCTGCCCAGGTCGACGGCGCGACCCCGTTCCAGGCGTTCCGCCGCGTGCTGCTGCCGATGGCGGTACCGATCCTCGCGGTCGTGTTCGTCCTGGCGTTCATCTACTGCATCATCGAGTACCCGATCGCCTCGGTGCTGCTGCAGAGCGAGGACCGGCTGACCCTCGCGGTCGGCTCGAAGCTGTACCTGTACGAGCAGCACTACCTGTGGGGCGACTTTGCGGCGGCCGCGGTGCTCAGCGGTCTGCCGATCACCGCGGTGTTCCTGCTCGCGCAGCGCTGGATGGTTTCGGGGCTGACCGCCGGCGGCCTCAAGGGCTGATCGATCGTCGCTCGATCGTCGCTCCGGCGATCGTCGTCGCTCCGGCGATCACTCGCTCCGGCGCGCCGGGCCGGCGGCGCCGCCGGCCGTCACCACCAGCTCTCGATCTGCACGCCGGTGGTCAGGCCCACGGTGTCGCCGGCGAACGCCGTGCCGCCGACCTGGCCCTTGATCGTATCGTTCCACGCGGCGGTGGTGATGAACACGCGAAACTCCGGGCGGGCCCAGAAGTCGTTCGCCGGCCGGATCAGCCCGGCGACCGTGAGCTTGCCGAGCACGCCGACCGACGAGCCGGCCGTCTGCGGCTTGACGATGTCGGCGCCGCCCTCGACGGCGATCCCGGTGTACTTGCTCATCATGAACACCGGCCGCGCGCCGATCGAGACCCAGGTATTGCCGAGCGAGCTGTCGGTCGACCCGTCGGGGTTGCCGTCGCGGTTGTCGAACTGCACCACGCCGGAGATCATCATCGACGTCCTGGGGTTGAGCTGGAACACGCCGCGATCGACGAGGCGGAACAGCCAGCCGCCGCTGACGATGCTGGTATCGAGGGCGCTCGACAGGTTGGCGGCCGCGTTGTAGCCGAACGAGGCCGAGACCTCGTTGAACCCGCCCAGCATCGGGATGAAGTAGAACACGCCGCCGCCGATGCCGCTGTGGTTCTGGGTCAGTGGGGGCGGATTGTTGCCCTGGAGCGCCAGGGTCGGGATCAGCCAGAACTCCAGCTGGCCGGGCCCCGCCGGGATCTCGGACAGCCGGAGGTCCAGCGTGTTCTTGGTCAGCCGGCCGAGGTCAGAGCCGGTCGCGGGCGCGGGCGGGTTCTCGACCGAGCCGCCGAGGTAGGCGACCGACAGCTTGGCCGCGTCGCCGACCTTCATGTCCTGGAACCCGGCGCCGTACCCGCTCATGTCGTTGAAGAAGAAGTCGATGATGTGGGAGTCGCGCCGGCGGTAGAACCGCTGGCCGGCCCAGAACGTCATCTCGGGGTGCGAATCCACGATGTGGCCGGCCTCGCCGTAGGCCTCGCGAACCGCGATGTCGCCCGGCGCGGTCCGCAGGTCGTCGAACGTGCTGTTGCGCGGCGCCACCAGCGCGAGCTTGACCTTGGTCTTGAACCAGGCGTCGTTGTGGTCGGGGTTGATCCAGTTGGCGGTCAGCCCGAGCTCGCCGTAGGTCTCGACCTCGTTGCCGAGGCGGAACTTGCTGTACGCGCCCGGCGCCTGGAACGCGTCGGCATCGCCGCCCTTGGCGTTGATGCTGAAGCCGGCGCGCACGTAGCCGTCGAACTCGAAGATCTTGGGCATCGCCGCGACCATCTTCTTGACCTGGTCCATCTGCTGATCGGTCAGCGGAGCGGTCACGGCGGCCGGCTGGGCCGCCGGCGGCGGCGTTGCATCGGCCGGCGCGGTCTGCGCATGCGCCGTGCCGGCGGTCAGCGCGAGCCCGAGCGTCAGCGCCGACCACGCGCCGACCGAGCTGCGCGAGCCGGCGTTCCGCTCACGGGCCGAGCCCAGCGCGAATGCCGAGGAGAATACTCGAAGGATGCCGTTCTTGTGTGTGCTCATATCGTCCGTCGCTTCCACTGTGGATGGGACTCGCGGCGATGGGAGCACATGCGATCACGCAAATACAAGAGCGTGTGTGCACAGTGTGAAGATTGCGCTCCACAATCTTGACATCTGTTGCCATCCGGCGACCGCCCGAGATCGGCGTTCGCGTGTCTCAGATCAGGTATCCTCACTCCGAATTCTGACCGAATTCTGATGAGAGCGCTCTCATGAGGGTGCGCTCGGAGACGATTCGCGCATACACGACCGGCGATCTGCAATCAGCCGGTCGGACCTACCCTGTGAATTTAAGGTGCCTTGATCCGCTGCGCTGCGCCGTCGAGCGCCTCCTTGGGTTTCTGCCGGCCCTGCGTGATGTTCTCGAGCGCCGATTGCATCGATGACCAGAACCGGCCCATCTCGGGCAGACTCGGCATCAGCAGTCCGTTCCTGATGTTCTGCATGGTGGCCGCGATCAGCGGGTCGGACGCGCGGGTCTTGTAGAAGTCCTTGTGCGCGGTGACGCCGAGCGAGACATCGTCATCCAGCGTCTTCAGCCCGTCCATCGTGAGCAGGTAGTTCTCGATGAACTCGACCGCGAGCTCCTTGTTGTTGCTCGCGCGGTTGATCATCGCGCCCTGGACGCCGATGAACGACTTGCTCGGCTTGCCGGCGATCGCCGGGATCGGGGCGACGCCGAAGTCGATCTTGATCTTCTTGAGGTTCTCCCACTCCCACGGACCGCTGATCATCATGGCGATGTCGCCCTTGCTCACGCCGGCGGTCATCGCCGAGTAGGTCGCGCCCTTGGGCATCGCGCCGGTGTCGATCAGCCTGGCGAGCATCTCCGCGCCCTGGACCGCGCCCTTGTTGTTGACCCCGACGTCCGCGGGCTTGTACGTGCCGTCGGCGCTGCGTCCGAACGGATATCCGCCATTGGCCGCCAGCAGCGGGAACGTGAAGTACGTGTTGTTGTAGTCCCACAGGATGGCGTGCTTGCCGTCCTTGGCCAGCTTCTTGTCCAGGGCCAGGACGTCGTCGAAGCTCGCCGGTGCCTTGGGGACCAGGGCCTTGTTGTAGATCAACGCGATTGCCTCGATCGCGATCGGGTAGCCCCAGGTCTTGCCGTTGAACTTGAATGCGTCCCAGCCGATCTGGTCAAACTGACTCACGAACTTGGGCTTGGGATTGACCGGCTCGATCAGGCCGGCCGAGACCCACTCGCCCGCGCGATCATGGGCCCAGATGAAGATGCTGGGGCCACCATGCGCCGCGGCCGCCTGCTGGAACTTCGCCGGCGCATCCTGCGGGTGCTCGACGATCACCTTGACGCCGGTGTCCTTGGTGAACTTCTCGCCGACCTTGGCGAGCCCGTTGAAGGCCTTGTCGCCGTTGATCCAGATCTGCAACGTGCCTTTGTCGTCAGCGTGCGCGCTGGCCGCAGCCAGCAGCGACGCCACAGCCACGAGTCGGAGCGAGCTTGTGAGGTTGCGCATGAGTGGGTGTACCCTCCGTTCAGCGTTCCCACGGTAGATAAATCGCCCCGAGGATGCAACGTGATCGACCGACGGAGTCCCGCGCAGCGCGACGCGCCGCGATCCAGCGCGCGGGTTGCCGCGGTGCATCGTCGACTGCACCGTACCGCGGCAGGTCACCGCTCGTTGCGATTGGCAACATAGGCGTGTCCGGGGAGCCGCGCCGCGATCGCGATCGTTGAGATTGTCAACGTCGCGCGCCCTGACCCGCAAACGCAACGCGATCGCGGCTCACGACTTCCGATGTGTCGAACCATGCCGCAACGGCATCGTTCGACACGTCTTCAGCGCTTGCGGCCGAGCTCGTCGCCGTTGGTCACGGTCTCATCGGCGGCGCTCCAGTCGACGAGCTGTTCGTCCTCGACGGCGAGCGCGTTCTTCCAGTCGTCCTTGCCGCCGACGAACGTCTCGGAGTCGACGTAGTCCGACTCGGTCTGTCCGCGCTTGACCCGCTGCGGCGTGCCGCGATCGGATGCCAGCTCGGCAGGCGCTGCCGGGGCCGGGGCGGCCTGGGCCTGTGGCCGGCGCGCGCTGTTGGCGGCCAGCCGACCGAGCCCGGTGTTGCTCTGCCGGAACCGCTGGCTCGGCGCGAGGCGGCTTCGGGCGTCGCCGTCGCCCTCTCCCGCGGCGGGCGACGGGATGCTCGGGCCGACCGCGACCGGCATCGGCGGCGGCGTCGGACGGGTCTCGGCCGGCGGGGGCGGCGTGGACAGCGGGATCGGCCGCGAGGGCGGCGCCGCGGTGGTCGGGTTGGGCCGCGAGGTCGCCGCCGGGCCGGGCGCCGCGATGATCCCGCCGCCGAGCGCGCGCACCGCGAGCTCCTCGATGCACGCCCAGAGGATCGGCGCCGGCACGTGCTCGCACAGGTTGGGGACGCCGATGGTCTCGACCACCAGCTGGGCATCGACCCGCGGCGCGCCGACGCACGCGGTGAGCAACCGGGCCCACAGCGGGCGCGGCAGGTGCGCCGACAGCACGTCGGGCGTGACGTGCCGGAGCACGTCGTCGGGGGTGGCGATCCCGAGGTCGAGCGCCGTGGACAGCGTCGCGACGAAGAACGCCTTGATGTTCATGAGCCCACCGCTTTGGCCTTGTCGACGCCGGCGCGCGCCGCCGCCGCCGCGATGCACTGCCACAGGACCTCGTGCGGCAGGTGCTTGGCCATCACCTCGGGCGTGACGGTCTCCAGCACGCGCTCGGGGGTCATCGATCCCGCCGCCAGCGAGCTGGCGAGGACCCTCGACAGCAGCTCGGCGGGAAGGTGGCTGGCGAGCACATCGGGCGTGGCATGAGCCAGCACGTCGCTCGGCGCGAAGATGTCATTCTCCAGGCCCGACTCCATCATCCGCGCGAACCAGGCCTGGCGCTGATCGGTGCTCATTCCCTCGCTCCTTGAAGCTCGCCGTCGACGCTACACCGTTTGCCAGGTAGGTGGGGGGAAGCAATCTCGCGAGATCGTTGGAATCGACTGCAATCGACTTGCAATGGCCGCCGCTGTCTTGCACGGTCAACGAGGGATGCCAGAGCCCCGAGCAAAGCTGTCGTCAGGCACCTTGCTCTACCGATTCCTCGCAGGGACGGTGGAGGTGCTGCTCGTGCACCCCGCTGGCAACTACAACCGGCGCGCGCCGTGGGGCATCCCGAAAGGTGCGCCGGATCCTGATGAGCCGCTGGAGGAGACCGCGCGCCGCGAGACCCTGGAGGAGACCGGGGTGCTGGTCGCCGGCCAGCTGGTCGATCTCGGCCACGTCGACTACACCCGCTCGAAGAAGCGCGTCCACGCGTACGCGGCGCCGGCGCCCGAGGGCGCGGTCCCGCGCTGCGCGTCGTGGGAAGTCGACAAGGCCGAGTTCATCGAGATCACCCGGGCGCGCCGCATCATCCACCCCGATCAGGCAGTGCTGCTCGACCGCCTTCAGCGTTACCTTGCCCCCGACGTGCAGATCCAGCCCGAGAAGACCACCGCGTGACCGTCGCTGTCCGAGGGACGGAGCACGGCGTCCGCCGAAACCTGGTGGACGACCGCCCCGCCCGATCGGCGTGAGGCGCGGCGCACATGCGCAGCCCACCGAGGGCGGGCCAGGCGCGCTCCCGTCGGTATCTCGACACCCCAGGGTAGGGCGGGATTGTCTCGAAAGCTGACATGGATCGAATCACTCTGGACAAAATTTGGGGGTATGGCACAGTGCGACGATCGGGCTGTCTCACCTGTACCGCGGTGTGAGCGTAGGCCAAGCCACTGATTCTGCACGGCGCCCCCCGACCTGACCGCTCGGCCCGTTGCCTCGAAGAAGTTCGGTGCGCAACGTGCAGGTTGGAACCTGCATGCGTCCCCGCTCGTAATGCCTTTCGCAGGAATCACGGCGCGGATGCAACGGTTGGCTCTCGAACGGCGTCTTACCCCGAGGATCAGAGGAGATACGCATGGCCACTACTCATTCCGCAAGTCGCCGGCAGCGCGCCCCGCGCCGTACGACCACGAGCATGGCTCATGCGCGCCATCGGTCGGCCGGAGCGCGTCAGAATCGCACGGCTCCTGAAACCACTGTGGCGGAGACGCCCGTGTGGGATGAGAAGATCGTGGAGACCAAGGCCGAGGAGGTGATCGCCGTGAAGGCTGCGCGTCCGATGCGGACGCCGGACTCCGACGATCACCTCGCGGCGTACTTCCGCCAGCTGGCCGAGCACGAGCTGCTGACTCCCGAGGACGAGCGCGAGCTGTCTCAGGGGATCGAGGACACCGAGATCCTGACCTGGGAGCGCGTGCTCGCGCGTCCGGAGGCGATCCGCCCGCTGCTCGCGCTGATCGAGCCCAACCTCGAGCAGCCGATCAAGTTCCCGAAGCTGCAGAAGGTCCTCGACGACATGCTGAAGTCCAAGCGCGCGCGCAAGGACGACAAGCTGTCCAAGAAGCTCCAGGTCGCGGCCAAGGAGGCGGCGGCCCAGCTGCGCGCGCTCGATCTCGACCGGGTCCATATCGACGCGGTGGTGCGCGAGCTGTATCGCGCGCGCGAGGCTGCGATCGCGGGACTGGAGACCTGGTGGACCGACGGCGCTGGCAAGGATGCCGGCGCGTACGTCGACGACGTTCGCCAGGCCCACCGCGACGCGATGAGCCTGCGCGACGAGTTCGTGCGCGCGAACCTGCGCCTCGTGGTCACCATGGCGCGGCGCTACGACCGCGGCGGAATGCCGCTCGCCGACCTGATCCAGGAGGGCAACCTCGGGCTGATGCATGCCGTGTCGCGGTTCGACTACCGGCGCGGCCTGCGATTCTCGACGTATGCGTGCTGGTGGATCCGCCACGCGATCGGTCGTGCCCTGGCCGACAAGGCGCGCGCGGTCCGCATCCCGGTCCACATGCTCGAGGCGCAGCAGCAGCTGGAGAAGGTCCGCCAGGCGCTGGTCGGCGAGCTCGGTCGGCCGCCGACCCCGCAGGAGCTGGCCAAGGCCGCGCGGGTCCCGCTCGCCAAGCTGAACCAGATGCATCGCTACATCATGGGCCAGCCGATGTCGCTCGATCGGCCGGTCCACGACGACGATGATCGCAGCTTCGGCGACACGATGGCCGATCCGGACAGCGAGGAGCACTCGCCGGCGGACAACCTGACCACACAGACGCTGACCAGCCAGATCAAGCGGCTCTTGCACTACCTGTCCCCGATCGAGGCCGACGTGCTGACCAAGCGCTTCGGGCTCGGCGACGACGAGGAGCGCACGTTCCGCGAGATCGGTGACCAGTACCACCTGTCGCGCGAGCGGATCCGCCAGATTCAGAATTCTGCACTCGACAAGCTGAAGCGCGCGCTCGAGCGCGAGCACCGCGGCCACGTCGAGATGTAAGCCGGCGCGTCGGACTGCCCCGGGAAACGGGTGCGCGGTCCGACCCGGGGTATCCGCGGGGATCGGCCCCTCGCGGCCCGCGACGTCGGGCTGCGATGTTCCGGCAGGGTTCCGGCTGTGCCGGTGGGCACCCGAAACCCGGGGTCTGCGACGCCCCGGCTGGTGTCGCTGCGGCAGCCGCAAGGTGTGCCGGCCGGGTTCCGGCGGTACCGGAAGCCGCGGCGCGCGCGGCGTCGATGCCGGCGCGCGGCGCCTGTACCACAGTGCGCGCGGTGGCCACGGCGGCCGCGCGCCTACACCGCCTGGGCGTACGGCTCGAACACACACTGCTGCGACAGCTCGGCGTCGATCGCCGTCATCGTCGGGCGCAGCTCCGGATCCTTGGCCAGCATGCGCATGATCAGCCGATCGAGATCGGGGGGGAGATCACAGCACAGCGCCGAGGGCCGCACGGGCAGCCGCTCGCAGTGCGCCGTCATCAGCTGGGGCAGCGATCCGGTGAACACCCGGCGGCCGGTGATCAGCTCGTAGAGCAGCGCGCCGAGCGCGTAGACGTCGGACGCGGGCACCGGGGCGCCGTACCACTGCTCGGGCGCCATGTACGCCGGGGTCCCGGCGATCGCGGCGCACTCCGCGCCGGCGTCGTGGATCGAGCGCGCGACGCCGAAGTCGATGACCTTGATCCGCGGCGCGCCGCCCGCCAGGTCGGGATCGCCCAGCACGAACACGTTGTCGGGCTTGACGTCGCAGTGCACCACGCCCGCGGCGTGCAGCGCGCCCAGCGCGCACGCGACCTGGGCGACGATCGCGACCACCGCGTCGCGCGACAGCGCCCGGCGATCGGACAGCGCGCGCAGGCTCTCGCCGTCGAGGTACTCCATCACCAGGTAGGGCACGCCGTGCGCGGTCTGCTCGGCGCTCCGGATCTCGATCAGGCCGGGGTGGTGGGCGCGCCGGGCGAGCTCGTGCTCGGCGAGCAGCCGGTGCACCAGATCGCTGTGGCCGACGTGCAGCGCGTCGAGCGCCTTGATCGCGACTCGCTCGCCGGTGGCGCGGTCCTCACCGAGGTAGATCGTCGACATCCCGCCGCGCGCGATCTCCCCGATCACGCCGTAGGCCTCGAGGCCAGCGTCCTCGATCCGTCGGCTCGCGTGATCCGGGATGGTGCGGCTGGTCTGGCGGCGTCGCTTCACGAACACCGGTTGTGCAGCGCGGGTGCCAGACGTAACCAGCGATTCCGCCTGAGGTTCGTCGCGCCGCCACCGCCGCGGGTCGGCGATCTTGACGGTGGTGGCTCGCGAGATGTGGGCACATCAGCCACCTCAACCGCGCCCCGCCGCGGCCGACTCGTACGGTTGACATGGCGCTCCCTGGAATCCTCATCGTGCTCGGCGCGATCGCCGGCGGCTTCGCCATGGCCGGAGGTCACTTCCCGGTGCTGCTCCAGCCCTCGGAGTTCGTGGTCATCCTCGGCGCCGCGTTCGGCACGTTGCTGACCTCGTCGCCCGGAATGATGAAGAAGCGCGTGATCCACGCGCTCAAGTCCACCCTCAAGGAGAGCATCCCCAAGAAGGCGGACTATCTCGCGCTGCTCAAGTGCCAGTACGAGCTGTTCATGCTTGCCCGCCGCCAGGGCGTGCTGGCGCTCGAGGCCCACGTCAACGAGCCCGAGAAGTCGCCGATCTTCAAGAAGTACCCGACGCTCGGCCAGCTCGGCCACGCGCGTCCGTTCCTCGCCGAGGCGCTGCAGCAGATCGTCAACGGCATCGCGCCCGACGACCTGGAGGCGCTGCTCGACGCCGAGCTCGACACCCTGAAGTTCGAGGGCCACCTGGCAACCGGCCTGCTCAAGACCATCGGCGACGCCCTGCCCGGCATCGGCATCGTCGCCGCGGTGCTCGGCATCATCGTGACGATGGGCCACATGGACGCGCCGCCGGCCGAGATCGGCCACCACGTGGCCGCCGCGCTGGTCGGGACGTTCCTCGGCATCCTGATGTGCTATGGCGTGCTCCAGCCGCTCGCCAACAACGCCGAGACCCAGGAGACCCACCAGCTGCGGTTCCTGATCGTCATCAAGTCGGCGGTGGTCGCGTCGGCGCGCGGCGTGGCGCCGCCGACCGCGGTCGAGTTCGGCCGCAAGATGATCTTCACCGACGAGCGACCGTCGTTCGCCGACGTCGACAAGGCGCTGCAGGCGCTCAACGGAGCGTAGGCGATGGCGCGCAGGATCAAGAAGGTCGAGGGCGGCCACGGCCATCACGGTGGGGCCTGGAAGGTCGCGTACGCCGATTTCGTCACCGCGATGATGGCGCTGTTCATGGTGCTGTGGCTGCTCGCATCGAGCGATCAGCAGACCCGCCTGGAGATCTCGAACTACTTCCGGACCGGCATCCTGCCCGACGGTGACATGTCGATGAACCGCGCCGCCCAGCTGGCGCCGTCGGTGATCCAGGCGTCCCCGGTCCCTGCCCCGGCCGGTCAGGAGGCGCTCGACGAGCGGGCCGAGACCGCCAAGACGCTGATGGGGCGGCTCGACCGGCTCGCCGCGATCGACGCCACGCTCGCCCGCGTGGTCGCCAACGTCCACATCGAGATCAACGAGGACGGCGTGCTGATCGAGGCGGTCGACGAGGCCAAGGGGCTGCTGTTCGATCTCGCGTCGTCCAAGCTCAACGAGCCGCTCGAGCGGCTGCTCCACGCGCTCGGCCCGGCGATCGCCGCGATCGACCGGCCGATCGAGATCAACGGCCACACCGACGCCCGGCCGTTCGTCAATGGCGCGCGGCTGTCCAACTGGGACCTGTCGTACCAGCGCGCCGATGCGGCGCGCGACATCCTGGAGGCCAGCGGGGTCGCGCCGCGCCTGATCCGC
>Ga0265332_10002022_pt1 | contig 10620 bp, 1 predicted proteins | sample 41926metaG_FD_202084 | JGI IMG/M metagenome (GOLD analysis project Ga0265332, IMG submission 202084) | Rhizosphere microbial communities from Carex aquatilis grown in University of Washington, Seatle, WA, United States - 4-19-26 metaG | ecosystem: Host-associated > Plants > Roots > Rhizosphere >...
AGATGACCTTCCCGAACTCTTCGCCGCGCATTCCGAGCGCGGCCTGGAGGTCCGCCCAGGTCTCCCGCCCGAGGGCCACGCCGTATTTGAGGACTGCCGTGGCGTCCGTGGACATTTTGTCGCCGTCCCAGATGCAGAGCTTGTGATGTTCGCAGGCCGAGCGATAGACCCCGCCGAGCAGCCGGTGTTTCTTGTGGTCCCCGCCGAACGAACCGTCCGTAAGGACCACGGCCGCGGCTCCCGAGCCGCCCGTGAGGGTGGCCAGCGAGAGCCGGAAGTTGTCGAAGGACCTGTCGGCCAGCATCCGCGCTATCATGCTGTCGTTTATCTCCCTCGAGGATTCGCAGGAGACCACCATGCCGGCCTTTATCTGGCCGAGCTCGATACGGTTGGCTATGTCCAGCATGCCGTTGAGGACGCCGAGGCAGGCGTTGGAGATGTCGAATACGGCCGTGGCGGGCCTGACGCCCAGCTTGTCGGCTACTGCGGTGGCGGTGGCGGGTTCACTGTGCTCGCGGCAGACGCCGGCGTAGATCAGCGCACCCATATCCGCGGCGGTCAGCCCGGATTGTTCCAGGGCTTTGGCGGCCGCCCGCGCCGCGCCTTCGGAGAGGGCGAAGGCGGGATCCCACCAGCGCCGCTCGCGTATGCCGGTAAGGGCTTCGAGCTGGCCGGGGGGGATGTGCAGGGCGTCCAACATGGGAAGTATGCGTTTCTCCAGCTCGGAGGAGGTTACCACGTTGGGACCGAGTTCGTAGCCGATGGCGTCGATAAAAACTTTTGTGTATTTCATTGAAATCCTGGTGAACGTTGCTCAGTTCTACCGCTGTGCCGCGGGGACCGGGTTATCAAAACGCGGTCGGCCACACCGTGGCCTCCCTCATCTCTCGGCCTCGGCGCTATGCAAGCCTCGGCCTCAAGAAGGTTTTGCTAACCCGGTCCCCGCGTCGCAGCGGAGGCTGTTAGCGATGTAAAGACTCTCTAAACTACTTTTACCGCGAAATCTTTCATCTGGTAGATGACGAGGCCGTCTACTATCAGGAAGCCGTCGGCGCGGAGGATCTTGCGCTCGTCGTCGGCGCCGGTGACGTACGCTTCCACGGTGACAAGCTTGTTCTTCTGTACGATCTGGCCGCGGTAGATCCACTGGTGTTTTTCGTTCAAGGCCATGGCCTCGAAGCGTGAGCCCGGCGGCAGGTCTTTCCACCTGCGGCCTGCGGCCGCCTTCATTAAATTAATGAACGACTCAAGGCCCAGCGAGCCGGGGCAGACTGGGTCCTGGTAGAAATGGGCTTTGAAGAACCACTCGTCCGGGTTCACTTTCTTCAGGCCGCGGATGAAACCTTCTGTTTTCGGCCCGCCGTGCGGGATGTATGTTTCCACGGCATCCAGCATGAGCAGCCTTTCGCCCGGGAGGCCGGCAGCTTCCGCAAGAACTAATTTCTCGCCGCGCGCGGTTTCCTCAGCCGCAGGCGTATGCCTGGCTGCGCCGCGCACGCCGAGCTGCTCGGAAAGGGATTTCTTCGAGAAAAAGCCGAACTGGGTGATGCCCTTGTAGACCGTACGTCCCTTGCAAAGCACTTCCAGGCCGTAATCCTGTATGATCATGCCGCCGGACTGGGACACCTTGGTTATTTTGACCTTCGTGGTCAGGATGCCGGCGTCGGGAAAGACCTCGGCGTACTGTACGGCGGTGCCGCCCAGGTTGCGGAAAGAGAGATCGGTGGGGCTGGTGAGCGCGCTGCCCAGGTAAGCGGCCAGCCAGCCGCAGGGCTGCAGGGCGACTTCCAGCAGCACGGCGAAAGGCATGGACTTCTGCCCGCCGTCCCTGAAGTACCATTCGCCGGAAGGCACATCGTACTCCGCTTCTATGAGACCGCCCGCGGCCAGTTCCCACTGGCGGCAATTCTCTATCTTAACCACGCGGTCCAGGAATTTGTAGGGGTCGCCGGGGAGCCGGGCTATCACGCGCTCCGAGTCGAAGACCTTGTACTTCTCGCCGAAAGCCTCCGAAGGCTTGCCCACGGCGAAGGCGGTGATGCTGGCATTGTCGAAGATGGCTTTCCGGGGACCGGCGGGCGCGGTTTCCGCCGGGGCGGCGTTCCACAGCCGCTCGATGTCGGCCTTGGTGGTCCCGCCCATCCGGATGGACATGTTGTGGATATGGATGATGCGCTTGCCGTCGGCGTACATGAAGGCGTCGGCTATGGCGTACGGCTGACCGCCGCCGGCCTGGTAGCCTATTTCCTTCACGATGATCTCGTACATCGCCTTTTTAGTGGAGGGGAGGACCTGGCCGCGGCATTCCAGCCGGCTGGTCACGCCGGGCACGGGTTCGTACCAGCAGCCGCCGGTTTCCGCCACCCAGCCCAGGCGCAGCAGGAAAACGCGGAAGGTATGCAGGCAGCATTCGTACATCAGCGTGCCGGGCATCACGTGGTCGTCTATGAAATGGCAGGCCAGGTGCCAGTCGTCGGGATGGATGTCCATCTCGCCCTGGATGCTGCCCAGGCCATAGCGCCCGCCGCGCGGGTCCAACTGTAATACGCGGTCCACCAGCTTCATCCTGCCGCCGGGCAGGCCCACGGGTTTTGAAAGGCGCAAATTCGCGAAAGCGGGGCCGAAGCAGTCCGCGTAGCGGCCTTCCCTCAGCGCCGCCAGCTGCGCGTCGCCGTAGACCTCGGTTCCCTGCATGGGAGCGGGGGGCTTCCAGCCGCCGGGGGAGATCCCCTGCGCGGGGGCCAGTTCCTCGTCGGTGAGCACCACGCCCTTGCCCTTGGCCAGTTCCTCTTCGGTGAAGAAGCCTGCGCAGCCTTTTTTCATGCTGAGCAGGGGCTGGCCGTCCACGGTGCTCTCGTAGTTGAAGAAGAAAAGCCAGATGTCGCCGTGCCGGGCGAAGCGCTCGATGTTGATGTCGTAATGGATGACGGAGCCGGGCAGCGGCAGGCCGCGGTGGAAAGTGACTTCCGCGTCGAGCAGGCGGTACACCGCCTTGCCCTTGGTACGCCCGTCTATCCCTAAATAGCCGCAGAGGAAAAGGTCGGCCTGGCCGGCTTCCACCGCTATGCAGGTGGGGATGCGGCCGCAGTCCAGGTACCAGGAGCCGGGTTGGACGTCGTGCTCGGTGACGACGTTGCCGGAGGTCAGCGAACCCGGTTCGCCGCGCACGCTCGTGATCCTGTCCACCAGCATCAGCGGCTCGGCGGGCAGGCGGACACGGGTCGGGTAGGTGTCGGCCGCGGCGAAACGGTCGCCAAGCACCTTGGCGATGGAACCTATGGCGAATTCCATGCACTGCTCCCTGGTCATGAAAACGGGGGCCGCGGCAGGTTCAGGCGCCGACGGCGCGGGCGCGGGGGTAAAGGAGGAGGGCGGCCGTGCCGGAAGGGGCGGGAGGTTCCCGCTTAATTGCTTTACCAGGGCGTTCTGGAAAGCGATGTTCCGAGACTGCATTTCGGTGAAGTTGCCGGACAGCCGCAGGAAGATCTCGTGCGCCCTGGCCTTGGCGGAAGAGGCCGCCGAGAAATTATCTATGTATGCCGGGGCCTGCCTGCCTGAGGGAAGGCGGGCCGCGGGCGCGATGAAAACAGGGGGCTGCGGCTGCACGGGTTCGGAAGTTTTTTCAACAGGAGCCGCCGCGGCCGGCACCTGGGCGGCGATAACCGCGGTTTTCCCGGGCTGCCAGTCCATCCTGGAAGGCGCGGGCAGGGAAAGCGCCGCGTAGAGCATGGGCTTGGCCGCCTGAACGTCCCGGTGCCCTACGGCGAGCGTCCCGCGGCCGTAGAGGGCTGCCAGGTCCACCGGCGCGCGTTCGGCTATCAGCCTGCCCAGCAGCCGCAGCACGGCGCCGGGCCCGTCCTGGTTCTTCACGCAGGCGGATTTCGCCACGTGGGGCTGCGTCCCCAGGATCTTGTCTATCATCCTGGCGCAGGAGGCCTGCGGCCCCAGTTCCACGAACAGCCTGGCCCCGTCGTCGTAGGCGCGGTGCACCAGCGAGGGGAAATCCAGGCTGTGGATGGCCTGCGCTACTATGGAGTCGGCCGCGCTCTCGCGGGTCACCTCGTAGGACTTCTTCCAGGCGCCGCTGTAAAATCTGATGCCGGGCGGCGGCGTGGTCGGGAACAGGTGGAGGTCGTGGTATTTTTTCTCCACCAGCTTGGCCGCGGGGAAATGCACCGTGGAGACGCCCTGCAGCGGCAGGAACACGCAGCCCAGCCCGTCCACGAGGGTGTCGACCGCCTTGCGGTAGCCGCCCACCACGCATTCGAAAGGGGCGTTCACGATCAGCAGCGCGGCGCGCTCGGCGCCCTTGAGGGCCAGCCGCACGTTCTCGGCGGGGCGGTCGATCACGCCCAGCACCCAGTCGGCCTTCTCGTCCTTGGGCAGGTTCCAGAAACGCCTGGCCGCGTCGCAGGGGCCGGCGAGGTCGCTCACGAACAGGCTGGATTCGTTGATGCGGCGCAGCATCTCGTCGCGCGCGGTCCAGGTGCGCGTGGCGAAGAGCCCGGCCGTCTCGCCCAGGCTGTAGCCGAGCACGAAGGAAGGCTCCACGCCCAGGGAACGGACGAGGTCGCTGACCGCGGTGCCGTGGGCCACCGAGCCGAAGATCATGGCCTTGTAGTCGTCCACGATCTCGAGTTCGGTCTCGTCCTGCCAGCCGGCTTCCCAGGTGAGGCGCCACGGGGCGAAAAGGTTCGGCACCATCTGGCCGCGCAGGTAGCCGTTCTCGACGTCGAGGCGGCGGAGGATCTCCGGCCACTGCGTCCACAGCGCCCGGCCCATGCCGATGTACTGGTTGCCGGAGCCCGGGAAAACGAAAGCCAGGTTCCCGGGTGCCGAGAGGCCGGCCGGGGTGTAGAAGATCCTGTCCCTGAAATAAGGTTTGCCGGGCGCGGAACGCAGCGCCGTCTCCGTTTCGGCCAGCAGGGCCATGAGTTCTTCCCGGCTCCGGCCCAGCAGCGCGCAGCCCAGCTTCTTGCCGGGCCTCGCCCCGTTATGCGCGAACCAGTCCCGGGCCAGCTTCTCGATGTTCTCGGCGGGGCCGCGGCGGTCCAGCCACGCGCGCAGGCCGGCCAGGCAGGCCAGCAGGCCGGGAGCGTCGTCGTCCTCCAGGGCGAAGAGGGCCTCGGCCCTGGCGCCCAGCGGCTGGCGGCGTTCCGTTTCGATCTGGTCGGTCGCTTCTACCTGCTCGAAGCCTTCCAGTACCACGTGGCCGCAGTTGCCGTCCAGGCCCAGGACGCTTACTCCGGCGCGGCGCTGCCCTTCGGCGCGGTTGCGCAGCCAGTACTGCGGCTCGAGCGGGATGTGGAATCTTTTCCTGGCGCCGGCCAGCGGAGCCGGCGGGGCGGTCTTTAAAAAGGGAGGCAGTATCTCCTGGTACAGGGCCAGGGCCGTTTTGACCACGCCGGCGAGGCCGCAGGCGGGGCCGGTATGGCCTATCACGGGCTTTACCGAGCCGAGCGCGCAGGGGACCTGCGCCGAGGAGACTCCGTAAAAATCGGTGATGGCTTCGGCTTCCGCCGCGTCTTCGGCGGGGACGCCGCTCCCGTGGGTTTCCAGGTAGCTGACGGTGGAAGGGTCGATCTGTGCCTCGGCGTAAGCTTCGCGCAGGGCCGCGGCGCAGGCCCGGGGCGCGGGGGCGGCTTTGTCCACGCCGCCGCCCGAGGCGAAGCCCAGCCCTTTGATCACGGCGTAGACGCGGTTGCCGTCGCGGACGGCGTCGTCCAGGCGCTTGAGGATAAGGGCCGCGGCGCCCTCGCCGGGCGCGGTGCCCGCGGCGGATTTGTCGAAAGGTCTGGCGGCGTCGGCGTAAGGCCTGTCCGCGCCGGCGGCGGCCACCGCGCGGGGGTCGCCGTCCAGGGAGACGGCGCCCACTATCACGGCGTCGAGTTCGCCCGAGCGCAGCGCGCGCACTCCGGTCTCCAGGGCCCGCAGGCCGGAGGTCTCTTCGCTGGAAATAGTGAAGCTGGGGCCGCCTGCGTGGAATTCGCGGGCGATGCGGCTGGCCACAATGCCGCCGAGCGCGCCCATGGTGCGGTTGGCGTTCAGGGCAGGGCCGGAGTTGTCGCGGAGACCGGCCAGAAATTCTTTTTCTTCCGTTTCGGAAAGGTTCCAGCCCTGCTGCCGGGCGTGTTCGCGCGCGGTCTCCAGCAGCGCCCAGCGGAAATGGAAGTTGGCGGTGTTCATGTCCAGGCCCAGGCCTATGAAGACGCCAGCGTTCTCCAGCCCTTTCTCGCCGGGGCCGTAGTCGGCCACGGCCCTGGCGGCCACGTCCAGCATCAGCAGCTGCTGCGGCAGCATCTCTTCCAGTTCTTTCGGAGGGATGCGGTAAGCGTCGGCGGCTACACCGACTTCCCGCAGATAAAAACCTTTCTTTACTCCGGAGGCTGGGCCACGGCGGCGGGCCTCCGGCTGTTCCGCGGCAACAGCGGCGCCGCCGCTGAGGACGGCTTCCTGGAATTCCCTCAGGTTCCCAAGCGCGCCGAAGCGGGCTTCCATGCCCACTATGGCCACGGGCACCGGTGCCGCGGGGGCCTTGGCCGGGGCGGTTTTTACGGCGGGATAGAAAGAGCCGCCGTATTCTTCCACAAGAACGTGCGCGTTGATGCCGCCGAAACCGAAGGCGCTGACCGCGGCGCGGCGCGGGGTCTTTGCGTCCCTGGCCGTCCACTCCTCGGCCCTGGCGGGAACCCTGAAAGGGCTGTCGACCAGCTTTATCTTGGGACCGGGCTTCGAGAAATTAGCGGTAGGCGGCAGGGTCTTGTTCTGGAAGGCCAGCAGGGTCTTCATCAGCCCGGCGGAGCCTGCCGCGGTGAGCAGGTGCCCAACGTTGGACTTCACCGAACCCAGCGCGCACTGCCCGGCGCTCCAGCCCCGCTCGCCCCAGAGCGTCTTGAGGCTGCCCACTTCGATAGGGTCGCCGGTCGGGGTGCCGGTGGCGTGGCATTCTATGTGGTCTATCTGCGAAGGGGAAAGTTTAGCCTGCTTGTAGGCCGCGCGCATGGCGTACAGCTGCCCCGCCGTGTTGGGGGCCAGCAGGCTGCCGCCGATATCGTTGGAAAGGCCTATGCCGGTGATCACGCCGTAGATCTTGTCGCCGCACTTCACCGCGTCGGACAAGCGCTTGAGCACGAACATGCCGGAGCCTTCGCCCACCACCAGCCCGTCGGCGGCGGCGTCGAACGGGGAAGGCCGCCCAGAAGGGGACAGCGCGCGCAGCTGCGAGAAACCCATCTGGGTGTAGAGGCTGGAGGGGCGGGAAATGCCGCCGGCCAGCATGGCGTCGGCGCGGCCTGACTTAAGAGCGTCCACGGCCAGTTTAAGGGCGTAAAGGGAGGAGGCGCAGGCCGCGTCCAGCGTGAAAGAGCCGCCGGAAAGGTTCAGCGCGCGGGCGATCACGCCGCCGGGAAGGCCCGCCGCGCAGCGGTTGAGCGGGTCGGTCCTGGTCCCGAGCTCCGTAAGAGCGCGGCCGAAAGCCGCCTTCTCGAAACCGGGGAGCAGCATCTCCCGCGACAGCGCCGAAGAGGAATCGGTGGGCAGCACGATGTTGCCGATGATGACGCCGGTGCGGGCCCGGTCGATCTTCTTCTCACCGGCGTCCAGGAAAGCCTGGCGCGCCGCGTGCAGCCCAAGGTGGAAAGCGGGGTCCAGCTTCTCAAGGAAGGTTTCCCTGAGGTCCAGCCCGGCCGGGTCCAGCGTGAAGTTCTCTACGAAACAGGCTTTGAGGGAATAGACCTTGTCGGCCGCGCCTTTCTGCGGGTCGAAGACCTCGCCGCAGGGCAGGATCCAGCGCCCGGCCGGGACGTCCTTGGCCGAACATACCCCTTCGGAGATGTTCTTCCAGAAACGTTCCAGGTCCGGCGCGCCGGGGAAGATCCCGCCGACGCCGACAATGGCTATAGGCTGAGTTTCGTGCATCAGTTACCTAAAAACGGCTTAACTGCTGTTATCAGACCGCAGCCGCCAGCGCCGTCTTCCTGAAAGCGGCGTTCAGCGACTTGTCCACCGTGGAATCGTAGCCTTCCATGCGGGCCACGAGGCTGCCTTTTTCGTCGATGAAATCTATATCCGCCACCGCGTTATGCTCGAGGGAGCGCGTGACGCGGGCCACTATGCGCACACCCCGGGCCGGGAACTGCGGAGCGTACTGCCGGTAGGACGCGGCCATGTTGGGCAGCGAGCAGGCGCCCGAATTCTCGAAGGTCCAGAGGATCATGCCCTGGAAAGCGGCGTCGAGGGCGGCGGGGTCGGCCAGCCAGCGGTCGCGCAGCGGGCGGCGCAGCCAGGAGGCGGGCGGCAGGGAGGCTGAAGCGTCCAGCGCGATCCCTTTCTCCGAAACGCCGGTCACCGAGCGGATAAAACGCATGTCCTCGCCGTGGAAAAGGATTTCGCCGTAGGCGCTTTCCACCGTGCGGGGGTAGGCCTTCATGGCGAACTCCGGAGCCGGGGCCGCGGCCGCGGGGAGACCGGCGGCCAGGACTATCTCCGCCCCGGCGTGCAGCACACCGTCGTGCCCGCGCAGTTCGGTCGTCACGGAGAAGAAGCCTTCCTTCCTTGCGGCTTTGCCGGCCAGCACGGAGAGCTTCTCCGGGGCGGGGCCGAGGATGACGCCCTTGTAGATCTTGAGGCAGTTGAAGCCGTGGAAGAGCAGGCCGGGGTTGCCGTGCAGCGCGCCGTGCGCCAGCCATTCGGTGATGAAGGCGGTCGGGACCACGGCTTTGCCGTTGATCACGTGGGAGCGCAGGAAAGGGTAGTCTTCCAGCGTGACCGCCAGTTCGAAAGCCGGAGCGCCGGCCTTCAGCGGGCCCGGGGGCTCCTGCTTCGGGGCGCCGGCGGGGCTGGCGATCACCACTACTTCCACCGCGCCGCCCGCGGAGGAAAGCTCGTCGGTGAGGAACTTCCCGCCCGCCTTCAGGCCTATCACGCCCACGCCTTCTTTGGCGAAAAGGTCCCTGAGGTTGTCGTTGACCATGCCGCCGTCCCACGGGCCCCAGTTGAAGGAGACCGTGCGGCAGTCCGGCAGGCGGCGGCCGAGCAGGTGCGCGGTCTTGTTCAGCACTTCGTTGGCCATGGCGTAATCGCACTGGCCCTTGCGCCCGAACCGGGCGGTGGAAGAAGAGTACAGGGCTATGAACTTGAGCTTCTGCAGCTGCAGCGCGGACAGCACGTTGCGCAGCCCCGTCACCTTGGTGTCGAACACGGAGCTGAATTGCTCGGCGGTCTTCTCGAGGATGAGTTTGTCGGCCAGCACGCCGGCGCCGTGCACCAGGCCGCGCACCGGGCCGAGTTCCTTCACTATCCTCTCCATCACTTTGGCCACGGCCGCGTGGTCCCTGATGTCGGCGCAGTAATAAACGGCCTGCGAGCCGGCGGCTTCGAAGCGGTTGAGCTGCCCGCGGATCTCGCGGGCGGCCAGGATCCTGCGGCATTCTTCGCCGGCCTGCTTGGGCGCCATGCCCGGAGTGCGGGAGAGCAGTGCCCTTTTGATGTCGCCTTCCGTGGCGCAGGCGGCCAGCCACCTTTCTTCGGGCGCGGGCAGCGGGCTGCGGCCGAGCACGGCCAGCTTGGGGGCGCAGGCGCCGGCCAGCGCGGCTGCGGCTTCCGCGGTGACGCCGCGGGCCCCGCCGGTGATCAGCACCACGTCGCCTTTCTCGAGCGGCAGCTTGCCGCCTTTTACCTGCTCGGAACTGGTGAGCAGGATGAGCTTGCTGCCGGTTTCGGAAAGGCCCATCTCGGCGGGGCTCTTGTAGAAAACTTCGTCGGCTATAGCCTGCGCTACTGACACGGTGTGGTGCCAGTCGGCGGCGGCGTCGAGCGCGCGGCAGGAAACTTCCTGCCACTCGTGTCCCGCGGTCTTGGCCAGGCCGGCGAGGCCGCCGAATACGGGGTCCTGCTCGGACTTAAGGCCGGAGATGCCGAAGGTCCCGTCGAGGCGGGAGACGGTCATCAGGCAGGCGCCGGAATTTCTGCCGGCGGCGCGCAGCGCGGGTCCCGCGGCCTGGACCAGGCGGAAAGCCTTTTTAAGGAAGTCTTCCGAGTCTTTCTCCCAGAGATATTTCTTGGGGAGCTTGGCGGCCGGGGCGATCACGATCAGCCCGGACAGCCCGCCCTGCGGCAGGGCTTGCGCGTCTTCGAGGGAGACCTTTCTGGCATTGCAGCCCATTTCCTGCAGGCTGCTCACCACGGCCAGGGCCAGGCCGGCCCCGTCGTCGGTGACCAGGACGGGGAGCTTTTTGTCCAGGACGACCTTCTCGCGGGGGATGACCGGGTCGAAATCCCGGGTCTTCAGCACCTGGCGGGTGATGACGCATTCCTCGCGCTTAGGCGCCGGCGCAGGGGCGGCGGCGGTTTTCTCCGGGGCCGCGGCGGCCGCGGGCGCGGAGGAGGACAGGTAGGCCGTTATCTGGCGCAGCGTGCGGATAGTTCCCAGCTGTTCCGGGGTGATGCGGGGCGCCGAGGGAAGTTTTTCCTGCAGCTCGGACAGGATGGCCACGCGCTTGATGGAATCTATTCCCAGGTCGGACTCCATGTCCATATCCTGGTTCAGGGACTCGGCGGGATAACCGGTCTGCGCGGAAACTATGGAGAGAAGTACCCGGCCGGCGTCGGGACCGGGGGCGG
>Ga0265332_10002029_pt1 | contig 10608 bp, 13 predicted proteins | sample 41926metaG_FD_202084 | JGI IMG/M metagenome (GOLD analysis project Ga0265332, IMG submission 202084) | Rhizosphere microbial communities from Carex aquatilis grown in University of Washington, Seatle, WA, United States - 4-19-26 metaG | ecosystem: Host-associated > Plants > Roots > Rhizosphere...
GAGAACGCGGTGCAGCGAAGCTGCGCCCCGACCGCCACATCACCGCCGCGACTGCGCCGGGGATGGCGGCGCCGAGGCCATCTGCCGCGCGGTGGTGCACAGGCGGTCAGTGCCGAGATCGCGCGCTGCCGGTCTCGAAGTTCGGGAAACCCGCGCACGGAGCGCTGAAAGGGGTAGGATGCCCCGCGTGATGCGCTCGAGCTGGCTTCCTCACGCGGTACTCCTGACCACTCTCACTGGGCTCGCGGCCACCGCCTGCAAGGGCGGCGGTTCCGGCGGCGGCAAGCAGGAGGGGGGCAACACCGTCCGCATCGGCGTCATCACGTCGCTGACCGGCCCGCAGGCGGCCTTCGGCAAGGCGCACAAGCTCGGCTACGACATCGCCGCCTCGGAGATCAACGCCAAGGGCGGCCTGCTCGGCAAGCAGGTCGAGGTCATCATCTACGATGACCAGGGCAAGCCCGACCAGGCGGTCCAGGGCGCGACCAAGCTGATGGATCAAGATCACGTCGCGATCCTGCTGGGCGCGTACTCCAGCGAGACCACGCGCGCCGTGATCCCCGCGGCGACCCAGAAGGGCGTCCCGCTGATCATGCCGACCGCCACCGCCGACAACGTGGTGGAGACCGGCTCGAGCTGGGTGTTCCGGATCTGCGCCGGCGCGAAGGCCTACGCGGCCTCGATGGCGGACTTCCTCAAGAACAACGGCGCACCCAAGACCGTCGCCATCATCTACGAGAACACCAACTTCGGGCAGGCCAACGGCAAGGCGATGGAGGCCGCCGCGCCGGCCTCCGGGATGACGGTGGTGGCCAACGAGGCGTACCAGGCGAGCTCGCCCGATTACAAGGCGCTGCTCCAGCGGGTCAAGGACAAGGACCCCGAGGCCATCTACTACGCGTCGTACCTGCTCGACGCGACCACGCTGATGAAGCAGACCGCGCAGCTCGACATCAACCCCAAGTACCTCACCGCCGCGGGCACCGGGTTCTCGGCCGCCGAGTTTCCGACCGAGAAGGGCGCCGGCAAGTTCGCCGAGTACACGTTCTCGGTCTCGCAGTGGCTGCCGAGCGCCAAGTGGGAAGGCTCCAAGCAGTTCGATGACGCGTACTTCAAGGCGTCGGGCTCGCACCCCGCGTACCACGGCATGCAGGCCTACGCCGCGCTGATCGTCGCTGCCGACGCGATCAAGAACGCCGGGTCGGAGGATCACCAGAAGATCGCCGACGCGCTCCGCAAGGAGCACCTCGACACCGGGTTCGGACCGATCGCGTTCGACGCCAAGGGCCAGAATGCCCACCCGGTGCTGGTCACGCAGGTCCAGAACGGTCAGTTCAAGGTCGTGTGGCCGCCCGACCAGGCCGAGGCCAAGCCGATCCTGCCGACGCCCTCGTGGTCCGAGCGCAAGTAGCCCGCGGGAACCTCGGGTAGTCAAAGTAACGCGATGGCGTCGCTGTTCTGGTCGGCACTGCAGGCAGTCATCGATGGGCTGCTGACCGGTTCGCTGTACTCGTTGATCGGCATGGGCATGGCGCTGATCTTCGGCGTGATGCGGATCGTCAACTTCGCGCACGGCGCGTTCATGATGCTCAGCATGTACGTGACGTACCTGCTGTTCGACCGCCTGGGCGTCACGCCGTACCTCGGCTTCCTCGCCGCCGCCGCGGTGCTGTTCGTGATCGGCTTCGCGACCTATCACGGCCTGCTGCGCTGGGTCAACGAGCGCTCCGAGTTCATGATCATCCTGATCACGCTGGGCATCGCGCAGATGTTCATCGGCGGCGCGCAGCTCACGTTCAGCGGCGACTTCCACAAGGTCAACACTCCGCTGAGCGGCGCGCTGGTCCACCTCGGCTCGCACATCACGCTCAACGGCGGCGACGTGCTGTCGTTCGTGATCAGCGTCGCGCTCGCGATCGGCATGTTCCTGTTCGTCATGAAGAGCCGGTTCGGCCGCGCGCTGCGCGCGATCGCCCAGAACCGCTACGCGGCATCGCTGATCGGGATCAACGTCCAGCGCACGCAGGCCGTGGCGTTCGGCCTGGGGGTCGCAGCGGTCGGCCTCGCCGGCGGACTGTTCCTGCCGGCGTTCTACCTGTATCCCGAGGTCGGTAGCGGGTTCAACCTCAAGTCGTTCGTCATGGTCGTGCTCGGCGGCATGGGGTCGATCGAAGGCGCCGCGATCGCCGGTCTGGTGCTCGGCGTGGTCGAGAGCCTGACCAGCCTGTACTGGGGCAACCAGTGGGCGGTCGTGGTCGACTTCGTGATCTTCCTGCTCGTGCTGTCGCTCCGGCCGGCCGGGCTGTTCGGGAGCCAGCGGGTGTGACGCAGCGCCGCGCCATCCTCGCCGCCGTGGGCTTCGCCCTGTGTCTGCTGGTGCCGCTCGTCGTCCAGCAGGATTACCAGCTCAACGTGCTGTTCCGCATCGCGCTGTTCTCCGCGCTCGGCATGGCGTGGAACCTGGTCGGCGGCTACGCCGGCCAGCTGTCGCTCGGCCACGCCGCGTTCTTCGGCATCGGGGCCTACGCGCTGCCGCTGTTCCACGACAAGCTCGGCGTCCCGATCCCGCTCGCGCTGGTGCTCGTGATCGTCGCCGCGGTCGCCGCCGCGTACGTGATCGGCCGGGTCTCGTTCCGCCTGCGCGGGCCGTACTTCGCGCTGGCGACGATCGCGTTCGCCGAGGTGCTGCGGCTGTCGGTCAAGAACCTCGAGGTCACCGGCGGCGACGTCGGGCTGCAGGTCCCGGCGCTGTTCGGCTCGATCAGCCCGACCCGGTGGTTCTACCTGGCGGCGGTGGTCCTGGCCGCCGCGGCGCTCGCCGCGACCGCGTGGATCGTCCGGTCGCGGTTCGGCTACCAGCTCCAGGCGGTGCGCGAGGACGAGGACACCGCGCGGGCGTGCGGCATCGACCCCGCGCGCACCAAGCTCAACGCGTTGATCATCAGCGCCGCGTTCACCGCGCTCGGGGGTGCGCTGTACGCCAGCCAGTACTTCTTCATCGTCCCCGACTCGGTGCTCGCGATCGACCTGTCCGAGCGGCCGGCGATCTCCGCCATGCTCGGCGGCGCCGGCACCATGACCGGCCCGATCGTCGGCGCGATCCTGATCGAGACCGCGCTGGAGCTGTTCAAGAACGTGTTCCACGAGGCGTTCCAGCTGATCTTCGGCGTGCTGCTCGTGCTCGTCGTGCTGTTCCTGCCCGAGGGCATCGTCGGCACGCTCGCGAGCTGGTGGCGAAGGAAGCGCGCGTCATGACCACCCTGCTCGCGCTCGAGCACGTCAGCAAGCGGTTCGGCGGGCTGCGCGCGGTCAACGACGTGTCGTTCTCGGTCAGCGACGGCGAGGTGCTGTTCATCGTCGGCCCCAACGGCGCCGGCAAGACCACGCTGTTCAACCTGATCACCGGGTTCTTGCCCGCCGACGAGGGCGTGATCCGGTTCGCCGGGCGGCCGCTGACCTGGACCGCGCCGCACGCCGTCGCCAAGCTCGGGATCGGCCGCACGTTCCAGATCGTCAAGCCGCTGCGCAACCTGACCGTGCTGGAGAACGTGATGCTCGGCGCGTTCCTCCACACCCGCGACGTCGCCGAGGCCGCCGCGCGCGCCCGCGAGGTCATCGACTTCCTGCAGATGAGCGCGGTGATCGCCAAGCCGGCGGCCGGCCTGCCGCTCGCCACGCTCAAGCGGCTCGAGATCGCCCGCGCGCTCGCCACCAAGCCCAAGCTGATCTTGCTCGACGAGGTGGTCGCTGGACTGCCCACCACCGAGGCGCTCGCGCTCGCCGGCCTGCTCCAGCGGCTCCCGGAGTGGGGCGTGTCCGCGGTCGCCGGCGTCGAGCACGTCATGCAGGTCGTCATGAAGATCGCGCACCGCGTGATCGTGCTCGACCGCGGCGCGCTGATCGCCGAGGGCACGCCGGCCGAGGTCGTGCGGCGCCCCGAGGTGATCGAGGCCTACCTGGGCGTCAAGTACAAGCAGGTGACCGGATGACGGCCAGCGCCGTGCTGCTCGAGCTCACCGAGGTCCGCGCCGGCTATGGCGACTTCCAGGCCCTGTTCGACATCAGCCTGAACGTCCGCACCGGCGAGATCGTCACGCTGATCGGCGCCAACGGCGCGGGCAAGACCACCACCATGCGGGCGATCTCGGGCGCGGTTCGCGCCACCAGCGGCACGATCCGGTTCGACGGCCACGACGTCACCGGCCTGCCGGCCCACGCGATGCCCGAGCGCGGGATCAGCCACGTCCCCGAGGGCCGCCAGCTGTTCCCGTTCATGACCGTCGAGGAGAACCTGAGCCTCGGCGCCTACAACCCGCGCAGCCGGCCGCGCGCCCGCGAGACCCTGCGCGATCTGCTCGAGCTGTTCCCGCGGCTCCAGGAGCGCCGGCGCCAGCTCGCCGGCACGCTGTCGGGCGGCGAGCAGCAGATGGTCGCGATCGCGCGCGGCCTGATGGGCGCGCCGCGGCTGCTGCTGCTCGACGAGCCGTCGCTCGGCCTGTCGCCCAAGATCACCGAGGAAGTGTTCGCGCGGGTCCAGGACATCCGCCAGCGCGGCGTCACCGTGCTGATCGTCGAGCAGAACGTGGTCGACGCGCTCAGCATCTCCGACCGCGGCTACGTGGTCGAGAACGGCCGCATCGTGATGCAGGGCGACGCCAAGGTGCTGCTGCGCGACGAGAAGGTCCGCGCGGCGTACCTCGGCCTGTAACCTACATTGGAATCGCGGCGCGGTTCGCGCGATGCTCCGGGGCCAAGGAGGCGCTCGATGACCATCGACTTCCACACCGCCCTCGCCGTCTGCGCGCTCGTCGCCGCGGTGATCCTCGTCCTGCAAGGCGGCGAGCGGCTGATCCCGCTGATCGCGCTGGTCGCGGCCGTGATCGAGGCGCTGAGCGCGTTCCACGTGCTCCAGCTGTCGTCGCCGCGGGTCCGGATCGACGCGATCCTGCCCGCGGTGCTGGCGCTCACCGGTGGCATTGCCTGGGCGCGGTCGTCGAGCAAGCCGGCGATCAGCGCGGCGACCGCGATCGCGCTGGTCGGCGTGATCCAGCTGCTCCACGCGCTGGGCGTGCTCCACGGGGCGCCGTGACGGCCGCCGCGCTGGCGCTCGACATCGTCGCCGAGGGCCTCGGGTTCCCCGAGGGCCCGATCGCGATGGCCGACGGCTCGGTGATCGTGGTCGAGATCAAGCGCCAGACCCTGACCCGGTGCTGGAACGGCCGGACCGAGGTGATCGCGACGCTCGGCGGCGGACCCAACGGCGCGGCGATCGGTCCCGACGGCGGTGTCTACGTGTGCAACAACGGTGGCTCGGTCTGGGTCGAGCGCAACGGCATCACCTACCCGGTCGCGATCGCGCCCGATTACTCGGGCGGCCGGATCGAGCGCGTCGATCTCGCGACCGGCAAGGTCGACCGGCTGTACGACCGCTGCGGCGATCACCCGCTGCGCGCCCCCAACGACCTGGTGTTCGACCGCGCCGGCGGGCTGTGGTTCACCGACTTCGGCCACGACCACGGCCGGTCGCGCGACAAGAGCGGCATCTATCACTGCGCGCCCGACGGGTCGCGGATCGTCGAGGTCTACTTCGGCTCGCTGGGCTACAACGGCATCGGACTGTCGCCCGATGGCGCCACGCTGTACGCCGCGGAGACCCTGACCGGCCGGCTGGTGGCGTTCGAGATCGCCGGGCCGGGCCAGATCGCCCGCCCGCACGGCCAGCGGTTCCCCGGCCGCGTGGTCGCGACCCTGCCGGGCAACCCGCCGGAGTACTTCGACAGCCTCGCGGTGACCGCGGCCGGCAACGTGTGCGTCGCGACCCTGCTCGCGCCCGGCATCACCACGATCGCGCCCGACGGCCGCCACGAAAAGCTCGAGACTCCCGACGTGTTCACCACGAACCTGTGCTTCGGCGGCGCCGATCTGCGCGACGCGTGGATCACGCTGTCGGGCACCGGCAAGCTGGCGCACACCCGGTGGGCCGAGCCCGGCCTGCCGCTCGCGTTCAACGCCTAGGAACCGCATGGACTTCACCATTCCCGCCGAGATCGTCGGCTACCTCGCCGAGCTCGACGCGTTCATCGAGCGCGAGATCGTGCCGCTGGAGCGCGAGCACCCCGAGTACTTCGACCACCGCCGCGAGCACGCGCGCACCGACTGGGACGACGACGGCAAGCCGCGGCGCGCGTGGGAGGAGCTGCTCGCCGAGATGCGGCGCCGCGCCGACCGCGCCGGCCACCTGCGGTTCGCGCTGCCCCGCGAGCTCGGCGGCCAGGACGGCTCGAACCTCGCGATGGCGATCATCCGCGAGCACCTCGCGCACCGGGGCCTGGGCCTGCACAACGACCTGCAGAACGAGTCGTCGATCGTCGGCAACTTCCCGCAGGTCCACCTGATGCACCGGTTCGGGACCGCGGCGCAGAAGGCGCGGTTCCTCGAGGCGATGGTCACCGGCGCCGAGCACATCGCGTTCGGCCTGACCGAGCCCAACCACGGCAGCGACGCGACCTGGCTCGAGACCACCGCGGTGCGGTCCGGCGCCGACTGGGTGATCAACGGCCACAAGCGGTTCAACACCGGGCTCCACCTCGCCACCACCGATCTGATCTTCGCGCGCACCTCGGGCAAGCCGGGCGAGGCGCGCGGCATCACCGCGTTCCTGGTCCCGACCGCCAGCCCCGGGTTCGAGGTCCCGTTCATGTGGTGGACGTTCAACATGCCGACCGACCACGCCGAGGTCCGGCTGACCGACGTCCGGGTTCCGGACGATGCGATCCTGGGCGGCGAGGGCGAGGGCCTGCGGGTCGCCCAGGCGTTCGTCCACGAGAACCGGATCCGCCAGGCGGCGTCCAGCCTGGGCGTCGCCCAGTACTGCATCGACCAGAGCGTGGCCTACGCGCGCCAGCGGATCACGTTCGGCAAGCCGCTCGCGACCAACCAGGCGATCCAGTTCCCGCTCGCCGAGCTCCACACCGACTGCGCGATGGTGCGCGGCCTGGTCCACCGCACCGCGTGGCACCTCGATCGCCAGGATCACATGGAGGTCAGCGATCTGGTGTCGATGGCGAACTACCGCGCCAACCGGCTGGCGTGCGAGGCCGCCGACCAGGCGATCCAGGTCCACGGCGGCGTCGGGTACTCGCGGCACTACCCGTTCGAGCACATCTACCGCCACCACCGCCGCTACCGGATCACCGAGGGCTCCGAGGAGATCCAGATCCGCAAGGTCGCCGGCCACCTGTTCGGCTTCATGGCCAAGGGGCGCGGCGAGGGCCGCGGCGGCGAATGACCGAGCACGAGGTCCGGCCGGCGCTCCAGGCCGCGATCCGGCGCCACCTCGGCGCGCCGGGCGAGATCCGCGATCTGATCCGGCTGACCGGCGGCGCGACCAAGCGGACCTGGTCGTTCGACGCGGTGGTCGGCGACGCCGCGCTGCCGCTGATCCTGCAGCAGACCCCGGCCGACCGGCTCACGGCCGCGTCCGAGCTCGGCGGACCGCGGGTCCACGGCGCACAGGACGCCGCGCTGCTCGATGCCGCCGCGCGCGCCGGCGTCCCGGCGCCGCGGGTCCGGTTCGCGCTCGATCCCGAGGACCGGCTCGGCGAGGGCACCGTCACCGATCGGGTCGCCGGCGAGACCCTCGGCAAGAAGATCAACACGGATGCCCGGTTCGCCGCGGTGCGGCCCGGGCTCGCCGCCCGGTGCGGCGCCATCCTCGCCGCGGTCCACCGCATCGATCCGGCCGGCCTTCCGTTCCTCGCCACCCAGACCGCGGCCGATCAGCTCGCGATCTATCGCGGCATCGCCGACGCCTGCGATCCTCCGATGCCCGCGGTCGAGCTCGGCCTGCGCTGGGTCGCCGAGCACCTGCCGGCCGCGCCGCGAACCACGGTGGTGCATGGCGACTTCCGCAACGGCAACCTGATCGTCGGTGACGACGGGGTGCGCTGCGTGCTCGACTGGGAGCTCGCCCACCTCGGCGATCCGATGCTCGACCTGGGCTGGATCTGCGTGAAGACCTGGCGGTTCGGCGGCGAGCCGCCGGTCGGCGGGTTCGGCCACCGCGACGACCTGTTCCGCGCCTACGAGCGCGCCGGCGGCGCCGCGGTCGATCCGGCTCACGTCCGGTTCTGGGAGGCGTTCGGCTGCATCAAGTGGGCGCTCATGTGCATGCACAAGGGCGCAGGTCCGCTCGAGGCCGGGGCGCGGCGCTCGGTCGAGGCGGTCGCGATCGGCCGCCGGATCGAGGAGCCGCTGCTCGACTTCCTCGAGCTCATCACGGGAAAGGCGAGCTGAATGCCGGCGATCCAGCCCGATGCCACCGCGCTGCTCGACGCCGCGATCGACTACCTCGAGCGCGAGCTGTTGCCGGATCTTGCCGGATATCACCGCTTCCAGTGCCGGGTCACGGTCAACGTGCTGGCCCAGGTCCGCCGCGAGCTCGCCCTGGCGCCCGCCCAGGCCGACGCCGAGCGCACCCGGCTGGTCGCGCTGCTCGGCCATCCCGGCGAGCGCGACGCGCTGAGCCGCGAGCTGGCGGCCCGGATCCGGGCCGGCGAGATCGCGCTCGATGATCCGGCGCTGCTCGACCACCTGCGGCGATCGCTCGTCGAGGCGCTGCGGAACAACAACCCGAAATGGCTGCCGGACCCGGCCGACGAGCCCGGCCGGTAGCGCCGCCGACCGCCGGGCCACGACCGCCCGCGGCGCGGGCTCGCTCGTCCACGCTGACATGTCGCATCCGGCTGCGGGTGGACCGCGATCGCGATCGCGAGCCACCGCTGCGCTTGACAAGCAGCACTGCGTGAATTTATGAGACAGGTATTCACATTCGAAGGTGGCGTGGATGAGTCAACGAACTGCGATGTGGGGATCCTGGAGTCTCCGAGCGCTGGCGTGCACCGCGGCGCTGGGCGGGCTCGCCGTCGTCGGGGCCTGCCGGCCGCCCGAGTTCCCGCGGGAGCTGTTCACCATCACGGCCGATGGCGCGGACTATCCCGTCATGCTGTCGCAGACTCCGACCGGGCCGGGCGGCCGCAAGATCGAGGCGTCCAGCGGCACCCACGCGGCGCGCAGCACCTCGGCGTACTCGACCGGCCGGGTCACCGTGACCACCACGTCGATCAGCAGCTCGCAGTCCGAGCTGTCGGCGTCGGTCAAGCTCGGCGCCCAGGTCCAGCGCGCCGACAAGTGGGTCCAGATCGACGGCGCCGAGTTCCACTCCGAGGACTTCGCGGCCTACGGGTTCTCGTCGGCCAGCCGCCAGCTGCACATCGAGGGGACGGCGTTCCGATGACGGCCCGCGGGGTTCGAATCGCCGGGCTCGCGCCGCTGGCCGTCATGGTCGGCTGCTACACCACCGCCAACGTCGCCACGCTCGCGCCGCTGCACACGGCGTATCCGGTCTAGGCATCGCCGCAGTACGTCGACCAGCGCGGCCAGATCGTCACGGAGAAGGACTACCAGGTCGTCCAGGCCTTCGCGTTCAGCCGCGTCGTGGCCGCCCCGCCCCACAGCGAGACCGTGACCCCGCTGGCGTTCGAGCCCGATCTGGACCGGATCGTCAGCACCAACCAGGGCGACGCGGTCACCAGCATGAAGGTCGCGGCCACCAACTACGACATCGGATCCCACGGTACGTCGGCCGCCTGGAAGATCACCGGGTGGCTGTTCGGCATCACCGGCGCCAGCTTCGTCGTGATCGGCGCCGCGGTGGGCGACGACCCGCAAGCGGGAACCCAGGTCGGAACCAACCTGATCGTCGCCGGCGCGATCACCGCCGGGGTCGGCGTGCTGAGCTACCTGCTCGGCACCGCCCTGCGCGAGCCGGCCACCTGGCAGCTGGAGGTCAGCGGCAAGGTGGTCAAGCGCACCGGCCACGCGGTGCAAGCCACGCTGCCGGTTGCCGATTCGCACTGAATCGCGGGCCCGCGAGATCGCCGCATTCGCCGGATCGTCGGGTGCCTGCGAGGATCTCTCACCGCCCGGGGGCGGTCGGATCGCCCCCACCGCACCGGTCATCGTCGGGGGTGCGCGGAATATTCGAGCAAAGCCCGGCGCGGCGTTCTGTTAAATTGCACGGGATGAGCGCCGGATCGAAGCTGGGACGATACGAGCTGATGGCGCGCATCGCGACCGGCGGGATGGGAGAGATCTTCCTCGCCCGGCTCGAGGGCGCTGCCGGCTTCGAGAAGCTGTGCGTGATCAAGCGGATCCTCCCGCACCTCGCGGACGACGGCCGGTTTCGCTCCATGCTGATCGGCGAGGCCCGGATCGCGGCGAACATGTCGCACGCCAACATCTGCCACGTCTACGAGCTCGACGAGGTCGACCACCAGCTCTACATGGTGATGGAGCACCTCGAGGGCGTCACGGTGCTCCAGCTGTTGCGCGCGATGTCGCAGCGCGGCGAGCAGCTCGATTACGGGTTCATCGCCGGCGTGGTGCAGCAGGCCTGCGAGGGCCTCCACTACGCCCACGAGCTGTGCGACCGCGATGGCAACTCGCTCGGCGTGGTGCACCGCGACGTCACGCCGTCGAACGTGTTCCTCACCGAGACCGGCGTGGTCAAGATCGTCGATTTCGGCGTCGCCAAGGTCAAGGACGCGA
>Ga0265332_10002031_pt1 | contig 10602 bp, 9 predicted proteins | sample 41926metaG_FD_202084 | JGI IMG/M metagenome (GOLD analysis project Ga0265332, IMG submission 202084) | Rhizosphere microbial communities from Carex aquatilis grown in University of Washington, Seatle, WA, United States - 4-19-26 metaG | ecosystem: Host-associated > Plants > Roots > Rhizosphere >...
AACCATGAGTCAAAATCATGGCAATATCCGTGGAACCAGCTCCGAAGAACCAGCCCCGACGGGGGTTATGTACATATAAATGCACTGGCTTTTAGCACGCTGTTGAGTTCTCAAGAAACAGACGCTCTGCGTTCTCCGAACTTTCGTTCTTCGCTCGCGGCGACTCTTTAAATTTACCCGGGATTTTCTTCTTGTCAAATCGGCTCCCGGTTCGAATAATTCGGACCGCTTAGCCTGATTTAGCCATTTCAGAATTCCCGAGCCATCAGCATACCGGCTCCCCGGAGTGGTCTGGCACGCATGCCAGGCTCCGTTGAACCTAGAGTTACTGGTGGCTCCCCGGGTCCAGGTCCGCCGGATCGGCGTTCCGTCCCCCTCGGGGCAACAAGAACCTTACGGGTCCTGCGCACCTTCGTCAAATCGTTTCTGAGATTTCCTCGTGCCCGTGTCGCCGACCGCCCAAGCACGCCTCGCCAACCTATCTGCGCCGACCGTGAGCAGGCCCGCCCCGGCGCGCCCGATGAGCGTGCCCGGGGGCGCAAACACAGCTGTGAGCTGGGCCTATGAGTCGAAGCCGAGGCCGAGGCGGTCGAGTAGGCGGAGCCAGGCGTCGCGTCGGCCGCCGTTGCGGTCCGCTCGCGCGATGGACGCGCGCGTCGCCTGGATCACCCCCGTGCGCAGCGGCTCGGGCGGGAAAGGCACCGGCTTCGAGTTGACCAGGGACAGCCGCTCCCGTTCGGGGTCTCCTGGCTGGTAAAGCTTGTCGAGCAGCACCTGGGCGGCGAAGCGTGTCGCGCCGACGCCAAGCCCCGTGTAACCCGCCGCGTAGGCGACCTGGCCGGCGTGCGCGGTGCCGAAGAACGCGCAGAACCGGCTGCACGTGTCGATGACGCCACCCCACGCGTGCGTGAAGGAAACCCCCTCGAGCTGCGGGAACGTGTCGAAGAAGTGCCTGGCGAGCGCCGTGAACGTGGCGGGTCGCGTCTCGTGCTCCGCCCGGATGCGCCCGCCGTTGTAGTACACCGCGTCGTAGCCGCCCCACAGGATCCGGTTGTCGCGGGTGGGCCTGAAGTAGTGGAACTGGTTGCCAAGGTCGGCCGCGCCGCGGCCGTCCCGCCAGCCGAGCGACTCCAGCTGCGCCACCGACAGCGCCTCGGTCATGAGCACGTAGTCCCAGACCGGGATCACGTACGCGCTGATCCGGCGCAGCAGCGACCCGCCCGGCACGCCGGCGGCGAGCGCGACCCGGCCGGCCCGCACCGAGCCGTACGGGGTCTTCAGCGTCATCGCCGACGCGGCAGCGTCCCGCGACATCGCAGTGACCGGGGTGTGCTCGAAGATCCGCACCCCGGCGTCCAGGCAAGCGCGGCGCAGCCCCCAGGCCAGGCGCCCGGGCTCGAGAAGCGCGTTGCCCGTGGTGGTCTTGAGCGCCCCCCGCCACCGGGGCGAGTTCAGCTCAGCGCGGGCACCCGCGGCATCGAGTACCGTCGCGTCGTGGCCGAGTTGCCGCGACACGACCGCCGCTTCGTCGAGCCCGTCGAGTTGCCAGTCCGCGGTCGCGAACCCGATCTCACCGACCGGCCGGAAGTCGCAGTCGATGCCGAGCCGCGCGATCGTCTCGCCGATCTCCCGCAGGTTCTGCTCGCCGAGCTTCTCAAGCAGCGGCATCTCAGCGCCGAACCGCTCGAGGCCGTTGCCGATGCCGTGAGTGAGGCTGGCCGAGCAGAAGCCGCCGTTGCGGCCGGAGGCCGCCCAGCCCGTCGTCTTCGCCTCGAGGAGGACCACGTCGAGCTCCGGGTAGCGCTCCCTGGCGAGCAGCGCGGTCCACAGGCCGGTGAACCCGCCGCCGATGACCGCCAGGTCCGCGGTGATTCCGCCTGCCAGGGCGGGGAGCGGGTCGGGCGCGTCCGGCTGGTCGAGCCAGTAGGAGCGAGGCACCGCCGCCGCCAGGGACCGGGCGATAGCCGGGTCGATCGACCGGGTGTCGGTGCTTGAAGTGATCATGCTCCGACTTTCGCACACGGGTCCGGTGACGATAGACAGGAGGCTATGCGCATCTGTGTCGTCGGCGCCGGCGCGATCGGCGGGGTCCTCGCCTCCCGGCTGGCTGCGGTCGCCGACGTGTCCGTGCTGGCGCGCGGCGCGACGCTGTCCGCGATCAGGGAAGGCGGCCTGCGGGTGGTGGGGCCGGCCGGGGAAAAGACGGTCACGCCGCTCGCCGCCTCGGATGACGCCGCCGAGCTGGGCCCGCAGGACTTCGTGGTGGTCGCGGTCAAGGCGCAGGCGATGGCGGGCGTCGCCGCGGTGGTGGGGCCGCTGCTCGGTCCGTCGACCGCCGTGCTGTCCACGCTGAACGGCGTGCCGTGGTGGTTCCTCGACGGCTTCGGCGGCCCGGCGGCGGGCCGGCACCTGGACAGCGTCGACCCGGGCGGCGCCATCGCCGCCGTGCTCCCGGCGTCCCGGGTGATCGGCGGCACCGTGCACCTGTCCGCGTCGTCGCCTTCGCCTGGCGAGGTGTCCTGGCGCAGCGGGAACGGGCTGATCGCCGGGGAGCTCTCCGGCTTGCCGTCACCCCGGCTCGAGGCGCTGGCCGGCGCGCTGCGGGCGGCCGGGTTCGACCTGACCGTGTCCCCGCGGATCCGGGACGACGTCTGGTACAAGCTGTGGGGCAACCTCACGCTCAACCCGATCTGCGCGCTCACCGGGGCCAGCACCGGGCCCGCGCTCGATGACGACCTGGTGCGCGACTTCATCTCCGCCGCCATGCTCGAGGCGCGGGCGATCGGCGAGCAGATCGGCTGCCCGATCGCGCAGACGCCTGCGGACAGGCACGCGGTGACCAGGAAGCTCGGCGACTTCGTGCCGTCGATGCTGCAGGACGCGCGGGCCGGGCGGCCGCTCGAGCTCGACGCGCTGACCGGCGCGGTGCGCGAGCTCGGCGTCCTGACCGGCGTGCCCACGCCCTGCGTCGACGCCATCCACGGGCTGGCCAGGCTCTGGATGAGCGCTCGTTAGGAGCGGGCGGTGCGGAAGACCGGCCAGCAGATCTCCGTGCGGTGCGGCTCGGCCGCGTCGAACCCGTCCGGGTAATACTCCCTGATCGGCCCGTCCACGCCGATGGCCCGCTCGGCGACCACGGTGCCGAGCGCACCGTAGGTCCGGTCGATGTCCCCGGCCGGGCCGTCGTGCACCGCGACGGCGGCCTCGATCCCGGGGATCTCGAGGAGCCTGACCCGGCCGGTCAGCCCGAAGCCGCCCGGCCCGAGGCCGGGCGATGGCCGCTCAACCGGCACGAAAGGGGTGACTTCGCTCCGCTCAAGCTCGAAGAACTCGCCGGGGAACAGCGCGCCATACGACCCCGCCTGCGCCAGCCCGGTGGCGCCGAGCACGGCGGCGAGTTCCCCCATCGCGTCGTCGCCCCAGGCCATCACGTCCGCCACCGTCACGACCTCGGCGATTGCCAGGGCGGTCACCGTGGGGATGGTGCGGAACTCGATCCGCGGCCGCGGCACGGGGCCGTCGAGCAGCGCCCGCAGCCCGCTGACCGCCGCCTGGGTCTGCTCAAGCTGGCGTTCCATCCGCGCCAGGTGGGCGGTGATCTCCCGGTTCCGCGCCGCCAGGTCGGGCGCGAGCAGCACGGCCCTGATCGAGTCGAGCGGCATGCCCAGGTCGCGCAGCCGCCTGATCACCTGGGCGGCGGCCACCTGGTCGGCGCCGTAGTTGCGGTAGCCAGAGTGCGGGTCAATCGCCGCTGGCGCCAGGACGCCCACGTCGTGATAGTGATGCAGCGCCTTCACGCTCAGGTGGGTCATCCGGGAGAACTCGCCGATGGTCAGCATCGTCGCCATGGTGGAAGTATCCGTTCTGGTTGAGCGCCTGATAGCGCGTTCATGCCACAGCCCCCGCTTGCGCGGGGGCGGTCCCGGCCCGTGCCGCGGGGGCGGTGCCGGGTTCCTGTTTCACCGGGACTTGCCGCGCGGGGCGCGGTCTTACGGTCCCTCCGCAGGCGTTTACCCTCTCGGCCCCACTGGCCGCGAGCTCAAGCAGGTTACGGGCCGCGTTCACGTCCCGGTCGATGACCAGGCCGCAGGCCTCGCAACGGAAAACGCGCTCCGACAGGGGAAGCTTGGCTTTCGCCTCGCCGCAGCCGGAGCAGGTCTTGCTGGACGGGAACCAGCGGTCCGCCGTGATCAGCGTCCCGCCGTTCCAGGTGGTTTTGTAGCCGAGCATGCGCCGCGCCTGCCCGAAGCCCTGGTCGGCGATCGCCCGGGACAGGCGGCGGTTACGGGTCATCCCAGCCACGTTCAGGTCCTCGACCACGACTGTCTCGTACCGGCGGGCGAGCGAGGTGGTGGCCTTGTGCAGCGCGTCGGCGCGCACGCTCGCGACCCGGGCGTGGACCCGGGCCAGCCGTGTAGCGGACTTGCGCCGGCTCGCGCTGCCGGGCTGCTTCCGGGAGCAGTCCCGGCTCGCCCGGCGCAGCTTCCGCAGCGACGCGCGCAGCGACTTCGGCCCCGCCACAGAGATCGTCCGCCCGAGGTCGTCCACGCCCGTCAGCAGCACCTTGACGCCGAGGTCGACGCCGACCGCGGAGCCGGGCCGGGCGTGCCGCCCGGGGATGTCCCGCTCCACCTCGACGGTGAACGAGGCGAACCAGCGCTGGGCCGTCCGCGAGACGGTCGCGGACAGGATACGGGCGCGGCCGTCCTGCAGCAGCCGGGCCAGTTTGCCGACGGGCTCATGCGTGCGGACGGTCCCGATGCGCGTCAGTTTCACCGTCGCACCCGCGCACGAGACCCGGTCGCCGGCAAGCCGGAACGAGTCCCGGCACTTGCCGCGCTTCTTGAACCTGGGGAACCCGAGCCGCTTCCCCTTCCGGGCGCCGCTGCGGGACTTCACGAAGTCGCGCAGCGCCCGGTCCAGGTCGCGGAACGCTTCCTGGTAGGCGCACTTAGAGTTCTCACCCCACCAGGCCAGGGCCGGGTCAGCCTTCTTCTCCTGGTTCCAGAGCCGGTACAGCTCCGCAGCCAAGTACCATCTGCCCTCGGCCTCGTACCGCTCCTTGCACCTGGCCAGTCCCCAGTTCCATGCGAACCGGGACGCCCCGGCATGCGAGCCGAGGATGCGCTCCTGCGCGGGCGAAGGGTCAAGCGCGAAGCGGTACGCCTGAACGACCTTCACCAGACACCGTTCCCGGCGACTGCCGTGCAGGCCCGGCTTTTGGGCGGGCGTCGCGCCCGCCTGCGGTCTCCGGCTGCCTGCCAGTCCATCCGCGCCCCGTTTCGATCACGTTGATCTTTTGATGTAGTAATCGAATATTAGCCCGATGAACTGACATTCCGGTGCCCTCTATCGAGCGCTCATAACGCAAGAGCTAACTACCCGGCCGGGACGGCGCGCTGGCCCGCGCCCGCGCCTGCGCTGGCATCGCCTGCGCTGGCACCGCCCGCGCTGGCACCGCCCGCGCTGGCACCGCCTGCGCCCGTTGCCAGGCGAGCGCGCGGCATGATGAAGCTGAGCGCCGCGACCCCGGCCAGCAGCACGCCCATCTCGGTCAGGCTCCACCGGTAGGCCGTGGCGTAGCCGTCCGCGTGGCCGAGCAGGCCGTAGAAGACGACCCCGGTGACCGCGACGCCGATCGCGTTGCCGACCTGCTGCGCGGTGGACAGCGCGCCGGAAACCGACCCGGCCCGGCTGGGGTCGGCGTGGATGAGCACGGTGGTCGTCAGCGGCGTGATGCACAGCCCCTGGCCGGCGCCGAGCAAGAACAGGCCGGGGAACAGCGCCGCGACCGGGCCCGTGCTGCCAACACCGGCGCCCGCGTGGGCGAGGACGGCGATGACCAGCGCACCGTTGCCGACCGCGGCGGTGACCGCGCCCGCGGCGACCACCCGGCGGCCGAACCTCATGGTCAGCGCGGGGGCGCGGAACGAGGTGGCCAGGTACCCGGCGGCCAGCACGGAGAACACCCCGCCAGAGGAGACCGGGCTGAGCCCGCGGCCCTGCTGCAGGTAGAGCGCGAGCAGCAGGTAGCTGGCGGCCTGCTGGCACCAGAAGAGCACCTGGCAGGTCAGCCCGGCCCGGAACGCACGCACCTTGAAGATCCCGGGGTCGAGCAGCGGCTGCCCGCCGCCGCGCGCGGTGGCCCGCAGGTGCACGGCGAACACCGCCAGCAGCACCGGGCCGGCGGCCAGGCACGCCCACGACCAGGCGGGCCAGCCGTGGGCGCGGCCGTCGAGCAGCGGCAGCACGATCGCGACCAGGGCCGCGGTGAACAGGGCGGCGCCGCGCAGGTCGAGCCGCCCGCGTACCGCCGCGCGCGACTCGGGAACAACCCTGCGGGCGAGCGCGACCGCGGCGATGCCGACCGGCACGTTCACCCAGAAGATGACTCGCCAGCCCAGCCCGGCCGGGTTGGCCGCGATCAGCAGCCCGCCGACCAGCTGCCCGGCGACGGCCGCGACGCCCATCACCATGCCGTAGATGCTGATCGCCTTCACCCGGGCGGGCCCGGTGTAGGTGGTGCCGAGGATGGACAGCACGTTCGGTGCCATGATCGCGGCGGCGACGCCCTGGGCGAGCCTGGCCGCGACGAGGAAGCCGGCGTCTGGTGCCAGGGCGCACAGCGCCGAGGCGACGGTGAACCCGCAGAGCCCGGCGCAGAACACCCGCCTGCGGCCGTAATGGTCGCCGAGTCGCCCCCCGGTGACCAGGAACGCGGCGCTGGTCAGGCCATACCCGGCCACCACCCACTCGATGGCGGCCGGGCTGGCGCCCAGGCTGCGCTGGATGCTCGGCAGCGCGACGTTGACGATGAAGAAGTCAAGGACGTAGACGAACGTCCCGCACAAGATGACCGCGAGCGGCGCCCACGTGACGGCGCGCGGCCCGGTCACTTCCGCGCGGCTTGCGGTGCTCAGTTTGCTCATGAACCGAGCCTCCGGCCTCCGGTTACAGGAGGGTCAAGCCGCCAAATCGCCGTGTCTTTACCAGCCCCGCAGGTCTACCGGCCATGCCTCCAGGACCCGGTCGCCCTCTACCAGGTACAGGCGCTCGTGGTAGGCCATGGTGGGGTCGACGTGGGCTGGCAGGACCCGGACCTGGTCGCCGACCGCGGGGAGCGGCTGGCCGTCGGGCGGGGAGAAGACGATGTGCTCGTCGGAGCAGAACCACACGCTTGAGCCGTCGGACAGCGACGGGTTGCCGTGGTCCATGCCGAGTGCCTTCAGCCCGCAGTCGGCTACTGCCCATCCGCCCGGGTTGACCGAGATCACGGTGGCCAGGATGGTCAGGGCCTGCCCGAAGGGCACGCCGATGGCGGCGTAGGCGGTGTCCATGAGTGCGTAGGAGCCGGCCTGCAGTTCGGTGGCGAAGGCATTGAGGTCCCAGCTGCCCGTCCCGCCGGCCGAGCGCACCGGGCCTCCCACCGCATCATGGGCCTGCTCAAGCAAGGCCATGCTGCGGGCTACCTGACGGGCCCGGTCGGCCCGGTCGCTCACCAGCATCGTGTGGCCCTCGTAGCCCATCACCCCCCGCACCTCCAGGCCGGCCCCGCGGGCCAACTCGGCCAGGGAACCGGCGTCACCGGGAGAACAGCCGCAGCGCGGCAGGCCGACATTGACATCGATGAGGACCTCGCGCAGCCCGGCCTGCTTGGCGGCGCGGACGGTGGCGGGCGAGTCGACCGCTACTGTGACCCGGGCGCCTGCCGTGACCAGGGCACCCAGGCGGGAGGCGTCGAGGACCTCGTTGGCCAGCAGGAGGTCCTGGCCCAGGCCGGCCGCGACCATGCCTTCCACCTCCCTGATGGTGGCACAGGTGAAGCCGGGGTGGCCGCTGGCGCGCTGCTGGCGGGCCAGCTCGGTGCACTTGTGGGCCTTGACGTGCGGCCGCAGGCGCTGGCCGGGCCACGCCTGCGCCATGCGGGCCAGGTTGGCCGCCAAGATAGCGGCGTCCACCAGGGGGGCGGGGGTCGGCAAGTCAGCGAGGTTGCGGGTGACGGGCATGGGAGCATCTTCCTCTTCGCTGCCGTGCTTACGCAGCAAGCAGGTGAGCCCGCGGGGACATGGCAGCAGGAATAAGGGTGCGCAGTGCCTCGGGGCACTGCGCACCCTCACTGACCTTGGCGCCGCGCTTTCGCTGTGCTCCGGCCGGCCGTGATCCGATGCTTGTCCTGGCTGGGCGATGTCAGGCGGAGACGAGGTCGCAGATGAAGATCAGGGTCTCGCCCGGCTTGATGGCGTTGCCCGCGCCGCGGCTGCCGTAACCGAGGTCGGGCGGGATGACCAGCTTGCGGCGGCCGCCGACCTTCATGCCTTGCACGCCCTGGTCCCAGCCCTGGATGACCTGCCCGATACCGAGGCGGAACTGAAGCGGCTCGCCCCGGCTCCAACTCGCGTCGAACTCCTCCCCCGTGGAGTAGGCGACCCCGACGTAGTGAACCTGTACGGTGTCCCCGGCGCCGGCGGCCTTGCCGGTGCCCTCCCAGATGTCGGTGACCTCAAGCGTCTTGGGCGGCGTGCCCTCAGGAAAGTCCACTTCCGGCTTCGTGATGTCCATGCCCCTCACCTTACCGAGCCCAGCAGTTCAAACCCGGCATCCCGAACGGATGCGTGTTCCACCGATCCCCGTCTCGCCCGCCAGACGCGCGGCGAGTTGAGCGCCGGCGGCGGCGGCGGGCTGGCGCGCGTGGGAGGATCGTCCGGTGGTTCCAGCAGACATTCACGACTTCTTCCTGGCCAGCTCCGGGGTTGCCGGGGCGCTTATCGGGCTGCTCTTCGTGGCCATCTCCGTCTCGGCGACCCGGCTGGCCACGGCCGAGGTCTCCGGGCAGTTGCACCGGATACGCGCGAACGCGGCACTGACCTCGTTCATCAACGCCCTGACAGTGTCGCTGTTCGCGCTGGTCCCTGGTGAGAAGATCGCGCTCGCCGCGACGATCGTGGGGGTACTCGGGCTGCTGTTCGTCCTAGCGTCGCTGCTATCGCTCATCCGGGTGAGGCACATGCGGTGGCCGATGGCGCGGGACGCCGCCTTTCTCGCCGGGCTCGGCGTCACGTTCGTCCTCCAGCTGATGAGCGGCATCGACGTGCAGCATCACCCGGGTGACCTCGGGACGGTGAACAGCCTCGCGATCCTGGTCATCGTCTGCTTCTTCATCGGGATCGCCCGGGCCTGGGAGCTGATCGGCGGGCCGAACATCGGCTTCAGGCACGAGGTAGTGGCCCTGGTCCGGCAGGGCGAGCCGGCCAGCGAGGGCGCCCGGGGCGCCTCCGCGGGCGCTGAGGGCGCCCCCGGGGCCGAGGATCTGAGCGGCCAAGAGCAGGCGCCGGACGAACCGTCCGGTTGACTCCCCTGCTGCTGGCGCCAGCGTGGTGCCGTAGGCGTGGACCGAGCCGCAATTGCCAGGGTTCCGCACGGTGCCCGGCGGGCCTGGACGACAATGCACTCATGCTCTACATGGTGATCGAGCAGTACCTGGACGGGCCCGGGCCGGTCTACGAGCGGTTCGCGGCGAGCGGGCGGATGCTACCGGACGGGCTCGCCTATCTCGACAGCTGGGTGACGGCGGACGGCATGGACGGGTGCTTCCAGCTCATGGAGACTGACGACCCGGCGCTGCTCGCCGCGTGGACGCAGCGGTGGAGCGACCTCGTGGAGTTCGAGATCGTGCCGGTGGTCACGTCGGCCGAGGCGTCCGCCCGGGCCCGCGGCGCGTGACGCCGCACGACCGGAATTAGCTTGCCGTGAACTGGGTGGTCCAGGTGCGGCCCGCGTCGGTGGTGGCCTCGATGGAGAACGTGTGCGCCTTGAGGTTCTCTCCGGCCACCCAGCCCCGGGCCGGGGTGAGGAATGCGGCGGCGAGCGGCTCGTTGATGGCCGGGATGTCGCCCTCGCTGTTCAGCACGGTGCCGCCGTCGGTGGCCAGGATGAGCGGGGCCGCGCCCCAGCCGCCGGCCGGCGGCGTGTAGCCGACGAACGCGGCGGCGCCGGGGCTGATCACGCTGAAGGGCCCCGGCTCGGAGCCCGGGCCCGCCGGGAGGTGCAGCCTGGGCCGCATCGCGGACTCGAGCATCGGCTCTTCCATCACCCCGTGCCATCTGGTGCCGTCCTGCGTGGCGTAGGCGAGGTAGGGGGCGTGCATCATCGCGGTGCCGCTGCCGAGGAACAGCACCCAGGCGGAGCGGTGCGCGGCGCAGCCGAGCTCCGGCGTGTCGCCCGCCGCCCGGCCGGCCTGCTGGCCGGGCGACGCGGGCGGCTCGGTGAACGCCGGCGACCAGGTGGCGCCCGCGTCGGTGGTGCGCCAGATCCGGCCCGGTACGCCCAGGTAGCCGTCTTGCGCGGTGCTGAAGCAGACCGCCTGCGCCCCGGCGGGCGCGCCAGCCGCCGGGCCCCACGTCACGCCGCCGTCGGTGGTGCGCAGCAGCCGGCCGCCGGCCCCTGTTCCGCCAGTCGCCGGCTCGCCGGCGCCGTCGGCCGCCGGGTTGCCGACGATCGCGTAGCCGAGGACGGGCGAGACGAAGCGCACCGCGGAGACGGACACGCAGTGCCCGTTCACCCTGGGCTCATTGAGCGCGGTCCAGCTGGCGCCGCCGTTGGTGG
>Ga0265332_10002034_pt1 | contig 10589 bp, 9 predicted proteins | sample 41926metaG_FD_202084 | JGI IMG/M metagenome (GOLD analysis project Ga0265332, IMG submission 202084) | Rhizosphere microbial communities from Carex aquatilis grown in University of Washington, Seatle, WA, United States - 4-19-26 metaG | ecosystem: Host-associated > Plants > Roots > Rhizosphere >...
CATGTCCAACCAGCAACTCGGCCGTTCGGTGGGCGTCGACGAATACGTGGCCAAGTTCGAGCCGCAGCGGCTGGCCGAAGTGCTGCGCCGCCTGATCACCCAGCGCGCCGCAGCCAAGGCGGACTGAAGGAATTAGAGGAGCATGATGAGCATGGATCATGTCGATCGTGGGCTGCTTGAGGCCGTTGATGCCCGCACGAAGCTGGCGGGCTCCAACCGCATGGAAATCCTGCTGTTCTCCCTGGGCACTCAGGAGATCTTCGGGATCAACGTCTTCAAGGTCCGGGAAGTGTCCCGCACCCCCTTCATCACCAAGGCGCCCAACATGCCGGTCGGTGTGGAAGGGCTGATTTCCCTGCGCGGCAACGTCATCCCGGTGCTGGCCCTGGCCAAGATCATGGGAATCTCAGCTCCCGGCGACCCGCTGGGCGGCTCGATGATGGTTACCGAGTACAGCAAGCGCACGCTGGGTTTTCTGGTGCACGAGGTGGATCGCATCATCCGCGTCGAATGGGACAAGGTGCGCGCGCCCGACAACGTCACGTCGTCCGGCCATCACTTCATCACCGCCATCACCGAACTGCAGGACGGCAAGCTGGTGTCCATCCTCGACGTGGAAACCATCCTCGCCAGCACCTTCGGCGAGGCCATCGTCGGCCAGATCCACCCCCTTGAAGGCGGGCAGGATGCCACGGTGTTCTTCGTCGATGATTCGGCGGTTGCCCGCAAGAAGATCGTGGAAACCCTGGACAAGCTCGGCGTGCGTCACAAGCACGCGCTCAATGGCCTGGAGGCCTGGACGCGCCTCGAGGGGATGGCGACCCATGCCCAGCAGCGCGGTGCCAGCCTGTCCGATGAACTCAACCTCATTTTGGTCGACGCGGAAATGCCCGAGATGGACGGCTACGTGCTGACCCGAAACATCAAGTCGGACGCCCGCTTCGAGGGCATTCCGGTTGTCATGCACTCGTCCCTGTCGTCGGAGGCCAACCGTGCGATGGGTAAAAGTGTCGGTGTCGATTCCTACGTGGCCAAATTCGACGCCGAAGTCCTGGCTGACACTCTGCGCCCCTTGCTGATGCGGGCCTACCGGGATTGAACGGAGATCAATAACATGTCGGACCCCAAGATGAAATTTCTCGTTGTCGACGACTTTTCGACCATGCGTCGGATTGTCCGCAACCTCCTGAAGGAACTTGGCTTCACCAACGTGGACGAGGCGGAGGACGGGCAAATTGCGTTGCAGAAGCTCAACTCCCTGCCGTTCGACTTCGTTGTGACGGACTGGAACATGCCAAACATGGATGGCCTGACTCTGCTGCAGAACATCCGTGCGACCCCGGCCCTGAAGCACCTGCCGGTGCTGATGATTACCGCCGAGGCAAAAAAGGAAAACATCATCGCGGCGGCCCAGGCCGGTGCCAGCGGCTACATCGTCAAGCCTTTCACGGCGGCAACCCTTTCCGAAAAGCTCGAGAAGATTTTCGAAAAAATGGGCAAGAAAGCTGCCTGAAGGTAGCTGATCAGACGGAAATCCATCATGGCAAAACGGCTCAAATTCGATGAATCCGGCGATAACGACGACCTGCAAGCCCTTTTCGACAGCATTACCGAAGGCGCCGCGCCAGCGCCGGCTGCTCCTCCGCCTCGACTCGAAGTGGTGTCTCCGGCCAGCAGTGCCGGGGGGGATGATGACGAACTGCAGGCTTTGTTCGACTCCGTGGCAAGCGAGTACACCATGGGCGACGCAGCCGTTGAACCGGAGGCGCGTCCGCACAGCTGTGACGGGGTTTTCAACCGGATTGGCGTGATGACCCGACAACTGCATGACACGCTGCGTGAACTCGGTTACGACCGCAGCCTGCAGGAAGCGGCTCACGCGATTCCCGATGCCCGCCAGCGCCTTACTTATATTGCCGAGATGACGGAACAGGCAGCCAGCAAAGTGCTGAATGCCACGGACATCGCCAAGCCGATCCAGGATAGGGTCGAGGCGGGGGCCACCATGTTGCGGGCTCGCTGGGACCGTCTTTATTCCAATCAGCTGAGTCCGGACGAGTTCCGTCAACTGGCTGGTGAGACCCGTGATTTTCTCGGAACTGTCGTGAACAGCAGCCGGGATACCAATGCCCAGCTGATGGAAATCATGATGGCCCAGGATTTCCAGGATCTGACTGGACAGGTCATCAAGAAAGTTGTCGATCTGGCCCAGAACCTCGAGAAGCAGCTCCTGCAGGTGCTGATCGAGACGATTCCGGCAGAGCGCAAGGTGGAAGACAGTCTCCTGAATGGACCAGTGATCAACGCCGTGGGCCGTGATGACGTGGTATCGAATCAGGAGCAGGTTGATGACCTGTTGGAGAGCCTGGGTTTCTGACCGGGAGCTAGCGGGCAAGTCCGCAAGGAGCAGAGCAAATGAGCGATTTTGGCGGGATGGAAGACCTGCTTCAGGATTTTCTGGTTGAGGCCGGAGATCTCCTGTCAGGCGTGGACAACAAGCTGGTGGACCTGGAGCGAGCGCCCAACGACAAGGGCTTGCTCAACGATATTTTCCGCGGATTCCACACCATTAAGGGTGGTGCGGGCTTCTTGAACGCCACCGAGCTGGTCACCCTGTGTCATCTCACCGAAAACCTGTTCGACAAGTTGCGCAACGGTGAATTGACTGTGACGCCGGAAGTGATGGACGTGATCCTGTCGTCCACGGGGGCTGTCCGCGACATGTTTGGCTATCTCGAGCAAGGCGTGCAGCCTGCAGCGGCGGCAGGCCACCTGATCGATAGCCTGCGCCTGGCAATTGCCGGCGATCTGTCCCATGAGCCGGTGGCTCCTCCTGCCCCGGTCGTGAAGCAGGCCGTGCCTCCTCCGAAGGCAGCCGTTGCGGCTGCGGTTCCTGCTGCGGCGATACCGTCCGGCGATGGGCTCGACTGGAATGCTCTGTTCGAAACCGTAACGGGGACCAAACCCGCAGCGGCGTCCGTGGCGGCTCCGCTTCCCGTGACGATTGAGGCGCCGGCGGCACCGGTCGTCATGCACCAATCCGACGACGCTCTGGCCCATAAGTCGCCCGATCAGGTCATCAAGGCCGCGGTGGGGCGGCGTGCGACCGATAAGCCGGGCGCCTCGGGGCCCGTTGGTCGGCGCGACAGCGAAAAGACTCGCGACAACTCGATTCGCGTCGATACCTCGCGTCTCGACCAGGTGTTGAACCTGTCCGGTGAAATCGGCCTGACCAAGAACCGCCTGAATGCGCTCCGCAGCGACATCCTGAACGGCCGCAACGATACCGAAACCCTACATGCGCTTGATCTGGCAGTCAGCCAGCTCGACCTGCTGGTGTCCGACCTGCAGAACGCGGTGATGAAGACCCGCATGCAGCCGATCGGCCGCCTGTTCCAGAAGTACCCGCGGATCGCCCGTGACCTGGCCCGCAATCTGGGTAAGGATGTGGAGTTGGTGCTGGCCGGTGAGGAGACCGAGATCGACAAGACGATGATCGAGGACTTGTCCGATCCGATCATCCACCTGATCCGCAATGCGGTGGATCACGGTGTCGAGGATACCCAGGAGCGCCTCGCCAACGGTAAGCCCGAGAAATCCATCGTGCGCCTTGAGGCCCGCCAGGAAGGCGATCATATCGTGATCCTGGTGGCAGATGACGGCCGTGGCATGAACGCTGAGCGTCTTCGTGCAAAGGCGGTCGAGAAGGGCCTCATCACCGATGAGGAAGCGAACACGATGGATGAGCGCCAGAGCTTCAACCTGGTGTTCCTGCCCGGCTTCTCGATGGCCAGCCAGATTTCCGACGTATCCGGTCGTGGCGTCGGGATGGACGTGGTACGGACCAACATCCAGAAGCTCAACGGCTCCATCGATATCCGTTCCAGCCTTGGCAAGGGCACGACCTTTGTCATCAGCCTGCCGCTGACGCTGGCGATCCTGCCGGTGCTACTGGTGCGACTCGGCGAGCAGCCCTTCGCGGTGCCGCTGTCGATGGTCCGCGAGATCCTGCCGATCGAGCCAGCGGAGGTTCAGGAAGTCGGCGGGCGGGCGACGATGGTGGTGCGTGGCGAAGTGTTGCCGATCATGCCGCTGACCACACTGCTGGGCTGGGAGCCTGTGCAGACGCCCGAATACGGTGTGCTGATGCAGAGCGCCGAGCAGAGCTTCATCCTGGCGATTGACAGTTTTGCTGGTCGCGAGGATGCGGTGATCAAGTCCCTCGACGATTTCCGTCCCAAGGGCGTGGCTGGCGTCACGACGCTGTCCAATGGCCAGATCGTGTTGATCCTCGACATGAAGGAATTGTTGGGCGCGCTCGGCGATACCCGTGGCGTATCCCGCCGCGAATTGCTGGCCAGGCTGGAGGCGCCCGCGCTGGCAGCTTGAATGGTGCGAGCGGCCGGCGTGGAGAGCTCCGCCCAGCGGCCTTGTGACATACGGCGCTCGTAAGTTGGGCGGCGGTCGGTTAGGATAGGTCCTGACTGCCGCCGCCCTTCGCCTTTCAGGTGTCGCGCGCCATGTCCGGCAGGGGGAGGGCGTGTGGGTGGCTTCGATTTCGACTACTGGAAACACCTCGCGGAGCATGATCCCGTTGCCTTTTTCCAGGCCAGGGATCTCGCGCTGCGCCAGTGCATCGCAATGCATCCCGGCCAGGAGGGTCCTCTCTCCGCGCTGCAGTCCAGGATAGATACGGCTCGCGTGGTGGCAGGCAGCCCAGTACAGGCCTGCCGCGACATCCTCGACATGATGGAAGAGCGCCTCATCCTGCTCAGCCTCAAGCTGGTCGAACTCCAGCGGGAAACCGACAGCCTGCGAGGTTTGCTTCAAGGGACTTTCCCGCGCTGACAAGCAGGTGGGCGTCGCTGAGCAAGTCCTTGCTGTTCATTCGCTGTGTTGTGCAGTCCCATCTACGCGTATCCTGATCACCCCTGAACGACTTCCGGATCGTCCGTGGCTGAAGACAGCGACGCCGAAAAGACAGAATCAGCCTCAAGCCGACGGCTAGAACAGGCTCGCGAGGAAGGGCAGGTGCCCCATTCACGCGAGTTGGCCACTTTTATCCTGCTCATCGTCGGGGTGGTGGGGCTGTACGTGCTTGGGCGTTGGGGGGGGCATCGCATGATGGGCGTGGTGAAGTCGGCCTTGTCCTTCGAGCGCAAGGCCGCCTTCGAACCGGGAGGAATGGGGCGGATCCTGTCGGCTTTGTCCATCGATGGGCTGCTCACCATCGCGCCACTGTTGGTGGCCCTGGTCGTGGCGACACTGATCACCCCCTTTGTGATGGGCGGCTGGGTGTTTTCCACTAAGGTCTTCACTCCGGATCTGAACCGTCTGAATCCGCTGCCCGGGCTGGGTCGGATGTTCTCGACCCACGGCCTGGCCGAACTGGTCAAGGCAAGTCTCAAGGCGGTGCTGGTGGCCAGCGTCGGTGTGTGGGTCGTGTGGCGTTAGCGGGACCACCTGTTCGGCTTGATGATGCAGCCGCTCGAATCCAGCATGGACGATTTCGCCAATCTGATCCTGTACTCGACCTTGCTGATCGTCGCCAGCCTGGCGCTGATCGCCGCGCTCGACGTTCCTTACCAGCTGTGGGAATACCACCGCAAGCTGCGCATGACGAAGGAAGAGCTGCGTCAGGAAATGAAAGAGCAGGAAGGCGATCCGCAGATCAAGGCGCGCATCCGCGCCGCCCAGCGGGAGATGTCCCGCCGCCGCATGATGTCCAATGTGCCAACGGCCAACGTGGTGGTGACCAACCCGACCCACTATGCTGTGGCCCTGCGTTATGACCCCGAGGCGGCGGGGGCGCCAATCGTGGTGGCCAAGGGCATGAATCTGATCGCCCAGAACATTCGCGAGCTGGCACGGGAGAGCGGAGTGCCGGTGCTGGAGGCGCCCCCGTTGGCGCGCGCACTGTACGCTCATTGTGAGCTCGATCATCAGATCCCGGGGACGCTCTATACGGTGGTCGCGGAGGTTATGGCCTACGTATATCAGCTCAACCACTGGATTGCCGAAGGCGGCCTTCCACCGGAGGCGCCGACCCGTCTGGAGGTGCCCGCGGGCATGGATCCGGCGGAGGGGCGGCCGGACGAGCCGTGAGCCGGGATGGCGGCTTGCTCCGAATTGAACGGTAAATCCCTGTTTCTTCCCGCCTTTCATTGGGCTGGAGGAGGAGGACCATGGCGACCATGAATGGTAGTCTGAACCTGCGAACGCTTTTCGCGCCCAGCAACATCCGCGCCCTGGCTGGTCCGCTGCTCATCATCCTGATTCTGGCGATGATGGTGCTGCCCTTGCCGGCTTTCGTGCTGGATCTGATGTTCACCTTCAACATCGCCGTATCGGTGATCGTCATGCTGGTGGCGATGTATGCCCTCAGGCCACTGGAGTTCTCGGTCTTTCCGACCGTGCTTCTGGTGACGACCCTGCTGCGCCTGTCCCTCAACGTGGCCTCCACGCGTGTGGTGTTGCTGGAGGGGCACAAGGGGGCCGATGCCGCCGGCAAGGTGATCGAGGCCTTCGGACACTTCCTGGTCGGTGGCAATACAGCCGTCGGCCTGGTGGTGTTCATCATCCTCACCGTGATCAACTTCGTGGTGATCACCAAGGGTGCCGGGCGGATCGCAGAAGTGGGCGCGCGCTTCACGCTGGATGCGATGCCAGGCAAGCAGATGGCCATCGATGCCGACCTCAACGCAGGTCTCATCGACGAGAAGGAGGCCAAGCGCCGGCGCTCCGAAACGGCCCAGGAGGCCGACTTCTACGGTGCGATGGACGGTGCGTCGAAATTCGTGCGCGGCGACGCGGTGGCCGGTATCCTGATCATGGCCATCAACGTGATCGGTGGTCTGATCGTCGGCGTGCTCCAGCACAACATGGAGTTGGCCCAGGCGGCCAACAACTACACCCTGCTGACCATCGGTGACGGCCTCGTGGCCCAGCTACCGGCGCTGATCATCTCGGTTGCAGCGGGCCTGGTCGTGTCCCGGGTTGGCGACGAGGGGGACATGGGGTCCCAGTTGATCGGGCAGGTTTTCACCAACCCGCAAGTGTTGATCCTCGCGGCAGCGATCCTCGGCATTCTGGGCATGATTCCGGGCATGCCCAATCTGGTCTTCCTGCTGCTTGCCGGCGGGTTGGGTTATCTGGCATGGCGAGGCGGCAAGCGGCAGGCCGAGGTCGTCGAGGAGCCTCCGCCGGTGGAAGCTCCGGTTGCCCCCATCGAGAGCCAGGAGGCCAGTTGGGCGGATGTGACGCCGGTCGATGTACTGGGCCTGGAAGTCGGTTACCGGTTGATTCCGATGGTGGACAAGGGGCAGGACGGCGAGTTGTTGAAGCGCATTCGCGGGCTCCGCAAGAAGTTCGCCCGTGACATCGGCTTCCTGGCTGCGCCGGTACACATCCGTGACAACCTGGAACTCAAGCCCAACGAATACCGGATCGTGCTGAAGGGGGTCGAGGTTGGAACCGGTGCGGCTTTCCCCGGCCAGTTCATGGCGATCAACCCGGGGCGCGTGGCGGGACCCCTCAACGGCAGGGAAACCACCGATCCGGCCTTCGGCCTGCCTGCCGTATGGATCGATGCGAGCCAGCGGGAGCAGGCACATGCCCTCGGCTATACGGTCGTCGATGCCAGTACCGTGGTGGCGACCCACCTGAACCATGTGATCCTGAGCCACGCTTCCGAGCTGCTCGGCCGCCTCGAAACCCAGGCGCTGCTCGATCACATCGCCAAGGAAACGCCGAAGCTGGTGGAGGATCTGGTGCCGAAGCTGCTGCCACTCGCCACGGTCCAGCGGGTGCTGCAGAACCTCCTCGACGAAGGCGTCAATATCCGCGACATGCGCAGCATCATCGAGGTGCTGGCGGAGTGTGCGCCACGCGTCCAGGACCCGCTGGAGCTTACTACGCGAATCCGCCAGTCCCTGGGGCGTGCGATCGTGCAGGGGCTTTTCCCCGGCAATGGAGAGGTCCAGGTCATGGCTCTCGATCCAGGCCTCGAGCGCGTGTTGATGCAGGCCATGGCCGGCGGAGGGCCGGAAGGCGGCGCGATCGAACCTGGCCTGGCGGATACCTTGTTGCGCGAAACGGCCGCGGCGGCCCAGCGCATGGAGGACATTGGTCTGCCGCCGGTCCTGCTGGTGCCGGCGCCTCTGCGCTGGTTGTTGTCGCGCTTCCTGCGGCGGGCGGTGCCGAGCCTCAAGGTGGTGGCCAATTCCGAGGTGCCCGAGACCCGCCTGATCCGCGTGTCGGCGATGATTGCTGTCACTTAGTGAGAGTGTGCTGACTACGGCGTAGGAATAGCACCCTAAAACCTGTCTTTTCCGCGTCATCGAAATGCGGCGAACCGGAGATAATCAAGACTACCGAAGTGCCCGCTGGCGTTTGCATGCGCCCAGACCGTGAGGGCCTTCGTTCCCGGAGACAGGAGCATGAACGTCAAGCGCTACTTTGCCAAAACCGCTCGCGAAGCCCTTCGTATGCTGAAGGATGATCTTGGGCCGGATGCGGTGGTGCTTTCCAATCGCGCAGCCAATGGCGGCGTGGAGATTCTTGCGTTGCCGGCAGGCGAGGTGGCCAGCATGCAATCGGCCCAGCGCGCCCGCAGCCAAGCATCGGCCGCGCCTGCCCCCGCTGCGACACCTGCGGCGGCTCCGAAGGCCCCGGAGGATTTTTTCGATGACGATTTCCGGGTCAGCCTGTCGAGGGCCGCCGGCAATCGTCAGCAAGCCCCGTCAGCGGCTCCTGTGCAGGCAGCGCCGCGCCCGGCGCCGCAGCGTCCGGCCCCGGCAGTGCAGAGCCCAGCTCCGGCGGTACAGAACTTCACGCCGCCGCGGGTCGAGCTGAGCCGGGATGTGTTCAATGCTGCGTCGGCCCAAGTCCGCCGTCCGCTGGCGGATCACGCGGTGGCGCCGCAGATGTCGGCACCGCGTTCGCCCTTGCGCAGTGAGCCGACTCCGCCACGGGAGGCAGCGCCAGCCCGCGACAACGCCGCGCGTCAGCGTCCGGCCGGTATCGAGGAGGAGGCGCGTATCCGCGCCCTGGAGAACGCCAATTCCCAGATGGCCAATGAACTGGCCGCGATCCGCGGCATGCTGGAGCGTCAGCTTGCCGGTTTTGCCTGGGGCGAAATGGCCCGTACGGCACCAGGGCGCACCCGGCTGATCGGTGACTTGCTGGAGGCGGGCTTCTCCGCCGTACTGGCCCGCGAGCTGGCCGAAGAGGTGCCGGAAGACGAAGCGCCGGAGGAAGCCCATCGCCTGCTGCAGGCGGCGCTCGATCAGCGTTTCCGTTCGATGGCCAGCGATGTGGACATCATCGACCGGGGCGGTGTGTATGCGCTGGTCGGCCCTACCGGTGTCGGCAAGACCACCACCACGGCCAAGCTCGCCGCACGCTGCGTCGTACGCCACGGTGCCGACAAGCTGGCCCTGATCACCACTGACGGTTACCGGATCGGCGCCCACGAACAACTGCGTATCTACGGCCGGATTCTCGGTGTGCCGGTCTTCGTCGTGCGCGACGCGACCGATCTGCGCGAAACCCTGGCCGGTCTGCGTGACAAGCACATGGTGCTGATCGACACGATGGGCATGAGCCAGCGCGACAAGATGGTGGCCGAGCAGGCGGCGATGCTGACGGGGGCCGGCAAGGTGTCGCGCCTGCTGCTGCTCAATGCCACCAGCCGTGGCGATACTCTCGACGATGTGGTCAATGCTTATGCTGGCGACGATCTGGCTGGGGTGATTCTCACCAAGATGGACGAGGCCATGTCCCTGGCGCCGGTCCTCGACGTGGCGGTCCGCCGCCAGGTGGAGGTTTTCTACGTGGCCAACGGCCAGCGGGTGCCGGAGGATCTGCATCTGCCCAATCGGGACAAGCTCCTTGGTCAGGCGCTGCGCGAGTTGCCCGCCGCCTCGCCGTTCCGTCTTGACCCCCTGGAGGCCGGCCTGCTGCTGGCCACCGGAGGCAAGGGGAGTGCCAGTCTGAGGGGAGGCCTCTAAGATGCTGCACGCTTCCGATCAGGCCGCCGGCCTGCGTCGCCTGTTCCGTCGTACGCCCTCTGCCGTGGTGGCGTTGTTCACGTCGGGCCGCGCACCCCGCGATCTGGCCGTACAGACCTTGCTGGCGCTGACCGACGGCGCGCGGCGTGTGGTAGCGATCGATGAACATGCGCCTGAGCGCGGCTCTCTGCTGGCTGCTTTCGGCTTTCCGGAAGGGGGCGATCTGCTCGGAGCGCTGCAGGGGCAGTTCGATGTCACCGAGACGATGCGTGAAGTGGCTGACGGTCTATGGGTCGTGCCGGCTGCGGCGACGGTGCAGGCCGTTCCTCTCCTTGGCGCCGGCCATCACGCACGGCTGGAGGCCGGTATCGCCGAGTTGCAGCGTCGCGCCGATCTGCTGGCCATCCATACGGTCGGCGATGCCCGTCGTCTGACCCCTTTTGCCCGCGCTGCGGGGCGACGCCTGCTGGTGGTGGAGGCCAGCGGCGTGGGCGCGCGCGGCGCTTGCCAATGGATCAAGGGGCTGGCCGCCGCCGGGGCAGGCTCCCTGGAGATTGCCGTCAGCGGCGCCCGTGACCG
>Ga0265332_10002035_pt1 | contig 10584 bp, 4 predicted proteins | sample 41926metaG_FD_202084 | JGI IMG/M metagenome (GOLD analysis project Ga0265332, IMG submission 202084) | Rhizosphere microbial communities from Carex aquatilis grown in University of Washington, Seatle, WA, United States - 4-19-26 metaG | ecosystem: Host-associated > Plants > Roots > Rhizosphere >...
CCGACACCGGCGACGCCGTGGCGGCCATGGAAAACGCAACCCGCGACGTGGTGGACGGTGCCCACCTGTCCGAAACCGCCGGCCAGGAACTGGCGGAGATTGAGCGCGTGTCCGCCGAAACCGCGGAGCTGATCGAACGCATCTCGGTCAGTACCGAAGTTCAGGCCAAGGCCGCAACCCAGGTGGCCGAGAAGATGAAGAACATTCTCGCCATCACCGACCGCACGACCACCGGTACCCAGCAGACCGCCGTTTCCATCGGCGAACTGGCCGACCTGGCCGTCGAACTCAAGGGTTCCGTCTCCGGCTTCAAGGTCTGAGACCCCGATAGCGCACGGATTTCGCCGAAGAACCATTGATGAGCCCTGCACACGAACTCGACCTGGGTCCGCTGACCTGGGTCAAAGGCGAGATCGATCTGGCCCTAGGACGGGCGGCGGACGCGCTGGCCGAAGCCAGCTCGAGCCCCGACCGCCTCGGCCAGATCAAATTTGCCCAGACCCACCTGCACCAGGCACACGGCGCACTGTCCATCGTCGGACTGGACGGACTGACCCAGTTCTCCGACCAGCTTGACCGCCTGCTCGGAGAACTGGCTTCGCAACAGATCGCCTGCACGCCCGAGATCGCCCAGTTGGCCGCCCGCTGCATTGCGGCCATCGGCAACTACCTCGACGAGTTGGCCCGTGGGCAACCCGATCAGGCCCTGCGGCTCTTCGAGCTATACGCCGAACTGGCTGCGGCTCGTGGCCAGGAAGCACCGACGCCCAGTGAGCTGTTCTTCCCCGATCTAAACCTGCGTCCGGATTTTGCGACGCCGGCCATCGACAGCAACGACCCGAAGCACTTGCGTGCCCTGCGCAGCCGCTTCGAGCGCGGGCTGCTCAAGTGGTTCCGCACCCCCCAGGACCCATCTGGCCCGCAGGAAATGCGCGAGGCCACCAGCGGCATCGAAGATCTGCAGACAGTTCCGGCCGCGCGTGCCTTCTGGCTCGCTTGCTCGGCATTCTTCGACGCCCTCGGCCTTCAAGGCATCCCGGCGGACGCGGCCAGCAAGCGACTCTGCGGCCGCATCGACGCCCAGATGCGGCGCGTCCTCGAAGGTTCCGGGGTCGTCGCCGAGCGCCTGATGCGCGACGTGCTGTACCAGGTCGCCATGTCCTCCGCGCACTCGCCGGCCATCGACTCGATTCGTGCCGCGTATCAGCTCGAATACCTGATCCCGGCCGGAAAGCGCCCAATCAGCGACACCCCCCAGGCACCGCTGCTCGCTGGACTGCGTAGCGGATTGACCGACGCGAAGGAGGCCTGGAACCAGTTCGCCAAGGGCAATGCCATCGGCCTGCCCCGTTTCCAGGACGCCATCGCCCCCCTGGCGGAAATGGCCCAAGCCATTGATCAGCCCGACGTCTCGGAGCTGCTCGAAGAGTTGAGTGCCACAGCACGCTGGCTGCGCCAGGACCCTCTGCAGCTCACCGATGCACTGTCCATGGACATGGCGACTACGATGCTGCTGCTGGAAGCCCGCCTCGACAATCACCAGCATGGTGACGACGTCAGCGATGCCCAGCTCGCCCAAGTAGTGGCCCGCCTGCAAGCCCATCAGCGAGGTGAGCAGGTATCCCCGCTGGTGATCGCCGACAGTGATGTCCAGACTCATCACCTGAACCGCCAGTTGGCGCATGAGATCCTCACCTCGTTGGGTGACGTCGAACAGAACCTGGATAGCTTCTTCCGCGCCCCCACGCGTACGGACATCCTCGCCGCCGTGCGCGCCCCCCTCAAGCAGATCGAGGGGGCCCTGTCGGTCCTCAACGAAGATGCTGCGGTGCGCCTGCTTCAGGATGCCGCGGCCCGCATCCGTGCCTTATCAACCAGTGAAGAGGTGTCGCCCGAAGAGCCGGACTTCGAAGAGATCGCCCACAGGCTGTCAGCCCTCGGCATCTATGTCGAAGCCCTGCAGCACGGCCCGGCCGACCTTGAGCGCATCCTGTACCCGGATGCCGAGATCCAGCGCCCCCCTAACAGCATCGAAGCTGGGCTCGCACAGCAGCGCAGGGAAACTGCCGCTCTCGCTGCGGCCCTGAAGAACAACCCCGACGATTCCGGGCTGCGCACCGAACTCCAGATCAACCTGGAGAGTCTGCGCCAGGACGCCTCACTGACCGCCGACCCCGAGCTCGAGAAACAGGCCCGCGACGCCCTCAACCTGCTCGACGCCGGCACGCTGTTCAACGAACCGCCCCCCATCGCCGCCACCGAAGCACCAGCGCTGTCCCCCGAGGCCAGCCGGCTCATAGATGCCAGCGAAGAGGAGATCGATGCGGAACTGCTGGCGATCTTCATCGAAGAAGCCATCGATGTCCGCGCCGCCATCGCCGCCAACCTGGCCCAGCTGGCAAAGGAACCGTCCAATTTGGACGTGCTCACGGCCATCCGGCGCAGCTTCCATACCCTCAAGGGCAGCGGCCGAATGGTCGGGCTCAAGGACTTCGGCGAAGCCGCCTGGGGCATGGAGCAGACACTCAACCACTGGCTGCGTCTCGAACTACCGGTCGACGGCGAACTGCTGCGGTTGATTGCCAATGGCTTGCAGGCCTTCTCTGCCTGGATCGACCAACTCGAAGCCGGAGCCGGCCATCATAAGGACGTCAGCGCCCTGCTCGCCGACGCTGCCCGCCTGCGCAACGAGACAGCCCCACCGACCGCAGTCGAACCGGCGAAACCCGCCGAAACGCAGCCCAGGGCAGCACCGACGGAACCTGGACTGACCGAAATCAGCCTCGACAGCGCACCCCAGGAAGTCGACCTGGAAGCGTCGATCACGCTACCCGAACTGGACTTCGCCGCCACCGACCTGGGCGAAAGCCTCACGCTTGCCGCTGCAGCCCATGCCAACGCAATCGAAGCCGTTGACCTCAACTTCCCCGACCTCAGTTTCGAGGAGGCACGCACCCGGACGCAACCAACCGACCTCTCAGCTTCTGAACGGGAGCACGAGACCGAAGTCAGCCTGAGCACAGTACTCACCGAGGAACCCGCTCCAACCCCAGTCGACTTCGATCTCAGCTTCGATCTCCCCAGTGACGACGAAGCGGCCCCCCCGGCAGCAGACGCCATCGAGCCTCTCGACCAAGCAATCCCGGAGTCCCTAGAAGAACTGGACATCCTCGACATCGAGGAAGAACCGGCGATCGTGACGGACGCCCTGGAGATCGAAGAGCTTCTGCCGCCCGAGGAGCCCACCGAGGCGGTCGAGCTGGACGAAACCGATACCTTCGAGATCCCCGAGCCTCTAGAAGCACGCGACGACATCGAGTCCTTCGACATCTTCGACTTGGGAGAGATATCACCTGCCGAGCAGGCTCCAGTGCCGGAAGCGGAAGCGGAAGCGGAAGCGGAAGCGGAACAGATCGTGGCCGAATTTCCCGCGGAAGTGGTGCTCGAAGAGCCCCTTCCCTTGGAAGACCTAGAACTCACCGCCGAGGCCGTCGAAGAGCTCGAAGAGGTGGAAGCCCCCCCTACCGAGCATCTGCCGCCAGAAGAAGAGATCGTCGCCCCCCCCGAAACGGCCATCGGCCCGGACGAAGTCCGCTTCGGCGGAATCACCCTGTCCCGCCCGCTGTTCGATCTCTATCTCGCCGAGGCCCGGCAGCACGTCGCCACGCTGCGCCAGGAACTGTCGCGCCTGCCGGCCAATCCCACGCAGACACCTGCCACGGTGTCCATCCGTGCAGCCCACACGCTGGCCGGCATTTCCGGTACTGCCCATTTCAGTGCGCCGCAACAGCTCGCCAAAGCCCTCGAACTCGCTCAGCAGCGTCTTGCCGACCTCGACAAGGCCCCATCCGCCACGCAAGCAGAAGTCTTGATCGACAGCGCGGCAGCCCTCGAAAGTATGGTGGTTCAGCTCGGCGCCCGCGTACTGCCCGCCCCTGAACCGGAACTGATCACGCGACTGGACGCCATACAGGCATCCCACCTCGCCGACATCATTTCCCTGCCCACGGAAACGGCCCCGCCCGAACTCGTCACCGCCACCCTGCGCCCCCGCGAAGATGCCCTGGCGCGCGCTACCGAAAGCAGCCCGCCCGCCACGCAGCTCCGTGACGATCTCGACCCGGAACTGCTGCCGATCTTCCTCGACGAAGGCAACGAGCTGCTCGACCACCTCGACACCGCGTTGCGTGCCTGGCGTGCAGCGCCTGCCGAAACAAGCCATCCCTCCGGCGTAGCGCGCCTGCTGCACACCCTGAAGGGCAGCGCGCGGATGGTCGGCGCGATGAACCTCGGGCAAAACCTCCACGACCTGGAAACCCGACTCGAACGAGCCCGCACCCAGGATCCGGGGGGCACGGCCATCGTGGACGAAATCGAGGCTGCCCTCGACCAGGCCCGCCAGACCCTCGACACGCTGCAGAGCGGCCAGACAGCCACGAGCCCGGCACAGCATGAAGGCGAAGCGCCGGCCGAAGAGGCCGCTCCACTGCAGCCCGGCGAAGCAGCCAGCCCCGCGGCACGCACCCAGCTGCGTGTGGACGCCAGCCGCGTCGACCAGTTCGTCAACGAAGCCGGCGAAATCAGCATCGCGCGCACCCGCATCGAAGGCGAACTGCGCACGCTGCGCCGCTCCCTGCTCGACCTCACCGAAAACGTCATCCGCCTGCGCAACCAGCTGCGGGAAGTGGAGATCCAGGCCGACACCCAGATGCAGTCGCGCCTGTCCCAGGTCGAAACCCAGCACACCGAGTTCGACCCCCTGGAGATGGACCGCTACACCCGTCTGCAGGAACTGACACGGATGATGGCCGAGAGCGTTGGCGACGTGACCACCGTGCAGCAGAACCTGCTGCGCAACCTGGACGGCGCCGAATCGGCGCTGCACGCCCAGTCCCGCATGGCCCGCGAACTGCAGCAGTCGCTGATGCACGTACGCATGGTGCCCTTCGACAGCCTGGCCGAGCGGCTCTACCGCCTGGTCCGCCAGACAGCGAAGGAACTCGGCCGTCGCGCCAACCTGGACATCATCGGCGGGCAGATCGAAATCGACCGCAGCGTGCTCGACGCGATGAGCGGCCCCCTCGCCCACCTGGTGCGCAATGCGGTCGCCCATGGCATCGAGACGCCAGAGGCACGACGAGCCGCCGGCAAACCGGAAATCGGCCAGATCACCCTCAAGATTGCCCATGAGGGCAACGAGGTGCTGATCGAATTCCGCGACGATGGCGCGGGCCTCGATTTCACGCGCATCCGCCGACACGCCATCGACAGCGGACTGATTTCCGCCGACGAGGACACAGACGACAAGCGCCTCACCAACCTGATCTTCGTGCCGGGCTTCTCCACCGCCAGCCTGTCCAGCCTGGCGGGTCGCGGCGTCGGCATGGACGTGGTGAAGAGCGAAACCGCAGCGGTCGGCGGGCGTATCAGCGTGGACACGACGCCCGGCGAGGGCACCATCTTCCGCATCCACCTGCCGCTGACCCTCGCAGTGACCCAGGCCCTGCTGGTGCGCGCCGCTAACCGGACCTTTGCGATCCCCTCATCGATGGTCGCTCAGGTGCTGGAGCTGAAGGCGGAAGCCCTCGAGAAGATCCGCGGCGACCACGGCACCGACTGGCTCGGCGAGCACTACGGCTACCGCTACCTGCCGCGCCTGCTCGGCGACAAGGTTTCCCAGCCCCAGGTCGAGCGCTTCAACTGGGTGCTGTTGCTGCGCGCCGGTAGCGAGACCCTGGCCCTGCATGTTGATGCACTGCGCGGCAACCAGGAAATCGTCGTCAAGAATGCCGGCCCGCAGTATGCGCGGATGGTCGGCTACTCCGGCGCCACGGTGCTCGGCGATGGCGAGATCGTGCTGATCCTCAACCCGGTCGCCCTGGCTGGCCGCAGCCCGGACGCGAGCGACGACGAAACACCGATCCAGGCCGGCGCCAGCACGCCCAGCCAACCGACGGTGATGGTGGTTGACGATTCGCTGACGGTGCGCAAGATCACCGGCCGCCTGCTTGAACGGGAAGGCTACCGTGTCGTCACCGCCAAGGACGGCGTCGATGCACTGGAGCAACTGCTTACCGTCACCCCCGACGTGGTCATCGCCGATATCGAGATGCCGCGAATGGACGGCTTCGACCTGACCCGCAACATCCGCGCCGACGCCCGCCTGAAGGCCGTACCGATCATCATGATCACTTCCCGCACGGCCGAAAAGCACAAACGCTACGCGGAGGAAATCGGCGTCAATCACTACCTTGGCAAGCCCTACGACGAAGACGTGCTGCTCGGCCTGATCCACAACTTCGTCACCACGCCGGCCTGACCCGAACGGAGCATTGCTTTCGTCCGGGCTGGGCTCCGGCTTGGCTATAATCGGCTGTTTTCCCGCTTGGCCATTCCATGAATCTGCTCTTCGAAGAGGATGGTGCCTTCAAGACCGGCACCATCCTGACCGACAACGACGCCTCCCTGCAGGTGGAAACGCCCCACGGCAAGCGCCTCAAGCTGAAGAGCAAGGACGTGCTGCTGCGCTTCAACCAGCCTTCTGCCGGCGAGCTGCTGGACCGCGCCGAGGCCGAGGCGAGTGGCCTGGACACCGAGTTCCTGTGGGAGGTCTGTGGTGACGAGGAATTCGGCTTTGCCGAGTTCGCGCAGGAATACTTCGGCCATGTGCCGAGCCCGGTGGAATCCATCGCCGTGCTGCTACGCCTGCATGCCGCGCCGATCTACTTTCACCGCAAGGGCAAGGGCCGCTTCCGCAAGGCACCGGCCGAAATCCTGCAGGCCGCCCTCGCAGGCCTCGAGAAAAAACGCCAGCAGGCCGCGGCCGTCGAGCGCATGCGCGACGAACTGCTGGCTGGCCAGGTGCCGGACGAGTTCCGCCCCCTGATCCGCCAGTTGCTCTACAAACCGGACCGCAACCGCCTTGAAACCAAGGCGTTGGAAGCCGCCTGTGCCGAGAACGGCAAGTCGGCGGCCCGCCTGCTGCTCGACTGCGGTGCGCTGGCTTCTTCCCATGAGCTGCATTTCGACCGCTTCCTGTTCGAATACTTCCCGGACGGCACCGCCTTCCCCGCCGTCGAAGCACCTGTCGAGCCCACCGATCTGCCGCTCGCCGACGTGCGTGCCTTCTCCATCGACGACGCCGCCACCACCGAGATCGACGATGCCTTCTCGGTCACGCCCACCACCGACGGCTGGCGCATCGGCATCCACATCGCCGCACCGGGCCTGGGCTTCGGCCGCGACTCGGTCCTCGACGGAATCGCCCGCGAGCGCCTGTCCACGGTCTACATGCCGGGCAACAAGATCACCATGCTGCCGGACGACGTGGTGGCCCGCTTCACGCTGGGCGAAGGGCGCGACTGTCCGGCGCTGTCTCTGTACCTGGAGGTCAGCCGCGACCTGATCGTCACCGGCAACAGCTCGCGCCTCGAACGCGTGCCGGTGGTCGCCAACCTGCGCCACCATGACATCGAGCCGGTCTTCAATGAGGCCACCCTCGCCGACGGCGGCCCCGACTTCCCGTGGAAGGCCGAGCTGACCCTGCTGTGGGAGCTCGCCACCGTCCTCGAAGCAGGCCGCGGCAAGCCGGCCGCCAACCAGAACATGGTGGACTACAACTTCAGCGTCGACTGGAACGCCAGTACCGACGACGGCCCCGGCCGCATCGAGATCGGCCGCCGCCCACGCGGCTCCCCCCTCGACAAGCTGGTCGCCGAACTGATGATCGCCGCCAACAGCACCTGGGGCAAAGCCCTCTCCGAAGCTGGCATCCCGGCCCTGTATCGGGCCCAGACTGGCGGCAAGGTCCGCATGACCACCGCCGCAGCCCCCCACGAAGGCCTCGGCGTCGACTGTTACGCATGGTCCAGTTCGCCGCTGCGGCGCTATGTGGACCTGGTCAACCAGTGGCAGCTGATCAGCTGGCTGCGCGGCACGGCACCAACCTTCCCGCCCAAGTCTTCAGAGCTGATCGCCGCCATGCGCGACTTCGAGCTCACCTACGCCGCGTACGCCGAATTCCAGCGCGGCATGGAGCGCTACTGGTGCGTACGCTGGCTGCGTCAGGCCGGCCACCCGCAGATGAACGCCCGCGTGCTGCGTGAAAGCCTGGTCCGCCTTGACGACATCCCCTTTGTCTTCAAGGTCCCGTCGATGCCGACGCTGCCTCCTGGCACCCGGGTTCGCCTAGCCATTGAGCGTAGCGACCTCGTGGACGTGGAAGTCCACGCCACCTACCTTGAGACAGTAGCCGAAGCGAGTGGCGATCTACTCCCCGAGGACGAAGACCTGCTCCCTGACGAAGCACCGGCGGCGGATACCCCAGCGCCAGCAACCACGGAAGCACCTCCGGCTGCCGCCTGACACCGATCGCCATGCCAGCCCTGCGCCGCCACCAGCCTCCGCAGCCGAGTGCCCCTCCCAACGCGCCTTCCGCCGGAGGCCGCGGCACGGCACGCTATGCGCTTGAATGGGGTGTTGGCCTGTCTCTGGCCCTGCACGCCATCCTGTTGTCGGTCCACTTCGTGATGCCGGACGCGGACAAGCTGCACCACCGGGACAAAGGGCTGGAAGTGGTGCTCGTCAATTCGCGCCACGCCCAACACCCCGAGCAGGCCGACGTACTGGCCCAGACCAATCTCGACGCGGGCGGCACCAACGGCGCGGAGGGGCGGCCGAGCACGCCTCTGCCGCCGCTGGAACAGACCCGCTCCGGCGATAGTCTGGTCGAAGCCCAGCGACGCGCCGAGGCCCCGGAAACGCCTCAGACCCAGGCCTTGACCGTCAGCCGCAGCCGGGCCTCACTTCCCGTAGACAACCAGCTGGTAGCGCCCACCGAGACCCCTCGCCAGGTGTCCGGCTACGACCTCCTCGACAGCTCAGCGGCAGTCGCTCGCATCGAGGCCCAGATCGACAAGGATCTGGTGGATTACTCCGCAAGGCCGCGCAAAAAGTTCATCGGCGCCCGCGCCCAGGAGTACCGCTTCGCCCAGTATGCGGAGGACTGGCGCCAGAAGATCGAGCGGGTTGGCACCCTCAACTATCCGGACGCGGCCCGCGGCAAGCTCTACGGCAGCCTGTTGCTGTCGGTCACGATTCGCGCCGACGGTACGGTACAGAGCATCGATATCCACCGCTCCTCCGGCCACAAAGTCCTCGACGATGCGGCCAGGCGCATCGTCCAGTTGGCCGCCCCTTACGCAGCCTTTCCGCCGGACATCCGGCACGATACCGACTTGATCGAGATCACCCGTACCTGGACCTTCACAAATTCGGACATCCTGCAGACGTCCGCCAAGAAAGAGTAAGCCCACGATGGACCGCTACGCCGTCATCGGCAACCCGATCGCCCACAGCAAGTCGCCGCGCATCCACACCCTGTTTGCCGCCCAGACTGGCCAGCCCCTTAGCTACGAGGCGCTGCTGGCGCCCCTCGACGCCTTCGTCGCCACCGTGGAGGCCTTCTGTGCCGCCGGTGGCCGCGGCCTCAACGTGACCGTACCCTTCAAGCTCGAAGCCTTCGACTTCGCCGATCGCCATACCCCCCGCGCCCTGGCCGCCGGCGCGGTGAACACGCTGGCCTTCGGTCCCGACGGCGTGCTCGGCGACAACACCGATGGCGCCGGCATCCTGCGCGACATCACCGTCAATCTCGGCTGCCCGGTGGAGGGGCGCCGCGTGTTGCTGCTCGGCGCCGGCGGCGCCGCCCGCGGCACCATCCTGCCCGTGCTCGACGCCAAACCGGCCAGCCTCACCATCGCCAACCGCACGGCCGTCAAGGCTGCCGAACTGGCGGACGAATTCTCCACCGGACCGCTGCGCCCGCAGGGCTGCGGTTTTGCCGATCTGGCCGGCCAGGATTTCGACGTGGTCATCAACGCCACCAGCGCCAGCCTGTCCGATGCGGCCCCCGATCTGCCGGCCGGCCTCTATGCGCCGGGCAGCCTGGCCTACGACATGATGTACGGCAAGGGTGACACCCCGTTCATGCGTGCCGCCCGCGAACAAGGCGCCGCCCGCCTGGCCGACGGCCTCGGCATGCTGGTCGAGCAGGCTGCGGAGAGCTTCCTGCTATGGCGCGGCATCCGCCCCGCAACCGCTCCGGTCCTCGCCGAACTACGCGCGGTCCTGTAGGCGCCCCGGCGGTGAAGACGGTCTGGCACTGGACCCGCCGCAGCCTGCTGGCGCTGGTCCTGCTCCTCATCGCCTATCAACTGTGGCTGCTCGGCCATGTACTGTGGTGGAAGTGGGAGCCGCCGTCGGAAACCAGTTTCATGAGCCTGCGTCGCGAGGAACTCCTCGCCCGTAAGCCCGACGCCCAGCTCCAGTACCGCTGGGTGCCGTACGAGAAGATCTCGGTACATCTCAAGCGAGCCGTGATCGCCGCCGAGGACGACAAGTTCGTGGACCACGAGGGCTTCGACTGGGACGGCATCCAGAAGGCAATCGAGAAGAACCAGAAGAAGGGCAAAGCCGTCGCCGGGGGCTCGACGATCAGTCAGCAACTGGCCAAGAACCTTTTCCTGTCTCCCGCCCGTAGCTATCTGCGCAAGGCCGAGGAAGCCATCATCACGGTGATGATCG
>Ga0265332_10002045_pt1 | contig 10554 bp, 7 predicted proteins | sample 41926metaG_FD_202084 | JGI IMG/M metagenome (GOLD analysis project Ga0265332, IMG submission 202084) | Rhizosphere microbial communities from Carex aquatilis grown in University of Washington, Seatle, WA, United States - 4-19-26 metaG | ecosystem: Host-associated > Plants > Roots > Rhizosphere >...
CGGAGTCGGCCCGCCAGCGCGAGCGCCAGCTGCACGTGATCGCCGCGCGGCTGTCGAGCGCACTGACCTCACCCCAGGTCGCGACGATCGCATGTGACGAGGTCGTCGCGGTGCTGCACGCGTACGCGACCGCGGTCTCGCTCCGCGATGGAGACGACGTGCACATCATCGGCACGGGCGGCGCGCGTGATCCGGAGCTGCGGGCGCGCATCCTCAAGATGCCACTGACCACGGCGTTGCCATCCGCCGAGGCGATCCGCAACGCGGAGCCGGTGTGGGCCGCCAGCGAGGCCGAGCTGGCCGCGCGCTATCCCGACGGCGCGCACCTGTGGCGCGACCACGGCGTCCGGTCCTGGGGCGCGGTGCCGTTCCAGTTCGAGGGCCGCACGGTCGGTGCGCTCGCGCTGGCGTTCACCACCGACCACGCGCTGTGCGCGGAAGAGCGCGAGTTCCTGTCCGGGGTCGGTCAGCTCACCGGGCAGGCGCTCGAGCGCGCGCGGCTGTACGAGGCGCTGCAGACCGGCGAGGAACAGCTGCGCGCCGCGCTCACCGCCGCGCGCGCGGCGACCTGGCGGCTCGATGTCACCACGATGACGGCGGTGCGCGATGCGGGATACCGGGCGCTCGTCGGGGTGCACGAGGAGAACGCGGTCGCGGACTTCACGGCCGTGCATCCGGACGACCGCGCGAGCTTGCAGGAGCAGTTCGCGCGCACGCTGCGCGACGGCACGGCGTTCACCCCGGAGGTCCGGGTCCAGCGCGATGACGGCACGTACATCTGGCTGCGATCGCACGGCCGCCTGCTGTACGGCCCGGACGGCGCGCCCAGCGTGCTCGCAGGTGTGGTGGTCGACATCGACGAGGCCAAGCGGGCGAGCCTGCGCGCCGTTCACGAGCAACACATCAACGAGACGATGCACCGGCTCGGGCGCTCGTTCGCCGCCGAGCTCGATTACGATCGCCTCGTGATGCTGATCACCGACGAGCTCGCTGCCCTGGTCGGGGCCGAGCTCGGCGCCTTCCTGTTCGGCGCGGATCCGGCGGGGCCGTTCACCCCGGCCGCGGTCACGCGCCCCGCGGCCGGGGCCGACGCAGGTGCACTGCCGGCGTTGCCGAGCGCGCTGCTCGCCGGCGCGTTCGCGGCGCAGCGAGTGGTTCACGCCGGCAGCTATCTCGCCGTCCCGGTGGTCGCGCGACCCGGCGAGAGCTTCGGCGGCTTGCTGCTCCACCACCCGGACCCCGACCGGTTCACCCCGGCGCACGAGCGGCTCGCCGCCAGCGTGGTCGCCCAGGCCGCGGTCGCGCTGGAGAACGCGCGGCTCTACAGGACGCTTCGCGAGCACAAGGAGCAGCTCGAGAGCGCGGTCTCTCGGGCGCGGATCGCCGATCGCCACAAGGACGCATTTCTCGCCATGCTCGGCCACGAGCTGCGCAATCCGCTGGCTCCGATCACCACCGCGCTCGAGCTGATGACGCTCAAGGACAACAGCGCGCTGCGCAAGGAGCGCGAGGTGATCGGCCGCCAGGTCGAGCACCTGTCGCGTCTGGTCGACGATCTGCTCGACGTATCGCGGATCACCCGCGGCAAGATCGAGCTCGCTCGGCGCGCGATGGAGATCAGCGCCGTGCTGTCCCAGGCGATCGAGATGGCGAGCCCCCTGCTTGAAAAGCGCATGCAGCGGCTCGCGATCGACGTCCCGCGCACCGGCCTCTTGGTCCACGCCGATCCGACGCGGCTCGCGCAGGTGTTCCACAACCTGCTGATGAACGCTGCGAAGTACAGCGAGCCCCGATCGCGGATCGAGCTGCGGGCCTACCGCGCCGGCGACCGCATCGTCGTCGAGCTGTCCGATCCTGGAATCGGGATCTCCCCGGAGCTGATGCCCCGGCTGTTCGACCTGTTCGCACAGGGCGATCGCGCGCTCGATCGCTCGCAGGGCGGCCTGGGCATCGGCCTCACGGTCGCCCGGAGCCTGTGCGAGCTCCACGGTGGGACGATCGCCGCGGTGAGCGCGGGGCCCGGCGAGGGCAGCACATTCACCGTCACACTGCCCGCGGGCACGCCGGCCGAGTTCGCGCCGCCCGCGCCGGGACCGCGGGTGACCCGGATCGTCACCGGCACCCGGGTGCTCGTCGTGGATGACAACGTCGATGCCGCGGAGACCCTGCGCGAGTTCCTGGTCAGCCTCGGCTACGAATCGGTGGTCGCCCACGACGGCGTCGCGGCGCTCGACCTCGCCGGCAGGTTCCGGCCCGACGTCGCCGTGCTCGACATCGGCTTGCCCGTGATGGACGGCTACGAGCTCGCGAGAAAGCTGCGCGAGCACCTCGGATCCGACAAGCTGCGGCTGATCGCCGTCACCGGTTACGGTCAGGACACCGATCGCGCGCTGGCACGCGATGCCGGCTTCGACCACCATCTGGTCAAGCCGGTCACGCTCGATGCGCTGACTCCGCTGCTCGACACCGAGAACTGACCCGCTCGGTGGATGAGCTTCGAGTGCAGATCTTGACTACAATCGGGAGGTGAGTCCGTGCGAGATGACCGAGTGAGGTCATCGAATCCTTGACACGGTCACCGGGTGCCCACCGTGGACGATGCACGCACACATGGTCGCACTCGGCGTGCCGCGATCCCGCTCGATCCAGGGACACATGTGCGACGCAGGCCAGCGTGCCGCAATCGGCGAGCTGCGTGGGCTGAGTCACCCCGCCGCCCTGCCCGGTTGACCACCGCTCACCCTATCGCCGACACTGTCCAGGCATGCCGACCGCGAGCCGCTCGAGCACCCGAAACCGCCTCCGTTGCGTCGCGCACCAGGTCGAGCGGCCGCGGCTGCGCCCGGGCTGGCGGATCTTGCTGACGGCTCTGACGGTCGCCGCCGCGACCGTGCTCATCTACCTGGCCGAGGACGCGGCGTTCGAAGCTCTGATCGGGAGCGAATTCGCTGTCACCGCGGGCACCCGGATGTCGCCGAAGGAGGAGAAGGCGATGGACGCGCTCATCGCGTGGGACCGCGGCCGGCGCGCCGTGGACGATGCGATGTACCGCGAGCTCCGAGCCGAGCGCGCTGCGCGGGCCGCGGATCGGATCGCGCAGAGGCTCGTGACGCTGATCGGTCGCGCGCCGGCGCCGCCGGCGCCGCCGGCACCGAGCGCGGCGGCTCCGTCCGATGCGCGGCGGTGATCGCCCGGGTATCCCCGGCCCAGGATCCGCTTCGGCGTGCAGGTGTCGTCCGAGCCGCGGTGCGCCACAGGTGCAGCGTGCCGCGACGTCAGTTCGCGTTGCCGTCGATCACCAGCTGCCACTTCGCCGTGGGTGAGCACGATGCCGACCGCGGCCGGATCTCGATCGACACGTTGCGGCTGGCGTCGTTGAAGAAGTCCTGCCACGACGCCGGGACCTGCTTCCCGGGACCGCTGGTGGCCACGGTCCCCGTGCCGCTGGGACACGGCGCCGTGGTATCCGTGTCGGGATCGACGTAGAGGAAGACGTCGAAGTCTTCACCGGCCGGTGCGGTCAGCTTGGCGAGAATCTGCATCGAACCGTCGGAGGGGCTGGCGTCCTCGGTCGCCCGGACCCGGAACCACGCTGCGCTGGTGCCCGACGCCGTGAGCGCCGGGTTGCCGGTGTCGCCGCTGACCTTGCCGAGCATCATCGCGGTGGCGCATGTGTCGCTGCTCTGGCATGTGGTCCCGGCGTCTCCCGGCGGCGGGCTGTCGATCGGTACGAGCGTCGGTGCGCCTGCATCGCTGGGCAGCGCCCCGATCTCGGTGCAGATGCTGGCGACGCATTGCTGGTCGGTCGGGCAGCCCTCCGTGGTCCGGCACGGCTCGCCCGGCGGAAGGGTCGGCGCGTAGCACCCGGCCAGCGCGCAGCTGATCACCGCGGCGGGCGCCCAGCGCGACGCGCCGCGGGAGGGTCGGAGCGAGCCGATCGAATGTCCGAGCGCGCGGAACTGCATGCGAGCAAGTCCAGCAACTCCGGGACCACGCGGTTCGCCGCGCGACCGGCGTTGCGTACCGCGGACCTGGCGCGTGGGCCCACCGGTGCGGTCTCGCGGGACCGAGGGCAGCCGCCGTCACCTGATGGCTGTAGCCAACAACGCCGCGGCGCGGCATCGGTCGCGCGCGGCGAGGACGGATATGCGCGAGCTCGGCGACGCGTGGCGCGCCCGTGCCGGCGTCGCGAGCGGTGACCGCTTGCCATCAGGAAGGCGCCGCGGTCGGCTCTGGACGCTCGAGATGATCGAGCATCTCCAGCAGCACTTCGATCTTCACCGGCTTGACCAGGTGTGCGTTGAACCCAGCGCTGCGTGCGCGCTCGCGATCCGAATCCTGGCCATAGCCCGTCAGTGCAATCAGGTGACACGTCGGGAGGTGCGCGTGCACGCGCGCGGCGAGCTGGTAGCCATCCATCCCCGGGAGCCCGATGTCGAGCACCGCCACCTCGGGGCGAAAGTCACCGAGCATCGCGAGTGCGCTCTCGGGGGTGTGGGCGACCGTCACCTCGTGGCCGCGCATCCGCACGATCTCGCCGAGCAGCTCCGCCGCGTCCTCGTTGTCGTCGACGACGAGGACGCGCTTGGGATCGACGGCCTCCGGCTCGGCGAGCACGGGCGCCGCGGGCTCCACGACCTGCGAGGGCGACAGCGGCAAGCGGACGGTGAACGAGCTGCCGCGGCCATCCCCATCGCTGTGTGCGGCCACCGCGCCACCGTGCAACAGCACCAGGTTCTTCACGATCGCCAGACCGAGGCCGAGCCCGCCCTCGGCGCGATCTGCGCTGCGCGCGCCTTGCACGAACAAGTCGAACACCTGGGGAAGCAACTCCGGCGCGATGCCCGAGCCGTTGTCGGCAACCTCGAGCACAGCGTCCGTGCCATCCGAGCCCGCCGAGATCCGGATCGCGCCTCCGGCGGGCGTGTACCTCGCGGCGTTGGTCAGCAGGTTCGCGACCACCTGCACCAGCCTCGCCTCATCGCCGTCGACCACCAGACCAGCCGCCACCTCGACGGTCAGCTCGTGGCCGCGCTGCGCGATCAGCGGCGCGCTCATCTCCACGGCGCCGGCCACGACCTTCGAGAGATCGAGCGCGCGCATCACGAGCGTGACGACCCCGCGCGTGATCTTCGAAACGTCGAGCAGATCGTCGACCAGCCGCACGAGGTGCCGCACCTGGCGCTCGATCACGATTCGCTCGGTGGCAGCCGCGGCGCCCGCATCCTTGACGTTCATCAGATCCAGCGCGGTCACGATCGGCGCCAGCGGGTTCCGCAGCTCGTGCCCCAGCATCGCAAGGAACTCATCCTTGGTGCGGTTGGCGTGCTGCAGTGCGATCAAGAGCCCGCCGCGCTCCTCATCGATCTTCTCGAGCGCACGGCGGGCCTGGACCTGGTCGGTGATATCGACGGCGACGACCATCATGCCGTAGACCCGCCCGAGTTCATCGCGCAGCGGCTCGAGGTTGAAGTTGAAGTAGCAATCCTCCGCGGTCCCGACACCCTTGCGATCGAGCAACACCCGCATCTCGCTCACCGCGAACGGCTCGCCGGTCCGATACACGCGGTCGAGGATGCCCGGCAACTCCGAGCGACGCAGCTCGGGAAATGCGTCGGCGTACGTCTTGCCGACCGGGTCTCGCCCCACCACCTTGCAGTACAGCGCGTTCGCGAGCTGGTACGTGTGCTCCGGCCCCGTCATCAGCGCGGCCGCCACGGGCGCACGCAACAGGAGGTTGTCGCGCTGACGTTCGATCGTCCGCGACGCGCTCGCGTTGTCGTTCCGGCGCAGCGTGGAGCTCAGCTGGTCGAACACCTGGGTCAGGTACCTGCGGTAACCATCGTCGAGCGGGAGCCGCGGGCTGACGCCGAGCACGAGCACGTGGGCCATCGAGCCGACCACGCCGACCAGCACACGGCGGACGGGCTCTGGCCACGCCGCGCCCGGAGGGCCCTCGATCGCGAGGTCGCGCGGCCGTGACGACGGCGACGCCGCGAGCACCGCGTCCATCACGGCGCCGACCTCGTCGCGCGCGATCCCGCTGTGCGCGTGGACGCGCGACGGTTCGCGTGCGTCGCCGACCACGACGAACGGGATGTCCACCGGCCAGCTCGCCGCGATCGCCACGACCGCGTCGAACGCAGCCTCGTACGACACCACCGACGACAGGACGACGCTGAGCTGCGACAGCGCCTCGAGCCGGCGCATCGAGACGACCCGGGCGGTCGTCTCCGTGACGATCACGAGCGTGCCGACGATCTCTCCCTGGTCATCGAACGCGGGTGAATAGCTGTAGGTCCAGAACACCTCTTCCATCCGACCATTGCGGTAGATCGGGATCAGCGCATCCTCTTGCCAGGCCGGCTCGCCACGGCTCATCACCGCTTCGATCTGCGCGCCGACCACCGGCCACGCGTCCGCCCAGCAGTCTCTCGCGCGCTGCCCCATCGCCGCCGGATGCTTCCCCTGCCCGAAGCTGGGGACGAACGAGTCGTTGTAGAACTGGATCAACTCGGGCCCCCAGAACAGCAACATCGGCTGTCGGGTATGCAGCATGTTCGCGATCGTCGCCGTCAGCGACGCGGGCCAGCCCGAGGCGCTGCCGAGCGGCGTGGCTGACCAGTCGAACTCCGCGATCAACCGACCGCACTCACTGCCCCCGTCGAAGGCGACCGGAATCATCGTCGCACGGTGAAGCAATTCGCTCCACCGTACGCCACCCCCAGGGCCCTCGCAAGCGCCACCCGTTGCCGGCCCGCGGCGCTCGGCCTACGCGCGCCGCTGTGGCATCGGCGCGGAACAGAGCGTGAGCCCGATTCGCATTGTCGCGCTGAGACCCCGAGCGAGGCGGATCACGTCGGCTGCTCGAGCTGCAAACCCGCGACGCCGGGCTCGACGTGCAGCGCCGCCACCAGCCGGGCCTCGCCGCCGTCGCGCGGCAGCCGGATCCCGAAAACCAGCCGGCGGGTCGCGCCGCCGACCTCGGTGCTCCAGCCCTCGAGCGCCGGCGCCACGTCGAGTTCGACCAGCCTGGCGATCACGAGCTCCGTCGCCGCGGCGGCCTCGGACAGCGTCAGGACGAGGCGGCGAACGACCCGGTCGTCCTTGTCCTCGAACCGCCGCATGATGGTCAGCACCGCGACGCCGATGACGGTCGCCGCGACGCTCTCGATGAACATGCCGCCGCCCGCGCACAGGCCGATCGCCGCAACCAACCACAGCCCCGCCGCGGTGGTCAGGCCCTGGACCGTGAATCCGTTGCGGAGGATGGCGCCCGCAGCGAGAAAGCCGATGCCGGAGACCACCGATGCGGCGATCCGCGAACCGTCGACCTCGATGAAGTCGCCGGGGTGATAGTGCTGATAGTACACCAGTTGAGTCGAGACCACCATGAACGTCGCCGACGCCAGCGCGACGATGGCGTGGGTGCGAAGCCCGGCGGGACGGCCATGGAGGTCACGCTCGTAGCCGATGATGCCGCCCAGGACGGTGCCGACGACGATGCGCAGCACCAGCTCGATGTCGGGATGCAAGGCCATCTGATCACTCTCCGCCGCGGACGCGCGGTGTCAAGCGCGCGCGTCGGCCGAGACGCAACGCGGCTCGGCGCGGTTCGAGTTGCTGCCCTCGCCGTTCGACGGTCGCGCTGGCCGCGGCGCAACGAGCAAGAGAACGCGAGTGCCGGCCCATCTCCTCGACTGCCATCAGCGCAGCTCGCGACGTTGATCCCGTCCGACACTGGCTTGCCCGCGGTCCCTGCTGGATCTGAGCACCTCCGCACAGCGTGATCGCGCATCCCCCGAGGACCGGTCGCAATCGACTGTGCAAAGTGTGCGCACCCCGGCAGCGATCTCGATGCGGCAGTCGAATCCTTGGAGCGACGGCCCGGACCAGGGGTAGGCTTGCACCATGCGAGCCTTCCTCCCCTTGGTAGCGCTTTGCCTCGCTGTGACGGCATGCGGCGGCTCGTCGCCCTCGGGCACCTCCGGCGCGATCGACGCGCCGGGCGCCGACGGAGCGGGGACGACGCCTGGGATGCTGACGCTGTCGGGCACCGCGAAGGAGATCTCCGTCTCAGGACAGACCCCGCTCACCGGCGTGATGCTGACGGCGTACAGCGCCGCCGACGACAGCGTGCTCGGCACCGCCACCAGCGCCGCCGACGGTACGTTCTCGATCACCGTCAACGCGGGTGCGGCGGGGATCACCGGCTATCTCAAGGCAACCACCCCGGGCACCGGACAGAACGCGTACAAGGACAGTTATCTCTATCCGCCAGCCACGCTGACCGCCAACTACAGCGGCGTCCCGGTGTACGTGCTGAAGGTGAGCACGTACAACCTGGTCAACGGCAGCCTGGTGCTCAACAACAGCCAGAGCGCGCAGAACGGCTGGATCGCGCTGCTCGTCCAGGACGCCGCCGGCATGCCGGTGACCGGTGCCACGGTCACCAGCACACCCCTGGGCCAGATCAACTACAACTCCGGCAGCCTGCCGAGCACGACCGCCACGTCCACGGCGGCGGACGGCATCGCGTACGACACCAACGTCGCTGCCGGCACCGTGCTCGTGAGTGGGATGAAGACCGGGACAAGCTTCGTGATGCACTCGATCAAGGTGCGTCCCGATGTCGTGACGCTCACGCTCATCACGCCGTGATCCTCCACGTTGCCTGCTCGTCGTGCGGATCTGGACATCCGCCCGGTGCGGCAAGGCAGGTGGCGACGGTCGCGCAGCGCGATCGACACCGACAGGTCGCGCGCGCCGTGTCATCTGCGAGCCCAGCTCGTGGATCGTGCCGCCATGGTGTCGTTGCTCGTCCGACCTGCCGTGCTCGCCGTCATGCTCGTGCTGGCTCGCCCGGCCCGTGCTGCGCCTCCGTCGGATGCCGAGTTGCGCCACATGCTGGCCACGCGGATCGACGTCCAGCGCCAGGCGACCGGCGCCGTGATCGGCATCGTCGCACCGAGCGGTCGCCGGGTGATCGCCTACGGCACCGGTTCTCGGACACCGACATCCTGACCGTCACGCGCGACGGCGCGCGCCTGTACGGCCGGTCGCGCGGGACCGATCGCTACGAGCTCTACCCCGAGGCCGAGCGCGAGTTCTTCCTGAAGGTCGTCGATGCGCAGCTCACGTTCGTTGTTCCCGCGGATCAACCGGCCCGCGGACCGCCGTGATCTGGCACCAGGGTGCGGATCAGCGAGGCGAGCGGATCGAGTGACCGCAGGCGTGACGGACGACGTGGAGAACAAAGGCCGGACGGTCCTCCGAAGAGGTTGAAATTGACGTCGACGTTGTCGCGAGACCTTGACGTTGCACGGCGGCGTGGACTTCGACTCCCCCGTCCCCCCCTCACGTTGACTTGCTGGGTGCCGCAGAATTCTCGTCGCGGAGCGCGGACGGGGGCAAGGTCGAAATCCTCTTCCACCTGTGGCGAAGGTGCGACACACGTCGCATCTCCACCACAACGCCTGATGGCCAACTCCGCAATTGCCTGCGCTGCGCGGCGGGCACGCGGGTCGCAGTACACGGGCGCATGTCGAGATGGTTGGCGTTCCTTGCGGTGGCAGCCCTCAGCACCGGGTGCGTTTCACGTCACGGCCAACTGCACCCGGCCTGGGCTGGCATTGCCCTGGCCGCCGAGATCGTCAGCGACATTCACGAGGCCAAGATGGAGGAGCGCGCCGTCGAGGCCGCCGAGGCGCAAGCCGCCCAGCCTCCGCCTCCTCCGCCGCCGCGCGATCTCGAGTTCGGCGTGCCGCAGGCGCCACCGACCGGCTTCTACTGCGCGCGCTCGACGAGCGCGGGCGACATCAGCCTGTGCACGCGCGACCGCGCATCGTGCGTGGAGGCGCGCAACGCCGCGACGCTCGGGGTGCCCGACCTCGCGCCGTGCCAGGCCACGGGGACCGCCTGGTGCTTCGCCGGCCGCTGCTATGCCAACGAGGCGAGCTGCGAGCGCCGCCGAGGGCCCGACTCGATCGGGTACTGCGAAGAGATCGACGACAGCACCCCACCGTAGAGTCCCCCCAGGAACGCGGCGGTACGCCTTGTCGCCTGCCCGCGAGCGCGTGACCTCGGCTGCGCGCGGCGTGATAGCGTGCCTCATGCGCCGGGTGGTGATCGTACTGGCCGCGGTGGCCGCGGCATGCGGTGGCGACCATCGCGTCGCAGGTCCGCGCGGCGCGTGGATCATCCAGCACCGGGGCGTGAACGACGACAGCGCGAGCGGCGACGCGGTGGTCGCGATGCCCGACGGCGGCACCGCGCTGGTTTGGGGTGGCCGGATCTCGGTCGGCCACACCGTGCTGCGACTCGACCGGTATGGCGCGCCCGTCTGGACCACGCCGCTCGCTGACCCGCGGTGCTCGGGCACGCTGTCGTTCGACGTGCGTCTCGCCGCACTGGCCGACGGCGGCCTCGTGGTGACGAGTTCGAACAGCCCCGGCAACCCGCTCTGCGTGCTCCGGATCGGCACGGCCGGCGCCACGCAGTGGGCGCGTCAGCTCGATGACCTCGACGGCCTCGCGTACCTCGCGATCACCAAGC
>Ga0265332_10002052_pt1 | contig 10534 bp, 11 predicted proteins | sample 41926metaG_FD_202084 | JGI IMG/M metagenome (GOLD analysis project Ga0265332, IMG submission 202084) | Rhizosphere microbial communities from Carex aquatilis grown in University of Washington, Seatle, WA, United States - 4-19-26 metaG | ecosystem: Host-associated > Plants > Roots > Rhizosphere...
ATCCTTTTTTCGCAAACGCAATGCAATAACCATCCGGCGATATTTCCGTATCGCCCGCTATGGCGTTGCATCCGCCCATGGCCTTGGGTGTCTTCCCGGGCACGAACTGCACGCAGCCGGAGCACTTCTGGTCGCCGTTCGGCTTGTTCTGGTACTTGAGCGAAGTGCGCATGGCCGCATTGGTCGCGGCATCGGCGCGGCCGGATATCGCGAGAAGCGGGATCACGGCAACGACAGCGCCGCCGATTTTAAGAAAGTCGCGGCGCAGCGTCCGGTTTTTGTTCATGGGTGTTCTCCTGTGAAAAATGCGCATCGAATTTGATGCGGATCGAATTCGGAAATTCAGCGAGCGCTGCCGTTTACCTGGCTGCCCCCGGAAACAACTACTTCGGCTGTCCCGTCGTCGCCTGCAACCGCTGGCCGAGCACCTTCAGCAGCGACAACCCGAACTCCGGATTGTTCTGCACCAGCTTGAGAAACTGCCGGCGGTTGATCGTCATCAGCGCGCAGTCGGTTTCGGCGACCGCGTTGGCCGCGCGCGTCGCCTGATCGACGAGCGCCATTTCGCCGAACACGCCGCCGACGCCGACATGCTCGAGCATCCGGCTGTCCGCGGTGATCGCGACGCGGCCTTCGCGCACCAGGTACATCAGCACGCCGGTCTCGCCGGCCTTGATGATCGGCTTGCCGGCGGCGAATCTCATCGGCTGCGGGTTGCCGAGCTTGCGCGAAATTTCATCGAGCGTCGAATCGTTGAACACGTGGCGCTCTTCGGTGTTCGAGGGCAGCGCCTTCAGCATGTTCAGCCGCGCGAGCCGCAATCGCAGGCGGTCGATCATGATGCTCATCAGGATCAGCGCGAAGCCCGGATTTTTCGCGATCGCGGCCTGAAACCGCTGGCTGTCGAGCACGAGCACGCGGCACTCGATTTTCGCGGTCGCGGTCGCGCTGCGCTTGGAGTCGGTGATCGTCGCGAGTTCGCCGAAAACTTCGCCGGCCTTGACGACGTCGATCGGCTTGCCGTTGATGGTGATGGCGACCGCGCCGTCGACCAGCAGGTACATGCGGTCGTCCGCGGAAAAAAATCCGCCGCCCTGCCGCTCGACGAAGATCGTCTTGCCGGCCGCGATCGTTTCCATGACGCCGGCGGCTTCAAAAAACGCCCGGGCCGCCACCGGATCGTAGACCGGGCTTTTCGCGGGGTGGGTGAAATCGAGTTCTTCCATAATCGGTCGCCGTTATGAGAATCGGAATGAATGTACGCAAAAACGCCAGTATTGCACAGGCACCAAATCACGCGTCAAGCGGCCGTTATTTGTGCGCTCGCGGCCTCGGCGACGAGCTGGTCGAAACCCTCCGGCAGCCTGATCTCGCGCCCTATGACACCGTAAGTATAAGCCTGCAGCCACAGCGCGTGGCTGGAATGTCCGCCGCCCGCGACCACCAGCCCGATATTGGCCGCTTTTTCGGCGATCGGCCACGGATCCTGGTTCATGCTCGCGCGCGCGGCCTCCGTCGCGGCGATTTCCATCCACGCGATGCCGCCCGCCTTTTTCATGTCCGCCATCGGCACCTTCGAATGCTCGAACAGGAATTCGCGGATCGATTGCTTGGTGAAGCCCAGCGTCGCGAGATCGGCGGCGACCACCCGCGAAATCACCACGATGCCGGGCGTGCCGTCCGTGTAGCCGTGCAGGTAATGCACGTCGGGCACGCGCATGTAGCCCGCGACGCGGTGCAGGCCCTGCATCACGTCTTCTTCGAGCGTTTCTTTTTTGGCGCCCCGGCGGAATACGTTCGCGGCGCCGTTCGCATACGCGAGCGACACGCAGTTGGTCCCGCGCTTGAAACCGTGGCGTTCGTTTACGTACGGTTCCCATCCTGCCGGCAGCCCCTCCTCGTCTTCGGCAAACACGGCGTTGGTGAAACGCATGTGGCCGAACACCGCCATCGTGCCGGTGCCGGGCAGCGCGCCGCCGAGGTTCTGCTGCATGAGGCGCAGCGCGCGGCCGATGCTCGCGCCTGCGGGATGCTGCGGATCGGGGCCGAGCAGGCCGAAACCGGAATTGAGCCGTATTTGCCTGGAGATCGGCCCGTTGACGATCACCACCGGGAACGGACTGCCCGAGGTCGCCTGCAACAGTTCGCCGGTCGCGTCGGGATCGAGAAACGCTTCGACCGCCGCGACGAGCACCGGCAGATATTCGGGTCGCCCGCCCGCCATCGCGAGCGCGATCGCGCAGGCTTCGAGCGTGACGATCGCGCCGCGCGGCGGAAATTTGCCGAGCACGTGCGCGCGCGGCTGCGCGGCCCCGCGCAATATCCAGTTGACGCGCTCCGGCGTCGCCGGCCACAGCGGCAGGCCGTCGCCCCAGGAGTTTGCGATGAACATTTCGTTCGCGCGCGCGAGCGCGTCTTCGTACGTCTCGCCCTCGACCGCGAGCATGCGGCCCGCGCCGCCCTTCACCTTGCCGGTCGTCCACTTCGTCAGCGCGTCGTAGAACTCGTTCTTGCGCGCCGCGAGCGCCGAGAGATCGGCGTCCGGCAGAAAATTCGCCGTCGGAAAAGTGACCATCGCCGTATCGGGCGCAAGCCCGATGCCCGACACTGCGTTCTTCACCACGCCGACGAATTCGTTGCGCGTGAGCGTGACGGTGGGGATGCCCATCGCTTCCAACCTGGCGGCTGCACGGCCGCACGCTGTGGAGCAGGCCCCTCAGGCCGCGTTGCCGATGATGACGGCGTCCACCCCGCTGTCCTTGACCTGCTGCGCGACGTCTTCGTTGCCGATGAACGCGTTGCCCTGCGGAAAATTGTCTTCCGACACCACTTCGATGCCGGGGAAATCCGCTTCGAGCATCGTCTTCAGCATCGGCAGCATGCGGTACGCCTGCCACTGCCCGTTGGAGAGCATGCCGACTTTCTTGCCCGCGAACGACTCGAGCCGCGGCGCGTGCGGCGTCGCCTTGTCCAGCGCGCCGGACGGATCGTGGAATTCGAGCTTGATCATGTGTTTCCCTCGATAGATGTGGCTACTAAATTTTGATGATAGCGTAACTTAATCTCCGGTGGCAGACCGGAGGCTGGTCACTTTTTTTGCGTTCATGCCTACTTCCCCGGAGGCAGACCGGGAGCATTAGGCAGGAGAGCGGCAGCTGCCGAACTGCCACCCGGAAAGCGTGAAACTTGACTACATCACCACAGTGTCGGAAGCTCTCACGAAAGTGCGATTTCAGTTGTAATCGGGAAAATTTCCATGAATAAAAAAATCGAACGCTGGCGCGGCTTCGTACCGGACACGGACCTCGCTACGTACGCGAAAGGCGCCTTCGGCAATCCGATCGGGATGGGGGCGCGCGCGGCGCTGCTCAACATCGACACGACCTGGATGTTCGTCGACCCGCAGTACGCGATGTGCGGGCGCGACGACCCGGCGTTGAAAGCGGCGCTGGTGCGCATCACCAAAACGTTCCGCGCGCTCGGCCTGCCGGTCTACTACAGCCGCCGCGACGACCGCAGCCACCCGACGCGGCGCGGCATCTGGAACCACAAGCTCGGCAACGCGCACGAGTTCCAGTACACGAGCGACCCGCGCGCCGACGAATGGCCGCCGGAATACGCGCCGCGCAAGGAAGACGTCGTCATCCTCAAGAACAAGCCCTCGGCGTTCTTCGAGACGCCGCTCGAATCCTTCCTGCGCTACGATGGCATCGACACGATCGTGATGTGCGGCGTATCGACCTCGGGCTGCGTGCGCGCGGCGGCGACCGACGCGTTCTCGCACAACTTCCGCGTGATCGTCGTCGAGGAAGCCTGCGGCGACCGCTCGGCGGCGGCGCATCGCGCGAATCTCTTCGATCTCGACATGAAGTTCGCCGACGTCGAAAAAATCGACGACGTCATCGCGGAGCTCGATAAACGTTACGCGGTCAAGCGCGCAGCCGGTGACGCGCGATGAAATTGCGCACAGGCTTCACCCTGCTCGCGGTTATCGCGACGTGCAACGTTTACGCGCAGGCACCGGCCGGGAATTATCCGAACAAGCAGATCCGCGTGATCGTGCCCTTCCCCGCCGGCGGCCCGACCGACGCGATCGCGCGCGCGATCGGCCAGAAGCTCAACGAAACGTGGGGCCAGGCCGTGATCGTCGACAACCGTCCGGGCGCGGGCGGCAACATCGGCACCGAACTCGCCGCGAAATCGCCGCCCGACGGCTACACGCTGTTCATCGGCACCGTCGCGAACGCGATCAATCAGTCGCTTTTCGCGAAGCTGCCGTTCGATTTCGTGCGCGACTTCGCGCCGGTCACGCAGAACTACGTGACGGGACTTATCCTCGCCGTGCATCCGTCGCTGCCGGTGACTTCGGTCCGGGAACTGATCGCGCTCGCCAAAGCGCGGCCCGGCGAACTGTCGTATTCGTCGAGCGGCGTCGGCGGCACCCCGCACCTCTCCGGCGAACTCTTCAATGCGATGGCCGGCGTGAAAATGGTGCACGTGCCGTACAAGGGCTCGGCGCCCGCGATGGCGGACCTGCTCGGTGGCCACGTCCAGCTCACGTTCGACAACATGCTGACCGTGTTGCCGCAGGTAAAAGCCGGCAAGCTGCGCGGACTCGCCGTGACGATGCTGACGCGCTCGCCGCTCGCGCCGGAAATGCCGACGGTCGCCGAATCGGGACTCAAAGGCTTCGAAGTGAAATCGTGGAACGGCGTGGTGGTGCCGACGGGCACGCCGAAGGAAATCATCGCGCGTCTCAACACGGAGATCGTGCGCATCCTGCGCCAGCCCGACCTGCGCGAGAAATTCCTCGTGCAGGGCGTCGAGCTCGTGCCGACAACGCCGGAGGAATTCGGCGCTTTCATCAGGCAGGACATCGCCAAATGGGCGAAGGTGATTCAAGTCTCCGGCGCGCGCGCGGAGTAGTCCACTAACCGTCGCGCCGGCGTGCGCGGCGATTCAATCCCCGGAGCCCGCAATGTTCACCCGCATCGATCACGTAACGATCTGCGTTGCCGACCTCGACACCGGCATCGCACAGTTCAAAAAGCTCGGCTTCAACATGGCTGCGGGCGGCGCGCATCCGGGCAAAGGCACGCACAACGCGATCGCGTTCAACCAGGAAGACTACGTCGAGCTGCTCGCGATCCGCGACGAGGCGGAACATCGCGCGGCGTCGCTGAAACCCGGCAGCAAGAATTCGACGCTGAGCGAATTCATCGCGGCGGGCGGCGGCATCCGCTACGTCGTCGTGCAAAGCGACGATCTCGCTGCCGACGTCGCGGCGATGCGTAAGCGCGGCGTCGACGTGAGCGATCCGATTGACGGCAGCCGGCGCACGCCGGCCGGACGGGAACTGCGGTGGAGGATCGCGACGCCGGGCGCGCAGAATGCATTGCCGCTCGTCTTCATCGAGCAACTCACGCCGCTCGCGGAGCGCCGCAAGCAGGTGCCGGCCGGCGATCATCCGAACGGTGTCTACAAACTCGAGCGCGCGTACATCGTCACGCACGATGCGCAAGCCGATGCCGCCGTGTATGCGAAAGTGCTGGGCATGCCGCGGCCGAAGCTGCACAAAGGCACGGTCATCATGTCGGACATGGCGGTATTCGAGCTCGGGCCGACGGGCCTCGGCATCGCGACGCCTTACGCGGCCGGGCCGGCGAGCGACGCGCTGGCGCGCCGCGGGCCCGGCCCGTTCCAGGCGCTGTATCGAACGACCGGCATGGGCGCCGCCGCGCGCTGGATGCAGGACCACGGCATGCCGCCGCTGGTGCGCGGCGTGCGCGCGAACGGCGAGCACGCGATGCTGGCGACTCCCGCCGACGCGTGCGGCGCGTACATCGGGTTCGTGGGACCGGAGTAAGCGCGCAGTATTAATTATCGCGCGTCACGCCCGATTATTTTCCCGCTGCGGGAGAGGGAATGGGTAATGGGTACTGGGAAACGTCCTCACCCATCGCTCATCACCCATCACCCGATCAATGCACCGCCTGCGCCCCGCCCTCCACCTGGATCGCGATCGGCGCCGGATATTGAATGCCGCCCGCGGTGAACTTGTCGACGATCGCGCGATTGATGTCGCCGCCGGCCGCCACGTAATCCGCGACATTCACCCAGGGCGCGATCGCGATGGTGATGGAGCCGCTGCCGAGCTTGGTCACGCCGATCACCGGTGCGGGCGCTTTCAACACGCTCGCGTTCGCGTTCACCGCCGCCTGCACGGCGGCGAGCGCGCCGTCGACGTCCTCCGCGCGGCCGATGCTGACCGTCAGGTTCAGTTGCCGGATCTGGCCGTAGTTGTGCAGGATCTCGCCGACGATCTTGCGGTTGGGCACGACGACGATCGAACTGTCGGTATGGCTTAACCGCGTGGTGAACAGATCGATCGACTCGACCTGCCCTTCGACCCCGACGATCGAGATGTATTCGCCGACGCGAAACGGCCGCGTGAAGATGATCGTGAGCCCCGCCACGACGTTGCCGAGCACGCCCTGCATGGCAAGCGCGATGCCGGCGCCCGCCACGCCGAGGCCGGCGATCAGCGGCAGCAGCTCGACGCCGAGGTTCTGCAGCGCCATGATGAGGAACAGCGCGAACACGAACAGCCGCACGATGCGCACGAGCAGGGTGCGCACGGGCGGATCGAGCTGCAAACGATGAAGCGGGCGCTCGAACATGCGCCCGACCGCACGGCCCGCGTAGACGCCGGCGATCAGGATGAGGATGGCGACTACGGCCCTGGGCCCGAACTTGATGGCGAGATCGACGAGCGTGCTTTTGGCCTGGTCGAGCAGCGCGAGCTGGTTTTCCATGTTGTTATCCGTCCCTTAAAACGCATTTCGGCAAATTATACGCGCGTGAAATAAGCCCGGACGCGTGCCCGGCGGGCAGCGGCGGCAACGCGAATTTTGCGCCAAACATTGAATTGTTTGATCCACGTCAGACTATTTCAAAAATATTTCGACGATACCCTTGACGCGTGCACGCGCAAGGAGTTTACTGAAATTGCTTCGTTGATTACGGTTCGGAAAGGTTCTCAGACTAACCATTGATGTTCGGTTGCTGCAGTCGTGATTCGCCGTTGTGCGCGCCCCTCTGACGGGTGTACCTGAAGCGAACGTGCGGCGGCCACCTGAAAGCAAGTTTTGAGGGCATTCCGTTCCGTGGCAGCGAAGTCCTTATCGTCGTGCGATGGAGGCAACCTATCGATGACTCTTCCTGCAGCTAGACACTGAAGCCGGCAACGACAGGCCGGCATAGGTCACGGCAACGTGACGAAACAACGCCACCCGGAGTGGCACAAGTGAAGCCCTGCGAAATCATCGCGGGGCTTCGCATTTGCGGCGCCGGCAATGTAAAGTGATGCCGGAATAAAAAATCCGCGGTGAGGAGAACAGCATGAATACCCCGACGACCGCACGGCGCGCCGCGCGCGCAATCCTTGCCGCGATAGCGCTGCTGCCTGTGACGGCCCAATTCGCCAACGCGCAGGACTATCCCGCGAAAGCGGTGCGCATCATCGTGCCGTTCGCGCCGGGCGGGCCGAACGACCTCGCGGTGCGGCCGGTCGCGCAGAAGCTGTACGAATTCCTCGGCCAGCCTTTCGTCATCGACTACCGCGCGGGTGCGAACGGCATCATCGGCTGCGACATGGTCGCGAAAGCGCCGCCCGACGGCTATTCGATGGTCGTCATTTCGTCGTCGTTCTCGATCAACTCGAGCACGTACGCGAAGCTGCCGTTCGATCCGCTCCGCGATTTCACGCCGGTCGGCTCGCTCGCGACGAGCGACATCATCTTCGTCGTGAACCCGACGGTGCCGGTGAGGAGCGTCAGGGAATTCGTCGCGCTGGCGAAGGCGAATCCGGGCAAGCTGACGCACTCGTCGTCCGGCACCGGGGGCTCGCTGCATCTCGGCGCCGAGCTCTTCAAGCAGACGGCCGGCCTCAACATGGTCCACGTCCCGTACAAGGGCGCGTCGCTCGCGCTGACCGATGTGATCGGCGGTCACGTCGACTCGATGTTCATTTCAGCACCGGGCGCGATCGCGCAGATCAAGGCCGGCAAGGTGCGCGTGCTTGCAATCGCGAGCGCGCGCAGAGCGCGCGCGCTGCCCGATGCGCCGACGTTCGCCGAGTCGGGCTATCCCGACGTTGTCGTCGATACGCGCTACGGCCTGCTCGCGCCGGCCGCAACACCTGCCGCACCCGTCGCGCGGCTCGAAGCCGCGATTGCAAAAGCGCTCGCCACGCCGGAAGTGCGCGAGCAGTACGCAACGCTGAGTCTCGACCCCGCGCCGATGCCGCCCCAGGACTACGCGGCGTTTCTGCGCGAGGAAATCCTGCGCTGGCGCAAGGTCGTCGCCGCCGCGAAGCTGCAGCCGCAGTAGGGGTTTTACTTGCAATTCGCCGACACGGCGTCGCGCGCTTTCTGTGTCGCGGCGGCGCGCTCGTTGTCGTCGAGATAACGGCGTTCGCCGGTTTGCGGATCGTTGCCGCCCGAGACGCGGCGGGCACTTTCGATCGAGGCCAGCCGCGCGCGCGCATTCATGCAATTTTTCGCGGCAGTTTCCGCCGCGGCGCGTTCCTTTTTTTCCTCCGCCTCGCGTTCGAACTGGCGCCGGCGAAACGCCTGTTCCTCGTCCTTGTACGAAGTCTGCGGCGGCGCGGCGCCGTTGAGTTCGCCCGTACCGGTCTTCGCGACTTCCCGTTGCCTGACCGTGCCCGGCGCGCATTTCTGCGTGAATTCCAGCTTGCCGTTGGCGTCTATGCATTCGTAAATTTGCGCCGACGCGCCGGCGGAAACCCCGGCGAGCATTCCAACGAGCACCACACGGATCGCTGCGCGCATGTTATTTGTCCGTCAACTTAATTGTCCGTCAGTTTGAAAGCCTTCGGACTGATGTCCGGCAGCCAGTACTGTATGCCCTCGACCCCGCCCTGGCATTGCGGGCACAGCCGCGCGGCGATGTCGCTGCCGTTGGCGCCGTATACATATCCGCACTGCAGGCATTCGAGCCGGTACGCGTATTGATTATGATCCGTGCCATAGACGCCGAACGTGCCATGGCACTTTTGCCGGTTGGCGTTGACGTAACCGATTTGCGTGGTGGGCCCGTCGCCTGACCGCAATTCCATCGCGCCTCCCCGATGCGGGATCAAGAGCTATGCAGCGAATCATAAATCAAAGCGCCGGACATTACTCAACCGCCGGCATCACCTCTTTCGCGAAAAGCTCCATCGACCGCAGCACGCGCGCCTGGTCCAGGTCGCCGAACCAGAAGCTGCAGTTGAAGTGCGTGATGCCGACGAGTTCCTTGACGCGCCTGATCTGGCGGATCACCGTGTCCGGATTGCCGATCACGAGGTAGCGGTCGATCAACTCATCGATCGTAGGCTCGGTCTTGGCGGGAATCGGGACGGCGTTGCCCCTCTCGACGCGCTCGTAGTTGTTGCGCAGGCTCAACGTCACGCGCATGTTCCAGCGCGCCTGCTCGGCGGCATCGCGCGCATCGGCCGCGTCTTTCGTCACGTAAACCGCGCGCTGCACGCCCACGCGCGGCGGCTCGGGCGGCTTCACCTCGGCGAGGACGCGATTGAAGATCTGCCCGAATTCGGCGAGCCGCTCGACGGGAACGCCGAAGCCGCCGGTCAGCACGTTGAAGCCGCGCTTGACGGCCGCATCGATCGAATATTCGCTTTGCGCCGTGATCCAGACCGGCGGATGCGGCTTCTGCACGGGTTGCGGATACACCGAGGTCTCGGGAACCGGAAAGATCCTGCCGTCGTAGCTGAACGGCTTGCCGGTGAACGATTTCATCAGGATGTCGATCGACTCGTCCCAGCGCTGGCCGCCGGAATCGAGCTTCAGGCCGAAGCGCTCGAATTCATAGCGCTGGTAGCCGCGGCCGAGCCCGACGTCGAGCCGGCCGCCGGAGAGAATGTCGAGCATCGCGATTTCTTCGGCGATGATCAGCGGATGATGCAGCGGCACCACGATCACCGCGGTGCCCACGCGCAGTTGGGTCGTCTTCGCCGCGATGTACGTCGCGAGCTGGCACGGCCGCGACAGATAGCCGTACGTCGAGAAATGATGCTCGCCCAGCCACACGTTGCGATAGCCGAGCGCTTCGGCGGCCTGCGCCTGCTCGATGCCGCGCGCGTAGACCTCCTGCGACGGGCGCGCCGCCGGCGATTGCAGGAGCAGGAATGTTCCGATATCCATGCCGGTCCTTTTTTCAGCTGTGATCTTGTTCGTCCATCGCACAGCTCATGTCTCTTCCCCCTTCAAGGGGAAAGGAGAGTAATGCACTGCGTGTTTTGTTGTAAGTTATTCGGGGTGTATGCCGCGTGCTTGTATGACTTGCGTCCATTTTGCGAGCTCGCTTTTCAGGAACGCGCCGAGCTCCTCTGGGGTCATGTCGATGGGGACGGCACCCAGCGTCGACAATAGCTGTTTCACTGAAGCCGCTTGCTTGATCTTCCTGACTGCCTCGTTCAACTTGGTGACGATGGGCCGCGGCGTTTTCGCGG
>Ga0265332_10002055_pt1 | contig 10528 bp, 8 predicted proteins | sample 41926metaG_FD_202084 | JGI IMG/M metagenome (GOLD analysis project Ga0265332, IMG submission 202084) | Rhizosphere microbial communities from Carex aquatilis grown in University of Washington, Seatle, WA, United States - 4-19-26 metaG | ecosystem: Host-associated > Plants > Roots > Rhizosphere >...
GCCGGCTGCAACCGCAGGTCGCCAACAAGGCGCGGGAATGGCTCGACGGCGAAGGCGACAAAGCGCTGGCCGACTGGGACATCTCGCGCGACGAGCCCTACTTCGGCATTCCGATACCCGACGCGCCGGGCAAATATTTCTACGTCTGGCTGGATGCGCCGATCGGCTATCTGGCGAGTTTCAAGAACTATTGTGCGAAAAAAGGCATCGACTTCGCGAAGTTCCTGGCTGACCCGGATTCCGAGCAGGTGCACTTCATCGGCAAGGATATCATCTACTTCCACACGCTCTTCTGGCCCGCGATGCTCAAGTTCGCCGGCTACAAAGTGCCCGACAACATCTTTGTGCACGGCTTCATCAACACGGCGTCCGGCGAAAAAATGTCCAAGAGCCGCGGCACCGGTCTGAGCCCGCTGCGCTATCTCGAAGTCGGCATGAATCCAGAATGGCTGCGCTATTACATCGCAGCCAAGTTGAATGCGAGCGTCGAGGACATCGACTTCAATCCCGACGACTTCATGGCGCGGGTGAATAGCGATCTGGTTGGGAAATATATAAACATTGCGAGCCGCTGCGCAGGGTTCCTCAAGCGGTTCGCCGGCAAACTTAGCGGCGGAACAACTGTTCCCTGTGTCGATAGCCTGCAACAACACGCTAGTCAGATTCGTGAAGCTTACGATGCGCGTGAATTCGGCTTTGCGATTCGTATGGTCATGTCGTTAGCAGATCAAGTAAACCAATTTGTGAACGATGCAAAACCGTGGGAAATTGCAAAAAATCCGGCACAGGAACAAAACCTGCACTGGATTTGTTCGCAGGCGATCAATGCGTTCAGGCTACTCACGCTCTATTTGAAGCCGGTATTGCCGCAATTAGCGGAAAATGTCGAAAAGTTTCTCAACATCGACCCGTTACAGTGGAGCGATGCCAGCACCCTGCTTCCCGACGGCCATCACATCAACGACTACAAGCACCTCATGACCCGCGTCGAAGAAAAGCAGCTCGACGCGCTGTTCGAAATCGAAAAGGAAACGCCCAAAGTGACGACTTCGACACCGCATCCCGCGACGCCGGCAAAATCAGGTGTGACTGCACCCTCACCCCAACCCTCTCCCTCGAAGGGAGAGGGTGAAGTCAGTGGCTCCCCGCAAATTACGATCGACGATTTTGCAAAAATAGATTTGCGGGTCGCCAAAATAAAGATGGCCGAGCACGTCGAAGGCGCGGACAAGCTGCTCAAGCTGACGCTCGACGTGGGCGCGCTCGGCACGCGCCAGGTGTTCGCCGGCATCAAGTCCGCCTACGATCCCGCGACGCTCGTCGGCAGGTTGACCGTAGTCGTCGCCAATCTCGCGCCGCGCAAGATGAAGTTCGGCATGTCGGAAGGCATGGTGCTCGCCGCGTCGGGCGAGGTGCCGGGAATTTTCCTGCTGTCGCCGGATGCCGGCGCGCAGCCGGGCATGAAAGTGAAGTAATTAGCGAATAGCGATTAGGTGATTGAGCGCCTGTGCGATTCAATCACTTAATCACCGAATCACCATTCCCCACGGAATTTCAAAATGCGCATCGAAAAAATAGAAGCGATCGGCATTTCCATTCCGCTGAAGAAGGACTTCGGCGGCAGCACGTACCACGTTAAGAAGCGCTGCGCGGTGATCACGCGCATCCACGCGGGCGGCCTCGTGAGCGAGGTGTACAACGGCGACAACCGCGCGCACGGCGCCGAGATCGTGGGCATGATCAAAAAAATGCTGGCACCGCTGGTCAAAGGCGAAGATATTTTCGCGATCGAGCGCATCTGGGAAAAAATGTTTGCACTGACCAACGCGCAAGGCGACCGCAAGAATTTGCTCGAAGCGATCGCGTGCGTCGATTGCGCGATCTGGGACCTGATCGGCAAGGCGCTCGGGCGCAGCGTCCGCCAACTGCTCGGCGGCTATCGCAACCAATTGCCGATCATTTCGATCGGCGGTTATTACGTCGACGGCAAAAAACTCTCCGACTACGGCCGCGAGGTCGAAAGCTACCGCAAGGCGGGCATGGCCGGCTGCAAATTCAAGGTCGGCGGCTTAACGCCCGAACAGGACTTCAAGCGCGTGCAGGCCGCGCGCAAAGCAGCGGGCGACGACTTCATTATCGTCGTGGACGCAAACCGCGGATGGAACGTGCAGGACGCGATCACGTTCTCACGCCTGATCGAGCCGCTCAACATCACGTGGTTCGAAGAGCCGTGCCACTGGCACGATGACGCATCGCTGATGGCGCGCGTACGGAAATCGACGCGCATTCCCGTCAACGCCGGCCAGAGCGAAATCACGAGCACCGGCGTGCGCCGGTTGCTCGACTCGGGCGCGGTGGACTTCGTCAACTACGACGTATCCGAAGGCGGCGGCATCACCGACTGGCGGCGCGCCGCGGCGCTATGCCATGCCGCGAGTGTGCGCATGGCGCATCACGAAGAAGCGCAGGTCGCGCAGCATCTCCTGAGCGCGGTGCCGCATGGCACGTACCTCGAATGTTTCGCCGACCCCGACCGCGATCCGATCTGGCAGAAGATGTGGTTGAACCGCCCCGCCATCAAGAACGGCATCGCTACCATCGAGGATGCGCCGGGGCTCGGCATCGTGCTCGACCAGAAGATGATCAGGAAGTACCGCGTCGCCTGAAGCAACCCTGATCTGACGGGCGGATCGAACTAGCGCGACCGGCCGCCCTTCACGAACTCGAGCGACGTTTTGAACAAGTCGAGATCCTTTGAATATTCGGCGGCGTCGGCGCGGTTGATCTGGATCCATTCGCGCGTGCTGGCCATGCCGCCCGGCGAAAACGGCACCACGTTGTCGCGCGAGAACTGCAATTCCGTCGCGGTGGCGGCGGGCAGGCGCAAGCCGACGCCGTCGCCGCTGATGCAGGCGAACATCTTGTCGCTGACAAAGTAGGCGTCGAGGTTGTTGATTTTTCTGGCACTCACGCCCGGCAGCTTGAGCAGCACCCCGTCGATCTGCGTCTTGCGGCTGGATTTGTCGGTATCGTTATTCAAAAGAATCCTCGGCGGTTCAGGTTTTTTTAGCGGCGATCGCGGTCAGTATCCCCTGCATTATCGCAAACGGCGTCGGCGGGCACCCGGACACCGCGACATCTACCGGGATCACGTTCGACACGCGGCCGCGGCTCGCGTAGCTTTCGCCGAAGATGCCGCCGGTGCAGCCGCAGTCGCCGAGCGCGACCACAAGTTTCGGTTCCGGCGTTGCATCGTAAGTCCGCTTTAACGCGACTTCCATGTGGCGCGACACCGGGCCCGTCACGAGCAGCATGTCGGCGTGGCGCGGGCTCGCGACGAACTTGATGCCGAGGCCTTCGAGATTGTAGTACGGATTGTTGAGCGAATTGATTTCGAGCTCGCAGCCGTTGCACGAGCCGGCGTCGACGTGGCGTATCGTCAGCGCGCCGCCGAAATATTCGAGGATGTCGGCGCGCAGGCGCTCGCTCGTCGTGCGCAGCGCCTCGTCAACGGCGGGCGCGGCCTCGGTCTTGATTCCGGTAATCGCGATCTGTTTGAGCAGCCTTAACATTTATAAATCCTGCCCGCTGTAGCTGAGGTTGAACGATTTGTTTATCAGCGGGAAATCCGGCACGATGTTATTGATCACGGCGTGCTCGATCAACGGCCAGTTCTGCCACGACGGGTCGTGCGCGTGGCAGCGTGCAATGCGCCCGTCAGCGCCCGTATCGATCGCGACCAGCACGTCGCCGCGCCAGCCCTCGACCCAGCCGACGCCGGACGCATTCGGCGGAATGACGCCGGGCGTGGCGCGCACGCCGCCCGACGGCATGGACTCGATGATTTTGCACATCAGGCGCAGCGACTCGAACACTTCCTCGAAGCGCACGGCGACACGCGCCGCAACGTCCCCCGCCTGCGATTTTGCCATGCGCACGTCCAGCCGGTCGTAGGGTTCAGGCGGAAACTGCACGCGCAGGTCGAACGCCTGGCCGCTCGCGCGTCCCGCGAGCCCGCGCAAGCCGAGTTGCGCGGCCAGCGGCGGCGCCACGGTGCCGCAATCGAGCAGGCGGTCCTGCAAGCCGGAATGCTCGTCGTATATGCTTTTCAGGAGCGTGACGGTTTTCTCGATCTCGTCGGCCTCGACGAGCATCTGTGCCATCCCGCCCTGCGCGATGTCGCACGCAACACCGCCCGGCACTATCGCGTCCATCAGATAGCGATGGCCGAAGAGCGCGGCGTTGAGGCGCAGCATGTTCTCCTTGAGCAGCGAAAACTGCGCAAGGCCGAACGAAAGCCCCGCGTCGTTGCCGATGAAACCCAGGTCGCCCAGATGATTGGCAATGCGCTCGCGCTCGAGCAGCAAAGCGCGCAGCCACAATGCGCGCGCCGGCAGCGCGATGCGGCACAGCCCCTCCACCGCCATTGCATATGCCCAGCCGTAGGCCGCGGTCGAATCGCCGCTCACGCGCGCGGCAAGCCGCGCGCCGTCCACCAGTGTCATGCCCGCAAAGCGCTTTTCGATGCCCTTGTGCTTGTAGCCCAGCCGTTCCTCGAGCCGCAGCACGCGCTCGCCGATGATGCTGAAGCGGAAATGGCCGGGCTCTATCGTACCCGCGTGCACCGGACCGACCGGGATCTCGTGCACGCCGTCGCCGGCGACGGGCACGAATGCATAGCGGTCTACGCCCGTTTCATGGTCGCGTACCGCATTGAAGTCGCTGCGCAGCGGAAAAGCGTTTGCGGACCACGCCGCATGGCGAAGCCACGGGCGGCGGTCCGCACTGCCCTGTGCCAGGATGCCGATAAGATCGAAGGCGGCGCGCTGCATGCGGTTGGCCGCGGGAAAGATTTCCTCGATGCCCGGATACTCCGGCCGTTCCTTCGCGAGCGGCATCGTGACGATCACCAGCCCGCTGCCGGTCGCGAGCGCCGCATGCGCCGCGAATCCTGCCGCGCGTTCGCTGCCCCACAGCGCGACCAGACCGCCACCCTCTTCGCGCGCGTGACGGCAGGCGGCAACCCACTCGATCGCGTTGACGTCGGCACGATACGCGGGCATTGCGCCGGGCATGCGCGCAAATTCGAGATTGTAGTTGTCGAGCGTCATCCGAAGAGTTGCGTGGCCTGGCGGTACCACGCGGCAAGGTACGGCGGTATATAAAGACCGAGCATCAGCACCAGCGCGAGGTGGACAAACACCGGCACCAGCGCCGGCGAATGCGGCAGGCGTTGCGCGGTCGTGTCGCCGAACACCATGCCCTGCGTCTTGCTGAACACCGCGGCGAACGCGACACCGAGCGCCACCAGCAAAAACGGCGTCGCCCACGGATGATCGCGCATGGCGGTGGTCAGTATCATGAATTCGCTCGCGAAGACGCCGAACGGCGGCATGCCCAGGATGGCGATGGTGCCCAGCATGAGTCCCCAGCCGATGGTCGGATTGGTGATGTTGAGGCCGCGGATTTCATCGATCTGCTGGGTGCCGGTTTTCTGCACCGCGTGGCCGACCACGAAAAAAATCGCCGACTTCGTCAGCGAATGTACGGTCATGTGCAGCATCGCCGCGAACGTCGCGACCGGACCGCCCATGCCGAAAGCGAATGTCGTCAATCCCATGTGCTCGATCGACGAATAGGCGAAAAGGCGCTTGACGTCCTTCTGCCGCGACAGGAAAAACGCCGCCACGACGACGGACAACAAGCCGAATCCCATCATCAGATTCCCGGCCAGCGGCGTGCCGAGCGCGCCGTCGACCAGCGCCTTGCTGCGCACGACTGCGTACAGCGCGACGTTGAGCAACAGTCCCGACAGCACCGCCGAGATCGGCGTCGGACCTTCCGCGTGCGCGTCGGGCAGCCAGTTGTGCAACGGCGCAAGACCGACCTTGGTGCCGTAGCCCACGAGCAGAAAGACAAAGGCGAGTCCGAGCACGGTCGGCTCCAGCTGGTCCTTGACGCCGTAAAGGTGCGTCCACAAGAGCGCCGTGCCGCCGCTGCCGAGCACGCGCTCCGCCGCAAAATACACCAGTATCGTGCCGAACAGCGCCTGCGCGATGCCGACGCCGCACAAGATGAAGTACTTCCACGCGGCCTCCAGGCTTGCCGGCGTGCGATAGAGGCTCACCAGCAGCACGGTGGCGAGCGTCGCGGCTTCCATCGCCACCCACAGGATCCCGATGTTGTTGGTCAGCAGCGCCAGCAGCATCGTGAAGCAAAACACCTGGTACATGCTGTGATAAAGCCGCATCATGTTGGGCGACAGCTTGCCCTTTGCCTGCTCGTTGCGCATGTACGGGCGGCTGAACAAGGTGGTCGTGAAACTGACGAATGCCGTCAAGGCGACCAGAAAGACGTTGAACGGATCGACGAAGAAGAGCTCGTCCCAGGCCACGAACGAACCGCGGTCGACCACCTGCACCGCCAGCCTTGCCGCGGCGGCAAGCGTCAGGAAACTGAACAGCGAGTTCAATTCGGCGGCGTAACGGCGGTGCCCGAACAGCGCCAGGCCGATACCGCCGGCGAGCGGGAATGCGAGGACGAGCAGGATTTCCATTGCGCGGTCAGTCCTCTTTCAGCTTTTCCAGATTGCTGATGTCGAGGCTGTCGAACGTTTCGCGGATCTGGAAAAAGAAAATGCCGAAAATGAAAGTGCCGACCAGCACGTCGAGCGCGATGCCGAGTTCGACCACCATCGGCATGCCGTAGGTCGTGCTGGTGGCGGCGAAGAACAACCCGTTCTCCATCGCGAGGAACCCGATCACCTGCGGCACGGCCTTGCGGCGCGTGATCATCATCAGGAACGACAGCAGCACGCTGGCGATCGCAATACCGAGCGTGCTGCGCGTGATCGTCTGCGCCCATTGCGCAATCGGCAGCGCGAGATTGAAGGCGAAAATCACCAGCGCGATCCCGATCAGCATGGTGATCGGGATATTGATCATCGTCTCGACGTCCCGCTCGATGTCGAGGCGCACGATCAGCCGGTGCAGGAGCCACGGCAGGACGATGACCTTCAGCGCGAGCGTGATCAGCGCCGAATAATAAAGATGCGGCTGGCCGGTGCTCCACGCAACGATCAGCGTGTTCGCGGACAACACCGCGCCCTGCCACGCGAACAGATAAATCAGGGACAGGATGCGCCGTTGCGACAGCATCGCAAACGCGATCAACAGCAGCAGCGCCGCCATCAGGTTGATCAATTGAGCGGACAAGGGCAGGTTCATGTCAGCGCTCGAGCAGAAAGTGCGTCAGCATGCCCAGGACGCCCAGCAGAAACGCCATGCCGAGGAACTCCGGCGCGCGGAATATTCGCATCTTGGCGGATACGGTTTCCAGCACCGCAAGCCCGCCGCCGGCGAGCAGCAGCTTCGCAACCAGCGCGATCGTAGCCGCCGGCAACAGCTGCCAATCGCCGGCGGCGGCGATTCCCCATGGCGCGAACAACGCGATGCCGACGGTGCAGTAAATCATCAGCTTCATCGCGGCCGCCCACTCCATCAACGCGAGATGGCGCGCCGAATATTCGAGGATCATGGCTTCGTGAATCATCGTGAGCTCGAGGTGGGTCGCGGGATTGTCGATCGGGATGCGCGCGTTCTCCGCCAGCAGCACCATCACGAACGCGACGGCCGCGTAAGCGAGGCTCGGGTACAACGCGAACTCCCGTTGACCCAGCGTCGCAACCATCGTATTGAGGCTCGTCGACTGGCTGATCAGCGCGGGCGTGAACAACACCATCAGGAGCGCCGGCTCGGCGAGAAACGCGACCAGCATTTCGCGCCGGGCGCCCAAACTGCCGAAAGCGGTGCCGATATCCATTGCGGCAAGCGCCATGAATACGCGCGCCAGTGCGAACACGCCGACCAGCGCGATCGCATCGGCCGCATAGGCGAACGGCAGGTTCGTTTCGATCGCCGGGACGATGCTGGCGGCGAGCACCATGCAGCCGAAAATCAGATAAGGCGCGACGCGGAAGAGCGACGACGCATTGTGCGCGAGCACCGCGTCCTTGTGAAAGAGTTTGCGCAGCGTGCGGTACGGCTGCATGAGTCCGGGCGCGCTCTTGTTCTGCAGCCACGCGCGGCAATTGTTGATCCACCCCAGCATCAACGGCGCCAGCAGCACCGCAAGCAGGGTCTGGAACAACTGGGAGAGAACCGCTTCTATCATCGCGCGAAGGCCAGCAACAGGATCAGCGTTGCGAAACTGTAGATAAGATAGATGTGGATGCGGCCGCGTTGCAGCACACCGACCCATCCCGACAGGCGCTCCGCCAGTCGCGCCACCGGCAGATACAGCCAGTACCACAGGCGGTCTTCGGTGCGGCTCTTGTAGTACGGCGCGCTATCGAACGGCGTCGGCTCGTGGCGCTCGATCCGGAAAAACATTTCGAAAATGCGCTTGATAGGCTGGCCGAAACCTTCGGCCGTGTCCTGCATGCGCGACGTCTGCAACGGAAAGCCGCAGTCCCACGCAGCGCCGCGGCGCACGCGCCCGTGATAAACAGCGCGCACGAGCAGGAACACCAGCAGAACGACCGCGGCTATCACGACCAGAAAGATGAGCGGGCTGTAGCTCGCGCGTTCAGGGGCGATGGGGGTGATGAACAACCAGCCCGAAGCGACCACGCTGTCGCCGATCGACGCGCCGAGCAATTGCGATGTCACGGTGCCCAGTTGCAGGATGATCGGAACCGGCAGCACACCAAGCAGCACGCAACCCACCGCGAGCCACAGCAGGCCGAGCCGCTCGAAACCGCCGGCATCATGCGCAGCCTTGAGCTTTTCCTCGCGCGGCTGGCCGAGAAAAATCACGCCGTAAAACTTCACCATCACGTAGCCCGACAACGCAAAGGTCAGTGCGAGCGCGGCCGCCGCCACCGGCACCAGCATATTGAGGTAAGAGTTCGGCAGTCCCGGTGTGAGCAGGAACGCCTGCAGGAGCAGCCACTCGGAAACGAATCCGTTCAACGGCGGCAGCCCCGCGATCGCCAGCGTGCCGATCAACGCAAGCCAGGCCACCACCGGCATGCTGTGGATCAACCCCCCGAGGCGGCCGAGGCTGCGCTCGTTGGTCGCGTGCAGCACCGAACCGGTGACGAGGAACAAAAGGCACTTGAAAAACGCATGATTGAGACAGTGATAAAGCGCCGCCACGAGCGCGAGCGCGGCGAGCGCGTGCATGTCGAACGCGCGGAACGTGATTGCAAGTCCGATGCCGATCAGCACGATGCCGATATTCTCGATCGACGAGTACGCGAGCAGGCGCTTCATGTCCGTCTGGACCGCCGCGAACAGCACGCCGAACAATGCGGTGACGAGCCCCAGCGCAAGGGTCAGCACGCCCCACCACCAGATCTGCGTATTCAGCAGGTCGAACGTGACGCGCAGCAAACCGTAAATCGCGGTCTTCAGCATCACGCCGCTCATCAGCGCCGACACCGGCGACGGCGCAGCCGGATGCGCTTCCGGCAACCACGCGTGCAACGGCAGCAGACCGGCCTTCGCGCCGAAGCCGAACAGCGCCAGCAGGTACGCGACCGTCATCCAACCTGCGGAAGCCGGCTCGACTGCGCGCATCGTGGCGAACGTGTAATCGCCGCTGCCGGCCTGCAACACGCCGAAGCACAGCAGGATGCCGATCGCACCTACGTGCGCGATCAACAAATAAAGAAAACCGGCGCTGCGCGTCGTCGCATCGCGATGGTTGCTCGTGACGAGGAAATACGACGACAGCGCCATCGACTCCCACGCGACCATGAAAAGATAGCCGTCGTCGGCGACGAAGATTGCCGCCATGCTCGCGAGAAACAGGTGATATTGCAGGCAGGTCAGGCCCGGCGAGTTGTCTTCGCCGGCGCGCAGGTAGCCGGCATAAAAGAGCGAAACGCCGGCGGAAGCCAGCCCCAGCAGCGCCAGGAAAAACGCCGAAAGTGCGTCGATGCGCAGATGAAACGGCAGGTCCGGCAGGCCGAGCGGCAACACGCAAACCGCCGCATCCTGCGTCATCGCGGCGAAGGCGGTCGCTGCAAGCGCCACACCGGCCGCGGCACCGAGCGGCAGCAACGCACGCGTGACATATTGCAGATTCGACGGTGCGATCAGTCCCGCGACACCGAGCGCAATCCACAAGAGGATGATGCCGATGACGATATTCAGCGGGATGAAATCAAACCAGGGCATTTAGAGTCCGTAACATAATGAAACACGTGTGCGTTGCAGCCAGAATTGGTGATGGCAAGGCGCCCGGTGAAGGCAATAGTCGTTCTATTGCCAAGACGAGCAACGCGGCGTCGCGTGGAGGGCGGAGCAGGTTCCAAGCGCTGTGTGCATGGATGCGACCCCGGAGCGCGACACTCGGCGCACTGATTCTACGCGACTTACACGCACCTGCGCGGTCGCACCCCCGCAAGCGGGGCGCGTCGGAGGGCGGAAGAGGGTTCCCTCTGGGATCTGACCCCGCAGATGCGCATTGGGATCGGCATATGTGCGTCCATGATCGGCTCCACGATCGCATCCCCATGAAT
>Ga0265332_10002057_pt1 | contig 10524 bp, 9 predicted proteins | sample 41926metaG_FD_202084 | JGI IMG/M metagenome (GOLD analysis project Ga0265332, IMG submission 202084) | Rhizosphere microbial communities from Carex aquatilis grown in University of Washington, Seatle, WA, United States - 4-19-26 metaG | ecosystem: Host-associated > Plants > Roots > Rhizosphere >...
TGGTGCCGGCCATTTGATCGACGTTTTGCTCGGCAACGAAACGGACCGCGTGCTGCAATGGGGTCATCGTGAACTCAGCACGTTCGGTATTGGCAAGGAACTCGACAAGAAACAATGGCAGGCGGTCTATCGCCAGCTCATCGCCCAGGGAATGCTGGCGGTCGACCATTCCGGCTATGGCGCGCTGAAGTTGACGCAAGCCAGCCGTGCCGTGCTGACCGGCGGACAAATAGTGCATCTTCGCCATGCGCAGGAAACGCGCCGTGCGCGCGGCGCTTAAAAAGGCGCCGGCGCAGCGACCGCGCTGGACGACGCGGCGCGCGAACGCTGGGAGCGGCTGCGCAACTGGCGCGCGGCAATCGCCAAGAAGCACGGCGTGCCTGCCTACGTTGTATTTCACGACGCGACGCTAGCAGAGCTCGCGCGCGAGTGCCCTTCCACTACAGATGCGTTGAGCCGGATTTCGGGCGTCGGTGCACGCAAACTCGAACGCTACGGGGCGGATCTGCTTGCGCTGCTGCGAGAATAATTCGCCGGCGTTTCAGTTACGTGGCAAACGCGGTTTGCGCGGTGCATTGCCGAACAGGCGGTCATAAAGCCAGTTAGGCAGCACTCTTAACGCGCGCGCGACGATAGCCATTTGCCACGGTATCACGGCAAACGTTTTGCCGCTGTCGATGATCTCCAACATGATCCGCGCCGCGGTATCCGCGCTCAACATGAAAGGCATCGGGTAAGGATTCTGCGCAGTCATCGGGGTTGCAATGTAGCCGGGGCAAATGGTGACGACTTTGATGCCGCTCGCCCGCAGTTCGACACGCAAGCTTTCAAGATAGGAAATCGCCGCGGCCTTGGATGCCGAATAGGCGGCTGCGCCGGGCAGACCGCGGTAGCCGGCGACACTGGCAATACCGACCAGCGTGCCGTGTCCGGCCGCGCGCATCGCCGCGATGAACGGCTGAAACGTGTTGACCATACCGAGCATGTTGATGTCGAGCACGTCCTTGAACGCGGCCAGGTCCTCGGGCAATTCGGTGAGCGTGCCGGTGCTGACGCCGGCATTTGCAATCACGATGTCGGGGCAGCCATGGCGCGCCATGAAAGCGTTCGCAGCGGCGCGCATAGCTGCGCTGTCGCGCACGTCGACCGGGAAAATCTCAAGCGGCGCGGATAATTGCGCGGCAAGTTCGTCCAGCGCGGCGGCGCGCCGCGCGATCAGTCCAAGAGTGGCATTGTCTGTTGAATAGCGGTGCGCGAGTGCGGCACCGATGCCGCTCGACGCGCCTGTTATGATGACGCGTCGCATGGGGTGCGCAGCGAGAATTGAGAAGATGCTGCCGGCGGCGCGCTAGTTAGCGGTCTTTTTTTCGCGCTGCTGCCGTGCGATGCGGACCATCCGGTCGAGGATTTCGATGGTTTTCCCCGACGAGCCGTCGGTCAGAAGATGACCGTCGACGACCAGCGACGGCGTGCCTTGAATATCGTATTCCATCGTCTGCTTGCGCGCGCGCTCGACTTTCTGGCGCGTTTCGTCCGAGCGGTAAATCGCCATGAATTTATCCCGGTCGAGCCCGTGTTTCGCGGCCCACTCGGAGATCACTTTTTCCTGGCTCATATAGAGGTCTTCGACGTGATAACTGTGAAACACGGCGGTATGCAGGCGCTCGACTTCGCCCATTGCTTCCAGCGTGAAGTACGTTTTGGCGAGCGGCACCCACGAATCGTGGCGCACGACGGGAATGTGGCGGAATTCGACGTCGGCGGGCTTGCTCTTCCGCCAGCGTTCCAAGCGCGGCAACAGCTCGTTGCAATACTGGCAGCCATAGAAGAAAAAATCGATGACTTCGATTTTGTCGCCGGTCGCAACCGGCTGTTGGGGAATTTCCCGATAGTCGGCGTCGGTCTTGTTTGATTGCGCAACGGCCGGTAGTGCGAGGCCAGCGCAGGCGAGGCACAGTGCAAGCCGCAGAAGCAAATGAGCGGGCGCGCGCATGATTTATTTCTTGCCGGCGCGTTCCTTGCGCGCCTGCGCGATCAGCTGGTCGACCACGTGAAAGAAGCGGTCGTAGTTGACGCTGCCGTCGGCATTCGGGAAATTCGAAGGACTGGTCAAATACCTGCCGTCGATCGCTATTGCGGGCGTGCCCGGCACGTCATAGGTGCGTGTCAGGTCTTCCGAGCGCTTCGTGCGGTTGTTCACCGCAAACGAGTTGTAGGCGTCGAGAAACTTTTGCTTGTCGACACCTTTGGACGCGAGCCAATCGGCAATGACGCGGGAATCGTTGACCATGGCGCGTTGCTTCGCGGCATCTTTTTCCTCGTGGATCGCGGCGAAGATGGCGTCGTGATATTTGGGTGCGAGTCCCATCGCATCCAACGCGTAGTATGTGCGGGTCAGCGGCTCCCAAGCGGGCGCGCCGAACGTGCCCGGCACCGGGCGGAATTCGACGTCTGCGGGCTTCTTCTTCAGCCACGCTTTGAGCGCCGGTTCGAGGTGGTAGCAATGCGGGCAGCCGTACCAGAAAAACTCCATGACTTCGATCTTCTTGCCGCTGTCGGTCGGCTGGGGCGGGCTCAACTGCGTGTAATCGCGGCCCACGACGGGCGCTTGTTGTGCCAATGCGTTGCCTGCGGCAAACAACATCAGCAACACTGCAACCTGTCCCACATGTTTCAATAACTTCATCATGCCTCCCTCGAAATTTTACTTGCCTGCCTGCGCCGGTGTCTCGCGAACCTTGATTAGAGTGGTCTCGATGCCGTTTTGTTTCAACGTATCGCGCGCCCGGTTGAGGTCCTCGATTGCCGTATACGGACCCACGCGCACGCGGTGCCACACGCCTTTGTCAGGCAGGGTGGTCGTCTGGACGGAAGCTGCCACACCGACCAGCGCCAGGCGGGCTTTCAGATTATCGGCGTCGGGCGCGTTCTGAAATGCTCCCGCCTGCAGGTAAAACGCTTCTTTCGCCGGTGACGGCTTGTCCTGGGCATCTTTGAATTGCTGCTCGGTGACCGGTTCTTCCGAGCCCGGCAGGATCTTGTAAAAATCGAACCGCGGCTTGCCGTCGGCAGATTTGGCGGCTTTGTCGTCGCTTTTGGCCGCGTCGGCATTTTTCAGCGGTTCGCTTTTTGGCGGCGGCAGCGCTCGATTGACGAACGGCGTGGGCATCTTGTTGATATACCACGCAACAGCCAGCGCGATGCCGAGGCCCAGCAGCAATCCGATCAGAATGCCGATCAACAACGAGCCCGCGCCGCTTTTGCCGCCGCTGGGTTTTTTGGCGGGCCCTTTGTAATCCTTGCTCATGCCGGAATTTTACATTTTTTCCGGTGCGGACACACCCAATAACGCGAGTCCATTCAGCAAAACGCGCCTGACGGCGACGGCCAATGCGAGCCTTGCGAGTTTGACGGGCTCTTCCGGCACCAGCAGGCGGGTGCCGTTGTAATAGCTGTGAAATTCCGCCGCGAGTTCGCGCAGATAAAACGCCACCAGGTGCGGTGACAATTCGCGCGCCGCGTTCTCGACCACGACCGGGTATTCCGAAATCCGCGACAGCAACGCCGTTTCGGGCTCGGCCGCAAGCGGCGATGGATCCGCAGTCGCGAGGCTGGCGGCATTGCCGCCCCACTGTTCCAGCACGCTGCACACTCGGGCGTGCGCGTATTGCACGTAATAGACGGGATTGTCGTTGCTTTGCGATTTCGCGAGATCGAGGTCGAAATCCAGATGCTGGTCGCTTTTGCGCAGCACGTAGAAAAAACGCGCCGCATCGTTGCCGACTTCGTGACGCAGTTCACGCAGCGTGACGAACTCGCCGGCGCGAGTCGACATCGAGACTTTGGCGCCGCCGCGATACAACACTGCAAACTGGACCAGCGCGATTTCGAGCTGGCCGGGGTTCGCGCCCAGCGCGGCGAGCGCGCCCTTGACGCGCGGAATATAACCGTGATGATCGGCGCCCCACACGTCGATTACGCGCTCGAAGCCGCGTTCGAATTTGTCGAGGTGATACGCGATGTCCGAGGCGAAGTACGTGTATTGGCCGTTCTCGCGGCGCACCACGCGGTCTTTTTCATCACCGAACGCGGTCGAGCGGAACCACGTCGCGCCATCTTTAAGGTACAGGTGACCACCCGCTTCCAGTCGCCGGATGGCCAGTTCGATCTTGCCGGTGTCGTATAACGATTGTTCCGAGTACCAGCGGTCGAACGTCACGCCGAACGCGGCGAGATCTTCGCGGCAATCGTCCAACTGCGTGGCGAGCGCGTGGCCGTGAATGACGGCATAGTCGGTGCCGAGCAAGCGTTTTGCGTTGGCAATCAGATGGTCGAGACGCGACTCCGCGTCCTCCGTCGCAGCGGGAGCCCCCGCGCAGACTTCGGCTAGGTCGCGACGGTAGCGTTCACCGTCCCGTGCGCGCAATGCCTGCGCCATCGTCGTTACGTAGTCGCCCTGATACGCATTGGCAGGGAATTCAACGTGCAAGTCCGCGAGCGCGAGGTAGCGCAGCCAGGTCGACAGCGCGAGTATGTCCATTTGCCGGCCCGCGTCATTGACGTAGTATTCACGCTGCACGTCGAAGCCGGCTGCGGTCAGCACGTTGGCCAAGCTGGCGCCGAACGCTGCCCCGCGGCCGTGACCGACGTGCAGCGGTCCGGTTGGATTGGCCGATACGAACTCTACCTGGATTTTCTGGCTGGATTTAGCGGCGGCGCGGCCGAATTCATCGCCGCTTACCAGTATGTGCGGCACGATCGCGCGCTTGATTTCGGGCTTGAGAAAGATATTGATGAAGCCTGCGCCGGCGATTTCCGCTTTGGCGAGATAAGGCGAAGCCGGGATGGCAGCTATCAGCGTGGCGGCAATATCCCGCGGATTGCGCTTGAGCGGTTTGGCGAGCTGCATCGCGACATTGCAGGCGAAATCACCATGCTGTGCCTGTTTCGGGCGCTCGATAACCGCCACGACGCCGGTCTGCGCCGGTGCGACGGCAGCGCGTGCCGCGTCCATCAACCCGGCGACATGCGCGCGCAAATCAGGATAGGCGGATATTGTCATGCTTGATCATCAATTCCATGTCGGTCGGAATTACCGTTGGCGCACGCCTCTACGTGCTTTGCCTTCAGGTAAAAAACCGCGGATTTTAACATGCGCTACCTGCCCAGGCCCGCTCATAGCTCAAGAGGGTCGACGTCGATCGCCCAGCGCACTTTGCGCTCACCAGCAGCGTAAAGGCGCTCATACCAGGTGCGTAAAAATTTCTGCAAAACGGTGCGCGAAGGCGCCTGCACGGTCAATTGCGCGCGTTCCAGCCCTGCTTGCCGGACTAATCTCGCCGGAACGGGATCATAAAGCGTGACTGCAGAATCGAGGCCGGTCGCCGTGTGCACGGCGCGTGCGAGAAAGTCGAGTGCAAGGACTAACTGCGGCGCTTCCGCTCGCAGTACGGCTTGATAGACGAATGGTGGAAAACCGGCCTGCTTGCGTTCGGTCAAAAGTTCCTGCGCATAAGCCGGATAGTCATGGCGGCTAAGCGCTTGGTAGAGCGGATGTTGCGGAAACTCGGTTTGTATCAACACTCGACCGCGAGTGCTTCCGCGCCCGGCCCGGCCCGCAACCTGGGTCAACCGGGCAAACAGGCGTTCACCTGCGCGGAAATCCGTGCTGTACAGAGAACTATCGGCATTGATGACGCCAACCAGGTTCAACTGGGGGAAATCATGTCCTTTAGCGAGGATCTGGGTTCCCACCAGGATATCGACTTCCTGCGCGTGAATTTGCCGGCGCATCTGCCGCCACGCGTGCTTGCGGCGGGTGCTGTCGCGATCGACGCGCAAGATCCGTGCGCTGGGGAATGTGCGGGCGAGCGCGGATTCGATACGTTGCGTACCCTGACCCAGCGGCAGCAAATCGTGGTTGCCGCAACTCGGACATGCCGCCGGGATAGCTTCCTGGTGACCGCAATGGTGGCAGTGGAGGCGGTGGCCAGTCGCGTGCATCACGAGCTTGGCGGAGCAACGCTCGCAGTCCGCAGTCCAGTTGCAGCTTCTGCACATGAGTACCGGCGCATAGCCGCGCCGGTTAATGAACACCAGGCTTTGCGCGCCGCGCTTCACTGTCGCGGCTATCGCCTTCAGCAGTTCCTGCGATAAGCCATCGATCAGCGGCGCGTTGCGGGTATCGATATAGTCGATATCGGCAGGCATCGCGTTGATGGGCCGGGTCATTTCCAGCAAGCGGTAACTTCCGGTTGCGGCTTTTTGAAAAGTTTCCAGCGCAGGCGTCGCCGACCCCAGCAAGATTGGAATCGCGCGTGCTTTGGCGCGCACTAAAGCAAGATCGCGCGCCGAATAGCGTAGCCCGTCCATTTGCTTGAAGGATGCATCGTGTTCCTCGTCGACGACGATCAAACCGAGTTTGGGTAGCGGCGTAAATATCGCGAGCCGCGTGCCGAGCACGATCGCCGCGCTCCCGGATTGCGCGGCGAGCCATCCATGTAAGCGCTCGCTCTCGTTGAGGCCGCTGTGCAGGGATACGATGGTTGCCGAGGGAAAGCGCGTGCGCACCAAGGCCTCGAGCTGCGGCGTCAGATTGATTTCCGGTACCAGCACCAACGCCTGATTCCCGCGCGCAAGCGCGTCCGCGATCAGCTGCAAATAAACCTCGGTTTTCCCGCTACCTGTAACGCCTCTGAGTAACCAGGGCGTAAAACCGCTGCCTGCGCCGCGCACCGATTCGACGACGGTATTCTGCTCGTCGGTGAGCGCCGGGCCGGGCGCCAATTGCAATGTCGCCATTGTGGCAGACGGAAGTTCGGCCGCGCAGGGTTCCACCCAGCCGAGATCAAGCATGTCCTTCAAGGTGACGCGCGCACTCGGCGCAATCGAGTAAATCTTCGCTTCGTCGACAGCATTATCAGCGTTGCGCATTAAAGCGAATAATTCGCGCTTGATTTTTGCGCGCGCCGGCAACGTGGCGGGGTCTATGCCGTGACCGGCACTGGTCAGGCGGAACGCCTTGGTTACGTGGAGTTTCAACAGCTGGCGGCGGCGCAAGCGCGTCGGCAACGAGTTAAGGACCACCTCTCCCAGCGGATGATGATAATAGTCACTGCAAAACTTGAGCAACTCGAGCACGTCTTCCGGCAATGGTGGCACGTCGCGTTGAATGCTGAGCACGCGTCGTACGCGTTGTGGCGCGAGCGCGGTGGAATCCGCGATCTCCATGATCACGCCAACCGCAATTTTTCTTCCAAATGGCACCAGCACGCGTCTGCCGATATCGTCATCGCCGATGGCAGTAACGGCGTAATCGAACAGCGTTGGAAGTGGCACATCGAGTGCAACGCGGACAAATTTCATGATGGCGTCATGCGCATTGCAGGTTAGCGTTAAACGCTACAGTGAATTCTCAAAATTATCCGCAACTGGTTTATCGGATAGAGATTTTCATAATGCCGGTACGTTTGTGGATAACTATGTTGATTAATATTCAGGCAGCCGGGCTTGGCTCGCGAGTAAAGGCGGCCTGATTTTCTTATGATTTTTATATATTAAATAAAAAACTATTTTAATCAATGTCTTATAATACAGCCCCAAGCTATACCACAGTGTTGTATTTTGGCCGGCACCCGCAAACCGTTGCTGTGCATAAGTTTGCGCGGGAAGCATCCCGCAAAGCCACAACTGGCGCGGGTTTTCAGTGGTACTGGACGCTAGACCCGCGCACGGCCTCGATCAGCGCCGATACGTTTTCGGGCGGAGTGTATTGGGAAATTCCATGGCCCAGGTTGAACACATGCCCGCTCCCCTTGCCATAGCTCGAAAGAATTGCTTCGACTTCGCGGCACACGACTTCCGGATTTGTCAGCAATATCGTTGGGTCGAGATTGCCCTGCAACGCAACGCGCGTGCCTATGCGCGCTCGCGCGGCCCCGATGTCAACGGTCCAATCAAGGCCAATCGCATCGCAACCAATCGCCGCAATGCTTTCCAACCAACCGCCACCGCCCTTTGTGAACACAATGTTGGGTATGCGCACACCTGCGTGAGTGCGTTTCAAACCGGCAATAATCCGGCGCATGTAGGCAAGTGAGAACTCCTGATACGCAGCGTGTGACAGCATGCCGCCCCACGTATCGAACACCATCACCGCTTGCGCACCGGCCTCAATCTGCGCATTTAAGTAAGCGACCACTGCGCTTGTATTGACGTCGAGTATTCGGTGCAGAAGATCGGGACGTTGGTATAACATCTTTTTGACCGTCGCAAAGTCACTGTTGCCGCGACCTTCGATCATGTAGCAGGCGAGCGTGAACGGGCTGCCGGAAAATCCTATTAACGGGACGCTGCCGGCCAGCGTGCGTCGCACCTGACTCACGGTATCTAGCACATAGCGCAGATGGACCGTGGGATCCGGTGCGGTCAAATCGCGGATTTCCCATTCTTCGCGCAGCGGCCGCTCGAACCGCGGACCTTCGCCTTCGGCAAAATAAAGGCCGAGGCCCATGGCATCCGGAATGGTGAGGATATCGGAGAACACGATCGCTGCGTCGAGCGCATATCGCGCGAGCGGTTGCAGCGTGACTTCGGTCGCGAGGTCGGGGTTCTTGCACAGCGCGAGGAAATTGCCTGCGCGCGCACGCGTCTGGTTATATTCAGGCAAATACCGGCCCGCCTGCCGCATAAGCCAGACGGGCGTGTATGGAGTAGGCTCGCGCAGCAGTGCGCGGATGAAAGTATCGTTTTCGAGTTTGTGCATTCTTGACTGGTGCCAGTAATTTTTGTGAGGACGTTGCTGCCGTAGCTTATTGCCGACTATAAATCGGCTCCGTCGGGGGAGGGGTACGGGGAGCGTCGGAACGCTCCTAGTTTGCTTTTGCCCAAGGGGGCGCCAACATTGCCGCGTTAACGCGGCAATGTTGACGCCCCCATCAAGAATTCATCGACTGTGCGCGCGCATTGGCGGCCTTCGCGGATCGCCCACACGACCAGCGACTGCCCTCGCCGCATGTCGCCTGCCGCAAAAACCTTGGGGACGGAGGTCGCATAACTGCCCGCGCCGTCGGTTAAGGCTTTCGCATTGCCGCGCGCATCCTTTTCGACCCCGAAAGCATCGAGCATGGCCTGCACCGGCGAAACGAAACCCATCGCGAGCAACACCAGGTCGGCCTTCATTTCAAATTCCGAGCCGGGCACCTCCCGCATCTTGCCGTCCTTCCACTCGATACGCGCGGCGATCAATTTTTCGATTTTGCCGTTTTTGCCTTCGAGGCGTTTGGTCGCAATGGCCCAATCGCGCTTGGCGCCTTCCTCGTGAGAGGAAGACGTGCGCAGCCGCTGCGGCCAATACGGCCATACCGGGTTCTTATCGAGATCCGGCGGCATTGGCAGCAGTTCGAACTGCGTAATCGAAGCTGCGCCATGACGATTCGAGGTTCCCACGCAGTCCGACCCGGTATCGCCACCCCCGATAATTATCACGTGCTTGCCAGCTGCCGACAACGCCGAGACGCCGGCGTCACCGGCGACGCGGCGATTCTGCAGCGGCAGAAAATCCATCGCGAAATAAACCCCGTTGAGCTCACGTCCCGGTACCGGCAAATCGCGCGGCTGTTCGGCCCCACCCGCGAGCACGACGGCGTCAAACTCATCCTTAATCGTCGAGGGATCCAAGGCCGTCGCAGCAACATTACCCGCACCTACCGGTGCTTGGCCGACAACATGATTGGTTTTGAATTCCACGCCTTCTGCGCGCATCTGCTCGAGCCGGCGGTCGATCAACGATTTTTCCATCTTGAAGTCGGGAATGCCGTAGCGCAGCAGGCCGCCAATTCGATCATTTTTCTCGAAGACGACGACATCGTGGCCCGCGCGCGCAAGCTGCTGCGCGCATGCGAGACCGGCTGGACCCGAGCCAATGAGGGCGACGCGCTTGCCCGTCTTTGCCTTGGCCGGACGTGGCGCTACCCACTTTTCCTCCCACGCCTTGTCGATGATCGCATGCTCTATCGACTTGATGCCAACTGGGTCGTTATTGATCCGCAATGTGCAGGCTTCTTCGCATGGCGCCGGGCATACTCTCCCCGTAAATTCGGGAAAGTTGTTGGTCGAGTGCAACGTTTCGATCGCCGTCTTCCAATCCTGCTTGTAAACCAAATCGTTGAAATCGGGAATGATATTATTGACCGGGCAGCCGCTCATGCAAAACGGAATCCCGCAATCCATGCACCGCGCGCCCTGCGTTTTTGCCTCGTCGTCCGTCAAATGATGAACGAATTCGCGGTAATGCTTCTTGCGCGATGCAATGTCGTCACTGGCTTCTTGCAGCCGCTGAAATTCGAGAAAACCGGTAACTTTGCCCATGCTGTGAAATCCGCGCTTAATTGATGTGGGTCATGCCGCCACCTTGCGGCCGGCGGCCGCAAGCTCGGTGAGTGCGCGCCGGTATTCTTTCGGGAATACTTTTACGAAGCGCAGGCGATAGGTATTCCACTGCTCGAGTATTTCATGCGCGCGCGA
>Ga0265332_10002061_pt1 | contig 10514 bp, 7 predicted proteins | sample 41926metaG_FD_202084 | JGI IMG/M metagenome (GOLD analysis project Ga0265332, IMG submission 202084) | Rhizosphere microbial communities from Carex aquatilis grown in University of Washington, Seatle, WA, United States - 4-19-26 metaG | ecosystem: Host-associated > Plants > Roots > Rhizosphere >...
ACGCCGACACAAACGTCGACCAACACCCCGACCGCGACACGAACCGCAACCCCGCTGCCGACCAACACGCCAACCAACACGCCGACATCGACCGCCACCCAGACCCCGACCAGCACACCAACATCGACGCCGACACAAACGTCGACCAACACCCCGACGGCGACGCGAACGGCAACCCCGCTGCCGACCGGCACGCCATCCAACACGCCAACCTCGACCGCCACGCAGACCCCGACCAGCACACCAACATCGACGCCGACACAGACGTCGACCAAGACCCCGACCGCGACGCGAACGGCAACCCCGCTGCCTACCGACACGCCCACCAACACGCCGACATCGACCGCCACGCAGACCCCGACCAGCACACCAACATCGACGCCGACACAGATGTCGACCAACACCCCGACGGCGACGCGAACGGCAACCCCGCTGCCGACCGGCACGCCAACCAACACGCCGACATCGACCGCCACCCAGACCCCGACCAACACCCCAACGGCGACACCGACCCAGACGTCGCCCAACACCCCGACGGCGACGCGAACCGCGACCCCGTTCCCCACCGGCACACCAACGACCACCCCGACCTTGCCGCCGACGCAGACACCGACGACTTCACCGACCGCGACACCGTCCAACACCCCGACGTCGACCTCGACCAACGCGCCGACTCAGACGGCAACCAACACGCCGACTCCGACGCGAACCGCGACGCCACTCCCAACTGGCACGCCAACGAACACATCGACGTTGCTCCCGACGCAAACCCCTACGAGTACGGCAACGGCAACCCGAACGCCGACCCCACTGCCAACGGGGACGCCAACCAATACGCCGACCCGAACCGGCACTCCGTTCCCGACCGGGACACCAACCAGCACACCCACATTGACGCCAACACAGACAGCTACCAGCACCTCGACAGCAAGCCGCACGGCTACGTCTCTGCCGACTGGCACACCGACCAACACCCCGACGCCACCGCCGACGCAGACGCCGACCAGTACGCCAACCTCGACGCCCACCCAGACGCCGACGAACACCGCAACGCCCACGCGTACCGCGACCCCACTGCCGACCGACACACCGACCAACACCCCGACGCCACCGCCGACGCAGACGCCGACCAGTACGCCAACCTCGACGCCAACACAGACGCCGACGAACACCGCGACGCCCACGCGTACCGCGACCCCACTGCCGACCGACACACCGACCAACACCCCGACGCCACCGCCGACGCAGACGCCGACCGGTACGCCAACCTTGGCGCCAACGCAGACACCGACCAACACCTCCACGCCTACGCGTACCGCAACGCCACTGCCGACCGATACACCGACCAATTCGCCAACACCGGCGCCGACGAACACGCGCACGAATACGCCCCCCAATACGGCGACCCAGACGCCAACCGCGTCGCCAACCGCAACCGTGACCTCGGCCAACACGGCAACACGCACGACCACGGCCACCGCCACCGGGACATCGACCCCAGCGGGTACGCCAACGGCCACCGTCACACCGGGCGGGCTGCAGCTCGTCGGCTTCATCCCCGGTATTGGCACCGCCTACGACGTGGTGGTCAGCCAAGGCATGGGACTCGTGGCTTCAGACCCCTTCGGCTTGTCCGTCCTGGATGTGTCGAACGCCGCCGCGCCGGTTGTCGTGGGCGCGGCGAACCAGCCGTTCATGGGACATCGGGTAGCGGTGGCGACCAATCGTGCCGTCGTCGTCGGCTTCGGCACCGATGGGCTGGCGCACCTCTGGGTTCTCGACATCACTGACGTCATGCACCCCGTCGTCCAAGGAGAGCTCCCCACCTCGTTCGGCATCTTCAGAGGCGTCGCGTTAGACAGCTCGGGGAACCTGGCCGTCGTCGCGGCAGGAACGGCAGGCGTCTTGATGGTCGACCTCTCCAACCCGCTGCTGCCCCACATCATCGGCACCTATGACACTCCCGGTACCGCGTACGGCGTTGTGCTCAACAGCGGTGCGAGCATGGCATACGTCGCGGATGGGACCGGCGGCCTCAAGGTGCTTGACATCACCAACCATACCCAACCAACATTGGTTGGCAGCCTGAGCATGACGGGAACTCAGGTAGACATCGGGCTGTACGGCACGACTGTTTGCCTGGTCAGTAATACAGGCCCGATGTCCACGGTGGACGTAAGCGTTCCGACTGCCCCTGTGCTCAAGCGCTCAGTGAGCGACAGCGCGTCCGCAGTGCGGGTGTCCGTCGACGGAAGCACGGTGGCGGTGCTCTCGGGCGACGCAGTCAATACGTACATCGACATCTGGAACATCTCCAATCCGGCCTCCCCGCTGCGCACGAGCTCTGGCATCGTGGGCCCGGCGTCGGCCGGCGCGGGGTTGTACCTCACCAACGGCTTCGTATATCTGGCCGAATATGCGGACGGCGTGAAGATCTTCGACACGGGAACCGTCAGCCACGGAGGCGCACAAGATACTTTTGTGCCCAAGGACATCGACGCCGCTGCCAACATCGCAGTGGTCGTCGGAAAGGACAGCAGCACCGCCACGGGCCTGCTGAAGGTCTACGACACGACCACGCCAAGCCAACCTCTGGACGTCGGCGATCTGGTCAATGCGTCGGTAGGAACGTTCACTGGAGTAGCATTGAATAGCACCGGCACGATGGGTGTGGTGACCATGGGGGCAGCCGGAATTTGGGTCGTCGACTTTACCGTTCCGAAAGTGCTCGGCAGCTACGATACCTCAGGTACGGCCAATGCGGTGGCCCTGAATAGCACTGCCACCCTGGCGTACATTGCGGACGGTACGGGCGGTCTCAAAGTCCTGGACATCAGCAACCCGGCACAACCCGTATTGGTCGGCAGCCTGAGCCTGACAGGCACGCAGGTCGACATCGCGCTCTCCGGAAACATCATCTGCCTGGTGAGCAACACAGGGCCGCTCTCGACGGTAGATGTCAGCACCCCAAGCGCCCCGGTTTTCAAGGGCGCCGTCGCCTCCTCCGCCGCCGCGGCGCGTGTCGCGGTCAACGGCAGCACCATTGCGGTGCTCTCGGGCGACAACGTCAATTCGTATCTCGACATGCGCAGCATCTCGACCTCGGGGGCACCGACGCGGCTTGGCTCGGTGGCTTTCGGGCCATTTGGTTCCGCGATGGGCGTGGATCTGGTCGGCAACACCGCCTACCTGGCGACCAATTTCGGCGGCCTGGCGCTCTATGATATCTCCGCCCCGGCGACGCCGATCCTACGCACCACCACCTCGACGGTGGGAGCTGCGGTGGGGGTCGCTGTCAGCGGCTCGCATGTGTACGTTGCGGACTCCCCGGCCACCATGGACGTCTTCAATACCGGTCAGTAAACATCACTGCCGAATTGATGGTGGAAGCGGCGGATACGACTTTGTCTTGATTCGAACTGTTGAGTCGGCGCGACCAACCACTGGTCATCCGAGGGTCGGCAACCGTACACAGCAACGCCGCATCGCTCCGGCAACTTCCTTCACTTTCGACGATCTGCTCGGCGTAGCCGGCGAGGATATACACGGTAGAGGGTCTGTCGGGCGCTGCGCCAGCCGCCACGGTAAAGGCTATCCTGGTACAGCGGCTGGGTCTTTGGGAATATGTAGGGTGAGAACCGCCGACAACCTGCCACTCTGATCGAAGACGCGGATTACGGAATTGCTGCTGGTGTCGGAGGGGCGGCCTTCCGGTGACGGGACACTTTGTGGTGGCGAATGGCGGGGGTCGATACCGGCGGGCCGCTGATGAGGGTGATGCTGGAGATGACCCGGTCGCCGACCGTATCATACTTTCTTGCTCTCGGATCATCGGCAGCACAATCAACCATCATCAGAAATGCGCGGTCACCGACGTGCCGGACTGTCATGCTGCTTCGATAATTCGGCTTGAGTTTGACGTACGTAAGCTGCGCGCGTTGCCCATCCGTGGCCGGCGTCTGCGAAATGATTCTGCCGTCCCTTGCGAATTCGACCAGGTTGGCTTCATCACTCCGGTCGGGTCTGAAGATCGGATGATCGTACGGCGGAAAGCCGAACACAAGAATGACGGCGCCCCCCGCCGGCACGAGCGCGCCGTGCCGAACCCGTCCGGTGTAAAGCGCGATTCCGTGGTGGCGGAATTCTCGCTTCCACCCATTTGGGACCGTCATCCTGAAGCCACCGTCTGCACTTGTAACCTGTGCGCCACGAATCGCCCCCGGCACCATGAGCATGCCGATCATCACAACAGCCAGTCCGAGGAGCCAGACGCCAGATGATGATCGACGTTGGCTCATCGGTGCATCGAACCCGCCGCGTACACACCTCACGCCTCTGGAGTCCAGCTTCATGCGCATCGCCTCGCGCCGCTTAGTCGTCACCGGTAGTGTACCAGAACGCGTGTGCACTGGAGAGTGCCAAGATATCCACTCGGCGCCCCTCCCCACTTTCACCTAATCGACAGGTCTTCGCTATCGGCCGTGATGTCTGCAGTCAGCCGAGCAGACCAACCCGGCCAGTGTCGCCGTCAATACGTACACGTATGAACTGTTCCAAATGGCGGCGGCTACCGAGCATGCTTTTTCCGAGCAATTGCCAGCCCCTCGTTCAACAGCGTCCGCCTCTTACGACTGCGGTCTTCTTCGCTGGCTGCATAGCATCACTCTTCCCTATCTGGCGCGTCGCGGAGCGGTTCTGGGTTCGCGAAGCCGTCGACATCGACATCGACCGTAGATACTTTCCTGTCGTCGTGTCAGTTGCTGTTCTGAAAGCAGCCACCAAGATGCTCGCCGGATGCGAGAACGTCGCCTAAAGCCGCATATGGAATCCGCCGCTGGAACTGCAACCGGTGTGGTGCACGATCATCGGAGAAACATGCCACTCCTATCCCAGCGAACCCAATGCGTCTGACTCCTGTCGGTGCGGTGAAGCAATGCTCGATACAGTGCGAGGATCGCCAGTAGCCAGATTTCTGATGCTGGCGTACAGTCAAAATCAGCATATGGGACGAGGTCACTGCGATTCCATACGTAGGCGACGAAGGGGGTCAGCATGAATCGTCGGGGCAGCCGCTATTGGTCGATTCCGGTGATGCTTTCGGTCGTCGTGTGTCTCTGGTGTTCATGGAGCACGGCGGCGGCGGGACTGACACAGACATGGAGTCCAACGCTTACACCGACGCCGACACCGGAAGGCACTATCACGGCGACATTCACGCCGACACCGCCGCGGACGCCCACCTCGTGTCGCGGTGATCTGCCGGTCGTCGAGCCAGTGACATCGCCGACCGGGTTGCTACAACAGGTCATTCGCTTCTGTGGGCGGATCGTCGGTGCAAGCTCAATGACGGTAAGCAGCGAAGCTGGCTCCGCGCCCCAACCGGTGCTTAGCAGCGGGTGTTCGCTGCCGTGCCCGAATCCCGGCAATGCCAGCTGCAATCAGACAACCGTCACCTTGTTGGCTAACCAAGCCAACCACATCGTCGTGTGTCAGACTAATGGGTCTTGCGGCGGCGGTTGCGTTTCCGTCGATGGCAACGGGCATCCGCTCGCTATCGTTCAGCGACTCCCGACCCCGACATTCAGCGGCTGCGATATCTGCGATGGGCGGTCCTGTAACGCTGGAGGCAACGGCGGCAACTGTCTCGTGCAAGCGGATGGTGGCTGCGCGTGCGTGCTCGAAGTCACGCCGTCGGCGACCTTCACACCTTCACCGACTCCTACACCAATTCCTACCGCCAATGAATGCAGCCCGGCTGCCCCGGACAGTTGCCCGGTTGGAAAGACGTGCAACTGCTGCTGCGGGACGTACGTCTGTATGCCGCCGTATCTACCGTGCTGTGCGCTTGCCTGTTCGGGCCAGACGCCACTGCCGACTCCGACGCCGGTCTGTGGCAACGGCATCGTCGAGGCTGGCGAAGATTGTGATGACGGCGGTACCTGCATCGGTGGAAGCAACGCCGGAACGCACTGTACGGCTGAATCAGACTGCCAAGGCAACGGTGTGTGTCTCGGTGGTACGAAAGACCGAACCGCGTGCGCAGATGATACGACGTGCCCCGGTGGCCTATGTCGGCATTGCGTTCCACGAGGTGGCGATGGCTGCGCGGCGAACTGCACGTTGGAGCAGGATGTGCTGATAGATCTCGTACCCGGCAGCGTTCAAGGATTGGGCATCAAGGCGGGGACGAGCGGTGAGGTCGTCCATGGCGATATTATTACGATTCCGCTCCCGCTGACTGGAAGCAAGACGCTCACGATCGGTGAAGAGCGCGCTGGTCAGATTCCAGTGGTAATCAAGACGAACTCGATGCAGTTGCCGCGCATTCCCGTGAGCAGCTTCGGTTGTGCCTGCGTGCGTGGTGTTACAGCGAAGACTTGCGGCGGCACCTTCGTCGATATCGATGGCGTGACACCCTCGACCGATTGCACTGATGGGTACACAGCCGGCGCGAGTGTATGCCCGGTGGACAAGCCATGCGCCTTTCTCCATGGTCCAGGCAATGCGGCGTCGGGAGCCGTCGGCTGCGATGTCTACACGCCGATCGACGTTACGTGGACACAAGACGGCGGTGGTCGCAGCGGCGCGCGTGGGAAACCGATCGTCACACTCAGCGGCACCGATGCACCCGGCTCTGCGTTACTGCTGTCGAGTGGCGCGACCAGCATTCCGAGCGCACCATGTTCCGGGTTTGATGTCCGGTATGGTCCCGACCACGAATTGTGCACTGACGACGATTCGCAGTCATTTCGTGGAACAGCCATAACGTTCCTGGCAACAACCGGCACGGCGACCGGCAACGTCATGAACGCCAATGGTATGAACGGTGACAATCTCGGTAGTCCGTTCTCGGTAAGCGGTGCGCCCTTCAGTTGCGCGGACCTTGCGGTGGGGAACGCGGTGGGTGCAGGTTTTGCCTATGCCTTCACTCAACTCGATCAGCCCACACTCGGAGACATCATCGTCACCGGTGCGCAGTTTGTCGCAGACTCAAGCCTGGCAGCAACTCCCACACCGACACCGCCCGCGAGTGAATGTGTTGGCGACTGTTCGGGCGACAACGCAGTCGACATCGCGGAACTGATCACCATGGTCAACATCGCGCTCGGCAACGCACCGGCTAGCGCGTGCCCTACGGCGATTTGCGATGTCTTGTTTGTACACATCGATTGCATCATCAGGGCGGTGAACAATGCCTTGGACGATTGCGGCATCTCTGGGATCGGCGGACCCTGTGGCGGGAACGTGGAACCACGAGTCTGTGCGCCGGGGCTGATGTGTCAGTACGAAGGTGTTCCCGATGTGCCTGGGACGTGTGTGATCGGGGCGACGCCGATACCAACACCCACGCCTACTAACGAGTCCGGGGTGCCATGTTCGGATTGCAGCATGAGTTGTAGCTGCGCCATTACCTGCCCTCCACCCGTGCCTATCGGTAGCTGGTTTCTGACGGTTTGTCCGGACGGTGGCTGTATCTGCGAGTTTCTACCGATTTGAACGAGCAACGCGGGCGAGGGCATCATCATGACACGTCGGCTTGCCTTTTCTCGATGGGCATCCGAGCGCAGAGATATTCACGCGGTCGCGCTCGTGGGATCGCACGCCCGCGGCACGGCTCATGGCCGTCACACGCCCTCACCTCGGACAAACGTGTTCTGCTCACGTCCGGACACCAGATCTAATCCAGAACCACGAAGAAACCCTACGAACGCCAATCCCAATCTACAGGTTCTTTGGGCCAGGAAGGTCCGACGAATTATACGGATTCGTCGGGCCTCCGTAGCCGATTTTTGGACCAGATGTGACCGTGTAGGAGGGTTTTCGACGCCCTCCGCACCGAGCCGCAGCAGCTTGCTGCTGCACACCGGCAGTGGGCGCATAAAATCCAAGCATCGGATCGCTCCCGCGCCTAGAATAGCTTGGGCACAGGCATCACTCGTCATGGACTTCCACTTGCTGAGCCTTTTTTGGTTAGCCTTGCGGCGGCATGCCTCACGACGGCCATAGGACCAACTGACCAGGGAACGGGGTATAGCGGCAGGACGGGGTACAACGCCACGCACAGCAAGCAAAAGGTATTCAACGAGGAGGCCTGCGAACAAGGGACCGGCAAACCCGTCTCCTGTCGGGCCGCATACGACAACGCGACCACCAAGCTGCTGGCGCGCACGCCCGCCATCTGTCCAGCGTGTTTGGATGCCACCGCACAGAGCAGCCTGGCCGACCGAGTGATCACCTTTGTCGAGAGCGGCAACGGCCTGACCTATTGCGCGGGAACGACGCCATTGCCGTAACTGGATCACAATTCGAGGCCGTGCGTGCCCAAGGGTGGACGGCATGAGCATCTTCTCGGCAAGAGGCCCCCTGCACGCTCGACCGAATGTTCGGTGGGCGGGTCTAGGTTGTCGCGAGGGTCGAGATTTGTCGCTCGGCTCCTTTGATTCCCGCCGTCGTTTGGCGTATTACAGGCCGCGATGACACGCATTGGGATCGGGTTGATGGTGGCGCTCCTGCTGACGGCGGGAGGTGCCCGAACGTGGGCGGTAAGTTGTACGACGGACAGCGACTGTGATGACGGCATATTCTGCAATGGCGCCGAGCACTGCGACACCTCGATCGGCATGTGCTCGACCGGGGTCGTGGATAGATGCCCCGCGGCCGTCCAAGGATGCCTGATTTTCGGAAGCTGCATCGAGGCCACCCGTCAGTGTCCAGGCGTTCCGAACGACGGGCTGTGCCAGCAGGGCCTCGTCTGCGCGCCTGACGGCACCTGCGTTGCGCCCAAGCTTGCGCCTACCATGGGCCATTCCACATTGTTTGTGCTGGGGTTGGCCCTCGGTGGGGTGGGCATCGCCTGGTCAAGTAGGCGCCGCAAGCGGGCCTGATTCATCTCTCACACGCAGTGGCCGTTTCCGGCCACGAGCGCCAATTGGTTGAGCACCGGCGCACACCTCGAACGAAATTCCTTCAAGAAACACCAGGGGGCTGGCCTTTGCGGGCCAACCCCCCGATTTATTGACTCCCCGGGCCGGACTCGAACCAGCGACAACTCGGTTAACAGCCGCTCTGATACGTCTCGCAGCGCCCGACTCAATACAAACCAACGCGAAAAGACGAGATTCCCGGCACCGTCAACAGTGCACGGCGAGACGCATTTCATAGCCGAGTTGGAACGAATATTCGGACCAAATTCGGACCGGAACAGTCAGTGGTCGACCGGTTCGTGATGGGCGCCCCGACCTCGGCCCAGCGGCTGCGGCCAGCACCGCGTCAACTTGGGAGGAGACCGGTCCATCAAGTATCGGCCACCCAGAGGAAAGCCGCGAACAGGGCAGCGCGGCCAGATGTTGGTTGTCAAAAGTATCTTGCCCCATCGCCGTGGCTGTCAGCTTGGCGGCCACTTCGGCTGCCAACAAACGCATTCCCCATTCGACCGTAAAACATTTGCGGACCAACGAAGGGTATGGGATAAATACATTTTGACTCAACTCATGTTCTCGAAACGGGGAGGCCGATTATGAAATCAGATCAGAACCTCGGACTGCTACAATTGTACGCCCTTTTGATCGTTCTTGCCCTGGTTCAGGGGTGCGCCTTCAGATTGGGGGGTACAGCAATCAACTACCCACCAACGGGCTTAGGCCTCCTTTGTGTCCGATAGTTGGCACCAAATTCGTGTCGGAGCCACTCCTTACGCCGCATGCCTACCCCCTTTACCCCAAAGGCCAAAAGTGTGGAGCGAATAGCAAATGCGACGCTTGTGGGCGTTGCGTATTTTGCGGCGACCTCCAGTTCGGTCAATGCCCATTATCGATCATATCGTCGTGCCAGGAAGCGACCTGCGATGAAGCCACGTCGTCGATTGTTACGAGTCCTGCTCCGAGAGGTACCGCATGCGAAGACGGAAATCCTTGCACATTGTCTGACAAATGTGACGGGAAAGGTAATTGTGTTCCTGGTTTGTTGAAAAAACTACCGGTGTCCGATTGTAGCTATTACTACTGCGATTCGGCGTGGTCCCCCGCTCCATGCGCCTCCGGTGAATCGATCCTCGCCTCTACCCTGGCCATAACTCGATTACGCTAGCGGATTCCCGCGACGGCAGGAACCTACGGGAGCGCTCCGGAATCAGCACACGAGCCAGCCGCGTTGAGCACAGGATTGGCTCATCCGCGCCCCCTTCGGCGTCTCGTACTTCAGCGGCTTACCCTTGACGACTCGGGGATAGTCGGGCCGGATCTGGTAGAGTCCGATCTCGCCATGCACCGTCCAGACTGGCACGAGCAGCGCCGGGACGAGACGTTGCTGGGCGCTGAAGCCAAGCCGCTCCAACTCTGAACGGCTCGTGACGCTCCGGTACCCACGTGTTGCCGCCACCTCAGGCGCGATTGCTGATGCTTGTACCGTATCCGTTCGGGGAACGGCGTGGTCGGTCCGGAACGGAAAGTGCGTGAGACCGGGCGGTGGTGTTACGCCGCCGCCTGATGCGCGCCGGGGAGCAGCGTGGCGCGGCG
>Ga0265332_10002062_pt1 | contig 10513 bp, 8 predicted proteins | sample 41926metaG_FD_202084 | JGI IMG/M metagenome (GOLD analysis project Ga0265332, IMG submission 202084) | Rhizosphere microbial communities from Carex aquatilis grown in University of Washington, Seatle, WA, United States - 4-19-26 metaG | ecosystem: Host-associated > Plants > Roots > Rhizosphere >...
CACCGTGTTCCACCTGCCGTTCCTGGGCCCGGTGATGAACCGGATCGGCGGCGTGCGCGCCGACCCCGAGAACGCCGAGCGCCTGCTGATGAAGGACGAGCTGGTCGCGGTGTTCCCCGAGGGCGAGAAGGGCATGGGCAAGCTGTGGAAGGACCGCTACCGGCTGCAGCGGTTCGGCCGCGGCGGGTTCGTCAAGCTCGCGCTGCGCACCGGCGCGCCGATCATCCCGGTCGCCGTGGTCGGCGCCGAGGAGGCCGCACCGATGCTCGGCAAGGTGACCTGGTTCGCCAAGAACATCGGCATCCCGTGGATCCCGGTCACGCCCACGTTCCCGTGGCTGGGGCCGGCGGGCCTCTTGCCGCTGCCCAGCAAGTGGTACGTCGCGTTCGGCGCGCCGATCGACCTCGGCCGCGCGCACGGCCCCGCCGCCGCCGAGGATCGCCTGCTGGTCAACAAGCTCGCCGATCAGATCCGGACCCAGATCCAGGACATGATCGAGCAGCTGCTCGGCCAGCGCCGGTCGCCGGTCCTGCCCGCGTTCCTCGGCTAACCCACCGCGGTCAGCACCGGGCCCGGGAACGCCGGCGCGAGCTCGAGCAGGCGCTCGAACTGCCAGCCCCAGTTGCGATGGCTGTCGCCGTGGTGCGCGGCGAGCTGGTGCAGGACGAGGTCTGGAACGGTCCGCGCGCCGAGCTGGCGGAACAGGGTGAGCCAGTACCAGCACGGGGCGGTCGCGCGCTGCTCGATCGCGGTCCGCACCAGCAGGCTCCACGCGACGTCCGGATCGCGGACCATCGGCGCGATCCACGCCAGCCCGCGCAGCGCGCGCTTGCGCCCGGTCGCGACCTCGAAGTAGTAGCGCACGATCGAGAACCACAGGTGATCGGCCGGACACAGCGCGCGGCCGACGCCGAGCCCGCCCGGGATGCTGCGCTCGAACAGCGGCATGGCCTCGAAGTCGAACAGCACGTTGTGATGGACGTCGAACTTGACGAACGCGACCACCGCGTCGTCCTCGACGCAGAAGTTGGGGTTGCGCCGCGCCTCGTCCACCGCGGCGGCGTCGAGCCCGGTCACCGCGAACGCCTGGCGGAACGGCCACAGCTCGTAGCCCGAGGTCTCGTGGCGCAGCTGCTGGAGGTGCTCGACCGGGATCCAGCTCCGGGTCTCGCGCTGATAGTGGCCCTGCATGTAGCCATGGCCGTAGAGCACCTTCTTGACCTTCCACAGCTCGTTGCAGCCGACCAGCAGATCGATGTCGGCGCGCTCGCCCACCGCCTGATCGCGGTCGTAGCGCGCGCCGACCTCGACGCCCTTGATGACGACCGGCTCGACCCCGAGCTCGCAGATCGCGGCGAGGATCCGGCGCGCCTCGCGGACCTGGACGTCCCACAGGGCCTGATACAGCCGCTGGCGCGGGTGGTCGATCTCGCAGGCGACGAAGTACAGGCTGTCGATCCGCTTGCGCACCAGCGCCGCCAGGTGGCGGTCGCCGGCGTCGCGCAGCTGCGCGGCCGTCATCTGCGGTTCGGCGCCGGCGCGGCGGCGCAACAGCTCGAGCGCCACGGCTTGCCAGCTCGGCGCGCGGTCCGGTTCGCGTACACTCATGGATCAGCTCCTGGGTTGCGAGGCGGGTCGGGAGGCGAAGCCGACACGAACGCCAGGAACGACCGCGACAGGTAGTCGCGCTCGGCCTGGGCGAGCCACGCCTCGGGGGGCGCGGTGGAGTCGGCCAGCGGCTCGATCGCGCGCTGGAAGAACCAGCGGGCCTCGGCGCCGAGCCCGGGCAGCGTCGGCCGGTGATCCGCCGCGCCAAGGACCGTCCGCGCCAGCCGCATCGCATCGATCAGCGGGCCGACCAGCTCGGCGACCCGGCGGGTCCGCCCGGCCGCCACGAGCTGCCGCACCGGCGGCCGGAACCAGTAGTACACCAGCGCCGCCGCCTGGGTCGCCGGCGACAGGAACAGCTCGGTCAGCAGCCGGTCGCGGCGCGCGATCGGGCGCGGGAAGCGATCGACGAAGATCGGCGGGAACAGATCGATCAGCACCGGCCCGCGCGCGGTGACGATCAGGTTGTCGAGCGCGGTGTCGATCCGCACCGCGGGGGCGAGGTCGGCGAGGCGGTCGAGCCAGCCCGCGATCTCGCGCAGCGGGGCGATCAGCGCGCGCCACCGCGGCCCGGTCGGCCGCCCCCGCGCGATCACCAGCCGCGCCCGGGCGGCGAGCCAGGCCTTCGCGCCGGGTCCGGGGACCAGCGGCTGCATCATGGCATCGCGCGCGATGAACGTCGTCGGGGCGAACCGCACGCGCGCGCGGCGGAGCGCCGCCTCGTAGCGGGCCTGATCGCGAGCGCCGAGCGGCGCGAGCGCCTCGAGCACGCGGTGCTCGAACTCGCCGGCCGGCGCGATCCGCTTGACCGCGGTGCGCAGGCCGCGCCGCACCACGACGTAGCGGCCGGTGCGCGGCGCGACGGCCGCGGGATCATCGATCAGCTCGCCCATGGCGTCGCGTCCGCGGTCACGTGGCGGCTGACCTCGCGCGCCAGCCGCTCGACCTCCCCCGCGCTCGCCCGCACCGACCAGTCGGCGGTGGCGAGGAACACGCCGAGCGGCAGGACGACCAGGCGGACCCGGCCGTGCGTCACCGTCCACGCCGCGGCACCGGGCAGGCGCCGGAGCTCGCCGGAGCTCGCGGCGCTGGCCCGCGCGAGCCGCGCCGGGTCGGCGGTGAACCGGAGCAGCGGCACGAGGTAGATCCGGGTGTGCAGCGGATGACCGAGCGCGGCGGTGATCGGGCCGCTCGGCGGCGGCGCGGCGGCCGTCGTCCGCGGCGCGAGCAGCGCGAGCAGATCCGCCACCGCCTGCCGGGTACCACGGCGGGCGCGCCGCCGCAGCGCGATGTCGATCGCCTGGGCGTAGCGATGCGCCGCCACGTCGTACGGCCAGCCGCGCCGTGCGATCGCGCGGACGATCGCGCGCTCCGCCGCGCTGCCGGCGCCGACCAGCGCGCGCGCCGCCGGCGAGGCCGCGACCGAGAACCCCATCTCGCGGACCAGGAAGTCGAGCACCAGCCGCGCCGCGAAGCCGAGCTGGCAGCGCTCGATCACGTCGAGCGCCACCGCCGGCTGGTGGGTGAGGATCAGAAGGACATCGTTGATGTCCTTCATGAACGCGATGTCGTGCTTGAGCAGGTGGGCGAGCGTGACCGCGAGCTGATCGGCCCACGGCACGCCATCGGCGCCGGCCGCCGGGAACTGCGTGGTGTCGAGCAGGCCGAGCGGGATGCCGGGGAAGTTGACGTCGACCGCGTGGACGTGGCTGACGTGGCGCCGCACCAGATGGAAGTGGCCGGTCAGGACCTCGTCGCCGGCGGCGTCCTGCACGACCTTGAGCGAGAACGGGACCGCATCCGGCGTGAAGCGGTAGCCCAGGGTCTGGACCAGCGGCCCGGCGAGCCGCACCGCGTCGTCGAGCCCCGGCGTCAGGTAGTCGAAGTCGCTGAAGTGGCGCATCGCGCGATCGGGATAGAGCTGGCTGGTCCGCAGGCCCTTGATCGCGGCGATCCGCAGGCCGTGCGCGGCAGCGAGCCGCTCGACCTCGGCGACCGCGCCGAGCTGGATCGCCGCGCGCGCGCCCATCTCGGCGAACCGCCGCGCCAGCGCCGGGCTCGGCGCGATGCCGAGCCGCCGGCAATGCCACTCGATCATGCCGGCGAGCCGGTGCAGCTTGACCTGATGCGCGCTCGGCTCGTCCGCCGCCGGCGCCCAGCGCGCCAGCGCGGCCTCGGTCGCCGCGTCGAGCTGGAGCTTGCCGAACCGCATCACGCCGAGATGCTCGGCGGAGAACGCACCTTCGGGCGCGCGGCGAAAGTTCCGCACCGCCTGGGCTAGCCGCGCGCCGAGCCGGTCCGCGCCGGGCGCCGGCCGGTCGTCGTCGTCGGGAGTGGTCCAGCGCACCCGGCGGGTGTCGACGCACGCGTCGCAGCTGAGCGCACCCGGCGCCGCGCGCAGCGGCGAGCAGGCCTGCGCGCCGCCGCGCGCGGTGGCGAGCGCCTGCGCGCCGACCTCCCAGACCGTGAGCGAGCAGCGCGCGCCGTGATCGATCCGATCCCGGGACAGCCGGCGGATCCGGTCGTCGATCAGCGCGGTGGCCTCGGGCGCGCCGAGGCCGTCGAGCGCGGCGACCATCGCCCCGGCCTCGACCTCGCACGCGCGGCACGCCGCGGTGGTCACCGCGAGCGCGAGCTCGCCGGCCTGCCCGCCGATGTCGATGACGACCGAATCGCCGCAGGCGTGGCCGCGGCTCTCCAGCGTGGCCTCGGGCACCAGCAGCCGGCCGTGGAACGACCGGACCACCGCCTCGCTCGCGCTAGCTGGCACGCGCCGCTCCCTGCGAGCTGTCGCGCGCGACCCGGCCGACCGCCGCGACCAGCGCGTCGACGTCGCGGTCGTCGTTGTAGACGCCGAGCGACGCGCGGGTCGCGCTGGTGACCCCGAGGCGGCGCAGGTAGGGCTGCGCGCACATGTGGCCGGCGCGAATGCTGATCCCGGCGGCATCGAGCGCGAGCTCGAGGTCATGCGCGTGCGCCGCCGCGACCGTGAACGACGCGATCGCGGGCGAGCCGCCGGCGGGTCCCAGCACGCGCACGCCGTCGATCGCCGCGAGCTCGGCGCGCAGCCGGTGGCCGAGCGCGGCCTCGTGGCCCGCGATCGCGGCGAACCCGAGCTCGCCGAGCCACCGGCAGGCCTCGGCCCACGCGACCGCCGCCGCCACGTCCTGCGTGCCGGCCTCGAGCCGGGCCGGCACGTCGAGCAGCACCTCGTCGCGCGCCATCACGGCGTGGACCCCGCCACCCCCGACCAGCAGCGGATCGAGCATCGCCAGCCGCGCGCGCGGCCCGAGCACCGCGGCGATGCCCTTGGGGCCGTACATCTTGTGCGCCGAGACCACGACGAAGTCGGCGCCCAGCGCGGCCAGCGCCAGCGGCTCGTGCGCGGCGGCCTGCACCGCGTCGACCACGACCACGGCGCCGCCCGCGCGCGCGAGCTCGACGATCTCGGCCAGCGCCGGCCGGTGGCCGGTCACGTTGGAGGTGTGGGTGACCGCGACCACGCCGAGCCGGCGCGAGCGCAGCCGCCGCAGGTAGTCGACGTCGATCGCACCGTCGCCGCCGCACGGCACCACGTCGTAGAACGCGCCGGTGCGGCGGGCGAGCCGCCGCCACGGCAGGTCGTTGCTGTGATGCTCGGCCTCGCTGACCAGGACGATCGAGCTCGGCGGAACGTGCGGGGTCAGCCCCCACGCGACCAGGTTGAGGCCCTCGGTGGCGTTCTTGCAGAACACCAGCTCGCCGGCGGTCGCGCCGAACCGCGCCGCGATCGCGGCCCGCGCGGTCTCGAACCGGAGGTTCGCCGCCGCGCTCATGCCGGTCCGCGCCCGCCCCGGCGAGCCGCCGATCTCGCGGTGGAGGTCCGCCCACGCGGCGATCACGCACTCGGGGACCAGGGTCGTGGTCGACGAGTCGAGGTAGATCGCGCCGCCGCGCAGCGCGGGGACCTGCGCGCGCACCGCGCCCGGCGCCATCACACCGCCACCTCGCGCGGACCGCGGCCATCGAACAGCGTGCGCAGCAGGCCGCGCAGGCGGCGCAGCCGGCCGGCCGCGCGCGCCTGCACGCCCAGACCGACGCGGTACGCGGGCACCGACGCGGCCAGCGCCTCGCAGGTCGCGCGCGCGGCCTCGGCGAGCAGCGCCCGCGACGCGCGCGGCAGCAACCACGGCGACAGCCAGGTCTCGTCCTCGGGCGTGAAGCACGACGCTTCCAGCGCGGCGCGCGCCTGTGCCACGCTCGCCCGCTCGCACCACGCCGGGCGCTCGTCCTGACCGAGCTCGGGCAGCACGATCGCGTGGAGCGGCGCGGCGCACGCCACCGAGCCGCCGAGCACGGTCGCGAGCTCGCGCGGCGTCAGCTCGATCTTCTTGCTCGACGCGAACTCGATCGGCAGCAGCGCGGGGTCCTGGCCGAGCAGCTGCGGCCGGGCGAGCGCCGCCGCGCCGAGGAACCGCTGGAGCTTGGGGATGCCCTCGATCGTCGCCCGCCCGATCCGCACCGGGAGCGGCACGCCGACCAGCGTCCAGCGCTCGGGCGCCGGCGAGACCAGCATGCGGTCGTTCGACAGCAGCGTGCCGCCGCGGTCGGCCGCGAGCAGCAGCGACGTGGTCTTGCCGGCCCCGCTGTGGCCGGCGATCAGCAGGCCGCGGTCGCCGCGCGCGACCCCGGCGGCGTGGAACACGATCGCCTGGCGGTTCTCGTGCCAGCGCAGGATCAGCTCGCGCGCGACGCGCACGGCGAGCCGCTCGGGGCGCGCGACGCCGGGATGCACCACGACCAGCGCGGTGCGGCCGTTCCAGCCGATGACATAGCGGCCGACCAGCCCGTCCTTGTCGTCGCGCACCACGTCGAACCACGTGACCGCGTCGCACGCATGGGCGCGGTACACGACGTCGCGGAACGGTGTGACGTCGCTGCCCGGCATCGCGCGAAGGATGCGCGCGATCCGGTCGAGCGCGTCGCCGTCGCTGCACAGCTGGATCGCGAACACCGGCTCGGCGGCGCACAGCCGCGGCACCGGCAGGTAGTCGAGCACGTAGCTCGCGAGCGCGGACGATGGCCCCCCGGGGGTCGACAGCTCGAGGACGAGCCCATGGACGTCGACGATCGCCGCCCGCGCCCCGCGCGCCGCGAGCGCGTTGAACGTCCCCTGGAGCACACCGTCGGCGTCACTCGCCGATCGGCTGGACAAAGCGGGCGCGGAGCCCGAGCAGGCTGGATCGTTGGTGATCATGAGCGACTCCGGAACAGAGGAAGCGGCGGGCATCGCCGAGCATGGCGTCGAACGCCGCGAACAGGTCGATCGCCTCGCCGGCGGCGAGCGCGAACAGACCGCGGAACAAGCCGTCGAGCCGGTCATCGAGAAACGCGCGCTCTGAGCCGAAGTGCGCGCCGCGGTCGACCCCGGCGCGCGCGCCCCGGATCCGCAGCCCGCTCTCCTGGATCTGCGCGCTCAGCACGACCAGCACCGCGGCGCGCTCCGCGGTGTCGCCGGCACCGGCCAGGGTGGTGGCCGCGGCCTCGATCCGCGCGGCGAACATGCGGTCGTCCCAGCCGAGCACGACGCCGAGCAGCGTCGCGTGCAGCAGGCAGTCGGCGAGCTCGTCGGCGAGCTCGAACGACTTGCGGCCGGGCTCGTGCGCCCGCGCCACCGCCGGCGCCCGCGGGGCGTGGATCGCCTCGGTGAGGTGGCCGACCTGCACGCACAGCTCGGCGATCGACGCCAGGCCATCCCAGGGCGCGGCCTCGATCGCGCGGAACTGACCGCGCAGGACCAGCGCGTCGCGGCGCACCGCGAGCGCGCGCGCAGCGATCGGGGTCGCGTTGCAGCCGCGCCACGGCGCGTGTGACGGCCAGGTGATCGAATGCGCGCCCGCCGCCGAGCTCGGCCAGTAGCCGTCGCGCGCGTCACTCTCGATCACCACCGGCAGCCGGGTGACGTGGCGCAGCCGCGTCGCGTCGGCGGTCACCACGCCGCCGTCCGCGCTCAGGCGCAGCTGCGGGATCCCGTCGTGGTGGCACAGCGTGAGCCGGGCGCCCGCCGCGGCGGCCTCGGCCCGGGCCGACGCCAGCCTGCGGGACGCGCCCTCGGCGTCGGCATGGAACGACGCGCAGCGGTGGCGCTGCGCCGGGGGACAGTGGCTCACCGACAGACAGCTCGGCGTGGCGTAGAAGCCGCCCAGATCGGGGCGGCCCAGGGTGGCCGACAGCGCGCACAGGTTCGAGTCGTAGATCGGGTGGTCGGGGAACTCGCGGCGGACCCGCGCGAGCGTCGCCTCGAAGCCATCCGGGAAGATGCTCTCGACGCTGAGCAGCTCGGACCACGACGCGCGCAGCTCCGGCCAGCCCGCGCGCTCGGGATCGAGATCCGGATACAGCTTCAGGCCGGCGAGCACCGACGCGCGCGCCACGCCGGCCACGGTCGCGAACACGTCGCGCACCACGGACTCGTGCAGGTTCGCGGGGAGGATCGGGCGAAAATAATGAATCACCGGCATCGGCGCCGCGGCGAGCCGCGCCAGGCCGCGCCGCAGCCGGTGATGCGAGACGCCGCGCTCGATCGAGCTGTCGAGTCCGGACAGGCTGACGTACACCACGATCGGCTGGGCCTCGCTGTGCAGCGCCGCGAGCTGGTCGAGCACGTCCGGCGGCACCTCGCACTTGGTGACGAAGCACAGCGGGTTGGCGATCCCGCGCTCGCGCGCGTGGCGGACCAGCGCGAGCAGCATCGCCTGGTTGTCCGGCGTGGCCATCGCGTCGGTGTGGGTCAGCAGACAGACCGGGATGGTCTCTGCGAAGCTCGGGTGCGCCACCAGCGCCGCGATCGCCGCGCTCGCGTCGGCCAGCTGCACCGGCCGGGTGCCGGTCTGGTTCCACGCGTTGAGGAAGCAATAGCCGCACTGCTTGGGACAGCCCTGGATCGGATTGACCACGAACCAGCTCGCGTGGAGCTCGACCAGCCCGTGGAACACGCGCTCGGCGGCGACCACCGGCGTCACGGCGCGTGCTCCTCGTGGCCGGCGGCGACCGCGCGGGCATAGCTCGCCGGATCGCCCACGGTGTACCAGCTGCCGCGCAGCGCCACGCCGACCACCCCGGCACCGCGGGCCGCGGCGCGGCGCCGGGCGAGCACGCCGACCGCCAGGCCGATGTCGAGCTCCGCCGCCGCGGGCAACTCGGACAGCGCGTCGTAGATCGCCGGGGTCAGGATCAGCCGGCTGACCACGGCGAGCTCGGACCGGACGTCGCGGAGCGCCGGCCGCTGCAGCAGATCCGACACCGCGACGACGCGCCCGCCGCGCGCCGGCGGATCCGCGGTCACCAGGTTGCCGAACCGTCCGGCGATGTCCGTGCGCGGCCGGACCTGACACGCCACGGCCGCGAGCGCGGCGTGCTCGACGAACGCCTCCGCGACCTCGTGGATCGCCGGGGGGCCGCCGCGCACCACGTCATCGGCGAACGCGACGGCGAAGCAGGGTTCGCCGGCGAGCCGGTCGCGGAGCTGGAACAGCGGCGCCGCGCTGCCGTAGCGGGGGGAGGGAGTCTCCTCGATCACCTCGAGCCGCAGATCGCCCGGCCAGGTGCGCACCGGGTCGAGCGCTGCCAGCGGCCCGGACGCGAACGGCCCGTGGCTCGCCGGCTCGCACAGGTGCTCGCGCACGATCCGGTCGCCCGGCCGGCTGATCACCAGTACCTCGCGAAACCCGGCGGCGACGCACTCCTCGACCACGAGCTGGATCGCCGGCACGCCGTTGATCGGCAGCATCTCCTTGGGGACTCGCTTGCTGAACGGCAGCATCCGGCTGCCCCAGCCCCCGGCCAGCACGATCGCGATCCTGGGAAATCCCTGCTTCACCATGGTCCTCACCAGAAGATCAGCTCCGGATCGTCGCCGCGGAGATAGCGATGGGCCGCCACGAACAGCCGCGGAAACAGCTGATCGACCGCGAGATACGACGGCGGGAATGCATCGCGCGTGACCCGGATCGGCCCGGCCGCGGCGGCACTGGCCATCGTCTCGCTCCACGCCACCGCGAATGCCTGGTCGGCCTTGCCCAGCAGCAGCGCGAGGGTCTCGTCCAGCGGCAGCTCGACCAGCCCGCGGACCTCCGCGTTCTCGCGCGCCGAGCGGGCGAGCGCCGCGGAGGTCGGCAACAGAAAGATATGCTGGAACTCGTTTGCGATGTAGTCCGGGGCGAGCGTCGCCGCGGTCTGCCGGACGCCGATCGGAACCAGCGTGGAGAACTCGACCTCGAGGCCGAGCTCCTCGCGGATCTCGCGGACGCCATCGGCGATGTTCTCGCCGGCCTCGTAGTGCCCGCCGACCGAGACGTCCAGGAAGTCCGGCCGGTCGAAGCCGTACAGACCGGGCTGCTTGGCCTGCAAGGTCACGGTTCGCCGCTCCGGGTGCACGACCAGGCAGGTGAACACGCGATGCCACAGCCCGCGCCGGTGGGCGTCGCGCTTGTCGGCGCGCCCGGTCCACTGGTAGCGATCATCGTAAATATCGATCAGCAAACTCACTCCAGGTTGAGCGCGCGACGTCCAGCAGATTGACGAGTACCAGCCACTCCAGATCGTGTCAAGCCAAACTCGATGCGCGCCCGCGCACGTCGTGGATCGTGCAGTGACTCAGGCGATGTGACACTGGGTGTCTCCTGGTGTGTCTCATCGCGCTTCGGTCGGGTCTCGGTCGTGGCTGCTGGCCACGATTGCCCATGCCTCGATTGCAACAAAGAGACATCTTGCCAGTGATTCGATAGCCAATTACGGTGCACTCATGATGTTCTTGACAGGCGCGGAGATGAGTCGGCGTCCATGATCATGGCAATTGTCGGCACTCGCCCGGAAGTCATCAAGATGGCCCCGGTCGTGACCGCGCTCGGACGGCGCGGGGTCGCGA
>Ga0265332_10002064_pt1 | contig 10507 bp, 4 predicted proteins | sample 41926metaG_FD_202084 | JGI IMG/M metagenome (GOLD analysis project Ga0265332, IMG submission 202084) | Rhizosphere microbial communities from Carex aquatilis grown in University of Washington, Seatle, WA, United States - 4-19-26 metaG | ecosystem: Host-associated > Plants > Roots > Rhizosphere >...
CGCGCCGACCTGCGGATCGGCGTGCATGAGGAGGCGTTCGGTGTCGGCGAAGCCGCCGTCGGGGAGCCGCGGCCCGGCGAGGATCGAACCGTCGGCCGCGCGCACGTGCCCGAACGCGTTCACCACGGCGATCGCCGCGCAGGCCACGCCTCCCGCGCGTTCCGGTCCGGCGACGGCGATGCCCACGCCGCCTTTCATCGCATGCGCGACGCCCATCGCCTTCCCCACCGTGCACCCCGTGCCGGCGCCGACGCTCCCCTCGGCGATGCCGGCGGCGGTCGCGCCGTCGCAGGCGGCGTACGCCATCTCCGCGGTGGGGCGCGCGTCGAACCGGCCGAGCGGCGCGAGGTCGAAGACGACCGCCGTGGGCACGATCGGCACCACGCCGCCGCCGATGGGATGGCCGCGCCGCCGCTCCTCCATCCACCGCATCACCCCGCCCGCGGCGTCGAGCCCATACGCCGAGCCGCCCGTGAGGAGGATCGCATCGATGCGATCGGCCATCGCGTCGGGCGCGAGGAGCGCGACCTCACGCGTGCCGGTCGCGCGCCCGAGCACGCAGGCGCTCGCGCGGAGCGGCGCGTCGATGCCGCGCACCACGGTGCAGCCGGTGCCGCCGGCCTCGTCGGTACCGTGCCCGACCGCGAGGCCGAAGCCCTCGAGCGAGGGCGCGCCGCTCACGTGGCGGGCGTCGCGGGCGCGGGCGCGGCGGGCGCCGTGGCCTGGCACTTCGCGCAGCGCACGATCCCGCGGAGGTTGCACATCACGCAGAGGAACGTGCCGCAGACCTGGCAGGGATAGCCTTCCGAGGCCCGCTCTTCCTTGCCGCAGGCGCGACAGGTCATCCGGTCGGTGGTGCTCATGGCGTCACCGCGGCCTTTCCGCGAGGTCGTACTCGCGGATCTTCTTGATGAGCGTGGCGCGCGAGATGCCGAGTTCGCGGGCGGCGTGCGTCCGGTTGTGCAGGTTCGCCTTGAGCGTGCGGTCGATGTGCGCCTTCTCCACCTCGGCGAGCGAGCGCGGCACGTGGTGCGCCACCTCGGCGCCGCTCGCGCCGGCCACTTCGCGCGGGAGCGAGGCGACTTCGATCTTCGGGAGGCCGCGGGCCATGAGCATCGCGCGCTCGAGCACGTTGCGCAGTTCGCGGATGTTGCCCGGCCACGAGTAGCGGAGGATGGCGTCGAGCGCGTCGTCGGCGAGTTGCGTGGGGGCGCCGGGGAGCGTCGGCGCGAGTTCGTCGAGGAGGTGCGCGGCGAGCTCCACGAGGTCTTCGCGCGAGCGCGCGCGGAGCGGCGGGAGGCTGATCGGCATCACCGAGAGGCGGTAGTAGAGATCCTCGCGGAAGCGCCCCGCGGTCACCTCGCTCACGAGGTCCTTGCTCGTCGCCGCGATGACGCGGACGTTCGGCGTGATCTCCATCGTGCCGCCGTGACGGCGAAAGCCCTTGCCCTCGAGCACGCGCACGAGCTTGGGCTGGAGGTGCGAGTCGAGGTCGCCGATCTCGTCGAGGAAGAGCGTGCCGCCGTCGGCGATCTCGAAGAGCCCCTTGCGGGTGGGCCCGCCGGCGCCGTCGGGGCCGCTCTCGACGCCGAACAGCTCGCTGTCGAGCGACTCGGCGGTGAGCGCGGCGCAGTTCACTTCGACGAACGGCTTGCCCGAGCGCGGGCTCTGCGAGTGGATCAGTTCGGCCACGCGCCCCTTGCCCGACCCGCTCTCGCCGACGATGAGCGCGGTGGTGCGGTCGCTCGCCGCGAGCAGCGAGATCTGCGCCGAGAGTTCGCGCATCGCCGCCGACGGGCCGAAGATGATGTTCGACCCGGCGCCGCGACGGTCGCTCATGTAGCGGTTCATGCGGCGGAGCGCCGCCTTCTCGAGCGCGCGCTCGGCGGCGGCGGCGAGATGGCTCAGGTCGACCGGCTTCGTGAGGAAGTTCTCGGCGCCCTTGTGCAGCGCGTCGACGGCCATCGGCACGTCGCCGTACGCGGTGACCATGACGACGACGGGGTTGTCGTCGCGGATCTTCGCGAGCACGTCGAAGCCCGTCATGTCGGGGAGCCGCACGTCGAGGAGCACGAGGTCGGGGCGCACGCGCTGGTACGCTTCGATGCCTTCGGCGCCGGTGTGCGCTTCGGTGACGACGTGATTGCCGTCGTGGCGGAAGAACATCGCGAAGGCGGTGGCGATCGCGACTTCGTCGTCGATGATGAGGATACTGGCCATCGGCTAGCTGGTGCCTGGTGAGGGCGGCGCGACGATCGGGAGGAGCACCTCAAAGGTGGCGCCCTTCCCCGGCTCCGAATAGACCCGCAGCGTGCCACCGTGCTCGCGCACGATGCCGAAGCTGATGGACAACCCGAGGCCGGTCCCGATACCGCGCGGCTTGGTCGTGTAGAACGGATTGAAAATGTGCGGCAGGTGCTCCGCCGCAATGCCGGGACCGGTGTCGGTCACGGTAACCACCAACAACTCGCCGCGGCGCGACGTCTTCACCGTCGCGAGGCGCGAGCCCGTCTGCATCGCCAGCGCCTGCTCGGCGTTGGAGAGCAGATTGATGAACACCTGCTGCAACTGGAACGGATCGGCCCACGTCATCGGCAGCGACGGCGAGAGGTCGGTCTGCAGGTGGATCTGCTGCATCTTGAGCGGGTACCGCCGCAGCTCGATCGTGTCGAGCAGCACCTGGTTGATGTCCGTCGGCATGCGCTCGGGCGGATTCTGCCGCGCGAACGTGAGGAGCTTGCCGACGATGCGGGCCGCGCGCTTCGCCTCGTTCACGATCGTCTCCACCGCGCGCCGCGAATCGTCGCCGCTCGCCTGCTGCGCCTGCAGCAGCTGCGCGAACGCGAGGATGCCGGTGAGCGGCGAGTTCATCTCGTGCGCCACGCCGCCCACCATCTCGCCGAGCGCGGCGAGTTTCTCGCGGCGCGTCACCTGCTCGAACAGCGTCCGCTCCTCCGTGATGTCGCGGAGGATGCCGAGCACGCCGCAGACGCGGCCGCCGTCGTAGATCGGCGCCGAGATCATGCTCGAGACGCGCTGCGTGCCGTCGGCGGCGAGGTAGCGCACCTCGCGGCGTTCGCGCCGGCCGGCGAGCGACGCGGCGAACATCTGCCACTTGTCGGACCGCTCCTCGGGGAGGAGGAGGTCGGAGAAGTGCGTGCCGATGAGCGTCTCGCGCGCGCGGCCCATCGCCTTCTCGAGCGCGCGATTCACGGCGGTGAAATTCCCTTCCTCGTCCACCGTGCAGATCGCGTCCTCGGCGCTCTCGACGAGGCGCGCATACCGATGCTCCGCCCGTTCGAGGGCGCGGGCCCGCTCGTGCTCCTCGGTGACGTCGCGCGCCACGCCGAGCACCACGCTCACGGCGTCGCCGCGCCGGATGGGCGTGTTGCTCACCGACACGAGCCGCCGCGTGCCGTCCGGGCGCACGAGGTGGCACTCGTAGCGCCGCGTCTCGCCGGCGAGCGCGGCGCGCCAGTGCACCTCGATCTCGTCGAGTTCCGACGGATCGATCATCGGGAGGATGCTGCGCCCGAGGAGCTGCTCGCGCGGCAGCCCGGCGAGCACGACGCTCGCCTCGTTCGCCGACGTGAACCGCCCGTCCGTGTCGAGCGTGTAGATGGCGTCGGCGGCGACCTCGAGGAGGTTGCGGTGCCGCTCCTCGAGCGCGTGGAACGCGGTCACGTCGTCGACCGTGACCACCGCGCCGCCGTTCGGGTGCGGCGAGGTCACGAGATCGAAGATCTTGCCGCTCCACGCGGCGCGCAGCGTGCCGCGCCCCACGAGCTGGCGGCGGATCGCGACGCCGATCGGATCGGCGTCGGTGATCTCGCGTTCCTCGTGCAGCAGCGCCTCGTAGAGCGCGCGGCCGGCGAGCGACGCGCCCTCGCCGAGCCCGGCGAACGCCGCGAGCCGCGCGTTGTGCCGGATCACGTAGCCTTCCGCGTCGAGCACCGCGACACCGCCGGCGATCGCGTCGAACGCGGCGCTCAGCTCGCGGGTCGCCTCGCTCGCTTCTTCGTAGAGGCGCGCGTTCACCACCGCGAGGGCCAGCTGCGAGGCGAGGCGTTCGAGCACGCGCGCGTCGACGTCGGTGAACGGCGTCTGCCGGTTCACCACGGCGAGCATGCCGATCGTGCCGTCGGGCGTCACGAGCGGCGCGGCCACGATCTTCGAGATCTTGCGGATGGTGCCCGTGGGATCGTAGATGCGGCTCGACTCGACGCCGACGTTGCGGAAGTAGGCGCGCCCGTCGAGCACCCCCTGCACCGTCGGACTCTTGTCCAGCGGCAGGTAGAGCCCCTCGATGGCGGACGCGTCGGGACCCTCCGTCGCGACGAGATGCATGTAGTCGCCGCGCCGCAGCGCGACGCCGCCCCCTTCGCCGCCGAGGATCGCGACCGAGTGCCGCAGCGCGAGACGGAGCACGTCGGAGAGCTTGAGCGACCCGCCGACGGCGCTCGCCATCGACGCGAGCGCTTCGCTCTGCCGCTTCTCGCGGAGCCCGTCGGCGAAGAGCGCCGCGTTCACGAGCGACGTCGCCGCCGTCGCCCCGATCGTGAGCAGGAACTCCTCCTCCTCGCTCCCGAACGCGCCGTCCGATTCGCCATAGACGGCGAGGATCCCCGCCAGCTTGTAACCGGACATGAGCGGCACGGCCAGCACGGCCGCCGCGGTCGCCCCGGGCTCGACGGCGGCGCGCGCGCGGCTCGACCGCCCGGTGCGCGCGACCTCGTTCACCGCGGCGCACGCCGGACTCGTGTCGGCCCCTTCGGCGACGCGCCCGTCACGCCAGTGGAGCGCGACGACCGCGTCGCCCCCCGACGCCGCGGGACGCGCGACGATCACGCCGTCGCTGCCGATGATGCGCGACACCTGGCGCGCGAGTTCGCGTTCGATGTCGTCGCGATCGAGCGAGCGCGAGAGCACGGCGCTCACTTCGTGCAGCCGCTGCAACCGTTCCGCGCGCCGTTCCGCGAGCGCGACGAGACGATCGCGCTCGCGGATGAGGGCCTCGAGCGCCGCCGACTGTGACTCCGGCAGATCGCGTAGGAGGTCCCGAAGCTCAGGATCGAGCTGGGCGGCCGGCATCACGCCGGTAGGACGGGAGTCAGGCATTCATTGTACTTGGCACGCCCCCATTTCCCGGGGGATCGTGGTGTCAAGTTACGATACGGCGTCGCGGTTATCAATCAACCGGTCAGGGCACCAGGAACAGCGCCCCGCCCGGCTCGACCGTCGCATGTAACGGACCCTTCGCCAGCAGGTCGCCGTCCGCCTGCGGAACGGCGGCCGGCACGACCTCCAGGTGGATCTCCCGGCCCCGCGCGAAGAACGTCCCGGGCCGCGGCCGGAAGTCGCGGCGGATCGCCCGCCACATCACGCCGACCGCGCCGAGCGGCGAGGTCGCATCGAAGATGCACAGGTCGAGGAGGCCGTCGTCCATCCGCACCCCCGGCCCGGTCGCGACGAGGCCGTCCATCAGGACCGGGACGTTGGCGATCATCGCCATCGCGCACTCCTGCTCGTGCCGCACGCCGTCGACCGTCGCGATGACCGCGAACCGGTGATGCTTCGCGAAGGCTCGCACGCCGCTGATCATGTAGGCGCCCACGCCGAAGCGCCGCTTGAGCGCGCTGCTCGCGCCGTGGATCATGTCGACGTCGAAGCCATAGCCGGCGGTGAGCGCGAAGCGGCGTCCATCGCCCAGCCGGGCGGCGTCGATGCGGCGTTCGACGCCGCCGAGGAGCGCGCGCACGGAGCGTACCGGATCGCGCGGGATCCCGAAGTGTCGCGCGAGCTGGTTGCCGGTGCCGGCGGGGATGATCGCGACCGGGGGCCCGCCGTGCGCGGCGGCGCCGGCGGCTTCCATCGCCGTGCCGTCACCGCCCGCGGCGAAGATCGCGTCGTGCCGCCCGGCGAGCGCGCGCACCAGTTCGGAGGCGTGGCCGGGACGTTCGGTGCGCACGAGCTGCACGTCGACGCCCGCCGCGCGCAGCGCGTCGGCCGCGGGGCGCTCGGCCGCGAGGCCGCGGCGCGACGCGGGATTGACGATGAGGAGCGCGGACCGGATCAGAAGCGCCAGATCCGGAAGAGATCGAAGCCGTATTGCCGCGGCGTCGGCGCGAAGCCGCGCGCGTTCGCCTCGCGGGTGCAGAGCACGGCGCTCGTCGGCGGGTCCATGCCGGCGGAGAGCGTGAGCACGTTCGAGAGGCGGTAGTCGATCTTGAGCCCGATGGCGTCGGCGAAGGTGAGCGGGTCGCTCGACGCCGCGCTGCCGCCGGCGAGCTGGCCGAGTTGGCAGAGGCCGGCGTCGAGCCGCACGAACACGCGCTCGCTCACCTGCTTCGCGCAGTTGAAGCGCGTGCCCGAGAGGATGTTGCTCCCCACGTCGCGGATGCGCCCCTGATAGGCGTCGAGCCCCGCGGTGCTGAGCTGCGCGTCGTCGCAGAGGTTGCCGGTCGCCTTGGAGCCGAGCACGCTCGACCACGAGCTGAGGAGCACGCGCGCCGCCGTCGACGTGTAATCGCCGCCGCGGCCGCCGATCTCGTAGCTCGGGCCGCCGGTCACGAGATAGCTGATGAGGTCGGCGTTGGTCACGCGGAGCGAGTCGGGGCTCGAGAGGTCGGCCACGGGCGCGCGCAGCGTGCCGCCGATGTGCACGCGCACGTGCACGTCCGGGCGCGCCGTCTGCTGGCTGAACTGGCGGACGGTGTGGAGCGCGTTGATGCTCATCGTCGCGCTGCGGAAGTCGGGGTCGCCGAACCATCGCAACTCGCCGCTCTCCACCTCGAACGGCCGTTGCACCGGGCCGAGGTTCAGCCGGTAGGTGCCGCGCACCGTCTGGAGCGAGCCGTCGAGCGCGAAGTCGGCGTTGACGCCGTTCACGGCGCGGCTGCGCGTGATGTTCACGCTCCCGCCGAGGTTGATGTTCGCCTCGTCGGAGCGGAGCCAGACGTCGCGCCCCATCTGCACCTGCACGTTGCGGATCGTGAGGTTGTTCAGCAGGTCGCTCGGCGGCTGCGGGAAGAGCCGGCGGTTCTCGAACGCGGAGGTGTCGACGACGTGCAGGAACTCCGGGTCGTCGAGCGAGATCACCTGCTTCTGGTACAACTCGGGCACGGGGATCAGCCCGCGGTCGACGAGGAGCCCGCCCGTGAGCGTCGCGCCGCGCTGCGACCCGGCGAGCCGGAGTTCGCCGGTGAGGTCGAGGTCGGCGACGTCGCTCGGACGCGCGATGGCGTTGAATCCCTGCAGCGCGAGCGCGAGGTCGAACGTCGGATTCTCGACGTCGCGCAGCCCGAGCCAGCCGCTCACGCGCGCCGTGCCGACGTGGGCGCCGCCGCTGCGCGCCTGCAGCGTGCGCACGACGATGCTGTCGCCGGCGAACGCGACGTCGGCATCGATGGCGCCGAAGGTCACGTCGCCGAGCGGCGTGAGCTTGAGCGCGCCGTCGTGCACGCGCAGCGCGCCGTTCGCGCGCGGATGCTTCCAGGTGCCGCTCACGTCGACGTCGAGCGCGAGCGAGCCGCTCGCGCCGGTGACGGCGCGGCTGAACGCCTCGATGAGCGCGAGGCCGGTGCTGTCGGTGCGGACGCGCGCCGTGAGCGGCTCCTCGAGCAGCCGCGGGCCGGTGGCGCCGAGCGACAGGTCGATCGGCAGCGACGCGTCGGCATGCAGCGCGGGGATGCCGAGACGCGAGTACGTGAGGGTCGTCGTCAGCCGGCGGTCGGCGTACCGGCCGTCGGCGGCGACGGACTCGAGCCGCAGTCCGGCGAACGCCGCGGTGGCGAGCGATCCGCTGAAGCGCAGGTCGGGATGCTCGCGCGTGCCGCGCACCTCGCCACGCATGGAGAAGACGCCGCCGAACGGCGACTCCGACTGCAGGAGTTCGCCGACGTCGGCGAGCGGCACCGAGTCGGCGCGCACGTCGATGGCGATGGGCGCGCCGGCGCGCGCCGCGCCGGCGAGGCTGAAGCGGCCGCCGCGCACGCCCGCGAGGCGGAACGAGTCGAGCACGAAGCCGCCGCGCGCGACCTCGAGGAGCGACGCGCCCCGCAGCGACCAGGCGTTCGACGCCGTCTGGAAGGCGAGGCTGTCGAGCCGCACGCGCGTGGTGTCGCCGATGCGCTGCACCATGGCCTGCGCGCGCGCGCGCGTGCTGTCGGGCGTGATGGCGGCGGCCGACACCGTCATCCGCCCGTTGCCCGCGACGTCGGCGCGCGCCGCGACGCGCGAGAACAGCAGGTTCGCCGCGCGCAGCGTGTCGAGGCGCAGCGAGACGATGCCCGCCGCCGAGTCGGGCAGCCCCTCGAGGCGCACGCTGCCCACCAGCTCGCGCGCGGTCGTCGCGCCGAGGCGCAGCGTCGTCCCTTCGAGCGCGCCCTGCAGCGTGAGCCGGCCGAGCGCGCCACTGAGGGTCCCGCTCGCGCGCAGCGTGCCGCCGAGCGAGTCGGCCATCGTGAGCGTGTCACGCGGCGACGGCGCGCCGGCGGAATCGGCGCGCGACGACGCGAGATAGCGCCGCAGGCCGCCCAGCGAGTCGACGACCGCCGCGAAGTTGAGGTCGCCCTGCACCCCCGCGACGAGACCGAGCGATCCGCTCGCCGTGAGGAGCCCCGCCGTCGACTCGACGCGCGCCGAGTCGACGCGGAGGAGTCCCCCCTCGAAGCGCAGCGAGGCCTGCGCGTTGTAGAGGCGCGTCGAGTCGAGCGTGGAGCGGTCGACGAACAGCTGCGCCGTGCCGAAGAGGTTCGCCAGCGAATCGCCCTCGAGGCGGAGCGCGAAGCGGCCGTTGAGGAGGCTCGAGGGGAGCGCGTCCCGGGCCGTGGCGCGTCGCACGTCGAAGGCGTTGAACGCGCCGCGCAGCGAGGCGCCGACGCCCGGCGATTCCGCGTCGACCTGCCCTTCGAACTGCAGGCGGCCGCCGTCGCCCGTGAGGTCGGCGGCGACGGTGAGGTCGGCGGTCGTGCCGCTCACGCGGAACGGCCCGCTCCAGTCGCCGCGCAGCGGCACGCGCGGGTACGAGCGCGCGAGCGCCGTCGTCGAGAGCGGCAGCGCGGTCGCGTCGGCGTCGAACGAGATCCGTTCGCCGCCGAAGGTGACGCGCGCCGCCCCCTTGAACCGGCTCGGCTGCGCGCTGTCGCCGTCGATGTGCGTGATGTCGGCGTTGCGCAGGCGGATGTCGGTCCAGAGCGAGTCCAGCGTCGCCGTGCCGGAGATCTCGCCGGCGAGCCGCGGGAAGTCGGCGTTGAGGAACTGCGCCGTGCGCAGGTCGAAGTGCGCGAGGTCGAGTCGCGTGCCGTGGAAGGTGAGGAGGCTCGGGTTGAGGATGTCGATCTCGCCGCGCGCCGTGCCGCGCGCCGTCGCGCCGGGCACGTTGGCGTCGGTGAAGACGAACCGCGCGTCGTCGAGCTGCAGGTGATGCACCGGTCCGCCGCGGCCCTTGATCGTGCCGGTGAACGCGCCGCGCCACGGCTGCGGGAACGGCCCGCCGTTCAGCGTCTCGAGCAACCGGAAGTCGACGGGCGCCATCTGCAGGTCGATGTCCTTCACGAGGAGCACCGGCGCGCCCACGCCGAAGGTCCAATTCCCCTTGAGGCGCGACGGGCCGGTGCGCAGGTCCATGTTCGTGATGACGTAGTCGATCACGTGCGGGTCGCGTTCGCTGACGATGTGCAGGTCCATCCGGCCGCCGCCCGCCGTCGGGAGCGTCGAATGGATCCAGTGCAGGTCCTCGAGGCCGGTGGAGTCGCTGTGGATGCGGACGTTCCACCGGATGGGATGCGTGTCGGCCCAGTCGAGCTTGCCCGTCGCGCTCGCCACCGAGTGCGGCAGCTCGAAGTGCGTGAAGTTCAGCCAGATCGAATCGCCGAGCCACTTCACCGAGCCGCGCATGTTGCGGAAGTCGAACGGCGGGAGGTGCTCGACGATGTCCATGCGCGCGATGTCGAACTGGCGCCCCGTGCTGTCGGGATCGCGGAAGCGCGCCTGCGTGAGCGTGAGGTTCCAGTCGGTCCAGTGCCAGCTCCGCTGGAAGCCCGCCTTGCCCTTCACCGTCACGCGCCGGATCTCGCGCGCCGGGTCGGCGAGGTTCTCGGCGACGGCGCTGTCGCGGTGCGTGCCGTGCAGCGAGTCGTCGGGCTCCCACGGGAGGGTGAGCAGGAAGTGCGCGTCGCGGATGCGGACGTTGCGCAGCGCGACGATCGCGCCGAACGACCCGCGCCGCGGCCGCGTCGCCGGCCCGCTCGAGGGCGACGGCGGGAACACCTTGTGGAAGTTCCAGCGGTCGTCGTTCTCGCGCCGCATCACGACGAACGGACGGTCGACCTCGAGGCTGCGCACGATGAAGCGCCCGTCGAGCAGGTCGCGCGGATCGTACGTGACGTGGATCGGCCCCGAGTGGATGAACACCGAATCCTCGGGATCGGTGATCTGCAGCGAGTCGATGCGCAGGTCGGTGAGGAAACTCCCCGACATGCGGCCGATGTGCAGCCGCCCCTTCACC
>Ga0265332_10002065_pt1 | contig 10496 bp, 4 predicted proteins | sample 41926metaG_FD_202084 | JGI IMG/M metagenome (GOLD analysis project Ga0265332, IMG submission 202084) | Rhizosphere microbial communities from Carex aquatilis grown in University of Washington, Seatle, WA, United States - 4-19-26 metaG | ecosystem: Host-associated > Plants > Roots > Rhizosphere >...
CACCTGGCCGGCGCCGGGCGAGGACAGATCGAACGCCAGGCGCACCCCGGTCGCCGAGAGCGCGAACAGCGGCAGGATCGCGTAGGCGCTCCACGGGGCGACCGCGCGCTCGATGCGGTCGGCGGGCGACAGCAGCCGCTCGCTCGCCGCCGTCAGGTTGAGGCTCGCCCAGTCCCAGATCGGGAGCTGCTGCAGGCGCCGTGGCTGGCCGGCGCGGCCGTCCTCGGCCTCGGCCTGCTCGAGGTCCGCGAGCGCGGTGGCCGCCTGCGCGAGCAGCGCGGCGGCCGAGGGCGGTGGCCGGGTCGGCAAGAACATCGCGAGCGCGACGCCGGCCAGCGCGGCGTGGATGCCCGCCGCGTGGAGGAATACCCAGAGCGCGACCGCGACCGCCGCGTACGGCCACCGCACATAGACCCGGGCGCGGTTCAGCGCATAGAGCGCTGCCACGCCGCCCAGCACCCAGGGCAGGAACACCGGCTCGAACTCGCGCGGGTAGAACACGGCGAGGATCGCCATCGAGAGCAGGTCGTCGACCACGGCGAGCGCGGCGACAAACACCCGCAGGCCGGGCGGGATGCTGCCGCCCATCACCGCCAGGATGCCGAGCGTGAACGCGATGTCCGTCGCGGTCGGCACCGACCAGCCATGGGCCGTCGCGCCGCGGTTGAACGCGAGGTAGATCAGCGCCGGCGTGACCACCCCGCCGATCGCGGCCACCACCGGCAAGATCGCGGCCCGGCGCCCGGCCAGCGCGCCGTGCGTCATCTCGCGCCGGATCTCCAGGCCCACCAGCAAGAAGAACATCGCGAGCAGCCCCTCGGACAGCCACTCGCGCACGGTCATCGCCAGCATCCGGCCGACCGGCCCGATGCCGATCGACGCCCCCATCACGCGCTCGTACACCGGCGCGATCGGCGTGTTGGCGCACGCGATCGCCACGGCGGCGGCGATCAGCAGCACGATCCCCCCGGACGCCGGCAGGCTCGCGAACGCGCGGGCGGACCGCTTCAGGCGCGCCGCGATCGGCGGCTCGATCGCCTCGGTCAGCGCCGCGAGGTCCCATGCCCCGTCGTAGCGATGTCCGTCGATGAACAGGGTCGGCGTGCCGGTCACCCCGCTGGCGCGGCCGTCCTCCAGATCCTCGTCGACCCGCGCCCGCGTGCGGTCGCCCGCGAGATCGCGCGTGAACCGCTCGAGGTCGAGCCCGATCGCGGCCGCGAGCTCGAACACGTCGCGCTCCGTGATCCGCGGATCGTGCTCGAACAGCCGATCGTGCATGTCCCAGAACTTGCCCTGGTTCGCCGCCGCCTCCGACGCCCGCGCCACCAGCTCCGCGCCGGGATGCGCGCGTTCGTTGGGGAAGTGACGGAACACGTACACCAGGCGATCGCCCTGCGCCTTGCGCAGCCGGATCAGGACGTGGCGCAGCCGCCGGCAGTACGGACAGAGGAAGTCCTGGTAGGCGACCATGACGACCCGGTCCTCGCCCAGCGCGCCGCGCAGGTGATCGCGGTCGGCCGCCACGGCCCGCTGCAGGCGGAGCGCGCCGGTCGCAGGCCGATCGTCGTTGCTGTCCGGCGCCATCTCGCCTGCAGCATAGCCTCGCCGGTGGGCACCGGGGCGCGGGGATCCCCGTGGTCACGGGCCCCGGACGCGAGGCCCCCGGAGCGCGGTCATCAGGATTGGCTTCACCCACCGCGGCGCGGTCGCGAGCTCGCAGTGGTCCACGACGCGTCCGCGCTCCATGTGCAGGAGCAGCGCCGGCGCAGGAGCGGCGCCGGCGGCCGGGTCCGCATCGGCGGTGTTGTCGTGGACGCGTAGCGATGCGAGCCCGAGCAAGAGCTCCAGCAGGTTCTGCCGGCTCGCGTCGTAGCGCCGCCGGACCTCGCGCTCGGGGATGTCATGGCCGCCGCGCGCCACGCGCGCTTGTACGCGCGCAAGGTGCAGCTCGGGGCTGGCGAGCGCCGCGTACCACATGTGGACATCGATCCCGGCGTCGATCGCGCCAGCCAGGAGCCTGGTCATGGTCGCTCCGCCGAGCGTGGTCTCGAACGCGAAGTTGCCGCGCTCGGCGATCGCTCGCTCCAGCAGTCGCTTGCCCTCGAGCCAGGCGGCGCTGTTGGCCTCGGCGATCGAGGCCGACGGGTTGGCCTCGGCGATCTGCCGCGCCGCCTCGTCGGGGTTGAAGTAGTCGCCGCCGGCGGCCCGGATCATGGCGCCGGCGATGCTGCTCTTGCCGGCACCGTTGGTGCCGGCGAGCACGTAGAGACTCACCGCTTGCGGGCGGCCTTCACGGCCGCCGCGCCGAGCCGCTTCGGCGATGCGCCGAACGCGCTGTCCAGCGCCTTGGCGAAGCCGGGCTCCTGCATGCGCGTATACGTCGCGTCGAACTCGGTTGCGAGCGTGTCGAGGCGGCTGCGCGCCGCGATGGCCTCCAGCTCCTCGATCGACAGCAGGATCGCCTTCGGCGTGTCGTGCCTGGTGATCACGACCGCACCATCGCGCAGCGCGGACTCCAGGACCTGGCCGAACTGGTTCTTGGCCTCGCTCGCCGTCACGGTCGTGTAGTGCAGCTTCGAAAGCACATCGCTGGCCATGCCGGCAGTGTAGCCATAATGGCTATTTTGTCCAGAACAGGCAGCCGGTCAGGCCGGGAACGGCAGATCCTGGCCGCGCGCGGGCAGGGCGGAGCGGTCGTGGCGGAGCGCGGCGTCGACGTGGCGCGCGAGCTCGCGGCCCTCCGCGATCGCCCACACGATCAGCGACGCGCCGCGGTGGGCGTCGCCAGCGCAGTACACGCCGGGCGCGCTGGTGGCGTAGCACGTGTCGACCGCGATGTTGCCGCGGGCGTCGAGCGCGACGCCGAGCTCGGACGCCAGCGCGCCGGGGTCGGGGCCGGTGAAGCCGAGCGCGAGGATCAGGGTGTCGACCGGGATCCGGACATCCGGAGCCGACGCGCCGGGGGTGTCGACGCGCTGGCCGTGGAGCGCGACCAGCCGGCCGGCCTCGCCCTCGAGGTGGGTGGTGCGGAACGCGAACGTGCGCTCGCCGCCCTCCTCCTGGGAGCTCGAGGTCCGGAACACGAACGGCCAGGTCGGCCACGGGTTGCCGGTGGCGCGGCTCGGCGGCGGCGCAGGCATCAGCTCGATCTGGGTCGCCTGGGCCGCCTTCTGGCGCAGCGCCGTGCCCAGGCAGTCCGAGCCGGTGTCGCCGCCGCCCAGGATCACGACCCGCTTGCCGCGGACGTCGTGGATCGCCGTGGACCGCTCGCCGGCGACCCGCTGGTTCTGGTCGGTCAGGTAGTCCATCGCGAGCACGACGCCGGCGAGCTCGCGGCCGGAGACGACCAGCTCGCGGGGACGGCCGGCGCCGATCGCGATCACCACCGCGTCGTGGGCGCCGCGCAGCTCGCCCCAGGTCGGATCGCGGCCGACCGTGACGCCGCAGTGGAACACGACGCCCTCGGCTTCGAGCACGGCGAGCCGGCGGTCGATGACGTGCTTCTCCAGCTTGAAGTCCGGGATGCCGTAGCGCAGCAGGCCGCCGGGGCGCGCGGCGGACTCGTAGACGGCGACGCTGTGGCCGGCGCGGTTGAGCTGGGCCGCGGCGGCGAGCCCGGCGGGGCCCGAGCCGACAACGGCGACGCGCTGGCCGGTCCGCACGCGGGGCGGCTGGGGCGCGACCCAGCCCTCGGCGAACGCGCGCTCGATGATCGCCTTCTCGATCGCCTCGATGGTGACCGGCTGGCCGCCAACGGGGGTGGGGACCCCGACGGCCTCGCCGGCGGGGCGGGGGTTCCCCGCCGTGGGATCAATGGCGAGCACGCAGGCGGCCTCGCACGGCGCCGGGCACAGCCGGCCGGTGAACTCGGGGAAGTTGTTGGTCGACGCCAGGCGCAGGTGGGCGTCGCGCCAGCGCTGCTTCCACACCAGGTCGGCGAACTCGGGGATCAGGTTGCCGAGCGGGCAGCCCTGGTGGCAGAACGGCACGCCGCAGTCCATGCAGCGGCCGGCCTGGGGGCGGACCGCGTCGCTCTCCAGCACGCCGTGGGGCGCCTCGACCTCGTGCCAGTCGCGCAGCCGCTCGGTGACCGCCCGCTTCTTGGGCAGGAGCCGCGACCACTCGATGAACCCGGTGGGCTTGCCCATCACCGGCCTCCCACGATGACGAGCTGTCCGGGACGCGGACGCTGCGCGGCGCGCCGGGCCTGCAGCACCCGCTTGTAGTCGGTCGGCATGACCTTGACGAACCGCGACACCAGGTGCTGCCAGTTGTCGAGCACGCGGCGGCCGAGCGGGCTCGCGGTGAACCGCACGTGATCTTCGATCAAGTTGTAGACGAGCCACAGGTCGCTCTCGTCGACGAGCGATTCGAGCTCGACCATCTCGAGGTTCGTGCGACTGCGCGCGACTTGCTGCGGATCGAACAGATACGCGACGCCCCCGCTCATGCCCGCGGCGAAATTTCGGCCGATCGCTCCGAGGACAACGACCACGCCGCCGGTCATGTACTCGCAGCCGTGATCGCCGACGCCCTCGACCACCGCGCGCGCCCCGGAGTTGCGGACCGCGAACCGCTCGCCGGCGAGGCCGCACGCGAACAGGTCGCCGGCGGTGGCGCCGTACAGCGCGACGTTGCCGACGATCACGTTGTGCTCGGGCGCGAACCGCGCGCTGGCCGGCGGATAGACCACGATCCGGCCGCCCGACATGCCCTTGGCGATGTAATCGTTGGCGTCGCCGCACAGCTCGAGCGTCACGCCGGGCGCGAGCCAGGCGCCGAAGCTCTGGCCGGCCGAGCCGCTGAACCGGACCTTGATCGCGCCATCGGGCAGACCGCGCGCGCCGTGGCGCCGGGCGATCTCGCCCGACAGCAGGGTACCGACCGCGCGCCGCGCGTTGTCGATCGGCAGCGCGAGCTCGACCGGCCGGCCGCCGGCGATCGCCGACTCGGCGCGCCGGATCAGATCGTGGTCGACGTGGCTGTCGAGCTCCCATGGCACCGCGGACGCGAACCGGCGCGGGCCGGCCGCCGGCGCGGCGAGGATCGCGGACAGGTCGAGCCGCCGCGCCTTGGGGTGATCGACCGCGCGCGGCCGCAGCAGCTCGACCCGGCCGATCAGCTCGTCGAGCGAGCGCGCGCCGAGCTCGGCCATCCGCTCGCGCACCCGCTCGGCGACGAACAGGAAGTACGCGATCACGTCCTCGGGCTTGCCGGTGTAGCGCGCGCGCAGCGCCGGGTCCTGGGTCGCGATGCCGACCGAGCAGGTGTTGAGGTGACACTTGCGCAGCATCACGCAGCCGGTCGCGATCAGCGACGCGGTCGCCATGCCGAACTCCTCGGCGCCGAGCAGCGCGGCGATCACGACGTCGCGCGACGTGCGCAGCCCGCCGTCGACCTGGACCCGGATCCGGTCGCGCAGCCGGTTGGCGACCAGCACCTGCTGGGTCTCGGCCAGCCCGATCTCCCACGGCAGGCCGGCGTGCACGAGGCTCGACAGCGGCGCCGCGCCGGTGCCGCCCTCGTAGCCGGCGATCACGACGCAGCCGGCCCGCGCCTTGGCGACCCCGGCGGCGATCGTGCCGACCCCGTACTCGCTGACCAGCTTGACGCTGACCCGCGCCGCCGGGTTGACGCACGACAGGTCGTAGATCAGCTGCGCGAGGTCCTCGATCGAGTAGATGTCGTGGTGCGGCGGCGGCGAGATCAGGGTGACGCCCGGGGTCGAGCACCGCACGCGCGCGATCCGCTCGTCGATCTTGTTGCCGGGCAGCTGGCCGCCCTCGCCGGGCTTGGCGCCCTGGGCGATCTTGATCTGCAGATCCTGGGCGTGGACCAGGTAGTGGGTGGTGACCCCGAACCGGCCCGACGCGACCTGCTTGATCGCGCTGCGCCGGAGGTCGCCGTGGTCGTCGGGCTCGAACCGGTGTGGCTCCTCGCCGCCCTCGCCGGAGTTCGACCGCGCGCCGAGCCGGTTCATCGCGATTGCCAGGGTCTCGTGGGCCTCGGCGCTGATCGAGCCGAAGGACATCGCGCCGGTGACGAACCGCTTGACGATCTCGGACGCCGGCTCGACCTCGTCGATCGGCACCGGCACGGGCGCGGGCTCGGCGCCGGACGGCGCGATCTCGATCATCCCGCGCAGCGTCATCAGCGCGTGATCCTCGTCGTCGCACAGCCGCTCGAACTCGGCGAACCGCGCGCGATCGCCGAGCCGGACCGCGGCCTGGAGCGCCGCGATCGTCGCCGGGTTCCACTTGTGGAGCTCGCCGCGCCGCCGCCACTGGTAGCGGCCGCCGGTGGGCAGCTCGTCCCCGTCGTCCTCGACGGCCAGCGCGGTCGCCGGCGCCGCGAACCCGCGGGCGTGGCGCGTGATCGCCTCGGCGCCGAGCTCGGCCAGGCCGATCCCGCCCAGCCGCGACGGCGTGCCGGTGAAGTGGCGCTCGATCAGGTCGCGATCGAGCCCGACCGCCTCGAAGATCTGCGCGCCGCGGTAGCTCTGCAGCGTCGAGATCCCCATCTTCGACATCACCTTGCGCAGCCCGTCCTCGACCGCGTGGACGTAGCGCGCGACCGCGGCGTCGACCGGGCCGGGCACCCGCTCGCGCGAGACCAGATCGCGGACCAGGTCGAGCGCGAGGTACGGGTTGACCGCGGCGGCGCCGTAGCCGATCAGGAGCGCGATGTCGTGGACCTCGCGGGCCTCGGCGGTCTCGACCACCAGGCCGGCCTGCATCCGGATCCCGGCGGTCACCAGGTGGTGCTGCACCGCGGAGAGCGCGAGCAGCGCCGGGATCGCGACGTGGCGGGCGTCGACCCCGCGGTCGGACAGGATCAGGAGGTTGTGGCCGTCGTCGATCGCGGCGGCCGCGGCGCGGCACAGCCGGTCGACCGCGGCGGCCAGGCCGCTGGGCCCGTCGGCGATCGGCCACAGGATCGGCAGCGTGACCGGATCGAACACGCCCTCGCGAATCGCGCGGATCCGCGCCAGGTCGCGGGTGCCGATCACCGGGCCGCGCAGCCGCAGCTGGTGACACTGCTCGGGGGTCTCGTCGAACGGGTTGCCGTCGGGACCCATCGTGGTCTCGAGCGACATCACCAGCGCCTCGCGGATCGGATCGATCGGCGGGTTGGTGACCTGGGCGAACAGCTGGTGGAAGTACGCGAACAGGTTCGGCGCCTGGTCCGACAGCACCGCGAGCGGCGTGTCGGTCCCCATCGAGCCGACCGGCTCCTTGCCGTCGCGCGCCATCGCCTCGATCAGGACGCCGACGCACTCGTCGGTGTAGCCGTGGGCACGGGCGAGCCGCATCAGCTCGTCGCCGGTGATCCGCGGCGGCGGCGGCCCGCCCTCGAGCTTGTCGAGCTCGAACACGTTCTTGTCGAGCCACTTCTTGTACGGGAACCGGCCCGCGACGTCGCGCTTGAGCTCGGCGTCGTCGACGATCCGGCCCTCCGAGGTGTCGACCACGAACATCATGCCGGGCTGCAGCCGGCCCTTGGCGCGCACCCGCTCGGGCGGCACGTCGATCACCCCGGTCTCCGACGCCAGGATCACGCGATCGTCGGTGGTGATCGTCCAGCGCGCGGGCCGCAGGCCGTTGCGATCCAGCGTCGCGCCGACCAGCTGGCCATCGCTGAACACGATCGCCGCCGGGCCGTCCCACGGCTCGACCAGCGACGACGCGTAGCGGTAGAAGCTCTTGCGATCCTCGTCGATCGGCTTGGTCTTGGCGCCCGGGATGGTGGCGACCGGCTCGCCGTCATCGCCCGGCACCGCGTCCTCCCAGGCCTCGGGGATCATCATCATCATCGCGTGCGGCAAGGTCCGGCCGCCCAGCGTGAGCATCTCGACCATGTTGTCGAACTGGGCCGAGTCGCTCTTGCCGGGGACGATGATCGGGTGCAGCCGCTCGAGGCCGCCCGAGAACTTGGCGCTCTTGAGCTGGCTGCGGCGCGCCTGCATCCAGTTGGTGTTGCCGCGCAGCGTGTTGATCTCGCCGTTGTGGGCGATGTAGCGGAACGGCTGGGCGAGGTCCCAGGTCGGGAACGTGTTGGTCGAGAACCGCGAGTGGACGACCGCGATCGCGCTCGCCAGCTCGGGCGCGCGCAGGTCGGCGTAGAACAGCGGCAGCTGGCGCGGCAGCAGCAGGCCCTTGTAGACGATGGTCTCGGTCGACAGGCTCGCGACGTGGAAGTACCCGCCCGGATCGACGCCGCTGTCGCGCACCCGGTTCTCGGCGAGCTTGCGGATCACGTACAGCGTGCGCTCCCACGCCGACGGCGGCACGCGCCGCATCCGGACGTAGACCTGGCGGAACACCGGCATCACGTCGCGCGCGACCGTGCCGACGTGCGCGGGGTCGGTCGGCACGTCGCGCCAGCCGAGCACGCGCTGGCCCTCGCCGGCGATCGCCTGCTCGAGGATCGCCTCGCATGCGGCGCGCGCCTCCCGACCGGGCGGCAGGAACACCTGGCCGACGGCGAACCGCCGGTTCGGCGCGAGATCGAAGCCCAGCCGCGCGGCCTCGGTGCGGAACAGCCGCTCTGGCAGCTGGATCAGGATCCCGGCGCCGTCGCCGGTTTCCGGATCGGCGCCGCACGCCGCGCGATGCGACAGCCGGCGCAGGACCTCGAGTCCGTCGTCGACGATCTCGCGCGATCGCACGCCTTTGATATCGGCGACGAAGCCGACGCCGCACGCGTCGCGGCCGATGCTTGGGTCAATGAGCCCGGTCCAGACAGGTGGCGACATGGCGTCTCCTGGAGGCACACACGGACTGTAATGCGTGACGTTATCGGGTTCTAGCATAAAATGACGCGACGCAACGGGCCGACTGGTCGGTTGACGCGAGTGCACCAAACCCGCGCGGACACAGTCTCCGTCGGAGATCTGCCGTCCTGCACAGGGAACGCGCTCCGGCACCTGCACAGCCGACGCGGCGGGTGGCGCCGTGCGATCCCGGGGCATGGCCGGATCCACGCGACGACAGTTCCTGGAGCTCGCCGGGGCGCTCGGCGCCTCGCTCGCGCTCGGCTGCCACCGGGCCGTCCCGCTGCGCTGGACGCCGCGCCCGGATCGATACCCGCAGGGCGTCGCGTCGGGCGATCCCGACGAGCACAGCGTGCTGCTGTGGACCCGGCGGCCGCCGGTCGACGGTGACGCCGCCGGCCGGCTGACCGTCGAGGTCGCCGACGACGCCGGGTTCGCGCACGTGGTCGCGTCGGCGGACGCGGCGGTGTCGGCGGACAGCGACTGGACCGTGCGCGTGCTCGCCGCCGGGCTGGCCCCGGGGCGGGTCTACTGGTACCGGTTCGTCGACGACCGCGGCCACGGCAGCCGGATCGGCCGGACGATCACCGCGCCGGCATCGGCCGATGGGCGGCCGGTCCGGTTCGCGTTCGTCAGCTGCCAGAACGTCTGCCAGGGCGCGCAGACCGCGTACCGGCGGATGATCTTCGAGGACGAGCAACGCCCCGAGGCCGAGCGCCTGGGCTTCGTGCTCCACCTCGGCGACTTCATCTACGAGCTCGTGTGGTACCCCGAGGATCGGCCGCAGGGCATGTACGCGCGCCGGCTGCGCGATATCGTGCGGTTCGCCCCCGGCGAGAAGGTCGGCGACTTCCACGTCCCGGTCACGCTCGACGACTACCGCGCGGTGTATCGCGCCTACCTCCAGGACCCCGATCTGCAGGACGCGCGCGCGCGCTGGCCGTTCGTCTGCATGTGGGACAACCACGAGTTCTCGTGGCGCGGCTTTCAGGGCCTGGTCAAGTTCGACGGTGCCCGGCCGGCGCAGAGCCGCAAGGTCGCTGCGGCGCAGGCGTGGTTCGAGTTCCAGCCGGCGCGCGTCGTCGACCCCGCCGGCCAGCGGGTCACGCAGTTCACGGCGCCAGCGGTCCGCGACGCACCGATCGAGCGGTTCGACGATCACGGCCTGGGGCAGGAGGCCAACAACCTGGCCGCGATCCACGCGCTCCGCGTGTACCGCACGCTGCGCTGGGGCGCGCACCTCGACCTGATCCTGACCGACAACCGGTCGTTCCAGACCGAGAACGTGATGGATCGCCCCGAGGCCAGGCCGTTCGAGAGCAAGCCGCACCGCTTCTTCGCGGCGGAGGACGTGATCGCCGTGCTCGACGCCGGCCGCAGCTTCGCCGGTGGCCAGCCGCCGGCCACGATCCGGTTCGGTGGCCGCGACCTGCCCAACCCGCGCGCGCAGCACCCGCCGCAGACCGCGCTCGGCGTCGATCAGAAGGCGTGGTTCCTCGACCGGCTCGCCGGCTCGACCGCGACCTGGAAGGTGTGGGGCAACTCGTTCGCCACGCTCGATGGTCGCGCCGACCTCCACAACCTGCCGGCCGGCACGGGCGCGGCGTGGCCGGGCGCCGGGTTCGCGTCGATCGGCGGCAGCGACTGGACCGGCTACCGCACCGAGCGCGCCGAGATCTTCGACTTCGTCCGCGATCGCCGGCTGACCGGGTTCGCGATCGTC
>Ga0265332_10002071_pt1 | contig 10467 bp, 6 predicted proteins | sample 41926metaG_FD_202084 | JGI IMG/M metagenome (GOLD analysis project Ga0265332, IMG submission 202084) | Rhizosphere microbial communities from Carex aquatilis grown in University of Washington, Seatle, WA, United States - 4-19-26 metaG | ecosystem: Host-associated > Plants > Roots > Rhizosphere >...
CCTCCAGCTCGGGCCGCTCCGAGATGTAGCGGAACGCGCGCTCCCAGCGCTCCTCGGTGGCCTTGAGCGAGACCTTCTCGACCTCGTCGGTGTCGACCCCGACCGCGTAGCTCCGGGTGCAGAACCGGCAGTACACCGGGCAGGTGTCGAGCGCCAGGAACAGCGCCTTGTCGGGATAGCGGTGGGTCAGGCCGGGCACCGGCGCGTCCGCCTGCTCGTGCAGCGAATCCAGCGTCAGCTTGGGGTGATCCGGCAACAGGCGCGACGCGAGCGGCACGAACTGCCGGCGCAGCGGATCATTGTACGCGTCGGCCCAGTCGATCAGCGACAGCAGGTACGGCGACACCCGGATCGACATCGGCGCCAGGTGGAAGCCCTTGATGACGTCGTCGTAGAACGCCTGCGGCACCAGGTCCTGCACCGCCTGCAGCAGCTTCTGCGGGTTGGTGATGGTGTGGCGGGCCTGCCAGTTGTGATCGAGGAAGGTCGCCTCGTCGACCAGCCGGTAGGCCGGGATCCGCTGCCAGAACGCGCCGTCGAGCAGCTGGCGGTGGAACAGCGTCGACGGGTCGATCGACGGCTTGAGGTGCTTGATCGGCGGATGCTCGGTCAGCGGATGGTCGCGGCCGAGCAGCTTGAGCTGGGTATCCATGGGTCCCTCGAGAGTGAGCCGGCCGATCGATGCGCAGGCGATGCGCGGGCGATGGCCGGGAGCGACGTGCGGGCGTGGCTAGTCGTTGATCTCGGCGACCGGCAGGACGTCAGGCTGATGCGGGACGGAGCCCAGATACCACATCGTGATCTCATCTCTTCGATAACCCGCGCGGCGCGACGCGCGGAGGGGGTGAATGGACCGGCTCCGCCGGGCCACAGGGGGCGGGAGACCCCCTCGTGGATCGATAACATGTTGCGCTGCGGCGGCCAACGCCGATCGCAGGTCGCGCGATCGCAGCCCGGACGGCGTCGACGTGGGAGGCGTCACCCTCGGCGCCGGGCGGTGGGCGGCGACCGACGCTCAGAGCCGCTCGCATGGCGCCGCCCCGGGGCCTCGCTAGACTCTGGGAGATGCGGTGGCACCGGCCTCCCGAGACCGCGCCGACCCGCCAGGTCGTGGCCGCCGCGCTCACGCTGCTCGTGCTCGGCGCCGTGGGCGCAGTGCGGGCAGGCCAGGCCGGCGCCTCGTTCATGTTCGATCTCGAGCAGGTCGAGCCCGAGCTCGCCACCCACCCACCGGCGATCCAGGACCCCGGGACGCCGCGGCTGGCTCGCCGCGTGTTCGTGGTCGTGATCGACGGCCTGCGGCTCGATCGGTCGTACGAGCTGCCATTCCTCGACGAGCTCCGCCGGCGCGGCGTCGACAGCGAGGCGACCTCCCACTACCCGACGTGGTCGCGTCCGAACTACGTGTCGATCCTGACCGGGGTCCCGCCCCACGCCAGCGGGGTGCGCACCAACCACCACGTCACGCCGGTCCAGCTCGACTCGCTGATGGATCGCGCGCGCGCCGCCGGGCTGCGGGTCGCCACGGCGACCGACTACGACGTGCTGCCGCGGCTGTTCCTGCGCCGCCAGGCCCACGGACCGCCATCGACCGCGCCGCCGGACGCGGCGCAGCGGGCGGGCGAGGCGAGCGGCGACGACGCGTCCGACCTCGACAGCCTCGAGCAGCCATCCGCGCTCCCGGGCATCCGCGCGCCCGACGCCGACCTCGCGTCGCCGTTCAACGACGCGCGCTACGCGCCGTGGCCGGGCGGATTCAGCGAGGCGGGCAGCGCGCTCGCCGCGGGCCACGCCGACCTCGTCGTGCTGCTGGTCGGCGCGGTCGACGCCGCGGGCCATGCCCACGGCGGCGACAGCCCGGAGTACCGCGACGCCGCGGTGATCGCCGATCGCGCGGTCGCCCGTGTGCTCGCTCGCGTCGACCTGTCGCGCGACGCCGTGATCGTCACCGCCGACCACGGCCACACCGGGCGCGGGGGTCACGGCGGCGTCGAGCCCGAGGTGCTCGCCGTGCCCCTGGTCGCCGCCGGCGCCGGGATCCGGCCGGGCGCTGCCGCGCTCGACGCCCGGCTGATCGACATCGCGCCCACCGTGTCCGCCCTGCTCGGCCTGCCCGCGCCCGGTCATGGCCTGGGCCGCACGCTGACCGAGGTGCTCGCGCTCGACGACGCCTCGCGGGCCCGCCGGATCGCGTCCGATCAGCTGCGGCTCGCCACGACCGGCGCGATCGTCCGCGCGGCCGAGGCCAGCGCCGCCGCCGACGTGCTCGCCCACCGCGCCGAGCGGATCGCCCTGGTCGCGGGCGGCGCATTGCTCGCCGGAGGGCTCGCCGTGCTGCTGATCCGCCGCCGCGTGCTGCGGCTCGACCGCCGCGTCCTGGTGGTCTCGGTCCCCGCGTTCTTCGTCGTCTACTACGGCCTGATCGCCACCCTGGGCCAGCGGTTCTCGCCGTCGCTGCTCCCCGCCCAGGGCCACCTCGCCGGCCAGATGCTGCGCTACGGCCTGATCAGCATGGCGGTCCAGCTGATCCTCAGCCTGTGGGTGCTGCGCAACCCGCCCAGCCTCGGCGAGCGGCTCGCCGCCGCCAACGGCATCGCGTGGACCGGCCTGATGTCGACCATGGTGGTCGCCGGCCTGTTCTGGGCGTTCTTCCCGCCGCCGTACGTCGACCTGCCCGGCCCGGTCTCGCTGGTCCTGATCCCCGCCGCGCTGGTCGCGGTCGCATGCGCCGCGGTCAACGTCGCGCTGACCCTCGCGCTCGAGGTCATCGTGTTCGCCGCCCGGGCCTGGATGCGCGTCCCCCCGCCGATGGACTGACGCGTCCGCGCTGCTCGGTCCGGGACGCCGTATACCGCGCACAGGATCCGAACGTAGCCGCCCGCGGGTCGGAGCATGTGGGGGCTGTCCGGCGCCGGCGGGCGATTCTGCCGGGCCCGTCGCCGCGCGCATGTATGATGGGGGCGGAGGCCCCGTGAAATACCTGTACGGCGATTCCACCGAATCGGACCTCGAGTTCGACTACCTGGCGTTCCTGCGCGAGGTGATCGACTGCGCGGTGGTGATGGTCGAGTGCGAGGTCACGCTCGGGGTCACCGTCGAGGACCGGCGCGCGCGCGAGCTGGAGACCGCGTCGGTGGTGGCCGCGGTGGAGGAGCTGGGCAAGCGCGCCACGCAGGTCGTCGGCCCGCTGGCCGGTGACCAGCCGACGACGGCGGTCGGCCGGTGCGCGGCCGCGATCGCGGCGGCGATCCACGACGCGGTCGAGCGCGAAGCCGTGCAGGCGCGCGCCGCGCTGGCGGCCGAGTGCGACGAGATGGACCGCCAGGACCAGCGCCAGCGGGGACGCGCCCGGACCGTGCTCGAGAAGCTGCTGCGGGCTCACGATCTGCCGGCCGCCGACAAGTCGCTCGAGGTCGCGTGGGCCGCGGCGGGAGTCAAGGCGACCATGCGCCAGCGCACCGCGTTCGGGGTCGAGGCCGTGCTCTCGCTCGAGATCCCGGCGAGCTCGGTGCTCGGGATCGATCTGCGGGTCGAGAAGATCGCCGAGGGCGTCGAGCTCCACGCCCACGAGACCGGGGGCTGGCTGAAGAAGGCCGACAAGGTCGTCCCGCACAAGCTCGGCCGCTACCAGGTGGCGAGCGTGACGGTCGGCGGCGACACCACGGCGGTGCGGCTGCGCGTGGCGCCGGAGCCGGGCGCCGCCGGGTTCGCCGTGACCTGGCGCCGGACCGGGGAGCTGAGCATCGAGCCCACCGGCGGCGCGCCGGGCCGCGAGGTCGTGATCGACGACCGCAACCGCCCGGCGCTGCGGCTGCTGATCGAGCGGCTCGAGGCCGCGGTGCGCGCGCTCGGCGACAACCGCACCGGCCTGGTCTCGGTCGACATCGACGGCGTGCCGATCACCCAGCACGAGCATCCCCGGGTGCTCGCGGAGCGCCTGATCGCCGCGGTCGCCCCCGCGGTCCAGCGCATCGCCCAGCGCTCGCGCAGCCCGGGTGAGCTGGTGCTGCGCCGGATGATCGGCGACAACCGGCGCGAGGAGATCTTCGTGTCCACCGCGGAGCTGTGGAAGCGGCTCGACGGTCTGCCGCTGCACGCGCGCGAGGTGTTCGCGCCGCTCCAGCTCGGTGGCGAGCCGCGACCGCCCGTCGACCCCAGAGCGCCGGCGCGCCCCGCGGCGGACGCCCGGCCGGCGGCGGCGGCGGCGGGCGGCGCACTCGATCACCGGTTCGACACCGAGTCCGAGGGCCGGACCGAGCCGCGGACCGAGCCGCGCCACGATCCCCGGCCCGAGCCGCACCCGCTGCGCAGCCGGCCGGTGCCTCCCCCTGCGCCGGTGCCCGAGGGCCGCGCCGTGCCGGGCCGGGCGTCCTCCCACGGGCCGCTCCCGGAGCCCCGGCGGACCGCGCCCCGGGTCGACCCGCCGGTGGTCGATGTGCCGATGTTCGAGGACCGGAGCCCGCCGTTCTCGCTGCCCCGCGCCGATCCCACCGCACCCGGCGTGGTGCGGTCAGCGCCCGACGAGGGCAGGCCAGCGATCATCCCTCCGCGCAGCGTCGAGCGCCCGGCCGACGCCCCGCACGAGCTAGGTCCCAAGCGAATCGACGACAGCGCGCTCAGCGCGGCGATCGATCGCGCGCTCGACGACCCCGACGCCACCTAGCCAGAGCCGAGGATGGTGATGCGCGATGCGCGTTTACGGAGCACGGCACGAGCGAAGGTGTATGCGCGAGATATCATTTCTGGGCAACGCGCACTCATCACGGACTCTGGGCCGAGCGCAGGCCCATGTGCGCGTGGCGCGCGACGGTCGCCTGCGACGCGACAGCGCGAACATCGGCGATGATCCGCGCTACTTGCGGCCGAGCTTGATCGGCCGATCGGCGTCGGCCGGCGGGGCGATCGTCAGCCGCGGCGCAGCGGCGGCCGTGTCGTCGCACTCCGAGCCGCGGTCGCGCGTGATCTGGGATCGCAGCGCGAGCTGGTGATCGATCCAGGCCTGCTGGACGTCGGGGTCGACGGCGTGATCGCGCAGGGTCTCGCGCAGCAGCTGCAGCCGGCGCTCGAACTGGCCGCCGAAGATCGCGTGCTGGGCGTGGGCGACGCGCATCGGCCGGCCGGTGTAGGTGACGCCGGGGGCGCCGAGCAGCGCCGCGGTCAGCTCGTACTCGCGATCGATCAGGTGCTGGCGGTCCTTGCCGCGGAACATGAAGCCGATCATCACGTCGCCGAACACGCGGCCATAGAAGTCGGTGACCACGGCGCGCAGCGCGTCGGGCCCGATCCGGTCGAACCGCGTGCTCGGCTTCACGCCGCCGCCTCGACCGCCACGACCTCGACCGGCTGGCCGGACAGCGCGGCGGTGCCGGACAGCTCGTCGATCCGGTCCGGATCCAGGATGTCGTTGAGGCTCTGGCCGGGGCGCGCAGCCGCGACCTGGAGCTGGACGCCGCGGCGGCTGTGGCCCCAGCCGTGCGGCACGCTGACCACGCCGGGCATCACCTCGTCGGTGACCTCGACCGGCAGCTCGATCGCGCCGCGCCGGGTCGAGATCCGGGCCCGGCCGCCTGCGACCAGGCCGCGCGCCGCGGCGTCGTCGGGGTGGATCAGCAGCGTGCAGCGCACGGGGCCCTTCACCAGCCGCTGGCTGTTGTGCATCCAGCTGTTGTTGCTGCGCAGCTGACGGCGGCCGATCACGACCAGGCCCGCGGCGGCGCCGGATGCCGCGGCATGGCGCGCCGCCAGCCGGCCGAGGTCGCCGAGATGGACCGCCGGGGCGAGGTGGACCTTGCGGTCGGCGGTGGTGAGCCGGCCGGGCAGCCGGGGCTGGAGCGGCCCGAGGTCGAGGCCGTGCGGCGCGTCGCGCAGCCGGCGCAGCGACAGCCGGTGCGGCCCGGTGCGCAGCGCGAGATCGAGCACCGGCTCGGGGCCGAACCGGCCGAGCAGCCGTTCGATGCCGCCCGCCGCGCGCCGCCCGAGCCGCGACAGCCCGCCGAGCCGCCGCCACAGCGCCAGGCAGATCTCCCAGTCGTGGCGAGCGTGGGACGGGCGCGGGAACGTCGGCGGCGAGTAGCGAGCGACGTTGCGCACCGCGTACGCCAGCAGCGCCGCGTCGTAGTGCGAGCGCTCGAGCGGGGACGCCGGCGGCAGGATCACGTGCGCGAGCCGCGTGGTCTCGTTGACGTACGGATCGATCGACACCATGAAGTCCAGGCCGGCGAGCGCGCGCTCGATCCGCGGCCCGCCGGGCGCCGACAGCACCGGGTTGCCGGCGCTGGTGATCAGCGCGCGGATCTGGCCCGCGCCGGGGGTCTCGATCTCCTCGGCGAACACCGCCATCGGCAGCTCGCCGCTGAACTCCGGCCGGCCGCTGACCCGGCTGGTCCAGCGCGCGAACCCGCCGCGGCCCAGGCCGGCCAGCGCACCGAGCGCGACCGGATCGAGCGCCGGCGTGGTGAACATCAGGCCGCCCGGCGTGTCGAGGTGGCCGGTCAGCGCGTTGAGCGCGTAGCACAGCCACGCCGCCAGCCCGCCGAACTCCTGCGCGCACACCCCGATCCGGCCGTACAGCACCGCGCGCGGCGTGGTGGCCAGCGCGCGGGCCAGCCCGCGGATCTCGCCGGCGGGCAGCCCGGTGATCGGCGCCGCGCGCTCGGCCGGCCACGTGGCGGCAGCGCGGCGCAGCTCGTCCTGCCCGGTCACGGCCAGCCGGCCCAGCCCGACCCGGCCCTCGGCGAACACCGCGTCGATCATCGCGAGCAGCAGCACCGCGTCGGTGCCCGGTCGCAGGAAGCGGTGCTGATCCGCGCGCTCCGCGGTCTCGCTGCGCCGCGGATCGAGGACGATCACCCGGCCGCCGCGGCGCTGGACCGCCGCCAGCCGGCCGCGCATGTCGGGCGCGGTCATGATGCTGCCGTTGGAGGCCAGCGGGTTGGCGCCCAGGCAGATGAACAGATCGCTGCGGTCGATGTCCGGCACCGGCATCAGGAGCTGGTTGCCGAACATCAGCAGCGCCGCCAGCATGTGGGGCAGCTGATCGAGCGACGTCGCCGAGAACCGGTTGCGGGTGCCGAGCGAGCCGAACAGCAGCTGGCCGTAGGTCATGAGGCCGAGGTTGTGGACCGTCGGGTTGCCCTGGTAGACCCCGATCGCGTCCCGGCCGTGCGCCGCGCGAACCGCGCCGAGGCGGCGCGCCACCAGGTCGAACGCCTCGTCCCAGCCGACCTCGCGCCAGGTGGCGCCGTCGCGCACCACCGGCCGCTGCAGCCGGTCCGGATCGGTGTGCAGATCGGCGAGCGCGGCCGCCTTGGGGCAGACGTAGCCGCGCGAGAACGGATCGTCGGCGTCGCCGCGCACCGACACCACGCGATCGCCGTCGGTCGTGATCGCGAGCCCGCAGGTTGCCTCGCACAGCGGGCAGCTGCGATACACTGTCGACGGCATGGCAGCGACCTTAGCAGGGAATGCCAGCAGTGCGCCGATGGCCATCGCCGAGCTGCTCGCGCTTCATCCCTATCCCGCGCCGTGGGCGGCCGAGCGCCGGATCGAGCGGCTGTGGGTGTTCGAGGTCCCGGGCCCGCCCGAGGCGCTGTGGCCGCACATCGCCGACACCTCGCGGATGAACCGCGTGCTGGGCACCGCCGAGATGACGTTCGAGGAGCGCGACGGCAAGCGCTGGGGCACGGCGAGGAACGGCGGCGTCCGCCACGACTGGATCGAGGTGCCGTGGAACTGGGTCGCCAACCAGTGGCTGACCTGCCTGCGGATCTACGAGCGCGGCTTCATGCGCGCGATGTTCGCGATCCACCGGCTCGACCCGATCCCGGGCGGCACGCGGGTCTACCTGTACTTCGGCGCGGTGCCGCGCGGCGCGTTCGGCGCCACCGCGCTGCGGGTCGGGTTTCCGACCCTGGAGCGCGCGTACCGCCGCGTGCTGCCCGCGCTCGCCGCGCAGCTCGACCGGACGCGCCCCGAGATCCTGCGCCTGCCGCCGCCGGCGCTCGACGCGCCCGCCGAGCAGCGGCTGCGCGCCCAGCGCGACGCCCTGATCTCGGCCGGCCTGTCCGCGACGTGCGTCGACCCGCTGATCGACTGGCTGCGCACCGGCGACGATCCGGACCTCCACCGGATCCAGATCCGCGAGCGCGCGCGGGCATGGAGCCTGCCCGAGCAGGATCTGTTGCGGGTCGCCCTCCACGCGACCCGGGCCGGCCTTCTGACCCTGTCGTGGGACACCGTGTGCCCGCACTGCCGCGGCGTGCGCGACGAGAAGGCCAGCCTGGCCGAGCTGCCGGCGCAGTCGCGGTGCGACGCCTGCCGGGTCGAGTTCACCACCGATACCCCCGAGTCCGTCGAGATCACGTTCCGGGTCCACTCGTCGATCCGCGACGTGCCCGACGTCGTGTACTGCAGCGCCGAGCCGGCCAAGAAGGACCACATCCGGATCCAGCACGCGGTGGCGCCCGGCGCGCGGGTCGCGCTCCGCCCCGGCCTCGCCCCCGGCCGCTACCGCGTGTGGCGCGATCGCACCGGCGGCTGGTACCTGGATGTCGGCGACGACGGCGCCGACACCGTCGCGTGGGCGCCCCACCCCGCCGGCACCGCCGTCGCCGCCACCCCGGGCGCCACGCTCGAGCTGGTCAACGACACCGCCGAGCCAGCGGCGTTTCGCGTCGAGCGCGCGAGCTGGACCGACGACGCGCTGCGCGCCGGTCAGCTGCTGAGCTTCCAGGACTTCCGCGATCTGTTCTCCGAGGACTACATCGCCGCGGACGTCCGGCTCGGCGTCGGCGAGCAGACCCTGCTGTTCACCGACGTCGTCGGCTCGACCGCGTTCTACGCGTCGCGCGGCGACCCCGCTGCGTTCGTCGAGATCAAGAAGCACTTCGACGAGCTGTTCGCGATCGTCGGCGGCCACCGCGGCGCGGTGGTCAAGACCATCGGCGACGCGGTGATGGCCGCGTTCACCAGCCCGCTCGACGCGGTACAGGCCGCTCACCGGATCCACGCCGCCTTCCACCCCGGCCGCGCCGACACCCCGATCCGGCTCCGGATCTCGCTCAACACCGGCCCGTGCATCGCGGTCCGGCTCAACGCCAACGCCGACTTCTTCGGCGGCACCGTCAACGTCGCCGCCAAGCTGCAGGCGCTCGCCGAGGGCTACCAGATCGCGATCAGCGAGGCGACCTATCGTGCGCCCGGCGTCGCCGGTTACCTCGCCGAGCAGGGCGCCGAGCTCGAGCGACTGTCCTACACCTCCCGCGCGCTGCCCGAGCCGGTCGGCGTCCGGCGCTGGACGATCTACCGCGAGGCCTGACCCCTCTGCACCCGCGGCCCCCGCGCGGGCGCTACGGCGCCGCGGCGGCGAGCGGCAGCACCGGGTACTCCCCGGTCGGCTCGAGCTCCGCTTCGTCGTCCTCGACTGACGCCAGGAACCGCCACAGCACCCAGACCTCCCAGGCGCGCAGGCTATCGAACAGCACCATCACACCGTCCTTGGTGTTGCCCTGGACCACCGCGTCGAGCGACAGCCGCTCGTCCACCGTCGGCAGGCCGAACGTGAGGTTGACCAGCGTGCCGGGCGCGATCCGATCGAACTCGATCAGCGCCCCCCCGAGCGACAGGCTGCGCAGCCGGCAGTGCCTCACGCGGAGCTCGCCGCCCGAGACCCGGACGGTCGCATCGAGGTCCACCATGTGTGGCTGCGCGGCAGGATCGTGATCGGTCGGCTGGTAGCCCACGAATGCCGACTTCTGCGTCGTGTCGCGCTGCCAGAGCAGGTGCTCGGAGGTGTTCATCGACGAGCCGTTCGTGCATCGTGCGTGCCCGCTCGGTCCCTCGTCGGCGGCCCATGCGCTCCGCTGACATCGGGGTATTTCCGACGGATTCGAGTAAGCGGCCCCTGGTCTCTGCGAAGTTCACCTGGACGACGGAGATGGTCTAAGTCCCGGTTCTCACGAGCGTCTAACGAGCCAGCCGCCGCACGCTGCGGCACCGAAATCGGGCAGCAGCGCCTCGTTGCGAGGCCCACCTGACGCCGCGTGGCCGGCTCGGTGTAGCCCGGGGGGAGCAAGGCGAATCTGATGCTCGGACACGCGCTGGCGTTCCAGAGCGAGCCGCACCAGCGCCAGGCCGGGCGGCTGGCCCGCGATGCCAGGATGTGCGGATCGGGTCTCGGCATTCCTCCTGCCCCGGGCATCCGCCCCCTCACTGTGGCAGCAGCGCCTGTCCATGCGTCGGGGGACTTCCGACCTGGCGACGCCAGCCAACGCGTAACCCGGCGTCGGCGGCAGGCGTCCGTCGAGGTTGCGCCGACCTGCCTCCGCCGGATGCGCCCGACGCCGCTTGGCCCGGGGTCTGCACTGACTGGTGGCAGACAAAGGAAGATCGGAGGCACTGCTATGTTCCGCAAAGTAATCATTCTGTGTCTGGTCGCGTTCGGGTTCGGCGCGTGTCGCGCAGGCGTGC
>Ga0265332_10002072_pt1 | contig 10467 bp, 7 predicted proteins | sample 41926metaG_FD_202084 | JGI IMG/M metagenome (GOLD analysis project Ga0265332, IMG submission 202084) | Rhizosphere microbial communities from Carex aquatilis grown in University of Washington, Seatle, WA, United States - 4-19-26 metaG | ecosystem: Host-associated > Plants > Roots > Rhizosphere >...
CGAAGGCCCGTACCCAGTAGTAATCGCCGTTCTTGCAGCGGTTCTTGACCACGCCGTGCCACGGCAGGCCGCTCTGCACCGTGCGCCACAGGTCGGCAAAGGCCTCCGGCGGCATGTCCGGATGGCGAACGAGGTTGTGGGAACGTCCGAGCAGTTCGTCGCGTTGAAAGCCGCTGATGTGGACGAATGCATCGTTGGCGTGGGTGACGATGCCTTTCAGATCGGTTTTTGAGACCAGGTAACGCCCCGTCGGAAACGGCACTTCGGTCTGTGAAACAGGCAGATTGACCTTCACGGGTTGTCTTTGGTGTGTATGCCCTCCGACCGATCTGGCAGCTCGGTAACCGGGGAAGCACGTGCTGTTGTGCAGGATGCACAGGCTATGTTTTTTGTATGGCGCCCGGCATTCACGTCAGCCATGAACTCGATGGCCTCGCGCCCGACGATAGCAATCTTTCATAGGGGTGTATGTCAGATTTTCCTGAATCAAACACAGAAAACACTGATTTGGAAATGGTCTGCCCGACGCCCCCCGGAGGACGGCCATTCCGCCCGCCTCAGGCAACCGTCAGGCCGTGGCGGATCGCATAGCGGATCAGGTCGGCGTTGTTGTCCACCTGCAGCTTTTCCATCAGACGCATCTTGTGGGTGCTGACGGTCTTCGGGCTGAGGTGCAGTTGGTCTGCGATCTCGCCGAGGGGGAGGCCGCTGGCGATGCCTTCGAGCACCTGGCGCTCCCGCTCGGACAAGGTCTCGTGGGCCAGTGAATGGGCGGGGCCGCGATCGAAGACCATCAGCCCCACCAGGGCCGGGTCGATGAAACGGCCGCCACGGGCGACCATGCGGATTCCTTCCAGCAACACCTCGGGCTCACTGTCCTTGGTGATGTAGCCACTGGCGCCGGCGCGCAACGTGCGGGCCACGATCTGCCCCTCGTTGTGCATCGACAGGACAAGCAGGGGCAGCCGCGGATAGTCGATCTGCAGGCGGCCGATGAGGTCCAGCCCAGCCAGGCCGGGCATCGACATGTCGAGCAGCAGCAGGTCCACCGACAGGCGCTGCAACTGCTCGAAAATGTCCTCACCGCGGGTCGCCTCGGCCACCACCGCGATGTCGATGGTCGTCGCGATGATCTGCTTGAGGCCACTGCGCACAATGGCGTGGTCGTCGGCGATCATCAGCCTGATCATGAGCCTCCCCTGGCCACCAGCGGCAGCTCGATGGACACCGTCGTGCCCCGCCCCGGGCTGCTGTCGATGACCAGCGTTCCCTCGAGGGCCAGCACCCGCTCGCGCATACCGAGCAGGCCGAAGCTGCGCAGCTTGTCGGCGGCCTGCGGGTCGAAGCCGCAGCCGTCGTCGGAGACATTCAGACGCAGGCGTCCGTTCTCCCGCTTCAGCGACACTTCCACGTGGCGGGCGCGGGCATGGCGGGCGATATTGGTCAGGGATTCCTGCACGAGGCGGAACACCACCGTCGCGCGGACCTCGTCCATCGCCAGCTCGTCGTCGCCCACATAAAGGCGGCAGCAGATCTCGGAGCGCCGCTGCAGGTCGTCGAGCAGCCATTCGATGGCCGGCACCAGGCCCAGGTCGAGGGCGGCCGGGCGCAGATTGCTGGCGATCTGGCGCACCACCTCGATGGTACCCTCAGCCAACTCGCGCATGCGCTCGGCCATGCGGAACAGCTCGGGGTTGTGGCCGAAACCGATGCGCAGCAGGGAAACATCCATCTTCAGCGCGGTCAGGCGCTGGCCCAGTTCGTCGTGGATCTCGCGGGCGATGTGCTTGCGCTCCTGCTCCAGCAGGGTCTTCTGGTGGTGGGACAGCTCGCGCAGCTGCCGCCGGGATTCGAGCAGCGCCTGCTCGGCCTGCTTCTGGGTGTCGATGTCGAGCATCTGCCCCACCGACGCAATCATCCGGCCATTCTTGTCGAGGATCTCGGACACCACCATCAGCGCCCACACCACGCGGCCATCCTTGCGCACGTAGCGCTTTTCCATCTGGAACTTGGGCAGCTTGCCGTCGAGCATCAGAGCCCGCGCGCTGATGTTGTCCGCCAGGTCGTCGGGATGGGTGATGTCGTGGTAGGACATGCCCAGCAGTTCGCCCTCGGAATAACCGACGAACTCGCACATGGCCTGGTTGACCTTCATGTAGCGCCCGTCGAAGTCGGCCACCGCCATGCCGACCGCCGCCGCATCGAAGGTGCTCTGGAAGAACTCCTTGCTGAGGCGCATCTCCTCTTTGGCGCGGCGGACTTTGGCGATGACGGAGCAAGCGCCACCCACCGTCGACAGGCTCAGCACGGTCATCGCCACGGCGATGGAGAGGTTGATGTTCGCGAGTACGTCCATGCGCTTCGTAAAAGGTCCGGCTGCCCGGGCTCGACGGTCATCCACCCGAGCCACCAGACCGGACCGTTCATCCCACGCGGCCAGGCCTCAGCGGCAGGCCGGGCATCCATTGTTTCGACGCAGGTTAACACATGCCCCCGAACGCCTTGCGGTACTCCACCACGGTCCGGCGTACATTGGTGGAGAAGGCCGCCGGCCGTGGCTCTCCGGCCGATTCCCCGTCAGTCGGCAGCGGCGTATTCCGGCCGCGCCGCGAGGCGCTGGCGCAGGCGCTCGACGACGATGCGTACCTTTGGCGAAAGGTTGCGCCGCGGCGGGATCAGCGCCCACACGCCGTGGGCCGAGCTGTGCAGCTGATGATCCGGCAGCAGCGCCACCAGCGCGCCGCTATGCAGATGCGGTAGCACGTAGTAGTCGGGCAGCTGGCACACGCCGATGCCACACAGCGCCGCGTCGAGCACCGCCAGGCCGCTGTTGCAGCGCCAGTTGCCGGCCACCCGCTGGGACAGCTCGCGGCCGTCCACCTGAAACAGCCAGCTGTCGGAGATACCGAGCAGGCAGTTATGGCGCTCCAGGTCGGCGAGGCTGGTGGGCGTGCCGTGACGGGCCAGATAGTCGGGCGTCGCGCACACGTACATCACCCGCGGCGCCAGGCGTACCGCCACCAGCCGGGTGTCGCTCAGGCGGCCGAGGCGGATCGCGATGTCGTAGCCTTCCTGCACCAGGTCGCGAGGCGTGTTGTCGAGTTCGATCTCGACCTGCAGTTGCGGATGCTCGGCCACCAGCTCGTTGATCAGCGGCACGATGTAGCGCTCGCCGTACACCGCCGAGCTGGTGATGCGCAGCAGGCCCTTGGGGCTCTGCTCCAGGTCGAGCACCGAGCGGAATGCCTCGTCGAAGCCGTCCTGCAACTGGCGGCAGTGCTGGAAGAAGGCCTGCCCGGCCTCGGTGAGGCGCACCAGCCGCGTGCTGCGGTGGAACAGGCGGGTCTGCATGCGCTCCTCGAGGCGCTGCACCTGGCGGCTCACGTGGGACGCCGACAGGCCCAGGCGCCGCGCCGCCGCCGAAAAGCCGCCGGTCTCGGCGACGGCCACGAATTCTTCCAGCCCTTCCCAACGGCTCATGACGGTACGCTACGATCTATTATTGCCAAACAGCAACAATGTTTTGACGAAGCACCGGATTATCCGCCAGCAGTCCATAAATTACACTGCCGGCTTTCCTTCAGCCTTCCACCGGAGACACCGATGATCAAATCCCGCGCCGCCGTCGCCTGGGCCGCCAAGCAGCCCCTCGAAATCACCGAAGTGGACGTGGCCCCGCCGAAAGCCGGCGAGGTGCTGGTGCGCATCGTGGCCACCGGCGTCTGCCACACCGACGCCTTCACGCTGTCCGGCGCCGACCCGGAAGGCATCTTCCCGACCATCCTCGGCCATGAAGGCGGCGGCATCGTCGAGGCCATCGGCGAAGGCGTCACCTCGGTCGCCGTCGGCGACCACGTGATCCCGCTGTACACGCCGGAATGCGGCAAGTGCAAGTTCTGTCTGTCCGGCAAGACCAACCTGTGCCAGGCCATCCGCGCCACCCAGGGCAAGGGCCTGATGCCCGACGGCACCACCCGCTTCAGCAAGGACGGCAAGCCCATCTTCCATTACATGGGCACCTCGACCTTCTCCGAATACACCGTGCTGCCGGAAATCTCGGTGGCCAAGATCAGCAAGGACGCCCCGCTGGAGAAGGTGTGCCTGCTCGGCTGCGGCGTGACCACCGGCATCGGCGCGGTGATGAACACCGCCAAGGTCGAACCGGGCGCCACCGTGGCGATCTTCGGCCTCGGCGGCATCGGCCTGTCGGCGGTGATCGGCGCGGTGATGGCCAAGGCCTCGCGCATCGTCGCCATCGACGTGAACCCGGCCAAGTTCGAGATCGCCAGGCAGCTCGGCGCCACCGACTGCATCAACCCGCTCGACTACGACAAGCCGATCCAGGAAGTCATCGTCGACCTCACCGACGGCGGCGTCGATTACTCCTTCGAGTGCATCGGCAACACCAAGGTCATGCGCTCGGCGCTGGAGTGCTGCCACAAGGGCTGGGGCGAATCGATCATCATCGGCGTCGCCGGCGCCGGCGAAGAGATCTCCACCCGCCCCTTCCAGCTGGTCACCGGCCGCGTGTGGCGCGGTTCGGCCTTCGGCGGCGTGCGCGGCCGCTCCGAGCTGCCGGGCTATGTGGAGAAGGCCCAGCGCGGCGAAATCCCCCTCGACACCTTCATCACCCACACGATGGGCCTCGAGGACATCAACAAGGCCTTTGACCTGATGCACGAAGGCAAGAGCATCCGTACCGTCATCCACTTCGACAAGTAAGCGGCGCGGCCCGGCGGGCGGGTTCATCCGGGCCTGTCCACCGGGCCGGCCCGGAGCCCTCCCCATGACTTCTCCCCTCACCCTCGTTTCCGAGAACCGCAGCTTCGGCGGCTGGCATCGCCGCTACCGGCACGCCGCCACCAGCACCGGCTGCACCATGACCTTCGCCGTATTCCTGCCGCCGCAGGCCGAGAACGGCCCGGTGCCGGTGCTGTACTGGCTGTCCGGCCTCACCTGCACCGACGAGAACTTCATGCAGAAAGCCGGCGCCCACCGGGTTGCCGCCGAACTGGGCATCGCCATTGTCGCCCCCGACACCAGCCCGCGCGGCGCCGACGTGCCCGGCGACCCGGACGGCGCATGGGACTTCGGCCACGGCGCCGGCTTCTACGTGAACGCCACCCAGGCCCCGTGGAAAGACCACTACCGCATGCACGACTACGTGGTGCACGAGCTGCCTGCCCTCGTCGAAGCGAACCTGCCGGTGAGCCCGCGCCGCGCCATCTCTGGCCATTCGATGGGCGGCCACGGCGCGCTGGTGTGCGCGCTGCGCAACCCCGGCCGCTACCTGTCGGTGTCGGCCTTCGCGCCGATCAGCAACCCGATGGACTGCCCGTGGGGCCACAAGGCCTTGTCCCGCTACCTCGGCGAAGACCGGGAGGCCTGGCGCGCATGGGACGCCTGCGAGCTGATCGCCAGCGCCGGCGAACGCCTGCCGCTGCTGGTGGACCAGGGCGAGGCCGACAGTTTCCTCGCCGAACAGCTCAAGCCGGACGCCCTCGCCCGCGCCTGCGCCGCCGCCGGCCACCCACTGACCCTGCGCCTTCAGCCGGGCTACGACCACAGCTACTACTTCATCGCCAGCTTCATCGAGGACCACCTGCGCCACCACGCAGCGGCGCTACTGGGCTGAGAGCTCACTCCGCGGGGCGCATGAAGCCCACCCCGCGGAACAACGGCGGGCGGCACGGATGCCCGCGCTCAACCGCGGGCGATCTCCTTCACTGCCGTCACCAGCCGGTCCAGATCGGCCGGCCGCGTGAAGATGGCCGGCGTGACGCGCACCACCGCACCCGACGCCAAGCCGCCGCGGGCCACCGTGAAGATGCCGTACTGCTCGCGCAGGCGGCGCGCCAGGGCCTGGCTGTCGGCCAGGCTGCTGCTGCCACCGATGCGCAGCGCACTGATCGCCCCATGCAGGCGCGGCGCATCCGGCGTCAGGATCTGCACGCCTTTCACGTCGCGCACCCGCTCCACCCAGTAGTCGCGCAGGTAGCGCAGACGGGCCTCCTTGTTGGGGACGCCGATGGCGGCCTGAAAGTCCAGTGCGGTCGGCACTGTCATCACGTTGGCGGTGGCCGTGGTGCCGGAATGGACCCGCGAACGGATGTCGCCGGTGCCCTCCCCCGCTGCGCTGAGGTGCGGCGCGATATCGTCCAGGCGGCTCTTGCGGATGTACAGGAAGCCCACGCCCAGCGGCGCACCGACCCACTTGTGCAGGTTGAAGGCCGCAAAATCGACGCCGCCCAGCTCCGGCAGGCGGAAATCGATGTGGCCCCACGAATGGGCCGCGTCAAGGATCACATCCACCCCGCGGGCCTTGGCCAGCCGGGTGATCTCGGCCACCGGCAGGATCAGCCCGGTCTTGTGGTTGATGTGGGTCAGCAGCAGCAGGCGCGTGCCCGGGTTGGCGGCCAGCCCCTTCGCATAGGCGTCGAGGATGCCGGCCTCGGTGGCCGGTTCCGGCAGCACGATGCGCGCCACCTTCACGCCGCGCCGCTCCGGCAGGTAGTCGAAGACGCTCTGCGCGCTGTCGTAGTCCAGGTCGGCGTACATCACCGTGTCGCCGGGCTTGAGGCCGCGGTAGTTGGTGATCAGGTTCTGCAGCGCCTCGGTGGCGCCGCGGGTCAGCGCGATCTCGTCGGCCTGCACGCCCAGCAGCGCAGCGATGCGGCCGCGCACGGCATCCGTCTCGCGGCCGTACTCCTGGCGCAGGAAGTAGGAATTGCGCTCGTTGAGGCGCTCGATGTTGCGCTGCTGTTCCACCAGCACCGGGCGCGCCATGATGCCGTAGAAGCCGTGCTCCAGATTGACGAAATCCGGCGACTGCCGATACAGCGCGGCGATCTGCGCCCAGTAGGCCTCGTTGCGGGCCAGCGTCAGCGCATCGCCGCCCGGCAGCGCGGGCACTGCGATGGCCGGGGCGGGTGCCGTCTGTGCCGCGGCCGGCGCCCCGCGCAGGGTGGAGGCGGCGGCCACGGCCAGGCCGAGGGAGCCCTTCAGCAGGGCCCGGCGGGAAAGTTGGGGATTCATGTGGGAGTCTCCGTGGATCGGCACGCGCTCAGAAGCGGTAGTTGGCCTTGAAGTAGTAGTAGCCGCCGTTGATGCCGATCGGCGAGAAGGACGCGTACTGGGCCACGTTCTGCCGGCCAAGGGCATTGAGGGCCTGGCGGTAGTCGCTGTTGAGCTTGTCCGGATAGACGTTGAAGAGGTTGTTGGCACCCACCGTCACGGCCCAGGCCTTGGTGATCTGCCGGGTCACGTCCAGGTCGGTGATGAACTTGGTGCCGGTGCGGTTCTCGTAATAGGTGACGTTGTTCACCGAGGTGTAATAGGACGACGGGCCAAAGACGTTCTCGCGCAGGTTCACCGTCCAGTCGTTCTTGCGCCACAGGGCGCCCAGGTTGATGCGGAAGGCTGGCGACGAATCCTCGATGTAGCTGATCGCCGTCTTGTCGAGGAACTGCTGGCCGTTGAGCTGGCTCGGCGCGCCCTTCACCTTGGTGACCTTCACCTGGTTGATATTGGCCCCCAGGCTCCAGTCCACCCGACCGAAGCCGCCGTACTCGTCGGCGTAGGTGATCACCGCGTCGGCACCGGTATTGCGCGTGTCGCCGGCGTTAGAGAAGACCATCACCCCGGTGGACGACAGGCCAGCCGGGATGCTGTTGCCATTGGCGACGATGGCCGTATTGACCGCGTCGGCACGCACCGCGCCGTTGAGGGTGCCGTACAGCGTGCCGCTCTGCAGGATGCGGTCCTTGATGTTGATCTGATAGACATCCAGCGTGGCGGTCACCTTCGCGGCCGGCTTGGCGACGATGCCGATGCTGAAGTTGCGCGACTTCTCGGCCTTCAGCTCGTCGATGCCGAGCAGGCGCGCCGCGGCAGCCGAGGTCGGCAGGATCACCGAGGCGGTGGTCGGCGACACCGAGGTGGCGGAGTAGCTCTGTTCGGCCAGCGTCGGCGCACGGAAGCCGTTGCTGACGGTGCCGCGCACGGCAAAACTCGGCGCCACGTCGTAGCGGCCGGTCAGCTTGCCGACGGTGGCGCTGCCGAAGTCGCTGTAGCGCTCGGTGCGCAGCGCGGCGTCGAGCTTCAGCTTGTCGATCGGCGAACCGGCCACGTCCACGTACAGCGCATTGCTGCGCCGCTTGTGGTTGCCGGCGTCGGACGCGGTGTAGCCGGGAAAGGCCGCCGCGCCGCCGCGGTAGATGGAGGCCGGCTCGCCGGCGCCGATGGCGTACTCGTCCACCCGGTGCTCGGCGCCGAAGGCCACGTTGAGCGGCGAGGCCCAGCCCACGTTGAAGTCGCGGCTGAAATCCAGGTTAGTGGTGGCCTGGTTGGCCTTCAGATAGCCCTCGTAGAAGCGGTTCTGGGTGCTGCCAGTGTCCTTCCACAGCTGCACATTGAGGGAGTCGATGTTGCCCACCGACGCGTAGTCGCGCCCGTAGATGGTCGCCAGATCGTAGCGCCAGCCGGCCAGCGCCTCGCCCTTCACGCCGACGGTAAAGGCGAAATCCTCTTCGTCGTGGACTTCGACCGGGCTGAAGCCGAGGGGATAGACACCCGGCGCGGTGGAGGTGCCGCGGTAGTTCTGGATCGCCTCGGCATGCTTGGCGCCATAGGTGGCGAAGCCGTACAGCTCGGTGCCGCCGGACAGGTCGATGCCGCCGTTGGCGGACAGGATGGTCTGGCGCACGGCCGCGTCGCCGAAGGTGCGGTTCACGTAGGGATAGCCCGCTGCGTTCTTCACGTTGGCGTTGGCGGCGGTCAGGTAGGGCGGCACGAAGCGCGCGTCGTAATCGCTGCGGTCGCTGTGGCCGTGGTACTTGGTCTCCACGCTGAGGTTCAGGAAGGCGTCCTCGTGGGGCTTCAAGCCGATGTTGGCGGACAGGTTGCCGCTGGTGCCGTCGCCGTCGTAGTACTGGCCGCCGCCGAAGCTGACGGTGCCGCCCTGGTCGTTGCGCTTGAGGATGATGTTGATGACGCCGGCAATCGCATCGGAGCCGTACTGGGCGGCGGCACCATCCTGCAGCACCTCGATGTGGTCGATGGCGGACAGCGGGATCAGGCTCAGGTCCGCCGACGCGCCGCCGGAGAAGGCGCCGCCAGTGACATTGACGTTGGAGGTGCCGTGGCGGCGCTTGCCGTTGATGAGGATCAGCGTGTGGTTGGGGTTGAGGCCGCGCAGGCGGGCGGCGGTGGTCAGCGCCGCGGCATCGCCGCCCTTGGCGTCGGACGTGAAGGCCGGCACGTTCTGGGTGAGGGCCTGGATCAGGTCGGGCGAGCCGCCGCGCTTCAGCGTGGCGGCGTCGAGGATCTGTATCGGCGCCGGACTGTCGGCGGCCTTCAGGCCGGCCTGGCGGGTCCCGGTGATGATGACGGTGTCGAATGACTGGGCCGGATCGGCCGTGCCGGGGTCGGCGGCCGGGGTCTGGGCCAGCGCGTAGCCGGATGACAACAGGGTCAGCAGGGCGGTCGTGGGACGGAGGCTGGGGCTCATTGGTTCCTCTTGGAGTGCTGACGGATATCCGGTCGGGATTGACGAGAACGAGTCGAAATTATCCCTGGCAGGATTCCTGCATGGCATTGGATGAACGGACAATCAACCTCAACATTGCGCCATTGCCTTGCTCATATCCATATGAAAATAAAAGATAAAAACAAGCTCGTCGTCTCCGTCGCCTATGATCGGCTGGGCGCGTTCGAATTCGGCTGCGTGACCGAGATATTCGATCTGCAACGCCCTGAGCTGGACGTGGACTGGTATCGCTTCGCGGTCTGCTCGGCAGAGGGCGGCACCCTGCGCGCCAGCGGCGGAATCCGCTTCGAAGCGCCCAACGGGCTGGAGATCCTCGATCAGGCCCATACCATCATCATTCCCGGCTGGCGCGACCCGGACGAACCGCCCCCCGGCGCACTGCAGGACCGGCTGCGCGCCGCCTATGCACGGGGCACGCGCATCTGCTCGATCTGCTCGGGGGCTTTCGTGCTGGCCTGGTCGGGCCTGCTGGACGGCAAGCGGGCCACCACCCACTGGCGCTTCACGGACAAGATGAAACAGCGCTTCCCGACCGTCCAGGTCGAGGCTGACTCCCTGTATGTGGATGCCGGACAGATCCTCACCTCGGCGGGCTCGGCGGCCGGACTGGACATGATGCTGTACCTCGTCGCGCGGGATTACGGCAGCCGCGTGGCCAACCGGGTCGCCCAGCGCCTGATCGTGCCGCCGCACCGGGAAGGCGGCCAGGCCCAGTTCGTGTCGCGGCCGATGCCGGCCGACGAATCCGGCCGCCTGTCGCGCCTGATCGAGTGGGTCCGCCAGCACCTGGAGCGCCCGCACACGGTGGCCTCGCTGGCAGACCGGGCGGCCATGAGCCCGCGTACGCTGCAGCGCCAGTTCCGCGAATCCACCGGCCTGTCGCCCTACGAGTGGCTGCTGCAGGAAAGGGTGGCGCTGGC
>Ga0265332_10002073_pt1 | contig 10466 bp, 10 predicted proteins | sample 41926metaG_FD_202084 | JGI IMG/M metagenome (GOLD analysis project Ga0265332, IMG submission 202084) | Rhizosphere microbial communities from Carex aquatilis grown in University of Washington, Seatle, WA, United States - 4-19-26 metaG | ecosystem: Host-associated > Plants > Roots > Rhizosphere...
CGCGCGGCCAAAGCCATTAATTTCGGCATCGTCTACGGCCAGACCCCGACGGGCCTTTCGCGCGAACTCGGCATAAGCCGCACCGAGGCCGCCAATTATATAAAACACTATTTCGAGGCCTGCCCCGGGGTCAAGGTGTGGAGCGACAAGACCATGGCCGAGGCCAAGCAGGCCGGCTTCGTGGCTACCTTTACCGGCCGCCGCCGCCTGCTGCCGGAGCTGGCCGCCTCCAACCCGCACCTCAGGGGCTTCGCGGAGCGCGCCGCCGTGAACACGCCCGTGCAGGGCGGCTCGGCCGATATCATAAAGAAGGCGATGATAACGCTTTTCGCGGAGATCAAACATTCAAAAGATATTTTCATGCTGCTGCAGGTGCACGACGAACTGGTCTTCGAGGTAAGGAAGGAGAAGCTCCGGGAGGCCGCCCTCCTTATAAAGAAGGAAATGGAAGGCGCCTACGTACTGGCTGTGCCGCTCAGGGTGGACCTGAAGACCGGCCTGAACTGGCGGGATATGGAGAAGTATGAGGTTTAGCGCCGCCCCGTTCCGGGAGCTGCCCCCGGTGACCCGCGGGCTGGCGGTGCTGTTCTTCGCCGGCTGGCTGGCGGAAATGGCCTTCGGCGCCAGGGTGAACGTGGCCTTCGGGCTGGTCCCATTCCTTTTTCTGGGCCGGCTCTGGCTGTGGCAGGCCGTAACCTATATCTTCATCCACGCCGGTTTCTGGCACTTCCTGTTCAACGCCTTCATGCTGTGGATGCTGGGGCGCATAGTGGAGCCCGAGATGGGGTCCCGCAAGTTCCTGCTCTACTTCCTGGTCTGCGGGGCGGCGGCCGCCCTGGTCACCGCGGCCTGGACGCCCGGTTCCATACGGCCGGTAATCGGCGCCTCGGGGGCCGTTTACGGCCTGCTGGGGGCTTTCGCCTTCCTGCACCCTGAGACCACCGTATACTTTTATTTTATCTTCCCTATGAGCGCCCGCATGATGGCTTTCCTGCTGGGCGCCATGGAATTCATCCTTACCCTTTCCAGCCCCGGCTCAAGGATCTCCAACGTGACGCACCTGGGCGGGCTGGCGGCGGGGCTGTTGTGGCTCTGGGGAGAGCGCCGCTGGCGCGAGCGGCCGGTGAGAGAGGTCCCGGACCCGGAAACGCTGGAGCGGGAGGAGATAGACCGGCTTCTGGAAAAGGTTTCCAGGCTGGGGCAGCCGGGGCTGACGCGGGGCGAACTGTCCAGGCTGGACGAGTATGCCAAAAAGAAGGGGGGGCGCGCATGAACGCCTGTAAAACAGCTCTTTCGGCCATACGCGGCAAAGCCGTCATAGGCCTGACCGGACCCATAGCTTCCGGCAAAAGTCTGGCGCTGGCGTGTTTCATTAAGGAAGGCGCCTGCGGTATCTCCACGGACGCTGTGACCGCGGAACTATTGACAACTCCGGAGATTTACCATACAATATCAAAGAAGTTTGGTCCGAACAAAATCCTAACAAACGGTTTACTGGACAAAAAAAAGCTTGCGGCCGAGATTTTTAACTCGCCCGCCAAGCGGAAATGGCTTGAAAGCCTGCTGCACCCGGAAATCCTTAAGAGAACCCGCTCCCTAATAACCAGATCCAAGTCAAAATTCGCGGTCGTAGAGACGCCCCTGCTGTTCGAAGCGGGGCTAGCGCAGTGTTTCACGTTCACAGTATGCCTGGCGGCCCCGGGAAAACTCCTGGAAGCCAGGGCCCTCAAAAGAGGCTGGAGCAGGGCGCAGTACAGGGCCAGGGTGAAAGCCCAGCTGGGGGCGGTCCAAAAGTACGCCAGGGCCGACATCGTGCTGGACAACTCGGGCGCGCCGGAGAAGCTGGCGGAGAAAATAAGATTTATCTGCCGTTTCCTGACGGAGACGGCAAAGGCGAAGAAAAAATGAACGCACCTCAACAGGACGAAAAAAGATCTCAGAAAAATCAAAACACAGCGCCTAACGGCGGCCCGAGGAACAACAACGGCCAGCCGCCTGACGCGAGGGGAAATCAGAAAATGGAAAATAACAGGACGCCCAACCAGGGCCAGAATCAGAACGGCTCTAACCAGGCCCCGGCCCAGGCGCAGAATCCGAATTTGCCGAAAATGGACGTCACGGTGCTGACTAAAATGACCGTCGCCGAACTGGTGAAGATAGCCGAGCAGCATAATCTGGAGGGAGTCTCCGGCCTGCGCAAGCAGGAGCTGATCGGCAAACTGATGGAGGCCCAGGCCAAGCAGAACGGCATCGTTCAGGGCGAGGGCGTGCTGGAGATCCTGCCGGACGGCTTCGGCTTCCTGCGCTCCCAGGAATACAACTACCTTTCAAGCCATGAGGATATTTATGTTTCTCCTTCGCAGATAAAGAAACTGGGCCTGCGCAAGGGCGACTCGGTGAACGGTCTGATACGGCCCCCGAAGGACGGCGAAAGGTTCTTCGCCCTGCTGCAGGTGAAGACCGTCAACGGCTTCGAGATAGAGAAGATAGGCCATCGGCCGCTTTTCGACAACCTCACCCCGCTGCACCCGAACGCGCGTTTTCTGCTGGAGACAGCCAAGACCGAAATGACCGGCCGCGTGATAGACCTTATAGTCCCGATCGGCAAGGGCCAGCGCCAGCTCATCGTGGCCGCGCCCAAGACCGGCAAGACCATGATCCTGCAGCGCATCGCCAACTCCCTGGCCACCAACCACCCCGAGATCGAGCTGCTGGTGCTGCTGATCGACGAGCGCCCCGAGGAAGTCACCGACATGAAGCGCTCCGTGCGCGGCGAGGTCATAGCCTCCACCTTCGACGAACCGGCCGACCGCCACGTGCAGGTGTCCGAGATCGTTCTTGAAAAAGCCAAGCGCATGACCGAGCATGGCAAGGACGTGGTGATCCTGCTGGACTCGATCACGCGCCTCGCGCGCGCCTACAACACCGTGGCCCCTTCTTCCGGCCGCGTGCTGTCCGGCGGTCTGGAATCCACCTCCCTGCAGCGCCCCAAGCGCTTCTTCGGCGCGGCCCGCAACATCGAGGAAGGCGGCTCCCTGACCATAATCGCCACGGCGCTGGTGGAGACCGGCAGCCGCATGGACGACGTGATCTTCGAAGAATTCAAAGGTACCGGCAACTCGGAAATATACCTGGAGCGCAAGCTGGCCGACCGCCGCGTGTTCCCGGCCATCGACATCAACCGCACCTCGACCCGCAAGGAAGAGCTGCTGATGAGCGAGGACGAGCTGAATAAGGTGTGGATCCTGCGCAAGGTGCTGGCGCCGCTGTCCCCGATCGATTCGCTGGAGCTGCTTGTTTCCAAACTGGCCGCCACCAAATCGAACAAGGACTTCCTGAAATCAATGGAGATGGGCTCCGACAGGTAAATATGAACCGCGGATGGTGGAAACTGGCCGTTGCGTGCGGCACGATACTGGGGGCGGCGGCCGTTTCGTCCGCCATGGCCCCCGGTGTCTCGCCGTTCTATTACGCCAGGTTCTCGGTGCTCACCCCGGCGGGGCCCGCGGAACCGCCGCCCGAGGCGTTCAGGCTGATACCGCGCCTGATAAACGGCAGGCACAAGGTGGTAAAGGGCGAGGACGTGCGCTCCATAGCCAAGGCCTACGGGACGGATATCCGCTCCCTGCAGAGCACTAACTCCAACGAATTCATCTTCATGAGCCGCGGCGGCTATATAAGGGTGCACAACGGCCGCGGCCTGCTTTACGAAGTTACCGCCAGCGGCGAAACCCTGGATGGCATAGCCCGGCGCTACCTGGGCAAAGGCCGGGACCTGCGCTCTTTCAAGGGCGAGATCGTGGAGGACAACGAACTGCCGCCCTCTTCCCTGCTGGTGAACTACAAGTTCGCCAAGGGCGACAGGGTATACCTGCCTGCCGTCTATGTGGACCTGGACACCTACCGCATGCCGCTCAGGAGCTTCGGGCGCATCAGTTCCGGCTTCGGCATGCGCTACCACCCCATACTGCATCGGAAGATCTTCCACGCCGGCTGCGACATCCCCATGCCGCTGGGCACGCCGGTCTATCCCTCGCGCTCCGGCACGGTGGTGTATTCCGCCTGGAAAGGCGGTTACGGCAATACCGTGGAGGTAAGGCACAGGGACGGGTCCATGTGCCGCTACGGCCACCTTTCAGCGCTGAGCGTGAAGGTCGGCGACGTTGTGCAGAAATCCAAGACCCTGCTGGGCAAAGTCGGTTCCACCGGCCTGTCCACCGGCCCGCATCTGCATTTCGAGATCATCATGCCTTCGGGCAAATCCGTGAACCCGCTGGCGAAAATAGGGAAGAAGTAAGCGAATTATGCTATAATTTATGTTCATTCGCGATATTTTCCTGAGGATAAGACAATGAAAAACGACATACACCCCCACTACACTCTTTGCGAAGTTTCCTGCGTCTGCGGGAACACCTTCCAGACCCGCTCGGTAAGACCTTCCATAAAAGTGGAGATCTGCTCCGCCTGCCACCCGTTCTACACCGGCAAGCAGAAGCTGCTGGACACCGCCGGCCGCGTCGAAAAATTCAACACGAAGTTCGCCTCCACCGGCGGCAAGATGGTGGAGCGCAAGGCCAAGAAAGTGGTCGTGAAGACGGTTACGCCGCGCCACACCGCCAAGCGCAAGGTGCTCTCCTCCGCCCCGGTGGGGAAGAAAGCCGACGAGAAGGCCGCGAAAGCCGCCGCTCCCAAGGCCGCTCCCAAAGCCGAAGCGAAACCCGAGACGAAGTAGCTCCGTTCTTTAAACGGGCGTTCCTATGTATAGGAACGCCCGTTTTTTTATAGGGGAAGCTCGCTGCCGCTCGCATGTGCGATGGAGCGCCCGTTTTTTTATGGCCCGGCGGGTTAACCTGAGAACCTATGCTTGAGGAACAACTTAGCGCAATAAAGCGGGAATTCGCTGAAACGGAGGCCCGTCTGGCCTCCGGCGGCCTCAAGCCGGAGGAAATAGAGAACCTTTCAAGGCGCCATGCCGCCTGCCGCGCCATACTGGACACTTCCTCCGCCCTGGAGAAAGCCCTGAGAGAAGCCGAAGATACCCGCCAGATGGCCTCCAGCACCGACAAGGAAATGGCGGAACTGGCCGCGGCCGAACTGCCCGCCCTGGAAGCCAATGCGGCCGCCCTCGCCAAAAAGCTCAAACTCCTTATAATACCGCCGGACCCGGCGGACTCGAAGAACGTCTTCCTCGAAATACGCGCAGGCGTGGGCGGGGACGAATCCTCGCTTTTCGCCGGCGACCTGCTGCGCATGTACACCCGCTTCGCCCAGCTCATGGGCTGGAAAGCCGAGCTGCGCGACCTCACCACCACCGGCCTGAAAGGCATAAAGAACGCCGTGCTCTTCGTCTCCGGGACGGACGTGTTCGCCTGGCTGAAATACGAGGGCGGCGTGCACCGCGTGCAGCGCGTGCCGCAGACCGAGGCCTCCGGCCGCGTCCACACCTCCACCGTCACCGTGGCCATCATGCACGAGGTGGACGAGGTGGAGATAAAGATAGACGCCAAAGACCTGAAGATGGACACCTATCGGTCCAGCGGCGCCGGCGGCCAGAACGTCAACAAGGTGGAAACGGCGGTCCGCATCACGCACCTCCCCACCGGCGTCATCACGGCCTGTCAGGAGGAGCGCTCCCAGGGCAAGAACCGCGCCAAGGCCATGGCCATGCTGGCGGCCAAGCTCGCCCAGATGAGCGAGGAGAGCCAGGCCAAGGCCAATGCCGGGGCGCGCAAGAGCCAGGTGGGCACCGGGGACCGCTCCGAGAAGATCCGCACCTATAATTTCCCGCAGAACCGCGTCACCGACCACCGCATACAGGTTTCCTGGCATAACATGCAGGCCATCATGGAAGGCGAAATAAAAGATATGCTGGAAGAGGTAAGACTGGACATCGGAGAAAAAGGCGAAAATGACCGCAGCGGCGACGCTGACTAAGGCCTTGGCGAGGCTGTCTTCCCGGGGCGTGGAAGAACCCGGGCTGAACGCCCAGTGGCTGCTGGCTTCGGCCATGGGCGTGGAGCGCCTGCGCCTGCTGGCCGAGCCCGACCTGCCGGTGCCCGCCGCCGCGCGGAAAAAATTCGAAGCTTATCTGGAACTGAAAGAGCAGGGCCTGCCGCTGGCCTACATACTGGGCTGGCAGGATTTCCGCGACATCCGGATAAAAGTGGACAAGCGCGTGCTGGTGCCTCGTCCGGAGACGGAAGAACTGGCCGGGCTGGCCGCCGAGTTCCTGAAGACCAGGAAAGGGGAGCTCTCGGCGCTGGATTACGGCGCCGGTTCGGGCGCCATCGGCCTGTGGCTGGCGAAAAAATTCCCCGCGCTGAAGCTTACCGCCGCCGAGCTCTCGGCCCGGGCGATAGCCTGCGCGAAAGAGAACGCCCGCGAACTCGGCCTGGACGCCCGCGTGAAATTCGTGCGCACGGGCGTGCTGGGGCCGGTGCGCGGCCCCTTCGACGTGATCGTTTCCAACCCGCCGTATATCCCCACCCGGGTGATACCCGGACTCTCCCCGGAAGTGCTGAGCGAGCCGCACGTGGCTTTGGACGGCGGCGGGGACGGCCTTGACGTGGCCCGGATGCTGGTGAAAATCGCCCCGCGCAAACTTAAGAAGGGCGGAGCGCTTATACTGGAACTGGGCGGGGAGCAGGCGAAAAAGATGCTCGCCTCCATGGCTCCTTCCGTCTGGGTGGAGAGGAAAACCTTTAAAGACCTCAACGGCATCGAACGGTTCGTCTACGGGAGAATAAATGGATAATTTCATCATACGCGGCGGCAGGCCCCTGAGCGGGCAGACCACGATAAGCGGCTCCAAGAACGCGGCCCTCCCGATCCTGGCCGCCACGCTGCTTACCCGCGAGAAGTGCGAGATAAAGAACGTGCCCGAACTGATGGATATCCGGTCCACCTTCGAACTGCTGAACTACCTGGGCAAGAACTGCTTCTATGGCTACGGCAACTTCGTGGCCGAGGAGCACGGCCCTTTAAAGCTGCATGCGCCGTACGACCTGGTGCGCAAGATGCGCGCCTCCATGCTGGTGTCGGGCCCGCTGCTGGCCCGCTTCAGGAAAGTTCGGTTCTCGCTGCCGGGCGGCTGCTCCATAGGCATGCGCCCGATCGACATCCACCTGGAAGGCTTCAGGAAGCTCGGCGCGCACGTAGCCTACGAGAAAGGGGACGTGATACTGTCCGCCAAAAAACTGAAGGCCGCTAAAGTGAAGTTCCGCTTCCCCAGCGTGGGCGCTACCGAGAACCTGATGATGTGCGCCGCGCTCATAGAAGGGACTACCGTTCTTGAGAACTGCGCCCGCGAGCCCGAGATAGAGGATCTGGCCGCCGCGCTCACCAAGATGGGCGCGCCCGTGGATGGCGCCGGCACCCCGACGATAAAGATACACGGCGCCGCCTCGCTTAAAGGCCTGAAATATACGGTAATGCCCGACCGCATCGAGGCCGGGACCTTCATGCTGCTTGCGGCCGCCGCCGGGGGGAAGATAAAACTCCTCAACGCCGCCCCTAAGAACCTGGACGCGCTGATCCGTTCCATGAAAAAAGCCGGCATAAGGATCACGGTCTATAAAGATTCCATAGAAGTGGAAGCGCCCCGGAGCCGGCCCAGGCCCGTGACGGTCATAACCAAGCCGCACCCCGGTTTCCCCACCGACCTGCAGGCGCCCTGGATGGCTTTCATGGCGCGGGCCAACGGCGTGAGCGAAGTGCACGAACATATTTTCGAGAACCGCTTCATGCACGCGCCGGAACTGGTCCGCATGGGCGCGGATATCACGGTCATGGACAAGAAGGCCGTGATCCGCGGCGTCCCGGACCTCCTGGGCGCCCCGGTGATGGCTTCCGATCTCAGGGCCGGGGCGGCGCTGGTGGTGGCGGCCGCGGCGGCCAAGGGCAGGACCGTGATCCGCCGTATCTATCACATAGACCGCGGCTACGAGAAACTGGAACACAAGCTGAAGGACCTGGGCGTGGACGCGTCGAGGGTAAAAGCGTAAGACTAACGGCGATGACTTTTAAAGAAGCCAAAGATAAACTGATCGGCAGGCAGGACTTCGTTAAGAAGGACGGGCTGGGCCGCGTTTATGCCTGCCTGGAAAAACTGGGGAATCCGCACCTGCGCCTGAAGACCATCCACGTGACCGGCACCAACGGCAAAGGCTCGGTCTGCGCGCTTTTCGAGTCCTCCCTGCGCGCGGCGGGGCTGAAGACGGGCCTGTTCATCTCGCCCCACCTGGTCAGCATGACGGAGCGCATACAGCTGAACGGCAAAGCCATAAGCGACGGGGACTTCGCCGGGCTTTTTGGCGAGGTCTTCGCGGCCGGGCCCGACCTGAGCTTTTTCGAACTGCTCACCTGCATGGCTTTTCTTTACTTTGAGCGCGAGCGGACGGACCTGGCGGTGATAGAGGTGGGTATAGGCGGGCGCTGGGACACCACCAACGTGCTGCCGAAATCCGAACTGGCCGTGATAACTTCGGTGGATTACGACCATAAAAAATATCTGGGCAATACCCTGCCGGAGATAGCGGCGCAGAAGGCGGGCATCATAAAGCAGGGCGGGATAGTCATAGCTCCGATACTGCCGCCAGAGGCCAGGGGAGAGATCTCCAAAGAAGCCGCCGCGAAGGGCGCGCAATGCCATTTCTTCGCTCCGATCTTCGAGATAACCGCGCGCGACTGGGAAAAGAACAGTATGACGCTGCGGCACAAGAAGAGCGGCGAAACCTTCGGTTTCGGCATTATCGGGGAAATGCAGGTCTCCAACGCCACGCTGGTGTGGGAAGGGCTTGAGATCCTGGGGGGCCTGGGCTGGCCCGTGAACCGCGCGCACGCCGCCGCCGGGTTCGAAAGCGCCCGCTGGCCGGCCCGGTTCCAGGCGGTGCGCGGCGGACCTTCTTTCGGCGACGCGCTTTTTATCATAGACGGGGCGCATAACGAGGAGGCCGCGCGCGCTTTCGCCAGGACCTGGGCCGTTTCGCCTTATGCGGCGCGCCCGGCGGTCTTCGTGGTGGCCATGCTGCAGGACAAGGAGCGGCGGGCCATACTTGAAACGCTTTCAAAACTTGCCGGCAGGTTCGTTTTCACAAAGCCGGAATCTTCTCGGGCCGCCGATCCCTGCGCGCTGGCGGACGAGATGGCGGCCATAAGGCCGGACGCGGAGGTGGAAGTGGAGGAAGACATAAGGGCGGCCCTGAGCGCGGCCGCCGGGGCCGGCACCGCCGCCGTACTGGGGTCTTTTTACCTGGCCGGCGCGGCCCTTGAAATACTCGGCGGCAGCAGATAGCGGGCGAAAATCGTTCCTTTGGACAGGAGACATTATGCTTGGAATCGGCATCGATATCGGCGGCACGAACACGAAACTGGTGGTGGTGAACCGCGCCGGGAAACTTATGGCGCAGGACAGGTTCCGCACGGAACCCGCCAAAGGCCCGGGGTTTTTCATAAAGCGCCTGGCCGAAGGTGTGGAAACCTTCAAGCGCGACTACGGCCGCCAGCTGGTGTCCATAGGCATCGGCGCCGCCGGCGACGTGGACCCGGAACGGGGGCTGCTGCGCTTCGCTCCCAACCTGTTCTGGCATAATATTAAAATAACCGGGCCGCTCGAGAAGCTGACCGGTCTGCCCTGCGCCATGGAGAACGACGCCAACATGGCCGCCTGGGGCGCTTATGAGCTGGAACTGCGGCGGCGTAGCCCGAACATACTTACTTTGACCCTGGGGACAGGCATAGGTTCGGGGATGATCCTGGACGGGAAGCTTTACCACGGCGCCACCGGCTCGGCCGGCGAGGCCGGGCACCTGAAGATAGTGCCGGACGGCAGGCCCTGCCACTGCGGCGGGCGCGGCTGCCTGGAGGCCTATTGCGGCAGTTACGCCATACTGGCGCGGGCCAGAGAACTGATGAAGAACGAGGCGGCTTTCGTCAGGAAGTTCGCCGCTCCCGGCCATGAGAAATTCAACACCATCTGCCTTACGAACGCGGCCGCCGCGGGGCATGCCGCCGCGCGCAAGATCTGGGCGGAGACCGGGCATCATCTGGGGATGGGCCTGGCCGGGCTTATCCTGCTGCTGAACCCGGACTGCGTCGTGCTTACCGGCGGGGTTTCCAGGGCCCGCAAATGGTTCATGCCGGCCATGGAGAGAGTGCTGCGCGCGCAGCAGATCAAGACGCCCTTCACCAAAGTGAAGATCAAGGTTTCCGACGACGCCGACCTGGGCTCGCATGGCGCCGCCCTGTTCGGCCTGGAAAGGGCGCTGAAATAACAGCGGGGAAAAGCTTATCCGTAATTGATGAGAATAAAACTTTTTGTGCTGCTCCTGGCGGCCGCGGCAGTGAACGCCGCGGCTTACGACCTGCCGACCTCCACCGGCACGCACCGGGTGCATTTCGACGCCGACAACGCCACGTTCAACGAGAACACCCGCATAATAGGCCTGGAGGGGAATGTCAGGCTGCAG
>Ga0265332_10002075_pt1 | contig 10457 bp, 11 predicted proteins | sample 41926metaG_FD_202084 | JGI IMG/M metagenome (GOLD analysis project Ga0265332, IMG submission 202084) | Rhizosphere microbial communities from Carex aquatilis grown in University of Washington, Seatle, WA, United States - 4-19-26 metaG | ecosystem: Host-associated > Plants > Roots > Rhizosphere...
CGCCGTCGCGCTGCTGCAGATGTCGCTGATCTGGGGCTACAACTGGGTGGTGATGAAGCAGGTGATCCGCTACGCCGACCCCTTCGACTTCTCGGCGATCCGCACTCTGCTCGGCGCCCTGTCCCTGTTCGCGCTGCTGCTCCTGCGCCGCCGCCCGCTGAAACTGGTGGCCGCCCGCCAGACCATCCTGCTCGGCCTGCTGCAGACTGCAGCCTTCACGGCGCTGATCCAGTGGGCGCTGGTCGCCGGCGGTGCCGGCAAGACCGCCGTACTGGTCTACACCATGCCCTTCTGGCTGGTGCCGCTGGCGGCCTGGCGCCTCGGCGAGCACATCAGCCCGCTGCAGCAGGCCGGCACCCTGGTGGCCGCCGGCGGGCTGCTGCTGATCCTCGACCCCTGGGGCGCCGCCCACGGCAACCTGACCAGCAACCTGCTGGCGCTGGCCGGCAGCCTTGCCTGGGCGCTGGCCACCATCGTCGCCAAGCGCCTGCGCCAGCAGCACGCAGTGGACGTGCTGACGCTGACCGCCTGGCAGATGCTGTTCGGCGCGCTGGCCCTGTGCGTCGTCGCCGCGCTGCATCCGTCGCGGCCCATCGAGCCGACGCCCTACTTCTTCGGCGCCCTCGCCTTCAACGCGCTGCTCGCCACCGGCCTCGCCTGGCTGCTGTGGCTCTACGTGCTGGAGCACCTGCCGGCCGCCATCGCCGGCCTGTCGGCCCTCGGCATCCCGGCCATCGGCGTGCTCGCCGGCTGGCTGGAGCTGGGCGAACGGCCCAGCAACGCCGAGCTCGGCGGCATGCTGCTGATCGCCGCCGCGCTGCTCCTCGTCAATCTCGTCCCGGTCCTCCGCCGCGGCGGCCCACCCCGTTCCTGAACAGGTTTGCCATGACCACGCCCCGCCCCGCCATCCACTGCATCGACGACACCCCGGCCACCCGCCGCGCCCTCGCCGCCTGCGCCCACAGCCTGGACCTTCCGCTGCACGTCTGGAGCAGCCCGGACGAGTTGCGCGCCGCCCTCGACGGCGAGGCCTGCGGCGTGATCCTGGTGGACATCCGCCACACCGATGGCGACTGTGCCGACTTCATCGCCGGCCTGGCCGCCGACGGCATCGACCTGCCGGTGATCGTGATGGCCGCCGATGCGGACACCGCCCAATGCCGACAGGCCTTCCGCGCCGGCGCCGCCGACTTCCTGGAAAAGCCGCTGCAACGCGCCGAACTGCGCCAGGCCCTGCGCCACGCCATCGGCCGGCACGTGCTGCAGCACGCCCGCCGCGACGCGGAACGCCAGGCCCGCCGGCGTTATGCGCAGCTGTCGGAACGGGAGCGGGAAGTCCTGGCGATGATCGTCGCCGGCCTCACCAACAAGGAAGTCGCCCGCGCGCTGGAGGTCTCGCCACGCACCGTCGAAGTCCACCGGTCGCGCCTAGGGCGCAAGCTCGGGACGGATTCGTTTGCGCAGATGGTGAGGTGTTATGCGGGGTTGGTGGAGGGGGATGGTGTGGCGGACACGGCCGGTGCCGTGCGGGCTAGCGGGCGGTTGGCGGATGCGGTGCCTTCGGCCGGAGCCCCGCGGCCCCATGCGGGTGGGGCGAGTTCATTCGACCTGCGGGTGTAGCGGCTTGGTTGCTTGATGGCCCTGGCTGGGCGGCTTTCCGTCTTATTGGCTTGGATTGGCCGGGTCTCGCCCCGGCGGGCGACCTCCTTCTTTGTCACACGACAAAGAAGGAGGCAAGAAAACGTGCCCCGCTGCCGCGCCCCCTGCGGGGGTCCCCGAGCTCCGGGTGCGCCGGGCGGGGTCTGCGCAAACTCGCCCTACGGGCTCAAACATGCGCAGCCCTTGTCCGCCCGTCCCACCCTCCACTCGGCGCGGCAGAGGGGGAAAGGAAAGGCAGGTGCTCGACGGACAGTGCCGCCCAAAGCGGCTATGGCAGGCGGCCCCCTGCAGAAAAGCGCGGCGAACTGCCGCGCCGAAGGGAACGGGTTCATCTCGGACGGAAACGGGCTCAGTACAAAGGTCAGCGAGCCTCCCTTGGACTTGAACCCGCTCAGCTCCCAGCCGAGCTCTTTCAGCGCCGAGGGCAGTGGTCTCACCGCCGGAGGAAGCTGGCTCATCTCGGACGGAAGCGGGTCCAGTACAAAGGTAAGTGAGCCTCCTTCGGACTTGAACCCGCTCAGCGCCCAGCCGAACTCTTTCAGCTCCGAGGGCAGTGGTCTCACCGCCGGAGGAAGCTGGCTCATCTCGGACGGAAGCTGGCTCAGCACAAAGGTAAGTGAGCCTCCTTCGGACTTGAACCCGCTCAGCTCCCAGCCGAACGCTTTCAGCTCCGAGGGCAGTGGCCTCACCGCCGGAGGGAGCGGGTTCATCCCGGACGGAAGCTGGCTCAGCACAAAGGCAAGCGAGCCTCCCTCGAACTTGAACCGATTCAGCCCCAGCCTCAGCAACCGCTCGGTGCCCACCCAAAGCCCGTCCTGAACCGCCGAGCAGCGCAGCAGCAGGCGGGGATGTCCGGCGCGGCTGTCTGAGGAGGCGAAGCCGACGAGTTCCGCGACGGCCGCCTGCTGCGAGCAGCACAGGGAAGTCGTCCGCATAGCGGACGACCGGTGAGGCACGGGTCGCCTTCTTTGCCTTCTTTCTTGGCGACGCAAGAAAGAAGGTCGCCCGCCGGGGCGAGTCCCGGCCAATGCAAGCCAATAAAACGGAAAGCCGCCCAGAAAACAGCAACCAAAACCAAAAAGCAAAAAAACGGCCCACCACTAGCCGGGAGGGGGAGAAAACCGGCAGCGGGCCCAGGGCAAAAAAAGAAACCCGACTAACCCGCCCTCTCCGACCACAACACCCCGCCGGTCGCCCAGTTCTCCCGCTTCACATCCACCAACAGGATATCCACCGCCGACGGCTCGCAGCCGAGCACCCGGCAGGTTTCACGGGTCAGCGCCTCGACGAGCTCGCGCTTTTCGACCGCCGTGCGGCCTTCAAAGAGTTCGATGTGCAGGGTCGGCATGGAAATGCCCTTTCAGGTCTGGATTGCGGGATTGCTTATCGGGGGGCATCTCTGTGGGGCTCACCACTGGATGCTCTGCGCCCCACCAGGGTGTTACACCTTCACGCCGCAAACGACGGCTCGTCCCGCATCAGCCGACGCAGCAGCATCGGCCATTCGAGCGCGCCTTCCGGCGCCGGGTCGGCGGTGAGCTGGCGGTGACTGCGGGCCAGCACGTCATCCGGCGGCATCACCCGCCGGGAAGCATCGGGGGCGGCGGCCAGCGCGGCAAGCTGGATCTCGCAGGCCTGCTCCAGGGTGTGCATCAGCACATAGGCCTCGGCCACCGTGCGGCCACAGGTCAGGGTGCCGTGGTTGCGCAGCAGCAGCGCCGGGTGCGGCCCGAGGGCAGCGATCAGGCGGGCCAGTTCGGGGGCGTCGAAGACGAGGCCCCCGTAATCGTGGATGCCGATATCGCGCCAGAAGCGCAGCGCCGGCTGGGACAACGGCAGCAGGCCGTCGGCCAGCGTGGACACGGCGATGCCGGCACGGGTATGGAGGTGCAGCACACAATGGGCGTCCGGCCGGGCGCGGTGCACGGCGGAGTGGATCGCGAAGCCCGCCGGGCTGGCGATGCCCTCCCCGGCCAGCACCTGGCCGGCGAAATCCACCACCAGCAGGTTGGAGGCGGTGACCTCCTCGAAACCCAGCCCGAAGCGGTTGATCAGGAAGGCGTCGTCACGCCCGGGCAGGCGCCGGGAAATGTGCGTGTAGACCAGGTCGTCCCAGCCCTTGCGGGCCACCAGGCGGTAGCAGGCGGCCACGTCCACCCGCGCCCGCCACTCCACCTCGCCGAAGGCCGGGGGCCGCCGGGCGTAGGCTTCGCCGACATCGTCGCTGGACATGGCCGTCTCCTTACAGGGCCGGGATCACCGCACCGGGATCGAGGCTCACCTCGTCGCAGTTGGGGGCGTTGCCGCTGCGATCCACGACGAGGAAGTCGCACACCGTCTCCAGCGCCAGCAGCGGGTGGTGCCACACGCCGGTGGCGTAGTTGACGCCCTGGTCGCCGCGAGCCAGGAAGACGCGCAGGTCTTCCGCCTTCGGCGCCGCGCCGGCCGGCGCCACCACCACCAGGTAGGGCTTGCCGGACATCGGGATGAAGGCCTGGCTGGCCAGCGGGTGGCGCTCCATCATCTCGACGCGGAAGGGCAGCGTGCGCGGCTGGCCGCGGAAGATGGAGACGATCACCTTGCCGTCCGGGCCGGCCTCGATCTGCGCGAGATCATGGTAGCGCTCGGTGTTGCCGGCGTTGATGGTGAAGTGGCGCACCGCGTCGCTCGCTTCGATGACGTCGCCGAAGGGGGCGAAGGCTTCGCGGGTGAGCGGCTGCGGGGTCAGGCTGAGGCTGTTCATGGCCGCTCCTTATTTGGCCACCTTGCCCCACAGGCGCAGGCGCGACACGCCGCCGTCGGGGAAGATGTTGAAGCGCACGTGAGTGATCGGCCCGAGCTTGGCGATCTGTTCGGTGAAGGTATGCACCGCATCCATCGACAGCTTCTGCTCGGGCAGCAGGGTCTGCCAGAACATGCTCTGGGTGGTGATGGAACGGTCGGTGCCGCCGCTCACGAAGGCCGCCTGGATCGAGCAGCGGTCCGGGAAGTTGCCCTTGAAGAAGGCGGTGTCCACTTCGATCTTTTCGACCGTGCCGGCGGCGCCCAGTTCGAGCACGCACCAGTCGTTGCCGGGTTCGCGGCGGCGGCGGGTTTCCCAGCCGTCGCCCATGTTCTGGCCGCGGCCGGGCAGCAGCAACGCGGCGACGGTGGAGCCGAAGCTGGCATCGTTCCACGACACCGCGCGGCCACCGTTCTCCATCGCCACAAGGTCGATGGTCTCGTCGCCGGTCAGGCTTTCCAGCGCGCCGACCGGGCGGCCATAGACGCGCAGGCGGGCGATGCCGCCATCCGGGTAGATATTGACGCGCAGGTGGGTCCACGCCGCGTCGCTGGCACATTCGAGGATGTGGTGGCTGTTGGGGCCGAGGGGTGTTGCCGGCAGGATCTCGGTCCAGCTGGCGGCCTTCAGGGTCTCCACGTCGTCAGAGACCGACACGGTGGCTTCGATGGACACTGCCGGCGGGTAGTTGCCGGTGAAGTGGCTGGTGTCCACGTCGAAGCCGCGGATCACGCCCTTCACGCCGAGCTTGACCAGCGCCCAGTCGTGGCCGGCGACGCGCTTGCGGCGGGACTCCCAGCCGTCCATCCACTTGCCGTTGGTGTCGAACTTGCCCGGCACGAACTGGGCCGGTTCCGGGTTGAGCATGCGCGACACTTCGGCGAAGAAGTCGTCGGAGGCGTACAGCGCCTGCGCGCCGAGGCGCGGGTTGGCGAGATCCACCGAACGCAGCGCCCAGTCGGGCAGGTCGGCGGGAGCGGCGAAAACGGGGGCACCGGGAGTGTGGCTGGCCATGGATGAGTCTCCTTGTATGTTCTCTGTCAGGCTTGGGGGCGGTAGGGGTGCTTGGCGATCCAGTGCCGGGCGATATCCACCCGCCGACACACCCACACCCGATCATGTTTTTCAATATGGTCGAGGAAACGCTGCAGCGCGCGAAAACGCCCGGGGCGGCCGAGCAGGCGGCAGTGCATGCCGACGCTGAGCATCGCCGGCCGCTCGTCCCCTTCTTCGTACATCACGTCGAAGGCATCGCGCAGGTATTCGAAGAACTCGTCCCCGTGGGAGAAGCCCTGCGGCAGCGAGAAGCGCATGTCGTTGGTGTCGAGGGTGTAGGGCACGATCAGGTGCGGCGCGGTGCAGCCGTCGCTCTTCTGCACCTCGGACCAGAACGGCAGGTCGTCGCCGTAGTAGTCCGAGTCGTACAGGAAGCCACCGTAGTCGGCGACCAGGCGCCGCGTGTTGGGGGAGTCCCGCCCGGTGTACCAGCCCAGCGGCCGCTCGCCGGTGAGCTGTTCGATGATCTGCATGCCGATCCGCATGTGCTCGCGCTCGGTGGCCTCGTCCACGTTCTGGTAGTGGATCCAGCGCCAGCCGTGGCAGGCGATCTCATGGCCGAGCTCCTTGAAGGCGGCGGTGAGTTCGGGGTGGCGCTGCAGCGCCATCGACACGCCGAAGATGGTCATCGGCAGGCCGCGCCGTTCGAACTCGCGCAGGAAGCGCCACACGCCGACGCGGGAGCCGTATTCATAGACGCCCTCCATCGACAGGTGGCGGTCCGGAAAGGCCGGCGGGTTGAACAGCTCGGACAGGAACTGCTCGCTGCCGGGGTCGCCGTGCAGCACACAGTTCTCGCCGCCCTCCTCGTAGTTGAGGACGAACTGGACGGCCACCCGGGCCTGGCCCGGCCAATCGGCAAAGGGCGGTTTGCGGCCGTAGCCGATCAGGTCGCGGGGATAGGCGGGATCGATCTTGCTCATGGCGGGACTCCTTGCGCTCAGCCGAGCAGCGCGTCGAGGCGGAAACGGGCGATGCGGCCGATCTGCTCGAGGCAGGTGCGGAACTCGGTGGCCGCGTCGTTGGCGAGGCGGGCCTCCACCGCGTCCATGATCTGGTAGCGGGACAGGCCCTTCACCGCGATGACGAAGGGGAAGCCGAAACGTTCCCGGTAGGCGGCATTCAGCTTGCGCAGGCGGGCCAGTTCGTCGGCGCTGCATTGGTCGAGGCCGGCGCCGCGCTGCTCGCCGGTGGAGGCCACGGTCAACGTGCCGGCAGCGGCTTCCTTGCCCGCCAGCTCCGGGTGGGCACGGATCAAGCCGAGCTTCTCGTCTTCGCCGGCGGCGTCGAGCACCGCCAGCATCGCGGTGTGCAGCGCCTCGACGTCGGCGAAGGGGCGGGCCGCCCAGGCCCGCTCGGGAATCCACGGGGAATGTTCGAAGATGTCGGCCAGGCGGGCGACGAACTCGTCCCGCGGCAGCGCCGACAGGGCGGCGACGGAGGTGAGCGCATTCATTTTTTCAAGTCCTCAAGGTCGTGCTGGGGTCGGGGGCTGAATCTCAGTCGGCGAGCCGGGCGCCCTGGGCATACCAGCGGGCGATCAGCTGGCGCTCGGCGTCGGTGATGCCGGTCAGGTTGCCGAGGGGCATGTAGCCGCTGGCCACCGTCTCGGCCATCTTCGCGGCATGCTGGCCGATGCCTTCGGCGCTCTGCAGCACCACACCCTTGGGCGGCTGGGCGAAGCCGGCCTGGGTCGGATGCTCGGCGTGGCAGGCGGTGCAGCGGGTATCGACCACGTGCTTGACGGCGGCGAAGCTCACCTTCTCGCCATCGCTCTTCACCGGTGCGGGGGCCATCAGCACCATCAGCAGGGCCAGCAACGCGGCCCCTGAGGCGGGCAGCCACCACTTCACCTGACCCCGATGGCGCAGCACGAAGAACTGACGGATCAACACACCGGCCAGCATCATGACCACCAGCACCAGCCAGCCGTTGGGGTGGGAATAAGTCATCGGGTAGTGGTTGCTGATCATCACGAACAGCACCGGCAGCGTGAAGTAGGTGTTGTGCACCGAACGCTGCTTGCCGATCTGGCCGGGACGCGGATCCACCGGCTCGCCGGCGCGGATCTGCTCGACCATGCGCTTCTGGCCGGGGATGATGTGGATGAACACGTTGGCCACCATCATCGTGCCGAGCATCGCACCCACGTGCATGTAGGCGCCGCGGGCCGAGAACAGGTGGTGCAGCAGCCAGTCGGCCAGCACCACGAAGCCGAACAGCAGCACCGCCAGCAGGCCGTCGCGGCCCATCAGCTTGCGGCACAGCAGGTCATACACCACCCAGCCGCTGGCCAGGAAGGCGATGGAAATCCCCACCGCGGCCGGCGGCGTCAGCGCCATCACCTTGGCGTCAATCAGGTAGCTGGAGGCGCCGATCCAGTACACCACGGCCAGCAGGCTCATGCCCGACAACCAGGTGGTGTAGGCCTCCCACTTGGACCAGTGGAGGTCGTGGGTCAACGGCTCTCCCTGCGGGCCGGTGAGGAATTTCTGGCTGCAGTAGAAGCCGCCGCCATGCACCGCCCACAGCTCGCCGAACACGCCGCGCTTGGCGTCCTCGGGCTTCTTCGGCGGACGCAGGGAGTTGTCGAGCATCACGAAGTAGAACGACGCGCCGATCCAGGCGATACCGGTGATCAGGTGGAGCCAGCGCAGCAGCAGGTTGGCCCAGTCGAGGAGATAGGTTTCCATGTTTCTTCAGTCTCTCGTGCGAAACGGTGCGCGGATTCGGGCTCAGCTGCCGCGGTAGGTGGAGTAGCTCCACGGGGACACCAGCAGCGGCACGTGGTAGTGCTGGGCCGGGTCGGCGATGCCGAAACGCAGCACCACTTCGTCCACGAACAGGGGTTCCGGCAGGGCCTGGCCCTGGGCGCGGAAGTAGTCGCCGGCGGCGAAGACGATCTCGTAGCTGCCGCGCTCGAAGGCCTCGCCGTCGAGCAGCGGACTGTCGCAGCGACCGTCATGGTTGGTGACGGCGCGGCGGATCTCGCGGCGGCCGCCGTCCAGGCGGTAGAGGGTCACGGCAATGCCGGTACCCGGCTTGCCGTTGGCGGTGTCCAGCACGTGGGTGGTAAGGCGTCCCATGCTTGTGTCTCCGGTTGTTGGTGTGGGGATGTGCTGTGCAGTTTAGAGCGGGCTTGGATTAAGGAAATGGATATGAGCTTATAAGCTATATATACTTTTCAATATCTTCCTACCCCCGTCCCCATGAGCACCCGACGAAGCGACGACCAGCTCGACACCTACCTGTTGCGGATCTTCTGCCTGCTGATCACCGAGCGCAGCGTGTCGCGCACGGCGCTACGCCTGAACCAGTCCCAGCCGGCGGTGAGCCTGGCGCTCAAGCGCCTCCGCACGATCCTCGGCGACCCGCTGCTGGTGCGGGAAAAGAGCGGCATGGTGCCCACCGAGCGGGCGCTGGCGCTGCTGTCCCATGCCAAGGGTGCGCTGGCGGAAATCGACCGGATGACCTTTACGCCGGAGTCCTTCGAGCCGCAGACCAGCCGCTACGAGTTCCGCGTCGGCGCGCCGGACTACCTGGCGCCGATGTTCATTTCAAGCGTGGTGGAACGGATCCGCAAAGAGGCCCCGAACCTGCGCCTGAGCCTGCAGTCGCTGGGGCCGAACTTCGATTTCGAGCGTTCCCTCGCCGAGGGGGATCTGGACGTGGTGATCGGCAACTGGCCGGAGCCGCCCCACCGCATGCATCTGTCGATGCTGCTGGAGGATGAGATCGTGTGCCTGGTGGGGGCGGGCCATCCGCTGGCCCGCAAGGGATTCACCGCCGACGACTACCAGCGGGCGGTGCATGTGGTGCCGATGCCCTATTCGATGAGCCAGCGCGGCGTGATCGACACGGTGCTGGCAACGCACCGCCTGAACCGGGACGAACGGGTGGTGGTGCAATCGTTCACGATGGCGCCCTACCTGCTGCAGCACAGCGACCTGGTGTTCACCACCACGCGGCATTTCGCGCAGTTCTATGCCGACCTGCTGCCGCTGGTGATCCTGCCGTCGCCGATCCCCTTTCCGGCGATGCGCTTCTACCAGCTATGGCACGAGCGCAACCACCTGTCGCCGGCCCACCGCTGGATCCGCCGGCTGCTCGCCGACTGCGGCAAGCAGATCAAGCCGGGCAGTTGAGGCGCCGCCGGCGGGCGGCGTCAGGCCATTTGGGAGACCGGCATGGCCAGGTGGAAGCCCTGGGCGTAATCCACGCCCATGCCGCGCAGCTCTTCGAGGATCTCCTCCGATTCGACGAACTCGGCGATGGTAAGGATGCCGAGTTCCTGACACAGGCGCGTGAGATTGCGGACCAGCGTGCGATCCACCTTCGACTTGACGATGTTCTTCACGAAAGCGCCATCGATCTTCACGTAGTCGAAGGTCAGCTCGCGCAGGTAGTGGAAGGAGTTGTAACCGCTGCCAAAGTCGTCCAGCGCGAACAGGAAGCCCTTCTTGCGCAGGTCGCTGAGGAATTTGCGCATGTGGGTCATGTCGCCGATGGCGTCGCGCTCGAGGATCTCGAAGACGATCACATTGGGCGGAATGTTCATCTGCGCGCACAGCATCTCGGCGTAGCCGAGAATGCCGCGGCCCTGGATCTCCTGCGCCGACAGGTTGATGAACAGGCGGAACGGCGGCGTACCCGGGGTGTCCAGGCGTACCCTCGCAGCGGCGAAGGCCTGCTCGATGATGGCCCGGTCGAGGTCGCGGCCGAGGCCGTATTTCTCGATAGTCTCGATGAAGGCGCCGGCCGACAGCGTGGTGCCGTTGGGCTCAATGATGCGCGCCAGCGTCTCGTAGGCGAAGGGCTGGCCGGTGCGGCAGTCGAAGATGGTCTGAAAGTATGGCACCACCCGTTTCTCGCGCAGGGAGATGCGCAGCTTCTCGGCATAGTCGCGGGTCACACGGCTGGCATGGACCCGGTCCTTGACCGACTCGAAGGTGCCGATGGT
>Ga0265332_10002078_pt1 | contig 10446 bp, 9 predicted proteins | sample 41926metaG_FD_202084 | JGI IMG/M metagenome (GOLD analysis project Ga0265332, IMG submission 202084) | Rhizosphere microbial communities from Carex aquatilis grown in University of Washington, Seatle, WA, United States - 4-19-26 metaG | ecosystem: Host-associated > Plants > Roots > Rhizosphere >...
GCCTCGAACACGAAGCTGTTGCGCACCGCGCCGGTCATGAAATCCAGCACGTCGCGCCGCAGCACGAAGTTCTCGCCAATGCGCATGCAGGGAATGTGCAGTCCTTCGTCGTAGCGGCTTTTGGCCGTGGGTGCGAAACCACCGGGGGTGATCGAGCCGGTCTCGCCCTGATGGCCGCCGCATTCCGCCCAGGCGATCAACTGGTCCTGCCAGAAGATCGGCATGGCGGTGAACATGTCCATGTTGTGGACGCCCCCGGCCAATTCGTCGTTGAAAAAGTAGATATCGCCGTCGCGCAGGCCGACGGACGCATCGGGCTGGTAGTACTTGTTGATGTATTTGAGCTGGGCATTGTTCAGGAGCGTATGGAAATAAATGCCGGTGCCGACCACCACCGGATCACCTGACGCAGTGAACAAGCCGCAATTCATGTCGCCGGTGATGATCCCTTCGGAAATCGACAGCGACATGTAGACGTCGCGGGCTTCCTCGACCACCGCGCTGAGCTTGTGGGTCAACAACTCGACATCGACCGCGCTCACCTTCTCCATGCCGCGCCGTTCGAGTTCGGTCACCGGTTCGAGGCCGTGCGAAATCAGCTCCGGATCGCAGCCCGGACGCTTTGAATAGGCGTCACGTTCGTAGATCAGGCCGTCGAACAATCGGACGTGTTTGTCGAAGAGCTTGCCCATGGCGATCTCGTCTATTCCTTGTCCACACCCACGCGGTCTTCATGCTCGATCCAACCGAAGCCGAACTCGTCGGTCCGGTAGCGCCAACGCGGCGGCACCACGACCACCGTGTCCTCGGCATCGCACAGCACCGGCCCCGCCAGCACGATCCCGGCGCCCAAGCGGTCACGGTCGTAGACCGGCGTATCGACCTGTCCAATTTCAGGTCCCCAATAGGCGAGGCGCGAGCCGAGCCGGGCAGAGTCCAGATCCGCACCCTTGCCGTTGGCATGGGGCCGGTACTTGTCGACCGGACCGATCGCGCTCAGGCGGATCTCGTTGAGCTCGATGCCGGCCTGCGGGAACGCGGCGCCGGCGCCGAAATTCTCGATATATTCGGCGTTGAACTGCTCGCACAGGCGCTTGACGTCGTCGTGGCCGCGCAACGCAAAGCCGGCGAGCCGGATCGGCAGCACCTTGCGCTGCTGGCCGTAGCAGAGACTGACGTCGACGACGAGTTGGACCTCATCGAGGCGGAAGCCCTCCTCCACCATGTCGCGCTCGGCGAACGCCTTGAGATCGGCGACCGCGGCGTTGAAGGCCTCGAGGTTCTCCAGCAGATAGGTCTGGCTGTTGCCCTGGAACAAGGTGAGATGAAACGTGCGCTCATAGGTCTGCAGGATATCGAGCGCCAGGGTGCTGAAGGCGCCGAACACGCTGGAGAACGGAAAGGTAGCGATGCGGCCGACATCGGCACCCTCGGCATAGCCGGCAGCGTGCACGGCGCCGGCGCCGCCCATCGAGAACAGCACGAAGTCGCGTGGATCGTGCCCTGACGTGAGCGAGCAGATCCGGTACATTTCCTGGCCCATGATGCCGTCGATCAGGCGTTTGATCTGCCAGGCTGCGTCCAGCACGGAAATTTCGAGTGGGCCGGCTATTCGGCGCTCGAGCGCTTCGATCGCGCGCTGCGGCTGCAGTTTGGCCTTGCCGCCGAGAAACCGGCTCGGGTCGATATAGCCGAGCACCACGTCGGCGTCGGTGACTGTCGGCTCGGTGCCGCCGCGATCGTAACAGGCGGGGCCCGGATTGGAGCCGGCGCTGTCGGGGCCGACCTTGAGCTGGCCATTGACCACGCGGGCGATCGAGCCCCCGCCGGCACCGATCGACCAATGCGCCACATAGGGAATCTGCACGCGGAAGCGATCGATGATCGGGTCGACCTCATAGACCCGCTCGCGGCCCTCGACCACGAGGCCGACGTCGAAGCTCGTCCCCCCCATGTCGGAGATGATGACGTTCTTTTCGCCGATGATCTGCCCGATGTGGTCGGCGCCGATCACCGTTGCCGACGGGCTGCTGCCGAGCAGGTGCAGCGCCTGCGAACGCGACAGCGAGGAGAGCCCGCCGGTATTCTTGGCGACAAACAGCGGCCGCTGATAGCCGCGCCGGCGCAGGTCCTCCGCCAGCCGCAACAGATGGCCTTCGGTCAGATCGCGCAGATAGGCGTCGATGATGACGGTCATCGAGCGGCGGTATTCGCCGGCCTTCGGCGAGATCTCATGCGAGAGATAGACCGGCAGGTGGCCGAGAAAGCATTCCGGATATTGTTCGCGGATCAGTTCGCCGATCCGCTGCTCGTGCCGCGGATTGATGAAGGAATTGAGCGTCACCACCACGATGCCGCGCACGCCCTGATCGACCAGGTACTGCACCTTTTCCAACACTTCGTCGTCGCGCAGCGGGATCAGCACCTGACCGAGATTGTCGATGCGTTCCTGCACCCCGACGACGAGCGATTGCCCGATCAGCGGCTCCGGACGCACCGCGCGACCGCGATCATATTTGCGCTCGGTCGGCAGCCCGTCGCCCCAATTGCGCGCGCGGCCGACTTTGACGGTGTGCTCGAAGCCCTTGGTGGTGATGAGGCCGAGCCGGGTGCCGCGGCGCTCGATCAGCGCATTGGTGCCGACGGTGGTGGAATAGACGATGGCGTCGGCATCGCGCAGTGCAGTGTCCAGCGTCAGCCCGACCTTCTCGGCGGCGATGCGCGCTGCATTGAAGAAGCCGACCTTCAAATCATAGTGCGTGGTGTCGGCCTTGCCGCGCACCAGATTGCCGTCCCGCAAACACACGACGTCGGTGAAGGTCCCGCCGACGTCGATCCCGAATCGCAACGTCATGGGCTTCCGTCCGTTGATGCCAAAACAGGTTTTTTGGATTCAGAGTCCTGGGATTTGGACTCTTGGCCTTCGAACCCGTGTTTGCGCTTGAGCGCCGCGAGGTCGATCTGGATATCCCAGGTCAGCGGATGTCCGGGCGGCAAATATTCGATCTCGACCAACGTCGCACAGCCCGGACAATAGAATTCGATCAGCCGCATCCAGCGCGGATCAAAGGAGAAGTTGAACTCGGGGTCGGCGCCGAGCGGGGCATGCATCTCGCGCGGATCGCGGTCGCGCACCAGGCAGCCGCGCTTGTAGCAGTCATGCGCCGACCCGAGATCGTGCCCGCAGCGGTGACACATCCAACGTTCGGTCGCGAGATCGATGCCGAGATATTCGGTGATTTGGATCAGCATGGGGTTTGTCCTGGATGCTCCGGCCGTCAATTGTCGTCCGCGTAGGGGATCGCCTTCTGCACCACCGAGAGCGCCAGTCCGGCCGATCCGGTTTCCAATTCCTCGATCGCGTGCGCGAGCAATCCCGAGGTGCGCGAAATCACCGCAACGCCCCGCATGGCCGCGACCGGAAAGTCGATTTCGCACAACAAGGCGCCGATCGCACCGGTGGCGTTGAGCACCAGCCGGCGGCCGCCCTGCCGCTCGATCTCGGTTTCGACCAGGCGCGCCAGCGCCACGTGCTTGCCGGGAACCCCGACCTCTTCGGCGACGGCGAACAACCGCGCCGAGCGCGGATCTTGCCCGGTATAGGCCGGATGCCCATAGCCCGGAAACCGGCGATTGCTCTTGAGATATTCAGCGACGATCTCCGCCGCCCAGGCCGCGGGCGCGGCACCGCTCGCGACCCCACGGGTCAGCAGCGCACCGGCGCCGGCGATCGTGCCCATGAATTTGTTGCCGATGGTCAGAAGCCCCGCCGCGATCGGGATCTGGATGTCGTCGGGCACCGTGTCGGCGACAAGCCGCGACACCAGCGCGCTCGGGGTGATGCCGTGATCCATCAGGATCACCAGGCAGGCGTCCAGAATCCGGGTCTGCTGCGGGCTCGGCAGGCGACCGGTCACTGCCAGGAACGTGCACTCGGTGAAGCTGACCTTGCCGACGAGATCCCTCAGCGTGTCTTTGCCGCGAAGCAGCAGGCGATCGACGTCGGTGGTCGGGGTCCCGATCCGGGTCTTGTGTTCTTTCGGCGGCTTGGCCATGGCGTCCTCTGATGATGGGAATTCGGATGCTTGTCTGTTGCGCGCGCTCTAATCGAAATAAAAGCCGCCATTGACCTCGACGACTTCGCCGGTGATGAAGCGCGATTGCTCGAAGGCGAGAAAACAGGCGACATCGGCGATATCGTCGGGCTGGGCGATGCGGCCGAGCGGCGTGCGATCAATTGCAGATTGCTTGACTTCGGCTGACCATCCGCTGGTCATCGGTGTCTCAACAACCCCCGGATTGATGGCATTGACGCGCACGCCGCATGGCCCCAGTGCGCGCGCGAGCGATCGTGTCAAACCGATGACGCCACCCTTGGAGGCGACGTAGGCCGGACCGCCGGCAACGCCGCCGACCTTGGCCGAATCCGACGCAGTCAATACGATGCTGCCGGACCCCCGCGCGACCATTTGTTCCGCAACCGCCTGGGCCAACAAGAAGGTCCCGGTCAGGTTGACACGGAGCACCCTCTCCCACTCCGAAACGCCGGACTCCTCCCAGCTCGATCCCGTCCACACCGCAGCAAAGTGCAGCAAGGCATCGATCGGTCCCATCCTGTCCACCGCTTCGTCCACCGCGCGGCGACAGGATGCGCCATCGGCGAGATCAAGCGCGATCGGAATCACCCGATCGGATTCGTTCGCAAACGCGGCCGCGATGGGATCGCGGCGAATATCCATGGCGGAAATCCTGACCGGCTGGCTAAGCAGCCGCCGCACGCAGGCAAGCCCGACTCCGCTCGCCGCGCCGGTCACTATGACGTGCTTGGACTTGGGTGCCATCAAAACTCCTAGGGTTGCGGTTGCGCGGCGAGCGCGGGTTGCGCGCTGCGCGCCTTGGCTTGCGTCAAACCAAGATATTGCTGACAGATCTCATCATCGGCAGCGAGCACGTCGGGCGTGCCGGAAAACACGATCCGCCCCTTGTTCATGACCAGAACCGAATGCGCGACGCGCAAGCCGAACGCCAGATTCTGCTCGACCAGAAACACCGCACAGCCTTCCCCGTTCAGTTTCAGCACCACATCGCCGATCTCTTCGACCAGACGCGGACTGAGCCCTTCCGAGGGTTCATCCATCAAAATGAGATCGGGGTTCTGCACCAGGGCGCGTCCGATCGCGAGCATCTGCTGCTCGCCCCCGGACAAATGACTGCCACGCAAGCCCCGCCGCTCGGCAAGGCTTGGGAACAGCGCGAACACCCGCTCGATCGTCCAGGTTCCGGACCTGGAATGTTTCGCTGCCAACGTCAGATTCTCGCGCACCGTCAAAGTCGGAAAGATGCGATGGCCCTGCGGAACCCAGGCGATGCCGCTGCGAACAATCGCATAGGTCGGCAGGCCGGAGATTTTCTTGTCGCGCAGCAGGATGTCTCCGCTGCGCGGTGCCGGCAGTCCGAGAATGCTTTGAATGGTCGTGGTCTTGCCGACGCCATTGCGGCCGAGCAACGCCACCACCCGTCCCGGTTCGACCGAAAACGTCACGCCTTGCAGCACGTGGCTGTCGCCGTAATAGGTATGGATATCGTTGACGGCGAGCAGCGTCATGCGGCGCTCGCCTGTTGGCCGAGGTAGACTGCGAGGACGGCGGAATTGCTTTGAATGGCGGCGGCATTGCCTTCGGCCAGGACTTCGCCGAGGTGCAGCACAGTGATGATATCTGCGAGAGCGAATACGACATCCATGTCGTGCTCGACAATCAACAGCGTGATCGTGCGCGGCAGCTCCGCCAGCAAAGTGATCATCGCCGCGGTCTCGGCCGGGGACATTCCCGCGGTCGGCTCGTCCAGCAACAGGATTTTCGGATTGCCCGCGAGCGCGAGACCGAGTTCCAATTGCCGCTGTTCGCCGTACGCCAGTCCTTGAACCGCGACGTGCTGACGCTCGAGCAGCTTCACTTTGGCAAGCGCGGCAATCACGTCGTCTTCGACCGCGGCGCTGTGCGCGGCCCGGGCCAGCAGCCGGCCGCCGATCCGTCTCGTCGCAATGACCGCGAGCCGCATGTTGTCGCGCACCGACAGGCCCGGAAACAGCTGATTACGCTGGAAGGTACGCGTCAGGCCGGCCCGCCACATCCGGTGCGGCGGCAATCCGGTGACGTTGCGTCCATCGATGGCCACCCGGCCCTCGGTCGGACGCGCCTGGCCGCCGATGAGGTTGAACAGCGTCGATTTGCCGGCGCCGTTCGGCCCGATTACCGCACGCCGTTCGCCGGTGCCGACCGTGAAGCTGACGCCCTTGACCGCGCGAAAGCCGTCAAAGGACTTGGCGAGGTCGACGACCGACAACACCGTCATCGCGTCATCCCCAGACCCCACGCGCGCACCGCGACGCCCTGCAGGCCGTCGCGCGCGACCGTGATCAGACCGATGAAGATCAGGCCCAGCACGAGACTCCAATATTGGGTGTAGGAACTGAGCCAATGCTGCAGCAGCAGAACCACGGTGGCGCCGATGATCGGTCCGGTCAGGGTGCCGGCACCTCCGATCAGGACCATGACCAGCACCGAGGCGGACTGGGTCCAGTCGGCGGCATCGGGCGCTACGAACAGACTGAATTGGGCATTGATGTAGCCGGCGAGCGCCCCGAAACCGGCCGCGATCACGAAGGCGGCCAGCTTGTAGGCGCGAATATTGTAGCCGAGCGCGCGCATGCGCATGGTGTTTTCGCGAATGCCGACCAGCACCTGCCCGAACGGCGAGGCCACGATCGTCGCCATCGCCACAAAGGTCACCACGCAGCAGATCAGCGTGAAGAAATAGAGTTGATTACGCGATTGCAGAACCGGAGATCCCAACAGGGTCGGACCGGCCATCAGCAATCCGTCCGATCCGCCGGTCAGCCAGTTCCAGCGGAACGCGACCGAATGCACCATCTGCGCAAAGGCGAAGGTGATCATGAGAAAGTAGAAGCCGGACAACCGGATCGACAGCCAACCGATCGGGATCGCCAGCAGCACGCCGGTGAGGATCGCAATCGGAAACGAGATCAACATGTCGGTGCCGCCGGCATTGGCGGCGAGCCCGGCGGCATAGGCTCCGATCGCGAAAAACGCCGCGTGCCCGAACGACACCAGGCCGGCGTAGCCAAGAATGAGATTAAGGCTCATGGCGAGAATCGAAAACATCATGGCTTCGATCGCCAGCGAGCGATGGAAATCCGACAGGCCGAGCGCCGGCGCGGCCGCAAGCAGGGCGACGACGGCAAGACCGGCCAGCGGGCCGAGCTTGGCAAATCTCGCCGTCGGGGTGACGGTCTCGTCCGCGCTCACCCGATCTCCTCCTCGGTGCGGCCCCACGAGCGGGCGAGCAGAACCAGCGCCATCACCCCGAAAATCAGGAAGCTCGCGGATTCCGGCATCAGCGCGCGGCCGAACGTGTCGGACACGCCGATCAACAGGCTCGCCCAGAACGCACCGGTGATATTGCCGAGGCCACCGACCACCACCACGATCAAGGTCGTGATCAGAACCTCGAAGTCGAGCCCCGGATAGACGCTGGTGATCGGGGCGGCGAGAACGCCGCCGAGACCTGCGAGCAGAGCGCCGGCGGCAAATACCAGAGCGAACAGCGCTCGCACGTCGTAACCGAGGCCGCGCACCATATCGCGATCGGACACCGCCGCGCGGATCAGCGCGCCCATGCGGGTGCGCTCGACCGCGAGCCAGGTTGCGACGAACAGCAGCACGCCGATGGCGATCAACAGCAGGCGGTAACTCGGAAATGTCGTGCTGCCGATCTCGACCGCACCCTTGAACAACCCGGGCGCTGCCAGGCTGCGGATATCCTTGCCCCAGATCATCTTGCCGACGTCAATGAACACCAGTGCGAAGCCGAAACTGAGCACCACCTGATCGAGCGCGGTACGGCTGTAAAAATTTTTCAGGAACAGGCGTTCCAGCAAATAGCCGGTGGCGCCGGCAGTCAGCGCCCCGGCCAGGGCCGCAAGCGTGAAGCTCGCAGTCTGACCGAACGCCGTCAGCCCGGCATAGGCGCCGAGCAGAAAGAACGAGCCGTGGGCGAGATTGACGAATCCAAGCAGGCCGAACGTCATGCTCAACCCGAGCGCCAGAATGAACAGCAGCATGCTGTAGACCAGTCCATTCAGCGTCTGGATCACAATGAATTCGGCCACGCCGTTACTCTTTCCTTGCTTAGTCTCTTCTCACCCCTGCCCGTTGCGGAGAGGTCGGCGCGCTTGCGCGCCGGATGCTACTCTCCTGGATCTTTGACGTTCTCGTAGGTCGCCACCACCTTGTTGTGCAGCTGGCCACCCATATTGGCGACTTCGCGAATGTAGACATTCTGGATCACGTTGTTGGTTTCGGGGTCGAAGCTCAGCGGACCGCGCGGCGTTTTCGCAAGTTTCACCTTCCCGACCGCCTGGCTGAGTTCGAGCTGGCTCGGAACATTGCCGCCCAGGCTCTTGATCGCCTCCAACACCACCTGCGCGCCGACATAGCCGGCAACCGCGTCGACGGTCGCGGTTGAATCGGTTCGCTTGCGATAGTCCTCGACGAATTGCCGGTTCTCCGGCGTATCGAGGCCGTAGGCCCAGTTGATCCCGGACTGTACGCCCAGCGCCGCATCCCCCTGCGCCACCAACACGTCCTCTTCGACAAGATAGCCGTAGCCGGCGAGCTTGATCGACGGCGCCAGCCCGAACGCGGCATATTGCTGGACGAAACGCACCGCATCGGCCCCGGCATAAGAAGCGTAGATCAGGTCCGGTTCGGCCTTTTTGATCTGCGACAGGTACGGCGCGTAGTCGCTGGTACCGAGCGGCACGAAAACTTCGCCGACCTTCTGCGCACCGTTGACCTCGAAGGTGGCGCGGAACGCTTCATCCGCTTCCCGCCCCATCGCATAATCAGGACCGGTGAGCAGGACGCGCTTGAAGCCTTTGCCGGCGAGCCAGGTACCCATCGGATGATTGGCCTGCCAGGTGCTCAGGCTCGCGCGAAACGCATAGGGATTGTTGTTCTTCTTTTTGAAGATGCCGTCGGCAGCCGCGCCGGTGGTGATCCAGACCTTGTTGGCGCGAGCGACGTATTCCTTGATGGCATTGCCGACCGCGCTGCTCAGCACACCGAGCAGGACATCGACCTGATCCGACTCCACCAGCTTGCGCGCCTTGCGCAGACCTTCCTGCGGCTTGGCCTCGGTATCCTCGACCAGCAGTTCAACCGGGCGGCCGGCGATTTTCATCCCGTTCTGGTCGAACAGCATCTTGATGCCGTTGACCTTGTGGGTACCGAGACTGGCATAGACGCCCGAGATCGGCGCGAGCACGCCGATTTTGATCGGCCCGCTCTGGGCCAACGCGGGTCGTGCCATTCCGGGCGCAACCGCAAAGGCGGCACTTGCCGCGCCGCCGATAATCACATCCCGCCGGTTGGGGCCGGCGTTCCCCGCAAAGCCTCGGCGCGACGACATTCCCGGCTGTTCGATCGTCATACTCGTCCTCCCCTGCTGCTGCCGCGACCGCGGCTCGCCGCGCTGCAAAACGCTTTGTGCGCCGATGCGCCTCTTTCAGAGTTTTTTCTTCTTCCCATCAGTGCCCAATTGAGATATTTTTCGCTTAGCGAAATCTTTTTCGCAAGAACCACGGTATGTCGATGAAGAAGCCGGAGTCAAGAGAACGAACCGATCGCGAGTTTGTCGGCGGCCTTGCGCACGGATTGTCGGTGATTGAAGCCTTCAACGAAAAGCATCCGGAAATGACCTTGAGCGAGGTTGCCGCCCGCACCAAGCTCACGCCGGCGACCGCGCGTCGCAGCCTGCATACGTTGGCCTCGCTCGGCTACGTGCGCGCGGTGAACAAGCGCTTCACCCTGAGTGCGCGCATTCTCGCGCTCGGTTCGTCCTATCTGCGTTCGGCGGGAATCGAAGGCGCGCTCTTGCCGGAACTACATCGCATCGTGTCGCGCTGCGGCGATACCGCGGGCGTTGCGATTCTGACCGGGACCGAGATCCTCTACATCGCGCACTATTCCGAGCAGCGCGGGGTGCGGCCGGTCGCCGGCACTGGCGTCAGCTATCCCGCCTATCCAACCTCGCTCGGCCGCGTGCTGCTATCCGCCCTGCAAAAACCCGAGCTCGACCAATATTTTCGCACTGCCAAGTTCGAGCAGCATACCAATGTCACCGAAAGCGACCCGAAGAAACTGCGCGCCCTGATCGAGGAGGCGCGACGCAAAGGTTACGCCACGATCGTCGATCAGTTGTTTTACGGCGTCACCTCACTCTCGGTCCCCATCATCATTGCGCCCAACCGGGTGATCGCCGCAATCAATACGTCGGGCTATACCGGCCAGGTCACGCCGGAGGGCCTCATCCAATCACGCCTGCCGGAATTGCAGCGATCGGCGACACGCGTCGCCGAGATGA
>Ga0265332_10002079_pt1 | contig 10441 bp, 9 predicted proteins | sample 41926metaG_FD_202084 | JGI IMG/M metagenome (GOLD analysis project Ga0265332, IMG submission 202084) | Rhizosphere microbial communities from Carex aquatilis grown in University of Washington, Seatle, WA, United States - 4-19-26 metaG | ecosystem: Host-associated > Plants > Roots > Rhizosphere >...
GGCCAGGAACGCCTCGTCGTACGCGTCGTACAGCGCGATGTCCTTGATGCACAGCGTGCGGCACAGCTGGTAGAACCCGTCGAGCGAGCTCTCGTGGAGGCCGAGCGCCATCGCCTCCATGAGCGCCATCCACTCGTGAGACGACACCGGCAGCTTGCGCGCCCGGAGCTCGAACAAGAAATCGATCAGCACGGCGCTGCCTATGCCTTCGCTCGCTTGCCGACGGTCTCGACATCCTGCTCGGTCTTGAGCAGGGTGCCCAGGAACGGGATGCCGCCCGATACCCGGGCGAGGTCGACGCCGGCCTTCTTGAGCGCGCAGATCCAGTCGATGAGCTCCGAGGTCGACGGCTTCTTGCGCAGCCGCGGCGTCGCGCGCAGGCCGAAGAACACCTCGAGCGCGTTGTCGAGCACGCGGTCGGTGATGTCGGGGTGGTGGACGCGGACGATCTCCGCCATCAGCTCGCGGCTGGGGAACTGGATGTAGTGGAACACGCAGCGGCGCAGGAACGCGTCCGGCAGCTCCTTCTCGTTGTTGGATGTGATGATGACGATCGGCCGCTCGACGGCGGCGACCTCGCGGCCGGTCTCGTCGATCCGGAACCGCATCACGTCGATCTCGTGCAGCAGATCGTTGGGGAACTCGAGGTCGGCCTTGTCGATCTCGTCGATCAGCAGCACGACCCGCGACGGGGCGGCGAGCGCCTCGCCGAGCGGGCCGAGCTTGATGTAGCGCGCGATGTCGCGGACGTCGGCGGCGTTGCCGAACCGGCTGTCGTGCAGCCGCGCGACCGTGTCGTAGACGTACAGGCCGTCCTTGGCCTTGGTCGTCGACTTGACGTGCCAGCGGATCAGCGGCAGGTGGAGCGCGCTGGCCAGGTTCTCGGCGAGCAGCGTCTTGCCGGTGCCCGGCTCGCCGCGCACCAGGAGCGGCCGGGCGAGCGCGACCGCGACGTTCACCGCGTGGCGAAGCTCGTCGGAGGCGATGTAGCTGGCCGTACCCTGGAACTGATCGAAGACGTCCGACATTGGGCCGACCTTAGCGTATTTTCCCAAGAAACGGTCAGTGCTGACTGAAAATGCGGGCCGGACCGCGGCCCCGGCCCGCCCCCGGCGCGCCGCTCAGCGCTTCTTGCGGCCCTCGAGGAATCCGTCGGCGACGCCGTACAGCCAGGTCGCGCCGTACACCAGGCCGGCGACCGAGCCGAGGATCGGGATCACGTGGATCAGGCTGGCGCCCGCGACCGCGGCGACGGCGAACACACCGAGCGCCTTGTCGGTGTCGCCGTTGATCAGCTGCCCCAGGCCAGGGACCACCGCGCTGCACGCCGCCGGAACGATGCCCGCCACGTTATCGCGCCTGCCACGGCTCGACTTGATCAGCGAGTTGCCCATGCCTCGTTTATGACATGCGGGCGGGCAGATGGTCGTGCTCAAAACCACGCCGTGATCCCGAGCATGAACAGCAGGTAGTGGGACTTGTAGTCGCCCTGGTTGACCGGGCTCAGCACCTGCGCGTCGGGCGCCAGGATCGGGTTGATCGGGTCGGGCCCCTGGTGGACCGTGCTGCCGTTGCACGTCGGGGCGGCCGTGGTCGGATTGCACGGCGCCGCGCCGCCGCCGACGTTGGGGTTGGACGGCGAGCCCTCCAGGATCGCGCCCCCGCCGGCGCTGATCTCGTAGTGCCGCATCCGGTACGCCGCGCCGACCGTGATCGTGGTGCGCGCCGCGCCGTCGAGGTCGGCCCGCAGCCACCCCGGCTTCGCCGCCGCGGTCTCGTAGCCCAGGCCGCCGCGCAGGATCACCTCATCGTGGCTGCCATCGCCGCGCGCCGCGCCGACCGTCAGGTGGTAGCTGCCGCCGGCGCGGATGCCGTAGGTGTCCTGGAAGCCGTGCCGGATCGTCGCGTCGTTGAGCGGGATCGTGGGCACGCCGTTCAGCGCGACCGCGGCATCCACGACCACCCGGTAGTCGCCCGGGCTGACGCACTTGCCGGTGCGGAAGTCGTCCGCCGAGCAGGTCTTGCCCCAGTTCTCCCAGTCGAGGTCGAGCTCGACGTCGCCCTGGAGCCGGCCGGCACCGTCGAGGAACTTGTAACGCCCGGCGAGCTGGGCGTTGCGCGGCAGCGCGAGATCGACGCACGCCTTGAGTGCGTCCGCCGTGCCGCCCGGCGCACAGGTCGCGGTGGCGTCCGACTTCGGGCCGATCGTGGTCGGCAGTCCGGGCAGGCCCGCCGACGGACCGAGCTGCGAGGTCGCCGTCCCCTTGCCGTAGATGTCGAGCTCGGACGAATAGTTCGCGGCGAGCTCGAGGTTCGGCGTCGGCCGGTAGGTCGCGCCCAGCCCGTAGCCGAACACGAAGTGGTCCGAGACGTCGACGTTGAACAGGCCGTCCTTCTTGACGTCCTCCTCGTAGTTCGCGGTCGGCGAGCCCCACAGCGCGGTGGTGGACTTGAGGTTGGCGAACCCCCACGAGACCCGGGCGCCGAGGTCGAGCCCGGGCAACCAGCGGTACGCCGCGGCGAGCGATGGCAGGAACACCGCCGCCTCCTGCTTCATGACGTCGTAGCGGGTCGGCGGCGGCGGGATGTTCGGGTCATCCATCGGCTGGCTGGCGGTGGGCTGGAACGCGTGGCAACCCGCGCTGCCCAGCTCGGTGCACAGATCGCGGAACGGGTACGCGTTGGGGGCGTAGAACCCGCCGCCGAGGTGCAGTCCGCCGAGCCGGCCGCCCAGGTCGCTCAGCACCGCGAACACCGGCACCGGCTGGAGCGCACCGATGCCGAGCGGCGGGCTGGCGTCGTTTCGCACCCGCGGGAACGCTTGTCCCGCATAGGGATAATTCTCGCCGGCCACCGCGTCGTACGCGCCGCGGCGCTGGAACTCCATCGCGTACTCGACGATCGCCGCCGACAGCGTGATCGTCGTGCCCTCGGCCTTGGCGATCCCGGCGGGGTTGAGCACCAGCGCCTCGCCGTCGTCGGCCGACGCCACCGCGGCGCCCGCCCGCGAGGTCGACACCGCCCCCGCGCCGGGGAGCAGCAGGCCACCCGCCGCCGCGAGCCGGGGCGACGCGTCCAGCGCGGCGAGCGCGGCGAGCCCGGCCAACCAGAACTCTCGACCGACTGTCATGTCGGAGCCGACGCTACCTCAGCCCTGCGACGCTCGACCAGCGCAATGTGGGTCAACAGGATCGCGATCGCCGCCGGCGTCACGCCGCTGATCCGCGACGCCTGGCCGACCGAGCGGGGGCGCACTGCCTCGAGCTTCTCGACCACCTCGTTCGACAGCCCGGGGATGCCGCGAAAGTCGATCGCGGTCGGCACCAGCACGCCGTCGGCGCGCGCCAGCCGGGCGGCGTCGGCTTCCTGGCGCCGCAGGTAGCCCTCGTAGCACAGCTCGATCTGCAGCCGCTCGAGCGCGACCGGCCCGGCCGTTCCGGCCGCCAGCCCGCCGGCGTTCGCGACCCGCTCGACAGCGCGCCAGTCGAGCTCGGGCCGGCGCAGCAGCTCGGCCAGCGTGGCGCGCCGGCCGACCACCGGCGCCGAGCCGTACCGCGCCAGCTGCGCGTTGACCGCCTCGGAGCCGACCACCGACGCCTGGGCCGCACGGTCGCGCGCGGCGGCGAGCTCGCGCTGCCAGCGCTCGAACGCGCCCCACCGCGCGTCGTCGATCAGGCCGAGCCGGCGGCCGATCGGCATCAGCCGGTCGGCCGTGTTGTCCTCGCGCAGCAGCAGCCGGAACTCGGCGCGCGACGTCATCATCCGGTACGGCTCGGAGGTGCCGCGCGTGGTCAGATCGTCGACCAGCACGCCCGCGTAGGCCTGATCGCGGCGCAGGATCAGCGGCTCGCGATCGCCGGGGCCCAAGCCGAGCGCGAGCGCGGCGTTGATCCCGGCGACCAGCCCCTGCACCGCCGCCTCCTCGTAGCCCGACGTGCCGTTGATCTGGCCCGCGAAGTACAGCCCGTGGACCCGCCGGGTCTCCAGCGTCGGCAGCACCTCGCGCGGATCGATGAAGTCGTACTCGACCGCGTAGCCCGGCCGGGTCATCTCGGCGCGCTCCAGCCCGGGGATGCTGCGCAGGAACGCGAGCTGGACGTCGAACGGCAGCGAGGTCGAGATCCCGTTGGGATACACCTCGCCGGCGGCGCCCAGGCCGACCTCCACGCCCTCGGGCTCGAGGAAGATCTGGTGGCGCTCCTTGTCCGCGAACCGGACGATCTTGTCCTCGATGCTCGGGCAGTACCGCGGCCCGCGGCCGGAGATCTCCTTGCGGTACAGCGGCGAGCGCGGCAACCCGTCGCGGATGATCGCGTGGGTCCGCTCGGTGGTGTACGTGATCCAGCACGGCACCTGCGGCAGCGGCGGCCGCTCGCGGCCACCCCACCGGAACATCGGCGGCGGATCGTCGCCGGGCTGGAGCTCGAGGCCGGCGACGTCGATCGTCCGCCGATCGATCCGGCACGGCGTCCCGGTCTTGAGCCGGGCGAGCGGGAAGCCGAGCGCGGCGAGCGAATGCGACAGGCTGACCGCCGGAGCCTCACCGGCGCGCCCGCCGGCCGCCCGGGCCTCTCCGACGAAGATCGCGCCGCGCAGGAACGTCCCGGTGGTGAGGATCACCGCGCGGGCGCGGTAGCGCACGCCCAGGGTCGTGGTCACCGCGACCACGCGCGGCCGGCCACCGGCATCGTCGGTGTGGAGCTCGGCGACCTCGCCCTGGCGCAGCGCGAGCCGATCGGTGCGCTCGAGCCGCATCCGCATCTCGTCGCGATAGCGCCGCTTGTCGGCCTGGGCGCGGGTCGATCGCACCGCCGGACCCTTGGAGGCGTTGAGCCGGCGGAACTGGATGCCGGTCTCGTCGATCACGCTCGCCATCTCGCCGCCGAGCGCGTCGATCTCCTTGACCAGGTGGCCCTTGGCGACCCCGCCGATCGCGGGGTTGCACGACATCTGCGCCACCATGTCGAGGCTACCAGTCAGCGCCAGCACGCGCGCGCCCATCCGCGCCGCGGCCAGCGCGGCCTCGCAGCCGGCGTGGCCAGCGCCGACGACGATCACGTCGTAGCTGTCGGGGTACTCGAAGCTCATGGCGACCGCGCGGCGGTCCAGAGGTCTGCCATGTCCGGCGGCGATGTCACGGCGCCGGGTCCGCCGGCGGCGGAACCGGCTCGTTGGTGGGCGGCCGGCCCTGCCCCGGCATCCCGCAGGTGTCGTCGCCGTGCGGCTTCCACGCCGCGAACTTGTAGATGTCCAGCGTCAGCCGCACCACGAGCTCGCTCGGGTGCAGCTGGTCCGGCGCCTTGCCGTGGTCCCACGCCAGCCCCTTGATCTTGGTCGTGCCGCAGCGGTCGAACAGGTTGTGCTTGTCGGCGTAGTCGGCCTTCTGCGCGTCGAGCTCCTCGAGCGAGCACACCCCGGGCACGCCGCAGCGGAACGCGAACGTGTCGTACCAGCTCCGCGTCCGGGTCCCGAGCTCGTGGATCTGCAACCCGGCCGACACGCCGTCGGGGTTGGACGCGCGCAGCTCGAGCTCCTGCGATCCGCTCGCCAGGTCGACGTAGAAGCAGTCCTCGACCCGCTCCGGGCTCTTGTAGAGCACGGTCGAGCGATTGATCGTCAGCCACAGCTCCTGGGGCGACGTCATCCGGATCTCGTAGCGCTTGCGGGCGGTATCCGGCACGCCGACGCCGCCGTCGCCCGGGTCGTCGCGCCGGCAGCGGCAGTGGTTGTCCTGGCACAGCGCGCCGGCGAGCACCGCGTGGGTCTCGCGCGGCGGCGGCGGGCCGATCGCGACCTGGGTGCGCCCCGGCCCCGCGCACGCTGCGGCGCACGTCACCACCGCCCATGCCCACCCGGATCCCGGGAGCAACCAGCCCGCCCGTCCGCCCTCGGTCTGGGGTACAACCTCGTTGCGCATGTCCTCTTATCGCACGAGGCAACGCCCGTCCGCCGCGGCGGGTCCAACCGTCGCCGTGGCTCCCCCGGCCCGCGGCGGTGGCTTCCCCACACCCCGTGTGCACCCGTCCTCCTTCAGCCCACAAATCCTCATGATCTCCAAGACTTCACTGCTTGTGCTCGCCTTCTGGGCGGGGCTGGTCACGGCCGCCTGCGGCAGCAAGGCCGGCGGTGCCGGCGCGGTCGACTACTCGGTGTCGGCGCAGCGCAACTACGAGAAGGGGCTCAAGGAGCTCGAGGACAAGGACTGGCTGGCCGCCTCGAAGTACTTCTCCTTCATCAAGTCGCGGTTCCCGTACTCCAAGTACGCGGTGCTGGCCGAGCTCCGGCTCGCCGACGCCCAGTTCGGCGCCGAGCAGTACATCGAGGCGATCGACAGCTACCGGCTGTTCATCAAGTTCCACCCGACCCACGACATGGTCGCCAACGGCTACGCGTCGTTCCGGATCGGCGAGGGCTACTACAAGCAGCTGTCCGGCGATTTCTGGCTGTTCCCCCCGTCATCGGAGAAGGACCAGTCGTCGACCGAGGATGCGGCCAACGAGCTCAAGACCTTCCTCGACAAGTACCCGGACTCGCCCTATCGCGACCGGTCCAAGGAGATCCTGAAGCAGGTCAACAAGCGGCTCGCCGACCACGAGTGGTACGTCGCCCGGTACTACTGGGACCACGACAAGCCGACCGGCACCGTGTTCCGGCTGCGCCGGCTGCTCGAGCGCTACCGCGGCGTGGGCTACGACGAGGAGGCGCTGTGGCTGCTCGGCCGTGCGTACGTCGCCGCCGCGATGCCCGATCGCGCGCGCGGCCCGTGGAACGAGCTGGTCGAGAAGTTCCCGCGCAGCTCCCACGCCGGCGACGCGCGCAGCGCGCTGTCCAGCCTCAAGGGCGGCGGCCACAGCTCCGCGCCGATCCCCGGCGGCACCGCTCCCGCGCCTCCGAGCCCGCCTCCGGCGACCCGGCCTTCGCCGTCGCCGTCGCACGCTCCCGCCGGCCCCGCCGCTCCCGGCCCGACTCCGCCCGGCGACGCGCCGCCGGGGTCGCCGGCCACGGCGCCGCCGCAGCCCAAGTAGCCGCGGCCGCGCTAGGCTTGCGGCATGGCCGATCGAATCGAGCAGCTGATCGCGCTCGGTCGCGAGCACTACAACGCCGGCGAGTTCGAGCGCGCCGAGCCGTTCCTCGCCGAGGCCGCGGGCGCACGGCCCCGGTTCCCCGACCTCTACAACATGCTGGGCGTGATCTGCCACGCCCAGGGCCGGTTCCAGGACGCCGAGGAGGCGTTCGAGACCGCGCTCCGGCTCAACCCGCGCTACACCGAGGCCGCGCTCAACCTCGCGGTCACCTACAACGACCGCGGCAAGTACGATCAGGCGCGCGAGGTCTACGCCCGGGCGGTATCCGCCACCGCCGGCCAGCCCAACGCGCTCGATCAGTTCGCGCGCGGCAAGCTCGCCAACATGCACGCCGACATCGGCGCGGCCTACGCCGGCCTCGCGATGTTCGACGAGGCGGTCCGCGAGTACGCCAAGGCGCTCGATCTGTGCCCCGAGTTCGCCGACCTGCGCGTCCGGCTCGGCAACGTCTACCGCGACATGGGCGTCCACCACGCCGCGATCGCCGAGTTCGAGCACGCCAAGCGGATCCGCCCCGACTACGCGCCGGCGCGCATCCACCTGGGCGTCACGCTGTTCTCGCTCGGCCGGCCCGACGCCGCGATCGCCGAGTGGCAGGCCGTCCTCGCCACCGATCCGGACAACCGGTCGGCCCGGCTCTACATCCGCATGGTCAGCGACGAGCACGGCCCCAAGCCAGGCAGCGCCCTGCCGCGCGGCGGCTGACCGGCCCCCGCCCCAGAATGGGTGGGAGCAACGCGATCAGCCGTCGCGCGGCGGGGGAAAGTACTGCGGCGCCTCGCGGCGATCGAACATGCCGTAGTCGCGCACGATGCGGACCCGGCGCAGCCGCGCGCCGTCCGGCAGCGCCGCGGCGGCCTCGAACGCCACGGTGGCGGCCTCGTCGCGCCAGGTCGCGAGCAGGATCACGTCGCCGGGGGTGAGCACGGCGTCGAACACGTCCCATGCGACCGGGCCGGCGGCCGACGCGAGCCCGAGCCAGGCGGCGACCTCGTCGGGCCGGGCGCCCGGGGTCAGCGCGCGCCTGGCGTCGATCAGCACCGCGGTGGTGCCGGCGCCGACCTCGGTCTCGTCGAGCCGTTGCTCGCGCAGCGCGCAGCCCGACGGGAGCCGCGTGTCCCGCGTGAATTGCCCGACCCGCAGGTGATAGTCGAGGAAGATCTCGGCGCGCGCCCGATCCTGCACCTCGTGGTGCCGGACCTGGGTTCGCCAGCGGACGACGGCCTTCTCGTCCCGCCAGCTCGACAGCGAGAGGATCCATCCGTCGCGCTGGAGGCTCCGGTAGCGAACATTGTCGACGAACCCGTCGACCTGCTCGAGCTCGGGCCGGAGCATCCGGGCGTTGCCGAGGTACTCGTCCCACTGCGCCGGCCGGGGATGGACTTCGAACATCACCGCGAACATGGTGCTTGCGTAGCACGGCCGGGCGATCCGGACTTCGGGACGGCGTATGGTCGCGCCAGGAGGCCCGCATGCCGTTCGCGACCGCATCTGATGGAACTCGCCTGGCGTACGAGGTGATCGGGGCCGGGCCGCCGCTGCTGCTGGTGTCGGGCCAGGCCAGCGATCGCAGCATCTGGAACGGGCTGCGCGAGGCGTTTGCCGACCGATACCGGGTCGTGACGTTCGACCACCGGGGCACCGGTGACAGCGACAAGCCCGAGGCGCCGCCGTACTCGACGCGCGGGTTCGCCGCCGACGCGATCGCGGTGCTCGACCAGCTGGGGATCGGCCGGGCCCACGCCTACGGCATGTCGATGGGCGGCCGGATCTGCCAGTGGCTCGGGATCGCGTATCCCGGGCGGCTCGGCGCGCTGGTGCTCGGCTGCACGACGCCGGGCAACGCGCACGGGGTGCGGCGGCCGGCGCATGTCGACCCGGTGCTGCTGAGCGGCGACCCGGAGCGGATGCTGCCGTTCCTGGCGTCGCTGGAGTGGGTGGCGGCGAACCGCGGCTTCGTGGCCGCGCGCGACGCGTGGCTGCTGGCACACCCGGTGCCGCCGTACGCGCGCCAGCTGCACTACCTGGCGAGCGAGGGCCACGACGCGTGGGATCAGCTACCGGAGATCACCGCGCCGACGCTGGTGATCCACGGCAGCGACGACGAGATGAACGTCGTCGGCAACGCCCGGCTCCTGGCCGAGCGCATCCCGGGCGCCGAGCTGCACATCATCGCCGGCGGACGCCACGTCTACTTCTGGGACCATGGCGACGAGGCCAACCGGGTGGTCCGCGCGTTCCTCGACCGCCATCCGGTGTAGAACCCGGATCGCGGCAGCTCCTGAAACATCGCCGCGGCGCGCGCCCATTTCATCAGCGTGCAGTCGCTGGGCTCGGCGGTCGCCGCGCGTACAAGGTCCGCAATCAGCGCGGCGCTCGCCCGGCCGTGGCGGCGCTGGTGCGACTACTGGCTCGCGCCCGGCGGGCGGATCGCGGCGGCGGTGCTGCGGATCGCGGTCGCGGTCGCGCTGCTGTGGATGCTCGGTCGAATCGCCGACCAGGCGCCGCCGGCGAGGTTCTATCACCACGGGATCTGGATGCTGTATCCGGGGCGGCCGACCGCCGCGGTGCTCTCCGCGATCACCTGGACCGCGTGGCTGTCGACGATCGCGCTGCTGCTCGGTGTGGCGACGCGAGCGACGCACGCGGTGAGCGCGGTCACCACCATGGCGATGGCCGCGTACGCCGTCTCCGGCGAGGTCACGTGGTCGCATGGCGACGTTCCGCCGGTGCTCGCGAGCCTGGCGCTGCTCGGCGCGCGCAGCGGTGACGCGCTCTCGATCGATGCGTGGTGGCGGGCGCGGCGTGGCCGGCGCGGCGCGACCGGTGACGACTATCAGCGCTCGGTCCGGCTGGTCCAGCTCGCGATCGCGGCGGTGTTCGTGCTCGCCGCCTGTGAGAAGCTCAGGGCGGGCGGCTGGTGGCTCGGTTGGGCGCTGTCGGACAGCCTCCGGAATCACCTGCTGGCCTGGTACGACGCGTCCGGCGCCCCGCGGACGCCGGTCGCGAACTGGCTGCTCGGCGCCCCATGGCGCTACGAGCTCGCCGCGTGCCTGAGCCTGGTGTGCCAGCTGTCGCCGGTGCTCGCCGTGATCTTCGTGCGCCGGCCGGGGATCCGCGCGGTCGCCGGCGCGCTGTGGTGCAGCGAGGTCATCGCGCTGGGTCTCGTGATGAACCTGTGGAACTTGCACTGGCTGCCGCTCGGCGCCGCCTTCATCGACTGGGATGCGCTCGCGGTGTCGCTCGGCGCGCGTCCGGAGGTTGCGCCGCCGATCCGGTCCCGGGGGCGGACCGCGTTCGTCACCGGCTTCGCGGTGTTCTTTGCGCTCCAGGCGCTCTGGCTCAACCAGCGCCTG
>Ga0265332_10002081_pt1 | contig 10433 bp, 7 predicted proteins | sample 41926metaG_FD_202084 | JGI IMG/M metagenome (GOLD analysis project Ga0265332, IMG submission 202084) | Rhizosphere microbial communities from Carex aquatilis grown in University of Washington, Seatle, WA, United States - 4-19-26 metaG | ecosystem: Host-associated > Plants > Roots > Rhizosphere >...
TTACCGGCCGGGCCTGGCTCGCGGTGACCGGGGACTGTGCCGGACGTTCCGCCTCATTTAGGCTGCCACCCATGAGCAGTCATGCTAACGCCAGCCAGCTGCCTGGCCCAGTGAGCTCGCTCGCCGACGTCGTTCCCGCGGCGGTCACCGAGTTCGCCCGCAGGCTCCGCTGGCTGGGCGTGGACGTGTCCGTGTCTGAGGTGGCCGACGCGCTGCGCGCGATCAGTGACGCTGACTTGCTTGACCGGGAACGGCTCCGCGGGCGGCTGCAGGTCACCCTCGTCAAGCGCTCCGCGGACATCGTTACCTTCCAGGCCGCCTTCGACCTGCTGTTCCCGGCGCTCGCCGCCACCGGGGACGACGGTCACGCGGCTGGGGAACCGGCCGGCGACGACGCGGCCGGTGAGATGGAAGACGGCGAGCCGGCGGCGCCTGACCTGCTCGCGCGGCTGGTCGCGCTGCTGCGCGGCGACTCGGCGGCCGGCGTGGGCGAGCTCGCCGCGGAGGTGATCGGCGCCTACGGCGGCCTGGGCACCGGCCAGGCCGCCGGCTCGCAGCGCTACTACGAGTACCGGATCTTGCGCCAGCTCGACCTGAGCACGCTGCTGCACCGGGCCATGCGGCTCGACGACGCCACGCCGCGCCCCGGCCTTGAGCGGCGGCTGGCCGGCCTCGAGCAGGAAACACGTATGCAGGAGCTGCGCGCGCAGATCGCCGCGCAGCTGCGTGACCGCCTCGCCGAATCTCAGGGAGTCGAGACGTCGCTGCGCCAGCTGCGGGAATCGGTGCTTGACGAGGAGTTCCTCCGGGCCGGCCCGGCGGAACTTGCCGCCATGCGCGCCGTCGTGCAGCCGCTCGCCCGGCGGCTGGCGGCGACGGCCCGCCGCAGGCGGCGACGGAACCAGGCAGGCAAGCTTGACGTGCGCCGGACCATGCGCCGGGCGATCGCCACCGGCGGGGTGCCCATCGACCCGGCCTGGCACCGGCGCCGCCGCCCGCGCCCCCGGCTGCTCGTGCTCTGCGACGTGTCGGGCTCGGTCGCCGAGTTCGCGAAGTTCACCCTGTCCCTGCTGCACGCGCTGCACGCGGAGCTGCCGCGGCTCCGCTCGTTCGTCTTCGCGGACGGCGTCGCCGAGGTCACCGACCTCGTCGAGTCGAGCCCGGGAGTGATCGACACCCGGCTGCTGCTCGCCCGCCCGGGGGTAGTGCGCGGCGACGGGCACAGCGACTACGGCGCCGTGCTGCGCCAGTTCACCGACGAGCAGGCGGGCGGCCTGTCCCGCGATTGCGTCCTGATCATCTGCGGCGACGCCCGGGGCAACTACCGCCCCGAGCGGGCCGACCTGCTGCGCGCGCTGCGCGGACGGGTGCGGGCCGTGCACTGGCTCAACCCCGAGCCGGCGGCGGACTGGGACACCACCGATTCCCTGGTGAGCGCGTACCGGCCCTACTGCGACTCCGTCACCGAGGTCCGCACCCTGCGCCAGCTCAGCACCTGGGTGGACAAGCTCATTTAGCTGGAAGCTCGCCGGGCACGAGTTCAACCGAGGCTGGCCGGCCCGGCGCCGCGATGCGCTCGATCAGGCGGGCACAGGCCCGCCTGCCGAGCAGGCGGCGCGGCTGGCCGTCATGACCGCTCCCGTCCGGAGCCCGCCCGATCATGACGACCGGCACTCTGGCGGCCAGCCGCTCAAGGAGCGGGGCGGGGATGCCTCCCTCGTCGGCCAAGATCCCGTCCACCCTGTCCGGCAGCGTGTCCACCTGGCAGATGTCCGGGTCAGCCACGTCCCAGTACGTGATAAGCAGCGACCAGCCGGCGTCGCGGACATGCGCGATCACGCCGTCCAGGGGATCGTCGCCGCCGAGGGGGCTCGCATCGTCATAAGACCTGCCCGGCCGCTTCACGCGGACAATACCGATCGTCTTCCCGTACCTGCCGGACAAGCCCTGCCCAGCGGTGTCCCGAGCGCGGCCGAGTTCCTCGAGGTTCATCCCGGACGGGTCACACTCCTAGCAACACGTCTGTGTCTCCCCCGGCCGTGGGCGGCGGTGCCCGCTACTGACCTACCGAGTAGTTGGTCGGTGTCGGTATTGTGAGTCAGCGCGCGCTATCTGGTCAAGGTACTCGGTCGTGGTCATTAAATGGTTTAGTGCGAGATCAGCGGGACGCCCGGGCCGCGATGAGGCGTGCGATAATTCGGGATACCTTCAAGGCAGGGATCACGGATGGCCTACGACGTCACCCGCAGCCGAGGCGAAGAGAGCAAGGCGGCAATTCTTACCGCCGCCAGGGAGCTATTCGCCACGCGGGGCTACCGTGGCACGTCGCTTGCCGCGATCGCCGAGGCGGCCGGGCTCAGCCAGCCCGGCCTGTTGCATCACTACCGTTCCAAGAACGCGCTGCTACTCGCGGTGCTCGCCAGTCGCGATTCTGCGGACTCGAGCATCTCCTCGCCCGGGCCTGACGCACCGCGCATCGGGATAATCGACGGCCTGGCCACGCTCGTCGCGCACAACGAATCCGACCGGCAGGTCGTGGCGCTGTTCTCTATGCTGCTCGGCGAGGCCGTAGCAGCCGATCACCCGGCGCACGAGTACTTCGTGCGCCGGTACGACGAGGTCCGAGCCTGCCTCACTCAGAATCTGCGCGACGCACAGGAGCAGCACGCTCTCGCTCCCGGCATCGATACGGAAGCACTGGCCAACGTGCTCATCGCCGTGCTTGACGGGCTGCAGTTCCAATGGCTCCTCGACGAGTCCGTGGATATGCGCGCGAGCTATGCGGCGCTCAGCGGGCTCATCCGCGCCGCCGGGTCATCCGCTCGCGCCGCCGCCCCCTGACTGGCTTCACGCGTTGGAGTCCCACGCGATCTCGAAGAGATGACCATCGGGATCGGCGAAGTACCCGGAGTAGACGCCGAACGGCCGCAGGTGAGCGGGCGCGGTCAAGGTGCCTCCCGCGGCTTCGACCTGCCGGAGCAGCCGGTCGACCTCCTCCTGTGATCCGGCGGGGACGCCCAGGCTGAACTCGGTGGAACTGGGCGGACCGGCTGGGAGGCCGGCGTCCTTGGCGAGGTTCGCCCGTTCGTACAAGCCGAGCAGCAGGCCGCCGTCGAGCTTGAAGAACGCGATGGTTCCGTCGGCGCCGGTGACCTCGTCGTGGAACTCCTGTCCGACGATGCCCTCGGTCGGCCAGCCCAGGCCGTCACGGTAGAAGGAGACTGACCGGTCGAGGTCGTCTACGGCCAGGGTGATGAAGAAAATCTTGGCTTGCACTGCGTCTCCTGTCGGTCGCGCCCCGGCTGGTCGTCGTCAGGCCCGCGCATGATTCACAGTCTGCCCGCAGGCACCGACGTTATGAACCGGGCCACGCGCGGGACAACTGGCCGGCCCTGTCCCCGGCGCCGGCCGGATTTACTGAGCAAGCGCTTAAGATGTCGGGGTTACGGGGCTGAGCTCACCGGTCGCTCCCCTTGAACTGATGCGAGGCAACGACGTGCTGGCCACTTTCGAATCAGGCCGCGGCGGAACGGCTGTCCCGCAAGGCTCAGGCGTAGAGACGCTGGCGATCACGCTGTAACTTTCATCCGCGCGCCAGCGAACGCGCTGCTTGGCCGCGGCCGCGCCGCGCCGCGCTGGGCAGGCCGTCGCGCCCGGCGTACCGTCCTTGGCCATGACGCGCCCCACAGTCAGCGCCATTCCCGCCTTCGTTTCTGTGCTAGCCATCGGCATCGCCGTGGGCGGCTGCGCAGCCGCGACCGCGACCGCCGGAGCCGCATCCGCTAGCTCCGCCGCTTCACCGGCGGCGTCCGCCGCCAGTGCGTCCTTCTACGGGCCGCCCGGTCCCGACCCGGCCTGCGCCGCCGCGCACAAGGCCGAGCAGGCCTTGCAGGCACGGCAGGGCAAGGACCAGTCCAGCGAGTCCGCTATCGACCAGGACTTCACGAACTTCGCCCAGGCGCTCAACGCCGCGGCGCGGCAAGAGAAGCACCCAGCCGTGGCCAACGCGATGACCGCCCTGGCTGATGACTACACCGCCCTGGTCGAGTCGCAGAGCGGCGCGGCGCCGCTTCCGAGCATGAGCGCGATGCAGAACGACGGCGCTGCCTTCGACAAGGCTTGCCCTTAACGACACGGGTAATCCCGCCGGGGTCTGGACGACCCCGGCGGGCGGTTAACCGGCCCTGTTCCCCGGGCTGGGGGCCGACCCGGCCCGGGGAACAGGCTCCCGGTCAGGTGCAGGCAGTGCCGTTGATCGCGAACGACGTCGGGTTGGCGTGGTTGCTGGTCCACGTGCCCTGGAAGCCGTCGGTGATATTGCTGCCAGCCGCGATGGTCCCGTTGTAGCTGGCGTTGGTGAGGGTGGCGTTCGCGCCGGTCTGGGCGAAGCCACCGTTGAAGTTGGCGGTGATCTTCTCGTCGCCCGGCCAGGTGAAGGTCAGCGACCACGAGTTGATCGTGGTCGTTCCGGTGTTGGCGATGGTCACCTGAGAGGTGAAGCCGTTGGGTGACGCGGTCCACGCACTGTTCAGGGTGTAAGTGACGTGGCACGCGAGGCCGATGCTTACCGGGTTGATTACCCAGGTGAAGGTGGTCGTCCCCGCCGCGCCCGTGGTGTCGGTGACGGTCACGGTGACGCTGGAGGTCCCGGCCGTGGTCGGGGTGCCGGTGATCAGCCCGGTGGAGGAGCTGATCGCCAGGCCGGCCGGCAGGGTGGCGCTGTAGGTGAGGGTCTGCCCGGCGGCGGAGTCCGTCGCCTTGATCTGCAGGCCGGTGATGGCGGTGCCGACGGTGCCGGACTGGCTGCCCGGGTTGGTCACCGTGACGGTGTTAGCGCCTTGCGGGCTGATCGTCCAGGTGAAGGCGGCCGTGCCCTTCGCCCCGGTGGTGTCGGTGACGGTCACGGTGACGCTGAACGGGCTGCCCGTCGTGGTCGTCGGCGTGCCGGAGATCAGCCCGGTGGAGGAACTGATCGCCAGGCCAGTCGGCAGGCCGGCGGCGCTGTAGGTGAGCGTCTGCCCGGTGCCGGAGTCCGTCGCCTGGATCTGCAGGCTGGCGGCGGTGCCGACGGTGCCGGCCTGGCTGGCCGGCTGGGTGACCGTGATGACGTTGCCGGTGCCCTTCGGGTTGATCGTCCAGCTGAGGTTGACCGAGGACGCCCCGCTGCCGTCGTTGGCGGTCAGGGTGGTGAGGTAAGTGCCCGCCATGGTGGGGGTGCCGGTGATCGCGCCGGTTGAGGCGCTGAGGGTTAGCCCGAACGGGAGGTCGGTGGCACTGTAGGTGAGGGTCTTGCCGGTGGCCGAGTCGGACGCCTGGACCTGCAGGGTCTCAGCGGTGCCGACGGTGCCGGTCTGGGTGCCTGGGTTGGTGACGGTGACCGTGGGGGTGGCGCTGGCCGGCGGGGACACGTTCGGGAACAGGAAGGCGAACGAGTCGAACGCCGTCGCGATGTCGGCCTCGGCCCAGAACCGGTGGTAGTTGAACGCCGGGGCGGCCCCGCCGTTCAGGTAGTTCTGCACCTCGGGGTAGTTCGCCACGCTGGTGTACCACGGGCGGATGGACAGGAAGGTGTTGTCGGCGGAGGTCATCGGGGTGCTGCCGAGGCCGGGGTAGCTCCCGGTCCAGCCGGACGGTATGAACAGGCCCTCGAAGTTGGTGGTGTTGAAGGCCGTGGTGAAGTTGCTGTAGTCGGTCCTGGTCTCCGGCGCCGAGAAGCCGAGGCTGTCGCCGTAGAACTGGTGGATGACGTCGATGATGTTCTGCGCGGCGGTTTCCGCGGTGGTGTCGCCGGACTTGGCCGCGTAGTACATGTACGCCTTGGCCAGCGAGGCGGCCACGCCGATGTCGCCCGAGCATCCTCCGCTCACCGTGACGTGCAGGCCCGGGTTGGCCGGCGGCTGCGCCGTGCTTGAGGTGCCGGTGGTGAAGCTCGCGGCCGGCTGGCCGCTCCAGTTGAGCTGGCCGGGCTCGCAGATCGCCCCGGTGGTCGTGTTGACCGTGACGACCGACTCGGCCCACGACACCCACTTCTGCATGACCGCCTTGGCCTGGGCGTTGCCGGTCACGTAGTAGTACTCCGCGACCCGCTCCATGGGCCAGGCCTGGTAACCGAACCACTGGTTGGACGGCGGGTTGTGGTAGACGGGCTCGAAGTCGTAGTACATGCCGTCGAAGGTGGGGTCACCGGACGGCGGCTTGCCCGCGTCGCCGTAATTGCCACCCCAGTTGTTGGTGACGCCGCCCGCGATCGCGCCCTCGCTTGACTGCAGCCACTGCATCAGGTTGAGCTGCGTGGTCAGGCTGGTCCCCCAGTCGGTCTTGGCCGACGGGGACAGCGGGATCAGGCTGGTGGTGTTGCTCAGCGCGAACGCCGCCAGCGGGTTCTGGTATCCCTCGTGGATCTCGGTGCCGCTGATCCGCCAGGACCAGGCCCCGGTGGTCGAACCGCCGAAGGCGTAGTACCAGGACAGCAGGTAGGTCTCCTCGTTGGCCTTGGACGTGCCGGCCGGGCAGGCCACCGAGCCGACCTGGCTGCAGTTGGCGCTGATCTGCTTGAAGTACTTGTCATACATCGAGTAGCGCACGTAGTCGCCGAGCTTGGCCGCGCTGGCCAGGGTCGAGGCGAGCTGCGACTGGTTGCCCTGCGTGGTGGCGTACTGCAGGGCCCAGTACGCGGCCTGGACCATGCGCGCGTCGGCGTCCGGCGCGTCGGTGTACTTGTACTGGGCGGCGAAGCTGCCGCCGCCGTTGTTGAAGAGTGCGAGGTAGCCGGACCCGCTCTCGCCCTTCGACAGGGTGTCCCAGTCGGGCTGGTCGACCGTGTCCCAGACCGACTCCTCGGCGCCGCGCTGGAAGGTGTTGATGTAGCTCGGCGTGGAGGTGCCGTCTTCCTGCTGGCCGAAGCCGTAGCGGTTGTCGGTGTCCATGATCCACATGGGCGTGTCCAGGTTGCAGTTGCCGTAGGCGGAGGTCAGCTCGGCGGACAGCGGGTCAGAGCCGACCGGGACCGAGGAGTTGAGTGCCACCGGGTAGCTGGCCGGGGACGCCGCTTCCGGCCCGTACGTCGCCGGGGAGGACGCGTTGTAGGCGCTGCACCCGGGCTGGTTGGCCGCGTTCGGGACGTCGTATTGCATCGTGACGGACCAGGCGTTGTTGAACGCGGTCCAGTCGCCGCTGACCCGGCCGAAGTCGGCCGTCAGCCACAGCCAGTAGCTGAAGGTCTCCGAGGTGGTCTCGTGACCGTAGTCCGGGGCCTCCACGATGAGCTGCTCGACCGAGTGATACGGGATGCCCTTCGGGCTGAAGTAGCCGTTGGCCGAGTTCGTCATCTGGTTGTACAGGTTGAGGAACCACTGGTCATATCCGGTAGCGGCCGGCGCGGCGGTGACCGCCACCGAGGCGCTGCCCAGCCCGGCCGCTGACGCGGTGACGGTCGAGTGGCTGCCGGCCTTGGCCTGCGCCGCGGCCACGGTGACCGCCTGCGGCTGGTTCCAGTTCGACGGCGTGAAGGTGAGCGCCTGGCCCGTGGACACCGTGGTCCCGGTGCCGGCGTCACTCAGGTGCACCGTGACCGGGCTGGTCGGCGCCGTGGACAGCTTGACGGCGAACGACGCGCTGTGGCCCTTGGTGATCATGAGCGAGGACTGGGCGGTCAGCACGCTTGGCTTCACGACCTGGATGGCCACCGGGTCCGAGGTCGTGCTTCCCTGCTTGTTGTAGGTCACCGCGGTCACCGAGTAGTCCCCCGCTGGCACGTGGCTCCACGTCGCGGTCCAGGGCGCCGAGGTGGCCTCGCCCACCAGCACGTTGCTGGTCAGGCTGGTGCTCGCATAGAACTTGATGGCGGTCACCGGAGCGCTGCTCAGCCCGTCCTTGACGGCGTCGCTAACCAGGAGGGGAGCGGCCGACAGCGTGATGCTTGAACCGGGGGTGAACACCTGGCCCGGTGCCGGGCTGGTGACCGGCGCGGCGGCAGGCGGCCCGGCATTCGCCTGACTGGCTGACGCCCGCGCGGCCCCGGCCGGATGAGAAGGGGCGGCCGCTGCGGTGCCCGAGGCAAGCAGCGCGCCAACCAGCAGGCCGGATGCGGCCAAGGCGCTGGCCAGCGTCCGCGGACGAACTGGACGTTTGGTCATCTGATCTCCTCGAGGGATCGGTGGAGAAAGCGATGGCGGTGGTGCCCGCCATCAGCAGACCGGAAAGAGCCTTCACACCCTGGGGCGGAGCGTAAGCTCGGCGCCAGGCGGCAACAAGAAATAGGCACGCGATACAGCCATCGGCCCAGGAAGACGCATGAAAGTTCCATGTCGCGGATAGCGTTCCTGCCTCCGCCTTTGGCGCGTGGCGACATGCTCACTTGACCGCTTTAGTCGGCAGGCCTAGTGTCCGAGAAGCTCACGGAAGGCGCCTTCCCACCCTGGTCGCTGCCTTCAAAGCAGCGTCGCGCGAAGCCACGCGCTCGTTCTGGAGGCCGGCCGTTACCCGGTCGCGACAAGGAGGGATAGCCGACGGGCGACGGTTACAGCCCGATCGCCGACGCCGCGTTCTCTGCGCTGTGCCAGCGGCGCAGCTCAGCGCCCGGCGCCCACGTCGAGTGGGTGCCGCTGGAGATGCGCTCGGGCAGGCGCAGCTGGCAGACCGGCCCGTCGGCGACCCGGGCCGCGTCGAAGACCAGGCAGTAGGAGGCGTCCTCGTTCATGTCGGTGGTGAGCGTGACCAGGTAGCCGTCGTCCTCGCCGGCGCTGCCGACCCGCGGCGCCATGGCGGTCTCGCTGCCGTACACGCCATCGGCGAACGTATAGCGTTCCTCGGTCCCGTCCTTCAGGTCATGGCGGACCAGGCCGTCGAACAGGAACCAGCCCGGCTTCCCCGTGGCGGCGTAGGCGTACCGGTAGCCCCGGCCGGCGTACCGGCCGTTCAGCATGCCGAACTCGGTGATGGAGTCGGTGAGCTGCTGCTCCTTCACCAGGCCGGTGCGCAGCGACAGGCGCCAGCGGTGCAGCCGGGTCTGGAGCCGGTCCAGGGCCAGGAAGCGGAAGGCCCGGTCCCACTTGTCGCCGCCCGGGACATCGCCGGGCTCGGGGTCGCCCTGGAAGAAGCCGTCGAGGATGATCTCATCGCCGTCTTCGTAGGCGTTGACGAAGTGCAGGGTGTAGGTCGGCTCGGCCTCGAACCAGCGGATCTGCCCGGTACCGCCGCGGCGCGGTATGACCGCGAAGCGGGACGGCAGGTCGCGGTGGAACTTGGGCGCGTGGATGTTCTTCGCGAGCAGCGCCTCATCCCAGAACAGCGGGAAGTCGTTGAGTATGGCGTAGTTCTCGGTGAACGCCATGTCGTGCGGCAGCCGCGGGCCGGGCAGCGGGACGTCGACGTAGTGCACGAGGTCGCCCGCCTCGTCGACGACCCCGTACTTCATGTACGGCGCGTCCTTGCTGTAGTTGAAGAACAGCAGCTCGCCGGTGCGCTCGTCGACCTTGGGATGCGCGGACACGCCCCAGTCGGCCGGGAAGTGCCCGTTCCAGCCTTCCTTGCCGAGGTCCCGCAGCGAGAACGGGTCGAGCCGGTACAGGTCGCCGCACTGGTAGAAGCTAGTCAGGGCGGCGCCGCGGTGGACCACCACGTCGGTGCTCGAGGCGTCCTTCATCCGCGTGCGCGCGCCCCAGCCGTCCCGGTCGGCGATCTGCGGCGGCTCGGAGATGCCCGCCCACAGCGCTCCGCCCGATTCCAACTCGGCCCGCAGGCCGTCCGTGCGGACGTAGCGGTTGCGGTAGAACGCCCGGCCGTCACGGAACCCGACCACGTGGATCATCCCGTCGCCGTCGAAGGGGTGGTAGAACTTCTTGGCCGGGTGGACCGGGTTCTCGGTGTTGCGGAGGTAGACGCCGTCGAGGTCGGCCGGGATCTCGCCCTGGACTACCTCAAGGTCGTCGGCGTTCCACTCACATCTCTGCGGGCGCCACGGGCCGGTCCGGTAGGGGTGGTCGTCGTCCTCCGGCAGGGTCGACAGGATGCGGCCGACCAGCTCGACATTCACCGGGTGGTTCCTCTCGTCGGTACTGCGCTAGCCGGGCGGTCAGCCCGCGGTCACCACGAAGCTGACGGTGGTCGCGGTGGACCCGCCGAAGTTGAGGGTGGCGGCCGTGTCGATCCCCTCCACCTGGTACTCGCCGGCCGTGCCGCTGACCTGCTTGCTGGCGTCGAGGAGCATGCGGACGCCGGAGGCGCCGACCGGGTGCCCGCCGCCGATCAGGCCGCCGCTCGGGTTGACCGGCAGCCGTCCGCCGATCTCGATCTCACCGTCCTCGATCGCCTTCCACGACTCGCCCGGCCCGGTCAGGCCGATGTGGTCAATGGCGAGGTACTCGCTGGGCGTGAAGCAGTCGTGCGTCTCCAGGGCACCGATGTCGTCAAGGGTCACCCGCGCGCGGTCGAAC